>Ga0209578_10000039_pt1 | contig 359188 bp, 228 predicted proteins | sample tdAd472_FD_187127 | JGI IMG/M metagenome (GOLD analysis project Ga0209578, IMG submission 187127) | Marine sediment microbial communities from the Atlantic coast under amendment with organic carbon and nitrate - tdAd47.2 (SPAdes)... | ecosystem: Environmental > Aquatic > Marine > Coastal >... | reverse complement strand
CGCCCCGGCTTCCTGCTCACACAGCACGCCGAAGATCTGCTCCTCGGAAAACCTGCTTCTCTTCTTCGTCCGTCTCCTGATGACGGACTCTCATCCTAAACGCGGGATCCTCAGGGGTGCAGGTCACGAACGCGTCGAGTGAAGGAGTTCCGATGCGGCAGGGTGCTGCCCTATATGGCCAGACGCGAGCGTAACGCCACGCGAGCGGTTCGTCGATCCAGCTGAGCTTATGATTGGCGACGCGGCCGCGGGCCACTGAGGGCTGATTGTGAGGATCTACAATGCCCATGGCCGATTGCCGCTTTTAATTCGCTCATAGAAATAAGGCGGGACGGCCGAAGCCGTCCCGCCTCATTGAGATATGCGAGAGGGTCAGATTGGGCGGCGCGCTTAGGGCCTGCGACGTCGCCGCGACATCGATGTCAGGACGCCAAGGCCGATGACAGACGCCATGAACAAGGCTGCCGCTGGAGGTGGAACCATCGCGGACTCATAGGTGATCGTGAATGAGATGCCCGCATCGGTGGCCTGCGAGATTGCGATATCTCCCCCGAACCCGTTGCCGCCGAAACTCGTCGTCGTGAGGAAGTCGAGATCGACCGTGCCGGGCGTCAGAAAGTCTGCGCTTGGGGCCACAGAACCGGTGATTATCACGCTCTCAGTGACCGGGAAGAGCGCGGAAGCGCCGACGCCGAGCGACACCAATCCCGTACTGGCGAAAACGCTGAAATCCGGCGATCCGCCGAGCGGCAACAGTGCCGAGCTGACGTCGAAATCAACATTGGTGAAGGCGCTGCCGTTAATGGCGCCGGTTGAACGGTTTTCGACGCCAAGGATCGACGCGATCGCGCCAGTGATCGTGAATGTGACGCCGGTCAGCGGGCCGAGGCTTGAGTCGTACTTTGGAACGCTCAAGGTGCCGCTGATTTCAACGTCGGCGAGGGCGAGTTGATCTGTAAAAGAGACCGTTAATGCTTGCGCAGAAGCGCCCCATAGAACGCTACCTACGGCGAGCGCTTTGATCATCCTGATGGGCTTCATGTGTACGAACTCCTTGCCAGGCATGTCGCTGTTGGGGTTCGCCCACCCAGGCAGGCTGCATTTAATGCAGTCCTACGTTTGATCTCCCTGGTAGCGATGCAGCTTAACAAAAAGTAAGAAGAAAGCCAAAGGTATTAATCGGAAAATTTCAGAAAACGTAATTACTAACAAAACGTTAACATGTAGATTAAGCGTTAATACTTTATTAACTTTTAAGTGGACTTCCACAAACCATACGCGGCGACGCATGGCGCGCCTCCGCCAACCCTGGCCCTGCGCCAATTTAGGCGACAGATTCCAGCGCAATATGGCGGACCGGGCGGTTTTGCGGACACAGGCGAACGTCCAACCGGACATGGCTTGGGCGTGAGCCCAAGCGCTCAAGGCAAGGATAACGCGGCAAGGCGCCCTTGCAGCGCTTCACAAGCGAACGACCTTTGTCGATGGAAAAGGAGCGACGATGCCGCTGTCCTAACGCGGCATCGTCGAGTGGTCCCAAACCGCCGTTCGGGCCGTCAGGCGTCAGGGCTGGAGAGCTTGTGAATTAATACTTTCACTTCAACGCCATATTACGTTCATTCGAAATCGACAGGTTCGCCATATGAACCTGTCCGGCCAACCTCTCCACGGCGGCGACCGCGAGATTTCGGCGCGTCAATCCGAGATCGCCGAACTCGTCCGCTCTGAGGGCTTCGTCTCGATCGAGGACCTTGCCGTCAGGTTCGGCGTCACCGCCCAGACGATCCGCAAGAACGTGAATGGGCTCAGCGATCTGGGGATGCTGCGGCGCGTGCATGGCGGCGTGCAGACCGCCAACCACGGAAATCTAGAGTTTCAAACGCGGGAAGTGTTGCGATTGGCCGAGAAGCGACGCATCGCAGCGGCCGTCGCGGCGATGATCCCTAATGGCGCGTCGCTGGCGCTGTCGATCGGGACGACGCCGTTGATCGTCGCCCGGGCGCTCGCCGGTCACGCCCGCCTTCGCATTCTAACGAACAACCTGCATGCCGCCTTCGCCGTGAGAACAATCGACTCCGTCGAGGTTTCGATCCCGGGCGGCGCAATTCGGCTGTCCGACGGCGATATCGTCGGCCAGCCGGCGGTTGAGTTCTTTTCCCGGTTCCAGGTGGATTTCGGCATCTTCGGAGTCGCGGCTGTCGGCGCCGGCGGCGAGCTTCTGGATTTTCACGAAGAAGAGGTCGCCGCCCGGCAAGCGGTCATGGAGAATTGCCGCCAATCCTTTCTCGTGCTCGACGGATCGAAGTTCGCGCGACAGGCCCATGTGCGCGGCGGCTCCATCGCCGATGTCGATCATGTTTTCTCCGACGTGCCGCCGCCGCAGGGGATCGCCGACCGCCTGCGGGCCGCGCGGGTCTCCTACAGCGTCTGCGGGGAAGAGACGTTGTGAGCGACGCCGACGACGCTGTGCGGATGGAGCGCCTGCTCGGCGCGGAGGTGGCGCTCGCTGGCGTCGAGAAGCGCTGGGCCGACACGCTGGCCGTCAGCGGCGTCGATCTGCTGATGCCGGCTGGAAAGTTCACCGCGCTGCTGGGGCCGTCTGGCTGCGGCAAATCGACGACCCTGCGCATGATCGCCGGGCTAGAAACGCCGACAGCCGGCGTCATCCGCATCGCTGGACGGGACGTCACTCGCGCGTCGCCCTCGGAGCGCAATGTCTCCATGGTGTTTCAGTCCTACGGCCTGTTTCCACACCTGACCGTGGCGGAGAACATAGTTTTCGGGCTGCGGGTGAAGGGCGTCGGCAGGGCGGAGCGGGAGCGGCGGCTGGACCGCGTCGCTCAATTGCTGGAACTGACGGCGCAGATCGACCGGAAACCGGCGCAGCTTTCCGGCGGCCAGCAGCAGCGGGTGGCGCTTGGCCGCGCCATCATTTCGGAGCGGCCGGTCTGCCTGATGGACGAGCCGCTGTCGAACCTGGACGCGCGCCTGAGGCATGACATGCGGGCGGAGCTGCGCGCGCTGCAAAGGCGGCTCGGCTTCACCATGATCTACGTCACCCACGATCAGGTCGAGGCGGTGACCATGGCCGATCAGGTGGCGTTGATGCGCGACGGGGCGTTGGAACAGGCGGCGGCTCCGAAGGAGCTTTACCGCCGGCCGGCGACGCTGTTCGCCGCGCGCTTCATCGGCACGCCGCCGATGAATGTCCTCGCGCCCGCCGCTTTCGGCGAACGAGGCGCGGCCTTTCCGGCCGCAGGCATCCAAGTCGGCATACGGCCGGAAGACCTCAGGCTGGACCCAGCCGGCCCGCTCGCGGGCGCCGTCATCGGGGTCGAGTTCCTTGGCGGCGAATGCCTGGTCGCCTGCGCGGCCGCGGGCGAACGCTTCGTCGCGAAGGTGGACGGCGCCTTCCATGCCGAGGCGGGCGAAGAGATCCGGTTCGGGTTCGCGCCGGAGGCGGTCCACGCCTTCGACATCAGAACCGGGGGGCGGACCGACGAGATCGCGCGCGCTGTCGCTCGCAGACTTTGCGGGACGGACGGCGCTTGAGCGCCACGATATCGACCTTCCATGGCGGAGGGCGACCCATGCCGGCGCAATGGCGGCCGGCGAATTTGAAGAGGAGTGAGGGATGTTGAAGCGTATTCTTGCCGGGGCGGCCGTTTCGGCGGCGCTCGGCGCGGCGGCCGCCAGTCCGGCGGCCGCGGACGTCGATCTTCAGTTCTATTTCCCTGTAGCTGTCGGCGGCGTCGCGGCGGAGACCATCGAGAACCTGACCGCCGAGTATGTGGCCAAGAACCCCGACGTGAAGATCGAGGCGATCTACGCCGGCTCCTACCAGGACACCGTCGCGAAAGCGCTCACCGCGTCCCGCGGCGGCGACGCGCCCCAGCTTTCCGTGATTCTGTCCGTCGATATGTTCACGCTGCTGGACGAGGACCTGATCGTTCCGTTCGACGACTTCGCCAAGACGCCGGAAGACAAGGCCTGGCTCGCGTCGTTCTATCCGGCCTTCATGGAAAACAGCCAGACGGGCGGCAAGACCTACGGCATTCCCTTCCAGCGCTCCACGCCGGTGCTCTACTGGAACAAGAAAGCCTTCGCCGAAGCCGGGCTCGACCCCAACACTGCCCCCGCCACTTGGGGCGAGATGGTCGAGATGGGCAAGAAGCTGGTGAAGAAGGACGCCGCCGGCAACGTCGTCCGCTGGGGCGTGCGCATCCCGAGCTCAGGCTTTCCCTACTGGCTCTTCCAGGGCCTTTCGACCCAGAACGACGTGATCCTCGCCAATAGCGACGGCAACAAGACCAACTTCGACGATCCCAAGGTCGTCGAGGCGCTGCAGTATCTGATCGACCTCAGCCAGAAGCATGGCGTCATGGCGCCGGGCATCATCGAGTGGGGCGCCACGCCGAAGGCGTTCTTCGAGGGCCAGACGGCGATGATGTGGACGACGACGGGCAACCTCACCAATGTCCGCAAGAACGCGCCCTTCGACTTCGGCGTCGCCATGCTGCCCGCGAACAAGCGCCGCGGCGCGCCGACCGGCGGCGGCAACTTCTACATGTTCAAGGGCTCCAGCGACGAAGAGCTCCAGGCCGCCTTCGAGTTCATCAAGTGGATCACGGCGCCCGAACAGTCCGCCAAGTGGACGATCGCGACAGGCTATGTGGCGCCGCGCCCGGCCACCTGGGAAACCCCGACGATGAAGGCCTACACGAAGGATTTCCCGCCGGCGCTGGTCGCGCGCGACCAGCTGGAGTTCGCGGTCGCCGAGCTTTCGACCTATGAGAACCAGCGCATCACGCGGATCTTCAACGACGCCCTCGAGGCCGCGATCACCGGCCAGAAGGACGCCGCTTCCGCCCTGAAGGACGCCCAGGCCAAGGCCGACGCGATCCTGAAGGCCTATCGCTGACGGTTCGCGGCGGCGCCGGGGCTCTCCCGGCGCCGCCGTTCCGTTCATGGGGCCGCCGATGACGCGACGCATAGAGTGGGTGCATGCCTGGCTGCTGCTGACGCCGGCGTTGGCGATGCTGTTCGCGTTTACCCATCTGCCGGCGGTCAAGACGGTTTGGGACAGTTTCTATTCGACACCGCGCGGCCGCCGGCCGTCTGTCTTCGTCGAATTCGAAAACTACGAACGCCTGTTCGCCGACCCTGTGTTCTGGAAGGTGTTCTCGAACAATGTCTGGTTCGCGTTAGGCACCATTCCGACATCCATCGCGATCGCGCTCGTCATGGCGCTCTGGGTCAACCAGAAGCTCCGAGGCCGCGCCTTCGTCCGCATGGCCTATTTTACGCCGACCGTGCTGCCGATGATCGCGGTCGCGAACATCTGGCTCTTTTTCTATACGCCGGGTTTCGGCCTCTATGACCAGTTGACCCGTTATCTCTTCGGCGCCGGACAAAGCAATTTCCTGGGCGACCCCGGGACCGCGCTCGCCGCCGTCATGGCGGTCACCATATGGAAAGAGTCCGGGTTCTTCATGATCTTCTATCTGGCCGCCTTGCAGACTATTCCGCCCAATCTGGTGGAGGCGGCCCGCATCGAAGGCGCCGGCCCTTGGACTGCCTTTCGGCGCGTGATCTTTCCTCTACTCATGCCGACGACGCTCTTCATCTCGGTCAATGCGGTGATCAATTCCGTCCGGCTGGTCGATCATCTGTTCATTTTGACCGGCGGCGGCCCCGACAACGCATCTTCGTTGCTGCTGTTCTACATTTACGAAACGTCCTTCCGCTTCTGGGACACGGCCTATGCGGCGACCTTGACCGTGGTTCTGCTGGCGCTCCTGGCGGTGCTGGCGATTGGCCAGTTCTTCCTACTCGACCGCAAGGTCCACTACCGATGAACCGGTCAGGTTTCGATCATGGCCAAGCGCTCAATACGGTCGGCGCCTGGGCGTTGGCGCTCTTGTGGTTCCTGCCGCTCGCCTTCGCGATCTGGACGGCAATCCATCCGGCCGCCTATGAGGCGAACTTCGACCTTCTCGCGCCGCTTACGACAGAGAATTTCGTCAAAGCGTGGGGCTCGGCGCCGTTCGCCCGCTACTTCCTGAACAGCTTCTTCCTGGTCACCCTGATCCTGGCGAGCCAGTTCTTCCTGTGCACGCTCGCGGCCTATGCGTTCGCCCGTTTCGCGTTTCCTGGGCGCGGCTTCGCCTTCGCGCTGGTTCTGCTCCAGCTATTGGTGATGCCGGACATCCTGATCGTCGAAAACTATCAAACCATGCGCCTCCTCGGCATGGTGGATACGATCCCGGCGATAGCGCTTCCTTACGTGGCGTCCGGCTTCGGCATCTTCCTGCTGCGGCAGACTTTCATGACCGTGCCCAAGGAATTGGAGGAGGCCGCCAGGATAGAAGGGGCCGGCGTGCTCGGCATTCTATGGCGGGTCTACATTCCGCTCGCGAAACCGACCTATCTGGCCTATGGGCTCGTCTCCGTCAGCCACCACTGGAACAACTTCCTCTGGCCGCTGATCATCACCAATTCGGTGGAGGCGCGGCCCGTCACGGTCGGCCTCAGCGTTTTCGCCGCGACCGATTCCGGGACCGAATGGTCCGTGATCAACGCCGCGACGCTCCTGGTCTCCGGCCCGCTTCTGATCGCTTTTCTGCTGTTCCAGCAACAGTTCGTTCAAAGCTTCATGCGCGCCGGCGTGAAGTAGGTCGTGGACCGGCTCCAAGCTGAAAAATGGCGCGACTCCTGTCTGTAACAATCCGTCGCCAACTTGCGTGCGGATTTGTTAAGGAGGGGCACTCGATGACCAAACTACACCTTCGCCTGACCGCCGGCGCGGCCATGGCCTGTTTCGCGAGCGCCGCGAGCGCCGCCTGTCCGCCGGCGACCGTCGCCGATATGCAGGGCGTGGCCGCGGGCGCCTATCCGCAGCAGTTCGAACTGGCCGAGTTCGAGAAGCTCGCGAGCTGCGATCTGGCCTTCACGGCCAACCCGAAGATCGCGGCGTTCAACGCGAAGATCCTTGGTAACGGCGCGCTCCCGGCGCTTAGGGAACGGCTGCCGGCCGAACCGCTTGTCGTAGCGCCCTACGCCGCCATCGGCGCCTATGGCGGCGTCATTACGGGGCTTTCGAAGGGAACGGAATCCGGCACCTCCGACCTCTTGTCCGTCCGGCACGTCAATTTTGCGCGCTATGCCGACGATCTTCAGACGGTCGTCCCCAATGTCGCCGACGGGTGGAGTTGGAACGCGGAATTCACCGAACTCACTATCACGTTGCGCAAGGGCCACAAGTGGTCCGACGGCGCTCCATTCACCGCCGACGACGTGGCGTTCTGGCATAACCACCTGATCCTTAACCCGGACGTCTACGAGAAGACGCCGGAACGCTGGCTGTTCGCCGGCAAGCCCGCCACGGTCGAGGCCGTGGACGCCGAGACGGTCAAGTTCACGTTTCCCGCGCCGACCCCGGGCATCCTGAACCGTTTCGCGGTCGACTACGGCCAACCGTTTCAGCCGAAGCATTTCCTGGGGCAGTTCGTGAAGGCGATCAATCCGGACGCGGACAAGGTCGCCCAGAACCACGGCTTTGCGAACGGCGCCGAGGCGATCGACTTCTATTCTGGCGGTTCCGACTGGAAGGACGTGCCGTCGCCGTTGCTCAAGGACGCCGAAAAGGCCTCCAAGATCGGCCGGGCCGTCGTTCCGACGCTGGAAAGCCACATCGTCGTCGATGAGAGCGCCGAGGGCCGAAAGCTGGTCGCCAACCCGTACTTCCACATGGTCGACACCGCGGGCCAGCAGCTCCCGTATATCCCGGAGATCGTCGAGACCTATGTGGGGGACAAAGAAGTCCAGAACCTCAAGATCATGAACGGCGAGGTCATCTGGAAGCAGCAGGCGATCTTCCTGGAGGACTTCCCGCTCTTGAAGGAGAACGAGGGCAAGGGCGGCTACACCGTATCCTTCGCGCCGACCTTCGGCGAGAACGTGTTCTATTCCTTCAACCGCACCCACAAAGACCCGGTTCTGCGCAAGGTCTTCAACGATCTGCGTTTCAACCGCGCCATGTCCCTGGCCATCAACCGGGATGAAATCAACGAGATCGTCTATTTGGGGCAGGGCAAGCCGATGCAGGGCGTGCCGGCCGAGGTGAAGACCGTCTCTTTCGTGGAAGACTCGCATCTAACCAAGGATATCGAGCACGATCCGGCGACAGCCAAGAAGCTGCTGGCGGAGATGGGCCTTAAGGACTCGAACGGCGACGGCACCCTTGAATTGCCGGATGGCCGTCCTTTCGTCGTGCGCCTTGTCTATTCCAGCCAGGGCGCGCCGGTGAAGATGCAGGAACTGGTGCGAGATTATTGGTCGGAAGTCGGCGTTCGAGTCGATCTGAAGGAGGTGACTTCAGATGAGTACCGCGCCGGCGGCAACAACAACGAGCTGGACGTGACCGTTTGGAAGTATGACGGGAACGCCGGCCCGACGATCAGCCAGGACATTACGGTCTTCGTCCCGCCGTTCGGCGATTTCTTCAATCCCGGCACTGGCTTCGCCTGGGCGTCCTGGAAGAAGACCGGGGGCAAGGAAGGCATCGAGCCGCCGGCGGACATCAAGAAGCTCTGGGACCTCGGCCAGAAGTTCATTCAGGTCGAATTCGGTTCCGATGAGAGCAATAGTATCGGTCGGGAGATCACGGATATCCACGTCGACAACATGCTGAAGATCGGCACCGTCGGCGACATCGTGGCGCCCTTCATGTACCGGAACGACCTGAAAAACGTTCAGCCGCTGACGGCGAAGACCTACGACTTCTACTGGGCCTATCCCTATCGGCCGCAGCAGTGGTTCCTCGCCAAGTAAGCGCGTCATTTCCGACCGGCGCCGCACGCTGAGGGGAGCGTGCGGCGCCGGCTTCGCTGTCGAGGGGGAAGGGGATGCTCCGCTTCACGGCCGAGCGGTTCGCCGGAATGATCGTGACGATGTTCTTCGTCTCGATCATGGTGTTCGTCATCATGGAGCTGCCGCCCGGCGACTACGCCGACCGGTACGCCTTTCGCAAGTATTCCGGCACCGGCGTCAACGTCACCGAGGCCGATATCCAGGCGATCCGGGTCGATCTTGGCCTCGATAAGGCGATGCCGCTCCGGTATTTCGATTGGATCGGCGGCATCGTGCTTCGCGGCGATTTCGGCCAGGCCTTTGCGTTCGAAACGTCGGTGGTCAAGGTGATCGGCGACAAGGCGTGGCTGACCCTCGGAATCCTTTTCGCCACCTTGCTCATCACCTATGTCGTTTCGATTCCCATAGGCATTTTCGCCGCCGTTAAACGCGGATCGGCGGCGGACTACGGCCTCACCGTATTCTCCTATCTGGGCCTTGCGCTGCCGAACTTTCTGCTGGCGCTGATCATGCTCTATTTCGCCAATAAGTGGTTCGGCGCCGATATCGGGGGCCTTTTTTCGGCCAAGTATGCCGACGCCTCGTGGTCCTTTGGCAAGGCCTGGGATCTGATCGTGCATCTCTGGCTGCCGGCCTTCGTTCTGGCATGGTCCGCGGTCGCCTACCAGCTCCAGACCGTGCGCGCGACCATGTCGGACGAACTCAACAAACTCTCCGTCACGGCCGCCCGGGCGCGGGGCGTGCCGGAGGTCAAGCTGCTGGTGAAGTATCCCGCCCGCCTCGCCATCAACCCGATTGTCTCAACCATCGGCTTCGACGTGAACCGCATTTTTTCGGAGCTGCCGATCGTGGCGGTCGTCCTTGGCTTGACCGAACTCGGCGAACTATTGCTGAAGGCCTATCTCGACCTCGACATGTATGTCGCCGGCGCGATCCTGCTGCTGCTGACCTTCATGATCGTATTCATGAACTTTCTCTCCGACCTGCTGCTCGCGTGGCTCGACCCGCGCATCAAGCTGGGGACCTGAGCCATGGCAGACGTCGCTAAAACCGATCCGCCGCTCACGGAAAAGGAGGCGCGCGCCCGAGAGAAGGAGCGCCAGCGCCTGCTGAAATACTATTCCGCCTCCCAATGGACATTGATCTGGTGGCGGTTCCGCAGACACAAGGCGGCCATGGTCGCTGCAAGTCTGTTGATGCTGATGGCCGTGATGGGGGTGTTCGCCGAGTTCGTGGCGCCCTATGGGCCGACAACCCGCGACGCCAAATACCTCGATGGGGCGCCGCAACTGCCGATGTTCTGCGATGACAACGGTTGTTCGATGCAGCCGTTCATCCATGGCGTGACGACCAAGCGCGACCCGACGACGCTTCGCGCCATCTCCGTGCCCGATCCGAACAAGCGCATCTATGTGACCCTGTTCGCTGCTGGCGAAAAGGTGAATGTGCTGGGCGTGTTGCCGACGACCATTCATCTGTTCGGCCTCTCGGACCCGAAGGCGAAGCTGCATATCTGGGGAACGGACGACCTCGGCCGCGACGTTTTCAGCCGCACGATCTATGCGACGCGCACCTCGCTTTCGATCGGCGTGCTCGGCGTGCTCATTTCCTTCGTGCTGGCCTTGGCGATCGGCGGCGTGGCCGGCTATTTCGGCGGTCGCATCGACGGCGTCATCCAGCGCGTGACGGAGATTATCCGGGTCATTCCGATCATCCCCCTCTATATGGGGCTCGCGGCGGCGATGCCGAAGGAGTGGTCGACGACCCAGGTCTATTTCGCCATGACTTTGATTCTCGGGCTGTTCGGCTGGCCGACCCTAGGCCGGCGCATCCGCTCCCAGTTGCTTTCGATCCGGGGCGAGGATTACGTGGTGGCGGCGCGTCTCGCCGGCGCCAGGCCGGCGCGCATCATCGGCCAGCATATGCTGCCAAGTTTCACCAGTTTCATTATCGTCGATCTGGTGATCTCCTTCCCCTACATGATCCTCTCGGAGACGGCGCTGTCCTTCGTCGGGCTGGGGCTTCGGCCGCCGACGGTTTCCTGGGGCGTGCTGCTGCAGCAGGCGCAGTCGGTCCGTGTGATCGAGCAGACGCCCTGGCTCTTCGTGCCGGCCGTCTTCGTCGTCGTCGCCGTGCTCGCCTTCACCGTCATCGGCGATGGCCTTCGCGATGCGGCCGACCCCTATGCGGAGGCGAAATGATGGACCGCATGTTGACTGTCGAGGGCCTGGAGATCTCGTTCCGCACCGACGAAGGACCCATCACGCCGGTTCAGGGCGTCGCCTTCGGCGTGGACGCCGGCAAGACCTTGGGCCTCGTCGGCGAATCCGGTTCCGGCAAGTCGATTTCGACCAAAGCGCTGATGCAGCTGTTGCCGGGAACCGCGACGCTCGGGGCGGAGACCCGCATGCGCTACCGCGCCAAGGACGGCCGGACCGTGGAGATCGAGAAGCTGAAGCGCGCCGGCGGCGAGATCCGCCGCCTGCGCGGCGGCGAAATCGGCATGATCTTCCAGGAGCCCATGGCCTCATTCAGCCCGGTCTATACCGTCGGCAACCAGATGATGGAGGCCATCCGCATGCACCGCGGGGCCGGCAAGCGCGAGGCCCGGGAGATCGCCGTCGACATGCTGGACAAGGTTGGCATCTCGAATCCCGGAACGCGCGTCGACCAATACGCGCACGAAATGTCGGGCGGCATGCGGCAGCGGGCGATGATCGCCCTGGCGCTCTCCGCCGGGCCGCAGCTTCTGATCGCGGACGAACCCACGACGGCGCTCGACGTCACCATACAGGCGCAGGTGCTGGAGTTGATGCGCGGCCTGCAAAACGATCTGGGCATGGGCATGATCTTCATAACCCACGACCTAGGGGTCATCGCCCAGATCGCGGATGAAGTCGCGGTGATGTATCTCGGCACGATCGTCGAGCGGGGGCCGACGCGGGAAGTTATCCGCGAACCGGCTCACCCCTATACCGTCGGCCTCCTGAAGGCGATCCCGAGCCTGGAGACGTTGACGAGCCGGCTGCGCCCTGTCCCCGGGGACATTCCGAGCCCGCACGCCCGGCCGCCTGGTTGCCCGTTCCATACCCGCTGCGACCAGGCGATAAAGGGCCTCTGCGATGTCCGGCCGCCCCGCGACGTTTCGCCCGCGAGCGGGCGCGCCGTCCGCTGTTGGCTCCATGACGAAAATGGCAGGAGCGCGGCATGAACGAAACGCTGATTGAGGTCCGCAATCTGGAAGTCCGCTTCCCGATCAAGTCTAAGAAGCTTTTCCGAACCGAAGTCATCGAACTCCGCGCCGTCGACGACGTCAGTTTCGATATCAAACGGGGCGAGACCGTAGGCCTCGTCGGCGAATCCGGGTCTGGCAAAACGACGATCGGCCGCGCCATTCTGCGCGCCATCGATCCCACGGGCGGCGCGGTGATCTATCACACCGCCAACGGGGACGTTGACCTCGCGGCCGCAAGCGAAAAAGAGCTGCAGGAGGTTCGCCCGAATCTTCAAATGGCCTTCCGAGAAGGCGGGGTTGCGTTGCACGAGTTGACGGGCGAGGCGCTTCGGCTTTTCCGGCCCCGCATGAGCCTCGTCTTCCAGGACCCGTACTCGTCGCTCAATCCGCGCATGACCGTGCGCGACATCATCGCCGAACCGCTGGTCGCGAGCGGACTTGTGAAGGGCCGGAACGAGATCGACGCGCGGGTGCGGGAGATCGCGGAACGGTGCAAGCTGAACCTGGAGCACCTCCGGCGGTTTCCGCATGCCTTTTCGGGCGGACAGCGCCAGCGCATCTGCATCGCCAGGGCGCTCGTCTCCAGGCCGGATTTCGTCGTTTGCGACGAGTCCGTTTCGGCGCTCGACGTTTCAATCCAGGCGGAGATCGTCAACCTTCTGAAGGATTTGCAGGAGGAGATGGGCGTCGCGTTCTTGTTCATCGCCCACGACCTGTCGGTCGTAGCGCAGATGAGCCATCGGGTCGCCGTGCTCTATGTCGGCAAGTTCGTCGAGTATGCGCCGACGGAGAAGCTGTTCTTCCATCCGCGCCACCCCTATAGCCAGGCGCTCCTGTCCGCGATTCCCGGCGCCGACCCCGACGCCAGCTTCGATCCGATACGGCTGACGGGCGAAATACCGAACCCGTTGTCGGCGCCTTCGGGCTGTCGATTTCACACCCGATGCCCCTATGCGAGGGCGCGCTGTTCAGCCGAAATTCCCGAATGGCGCGAGATCGACGAAGACCATTTCGTCGCCTGCCACTTCGCGGACGACTTCGACTTCTCCCGAAAGCGCGCCTGACCGATGACGTACGATGTCGCGGTCGTCGGCGCGGGTATTCTGGGCCTCGCCCATGCGCTCGCCGCCGCGCGGCGTGGCAAACGTGTCGTCGTGATCGACCGTGACGCCCGCGCGGTCGGCGCGTCGATCCGCAATTTCGGCTTCGTCACGATCACCGGCCAGCAGGCGGGGGATTGCTGGGAGATGGCGCGGCGCAGCCGGGAGGTTTGGGGCGAGGTCGCGTCCGGGGCAGCCATTCCCATTCTGCACGAAGGACTGGTCGTCGTCGCGCGGCGGCCGGAATCCGAAGCTGTTATAGAGGCGTTCCTCGAGACCGATATGGGCGCGGATTGCGAACGCCTGACGCCGGATGCGGCGGCCGCCAGGGCGCCTGCGATCAACCGCGCGACGACGACGGCGGCGCTCTGGTCGCCCCATGAGGTTCGGGTCGAGAGCCGGACGGCGATCCCGGCGATCGCCCGTTGGCTCGAGGAGGTCCACGGCGTCGCCTTTCATTGGCGAACCGCGGTCCATGCCGTGACTGCGCCCAGGGTCGAGACCGCCGCCGGAGCGATCGAGGCGGAGACCGTAGTCGTCTGTCCCGGCGACGACTGGGCGACCCTCTTTCCGGAGCGGCTCGCGACCTATGGCGTCAGCCGCTGCAAGCTGCAGATGTTGCGGGTCGCGCCGGAGCGGCCGATGCGCTTGGGCGCCGCGGTCATGTCGGACCTCGGCCTCGCCCGTTATCTCGGATATGCGGAGCTCGCGGCGGCGGAGCCCCTGAAGCGCCGGCTGGATAGGGAACAGGCGCAAGAACGCGCGAATGGGGTCCATCTGATCGTCGTCCAGTCCGCCGACGGCAGCCTTGTCGTCGGCGATAGCCATCACTATGAAGCGACGCCGGACCCATTCGGCGAGACCGCCGTCGATGATCTGATCCTCGGGGAAATGGAGCGGGCGTTGGACATTGGCGCCTACAGGGTCACGTCCCGGTGGACGGGCACTTACGCCACGGCGCCGGATCGCTGGCGGCTGACCGACATGCCGGACGACGCGACCCGCATCGTCGTCGTCACGGCCGGGTGCGGCGCCTCGACGGCGTTCGGCATCGGCGAAGAAACCATCCGGGACTTGTTTGGGTAGGAGAGCCCCATGCGGAAGTTTAAAGCCGTCGTCTTCGATTGGGCCGGCACCGTTATCGATTTCGGCTCCTTCGCGCCCATGGGCGTTTTCGTGAAGGCGTTCGAGCGGTTCGGGATCGTCGCGACAATCGAGGACGCGCGCGGCCCCATGGGCAGCCCGAAGCGTGCTCATATTCAGGCGATGCTCGCTATGCCCCACTTGGCGGAGCAGTGGCGGGCGAAGCACGGCGCACAGCCGGACGAAGCGGCGGTCGACGCCGTCTATGAAGTGTTCGTGCCGATGAACGAGGAGGTCGTCGCGGACTTTGCCGATCTCGTTCCGGGCGCGAAGGCGGCGGTCGATGAACTCCGCGCCTTGGGGCTGAAGATCGGCTCCACCACGGGATACACCCGGTCGATCATGGAGCGCGTGCTGCCTATCGCCGCCGAACAGGGATATGCGCCCGACAATCTCGTCTGCGCCGACGATTTGCCGGAAGGCCGGCCGGGGCCGCTTGGCATGTACAAGTGCTTCATCGATCTCGTGGTCCATCCGTCGGCCGCCGTCGTAAAGGTGGACGACACCGAGCCTGGCATCGCGGAAGGCATTGCCGCTGGCTGCCTAACGGTCGGCGTCGCGCTCTCCGGCAACGCCGTTGGCAAAACGCCGGCGGAGTTGTTGGCGCTATCTGAGGCGGAGGTGGCGACCTTGCGCGACCGGGCGACGGCGATCCTGCGCACGGCCGGCGCAGACCATGTGATCGACACTGTCGCAGATTTGCCCGCGCTTCTTCGGCGGCTTGACGCCGAAGCTGGTTGATCGCCCATGTCGCGCAAGGTCCTGATGATCGTGCTGGATCAGTTCCGGGCCGATCTGCTGCACGGTCCCCTGGCGGCCTATGCGCCGACGCCCAACCTCGACGCGCTGGCGGCAGGCGCGACTGTGTTTCGGAACCACCACACCGTCGCCATGCCTTGCGGCCCGGCGCGCGCGAGCCTTCTGACGGGCCAATATGCGATGAACCACCGTGCGGTCAGAAACGGGACGCCGCTAAGCGACCGGCTCCCCAATCTCGCGACGGCGGCGCGCCAAATCGGCGTGGAGCCTTTGCTGTTTGGCTATACCGATACTCAACCGGATCCGGCGGCTCTCGCCGAGCGCGACCCTGCCAATCGAAGCTACACGGGCCCGATGCGCGGCTTTCGCGAGGTCGTCGAAATGCGCGAGGAGGCATGGCGCTGGCTGGCGCACCTCCGCCGGAAGGGCTATGACGCGCCGGAAGCCGGCGCCGCGGATTTTCAACGTCTCTACCGGCCGACCACCGGCGCGCTTGGGGGGCCTGCGCTCTATCGCGCCGAGGACAGCGACACCGCATTTCTTACTGATGAGACGATCGCGGCGCTCGACGTTCGAAAGCAGGAGGAATGGCTTGCGTTCGTCGGTTTCATTCGGCCCCATCCGCCATTCATTGCGCCGGCGCCCTATCACGCGCTGATCGATCCGGGTTCCTTGCCGCTGCCGGATCGAAGCGGACTGAACGACCGCCCGGAGCATCCCTTCGTTCAAGCCTACTTCTCCGGCCCAAGCGCGCGCGACATGTTCTGGCGGTTCGACGGCGACCACGGATGTCTAGTGCCGGAAACTGTCGCAAAGATCAGGGCGACATATCTCGGGCTCGTCGCGGAGATCGATCACCATGTGGGGCGGCTGCTCGATTGGCTGGAAAGGTCCGGGCTTGCCGGGGAAACGCTCGTCGTCGTAACCGCCGACCATGGCGAGATGCTCGGTGACTTTGGCATGTGGGGGAAGTTGACGCCTTTCCGCGCCGCCTCGCACGTGCCGTTGCTGATCCGCGACCCGTTGGCCGGAAAAGCTTGTGCGATCGAAGACCTGACGGCGTCGATTGATGTGGCGCCGACGATTCTCGATTGGCTTGGCGACGCGGCGCCGAGGGAGATGAACGGCGTATCCTTGGCGAACTATATGAAAGACGAAGCGTCGGCGGACGGACGCAGCTCGCTCATGATCGAGTTTGAGTTAGGGGAACCCGAAGCGCCGACGCGGTTCGAACGCGCCTGGGGTCTCCCGGCCTCCCAATGCGGCGTGGCCGTGCTTGAAACCGGCGAGTTTCGCTACGCGCATTTTGCGGGCGGTTTGCCCTGCATGGCGTTTGGCGATCCGACGGAGCCAGACCCGCTGCTCAATCCGTCCTCGGAACGCGTCGCGGCTGGCGCGCGTCGACTCCTCGACCATCGAATGGCGAACGCGGAGACGGCGTAGATTCGGGAAACCGCTTTCCGTTCTTGCCTAAGCGCAAGTCGCCCATTCCGGAGACGAAATTGGCGGGCGCGTCGCCATTCGCGCAAGCTAGAGGACGACCTTGCAAGAGAGGACTACGCTCGAAGCCCGATGGCCTTCTAACCGCCGTCAGGCGCGCGCGTTACCGGCGGCACAGTCGACGCTAGGCCGAATCTGGTCAGCATCGGCGTCAGCACGCCGTAAAGTCCATCCCGGAAAAAGCGCATGGTGATGATGACGAGCACCGCGAACAGCAAGAGGTGGGCGTGGGGGCTGATCTCACGGAGCTGCTCCTGCAGATAGACGAGCGCAACCGCGCCCAGGACCGGGCCCAGCAAGCTGCCGAGCCCGCCGACGATGGCCATGGCGAGGATCAGGGCCATCTCGCTCAACAGCAGGTTTTGAGGAGCGACGACGCGCACGAACAGGTGGGAGTAGACGCCTCCGGCGAGGCCGGCGAGCGCGGCGGAGACGACGAAGGCGTTGGTCTTCCACTTGGTGACGTCGACGCCGAGCGCTTCCGCCGCCGGCTCATCCTCCCGGATGGCCTTCAGATAGAGGCCGATGCGGCCGTTCGCGAGGCGCCAGATGACATAAAGGGTCAGCGCCGTAACCGCGAGCATCACATAGTAGCCGCCGAGATGGCCTTCCATGCCCCCGCCTTCCCAAAGATAGGGGACCTGGAGGCCGAGAGACCCGCGCGTGAACTCATGCTCGATCTGTGCGACCAGGCGCAGGATTTCGGAAAAGCCGATGGTCATCAGCGCCAGATAGGGGCCGCGCAGGCGCAGGCACATCCGCCCAAGCAGATAGCCTAGCGCGGCGGCAAAGACGACGCCAACGAGGCAGCCGATCAGCGGCGGCACTCCGGCGTGGTAGGACAGCAGGCCAGAGGTATAGGCGCCGACAGCGGCGAACGCGGCATGGGCGAAGGATAACTGCCCGGCATAACCAAGCAGCAGGTTCCAGGAACTGGCGAGCGCCGCGAAATAGAGCGCCGTCGCCGCGACGCGCAGCCAATAGCCTTCGACGACGAGGGGGATGGCTAGGCCGACGATCAGCGCCAGCCCAAGCGCGATGCGCTGCGTCGACGTCATGCGCGGCGCTCCTTTTGGCCAAGGAGGCCTTGCGGCCGGAAGAGCAATATCAGGATCAGCAGGAGGAAGGCGTAGACATCCCGGTAAGCGACCGAGATATAGACGGAGCCGAGCGCCTCCACGACGCCGAGCAGCAAGGCGCCGATCACCGCGCCGGGAATTGAGCCGAGGCCGCCGAGCACGATGATCGTGAACGCTTTAACGACCGGAACGATGCCGACGTCGGGATAAACCAGGAAAATCGGCGCGATCAGCGCGCCCGCGGCGCCGGCGAGCAGGCTCGCGATTGCGACGGCGAGGCGGTTCATCGCGATGACGTCGATCCCGACGACGGCTGCGCCAAGCCGGTTCTGCGCCGTCGCGAGCAGCGCCTTGCCCCACCAGGTCCGATAGAAGAAGAACAGGGCCGCCGCGATCAGCGCGACGGACATGCCCGCGGCGAACAGGCGATCCCGAGACAGCCACAGGTCCCCGACGACGTTGGCGGAGCCGGAGAAGAAGGAGCGCGGCGTCAATTCATAGGGGCCAATGCCGGTCAGGGCTGCGTTTTGGAGCAGCAGGCCAAGGCCGAACGTCAGGATGATCGCATACTCCTCCGGCCGTTCGATCCGCGTGGTGTAGATCGGCCGCAGGATCAGGCGTTCGGTCGCGACGCCGAAGATGGCAACGCCGATCATGGCGAGCGGCAGAGCGAGAAGGGGCGGGAGGCCTAGCGGCACGGTGAAGGCGTACAGCAGATAGCCGCCCAGCATGAAGAATTCGCCGTGGGCGAAGTTCACCACGCGCATGATGCTGAAGATGACCGAAAGTCCAAGCGCGATCAGCGCGTAGAGCAGCCCGAAGATCAGGCCGTTGACCAGCTGCGACAGTACGTAGATATCCATTGGCTATGACGCTCTGGCGAAGGGGCGGCGTTCGCGCTGTCGCCGGCCCGACCGATACAGAAGATCGGCCGGGCAGGCGCAGGCGTCACTCGGGTTTTGCGATCTTCGCGTTCGCGAAGTTCGGCGGATAAAGCACCGCCGCGTCCGCGGAGAGCTGATTCACTTCCGTGTACTGGAAGATGAACGTCGGCACGTCGCGCCACTGGTTGTGCCAGACGCCCGGCTCGCTGCTGAATTCAATCATGCCGCGAGAGCCTTCCATCTTCAGCTTCTTCATCTCGGCGATGATGGCCTTCGAGTCGGTCGTCCCGGCGTTCTTGATCGCGGTCAGCAGAGTGATCGCGGCGTCGTAGCCTTGCAGCGGCAGATAGTTCGGGGTGCGGTCGAACTTTTCCTTGTACTTCGCTTTGATCTTCTCGCCCGCCGCGGTGAGCTTGACGCTCGGGCTGTACGGGCAGGACATCATTACGTACTTGCCGCCGTCCTGGACCGCTTCCCAGAAGATCTTGTCATTCTGGGAGGTGCAGGTTCCGTCGATCACCATCGTTTCCGAGGACGGAGCGAAGGCGATCTCGTTCGCTTGCTTCAGGAGCAGGAAGCCGCCCGGCTGCGTCACCGCGAAGATCACCATGTCGGGCTTCACTTGCGTCTTGTACTTCAGCAGGATGGGGAGGAAGTCTTTGCTCGTTTTTTCAACAACTTCATAGGCGAAGCTGGCCGGCACTTCGAGCTTCTCGAACGCCTTCTTAAGGCTTTCCGCGATGCCGACGCCATAGTCCGTGTCCTCAACGATGGCGACGACCTTCTTGTAGCTGTTGTCCTTGATCAGGCCCGCCATGTTCTCCGCCAGCTTGGAGCTGTAGACGCTGGTGCGGAAGACCTCGGGATACTCTTTCTCGGTCAGCGAGTCGGCCCAGCAGGAGCCGATGACGAATGGAATGCCATAGCGGTGAAACACCTCGATTTCCGAGGTGCAGACAGAGCTGTGATACTCGCCAGCGGCGCCGACGATGCCGTCTTTCGTGATGAGCTTCTCGACGGCCGTCGCGCCCGTGGGCGGACGGCCCTGGGTGTCCTCGGTCACCACTTCGATCTTCTTGCCGAGCAGCCCGCCGGCCTCGTTGAACTCTTCGACCGCCCATTCGATGCCCAGCAAAAGCTCGGGCCCTTGCTGGTAGCTGCCGGGGGACGAGAGGGGCGCCATGGCGCCGATCTTGATCGTGTCCTGGGCTTGGGCGGCGGCTAGGGGCGCCGTCGCCAGGATCGCCGCCGCCAATGCGCGGCGCAGATTTGCTGATCGATGTTTTCTCATATGCCTCTCCAGGTTTACGGGGCGGGATCGGACGCCGCGTCGATCGGCGGCGACCGGGAACTTTTCGTCGTTGCGGCGACGTGTTCGCCGCCGACCTTCAGCCATTTTTGGATGACGGATGTCAGGTCTTCCATGAAGGATTCGGCGGAACCATCGGCGCTGTTGCGGCCAAGTTCGAGCACGTAGATCCAATCGGCGATGCGGACGGCTTCGCGGACATTCTGATCGACCAGAAGGATGGTCTGTCCGCCTGCCGCCAGCGCCGAAAGGGTGTCGTAGATCTCTCGGGCGACCTTTGGGGCGAGGCCGACTGTCGGTTCGTCGAACACCAGCAGCTTCGGGGCCGCGATCAGCGCCCGGCCGACTTCGAGCAGTTTCTGCATGCCGCCGGACAACTCATTGGCCTGGGTGCGGCGACGCTCCGCCAGCAGCGGAAACTGCTTGTAGACGCGCTCAAGCCCTTCCGCCGTGCGCGCCCGGTCCCGCCGAAAGGTCCAGGCGCCGAGTTTCAGCGTTTCCTCGACCGATAGATTGGGAAAAATCGTGCGTTCCTGGGGCAGATAGCCGATCCCCATGCCGGCGATTTCGTGCGCGGCGACGCCGATCAGCGATTGGCCGGAATAATCTATCCGGCCGGATTTGGGGGTAAGGTTGCCCGTCGCGACGCGCAGCAGCGTCGACTTGCCTGAACCGTTCGGACCTACGACGGCGACGATCTTGCCTTCTGGCACGCGAAGTTCAATGTCATGCAGTATATCGACTTCCGCCGAATATCCGGCGGTGACGTTCGCGATCTCCAGCAGGTCTGGTTCGGCCAACGCGTCAGACTCCGAGATAGGCTTCGATGACGGCGTCGTCGTTGCAGACGCTGTCCGGCGGTCCATCCGCGATCTTCTCGCCGCTGGCGAAGACGACGAGACGATCCGCCACGCCCAGCAGGGTCGGCAGCTCGTGGCTGACGATGATGAAATCGATGCCGGTGTCGTGGAGGTCCCGAACGCGTTCGAGCATGCGTTCGATCAGATTTGGATGCACGCCGCCGAACGGCTCGTCCAGCAGCATCAGTTTCGGCTCAAGCATAAGGGCGCGGGCGAACTGAAGGAGCATGCGCTGGCCGCCGGAAAGGCTGGCGGCGCGCTCGTCCGCCAGGCGGTCGATTTCAAGAAAGGCGAGGAGCGCACGGGCGCGATCCAGCAAGGCGCGGTGCGAACCGGCCTGCGCGTTCACCGCGAATCCGCCGACCAACATGTTCTCCAACGCGGTCATGTGGAGGAAGACGCGCGGCGCCTGGAATGTGCGCGCGATGCCCTTGGCGGCGACGCGGTGGGGCGGCAGGCCCTGCACTTCGGAGCCCGCAAAGACGACGCGCCCGTTATCCGGCGAATAGAGGCCGCCGATCACGTTTAAAAGCGTCGATTTCCCGGAACCGTTCGGACCGATAAGACCTAGGATCTCGCCCTCGGCCTGTGTCACTGAAATGTTCTTGAGCGCCTGATTGCCGCCGAAAGCGATGCTGACATCGTCTGCTGTAAGAACCGCCGGGTTTGCCGACGATGGGTCGGCGTCCGGCAAGGCGTTCGATTGGGCTGGCACGCTCAACAGGCTCCCGATACGCAGCCGGCTCTATTGCCGGCGTGACCCATCGAGGCAGCGTGAAATCCCTGAAGGCGATTATTCTTCTTGTAGTAGGAAATATTGTTTCTGCGACAAGGGTCGCTGTCAAGTCAGAATAAGATATTTAAAAAATCATTATAAAACAATATGTTTTAAGGCTAATCTCTAGTGTTCTGTCACTTTTGGCGCCATGGCGTCTGGAAGCACGGCGGCGGCGCTTTTCCTGAATGGAGACGGCCGCCTTCGTGTGCGCCGGAAGCGCCGGCTAGTAGGTCGCGCGGCCGCCGGAGATGTCGAATACGGCGCCGGTCGGAAAGCGTGTTTCCTCGCTGGCCAGCCAGCACGCCATGCTCGCGACTTCCTCCACGGTGACGAAGCGGCCGCGCGGGATCTTGGATAGCATATAGTCGATATGGTCCTGCGAGATCTGGTCGAAGATGCGGGTTTTCGCGGCGGCCGGGGTGATTGCGTTCACGGCGATGTCGTATTCGGCCAGTTCCTTGCCGAGCGATTTGGAGAAGGCGAGCGCGCCGGCCTTGGCGGCGGAATAGGGCGAAGCGTTGGGGTTGCCTTCCTTGCCCGCGATCGAAGCGATGGTGACGATGCGGCCGTAATTGCGCTCGATCATTTCCGGCACGACGGCCTGGGAACAATAGAAGATGGCGTTCAGGTCCAGCTCGATGACCCTGCGCCACTCCTCGGGCGGATAATCCTTCACTGGCAGGGACGGTCCGGCGATGCCCGCGTTGTTGACCAGAATATCCACCGGCCCGTTGGCGGCGCGGCTTTCGGCAAGCGCAGACTGAATGGACGCGACATCGGTGACGTCGGCGCGAATGGCGGTCGCGCCCGCCTCGCTGGCGCTCGCCTCGGTCAAGGTCTGCATATCGATGTCCCACATCGAAACCTTGGCGCCGGACGCAAGCATGCGTTTCGTTATGGCGAGCCCGAAGCCCTGCGCGGCGCCTGTGACGATGGCGTGGCGGCCCGCGAGATCGATCTGGTTCATTTGGGAAGTCCTGATTAAAGGGTCAGTCCGCCGTCGGCGATCAACACCGTTCCGGTGGTGTAAGCGGCGTCGTCGCTGGCGAGGTAGAGGGCCGCGGCGGCGATTTCCTCGGCCGTGCCCAGACGGCCGAGCGGTTGGCGCGCGATAAAATCCTTCCGCGCCTGAACCGGATCGTCGAAAGCGTTAATACGGCCGTCGAGCGAAGGCGATTGAACGGTGCCGGGCGCGATCGCGTTGCAACGGATGCCGCGATCGATGAAATCCCGGGCGACCTGCTTGGTGAGACCGATAACGGCGGCCTTGCTGGCCCCATAGACCAGCCGGTTCGGCACGCCGGCGAGGTTCGATGCGACCGACGCCATGTTCACGATCGCTCCGCCGCCGCCGTCAAGCATCGCAGGCAGGAAGGCCCGGATCGTTCGGAACATCGACTTGACGTTCAGGTCGAAGCCGAAATCCCATTCGGCTTCCGTCGCCGCCAGGATATCGCCGTGATGCACGATGCCCGCGACATTGGCGAGGATATCGGCGCGTCCGACTTCCGCGGCGAGGGCCTTGATGCTCGCGTCATCCGTTACGTCGCAGGCCCGCGTCGTGACGCCTGACAGATCCGCCAACTTGGCGGCATCGACGTCGGTCGCAAATACGGTCGCGCCCGCATCCCTGTAGGCCGCGGCTATGGCGCGGCCGATGCCTTGGCCTGCCGCAGTGACGACGGCTGTCTTGCCGGCGAGGCGGTCGGTCATGGTTCCTTACTCCAGTTTTCGTCGCCGAATGGCTTGGAGCTCGGAAACCCAGCCCAATCCGCCACGCCGGCGGGTCTCACAACAGGCCGAGCACTTCGTCAGGGTGTTCGGCTGGCGTCACTTTGTCGAACTTATGGACGATCTTCCCGTCCGGGCCGATTAAAACGGAGATGCGCGCCGCTTTCTCCGACTCCGCCGTCGCCGCGCCGTAGGCGATGCACATCGCCTTGCCCGGGTCCGAGAGAAGATCGAACGGATAGCCGAACTTTTCATGGAACGCTTTGTTCTCGGACACCTGATCGGTGCTGCAGCCGAGAATTACGCAATTTTTCGCCTGAAAGTCTTGGATTCGGTCACGGAATCCGTTGCCTTCGATGGTTCAACCACGCGTATCCGCTTTGGGATACCACCAGATCAGCACATGCTTGCCCTGGAAATCGGCGAGCGAAACGCTCTCGCCGTCCTGGTTGGGCAGGCTGAAACTGGGAGCCATATCGCCGACATTCGCCATGTCATTGCCTCCTTTGCTTCAGGGGCGCACAGCATACGGACGCCGGCTCGCGCATCAAGCCATGCTTTTGCCTTCATTCGGGCCAATTGCCGCCCGCCGCTATGGTAGGTTGGCGTTGCAACTCGCAGTCGGGGGTCGAAGCGCCATGTTTGCTCGCCGTTCCATCTTCGCCTTGCTGGCGTCGGCTTTCATTGGGGGCGACGTTCCCGCCTTGGCCGCGCCCGCTCAACCCAGCTTCGATTGCGCTCGAGCATCGACGCCGGTGGAGAATCTGCTGTGCGTCGATCATGGCTTGGCGCGGCAGGACCGGCTTCTCGCCGCGACCTACAAGCGGGCGCTTGAACGGGCGGACGGCGTGGAGGAGCAAAGGATTAGGGCGGATCAGCGCCGCTGGGCGTCCGGCCGCGCCGCCGCCTGTCCGGGCGCCGGGCCGGCGCCGGACGCCGCCGCCATCGCCTGTCTCGGGCGGCTCTACGAAGCGCGCCTGGAAGAGTTGCGGCCGCTCAGCTTCGACGATCTGACGCTCTATGAAGAGGTGAACGTGCGTGCGGACCAGCGGGCGCCGCTGGCCTGCCTGCGTTTTTCCGAGCCGCTCGCCGCCAAACAATCTGCTGCATTGGAAAGCTATGTAGAGAGCGCCGGCGGCGAGCCACTGGCGGCGCATGTCGTCGACAATGAGCTTTGCGTGCTCGGCTTGGCCCACGGTTCGGACAATACGTTGACGGTGCATGCCGGCCTCCGCGGGGCAGGCGCGATCCTGCGTGGCGACGCGACCGTATCCGTCCACATACCCGACCGGCCGCGGCGTGTGGCGTTCCCGTCGAAGGGCGTGATCCTCCCACGCCTCGACGCCGGCGGATTGCCGATCGAGACCGTCAACCTGGATGCCGTGCGCCTGTTATTGCTGCGAGTGGACGACGAAGATGTCGTGAAGGGCCTGCAACGCGGCGTGATCGAAGGCGAGGTCGGTTATTCAGAGGTCGGCCGGATCGCGAGCAAGCTCGGCCGGAATGTCTGGACGGGCGAAATTGAAATCGACGGCGCGCCGAACGTCGCAACCCGCACGGCGGTTCCTATCGGCGAATTGGTTCCGGGACTGGAGCCCGGCGTCTATCTCGCTGTCGCGGAAGATCCCGAAGCCGATTATGGGAACGGCTGGTGGACAAGCTCCCAATGGTTTGTCGTTTCCGATATCGGGTTGACCACCTTCATCGGCGAGGACGGCTTGACCGTGGCCGCTCGCACGCTTTCCACGGCTGCGCCAGCGACGGACGTGCGGATCGTGCTGAAGGCCGAGGACGGCCGCGATCTCGCCGAGGCCCGCACCGACGCGAGCGGCATTGCACGCATCGAGGCCGGCTTTCTGCGCGGCGACGAGCAGGATCGGCCGCGCGCCGTCTATGCTTATGGCGGCGACGGCGATTTCGTCTATGTGGACGTCACGCGGGCGCCGCTCGATCTGTCCGATCGCGGCGTAGACGGCCGCGCGGCTCCAGGGGCGCTTGACGCCTATCTGACCGCCGACCGCGGCGTCTATCGCCCTGGCGGAACCGTGCGTCTGACGGCGATCCTGCGCGATGCGGCCGCCAATGCGGTCGAGGGCCTGCCGTTGACGTTGACCGTAACGCGTCCCGACGGCCTGGATTTTCTGACTGAAGTCTTGCTGGACAAGGGCGCCGGGGGATATTCGGCATCCTTGCCGTTGCCCGCGACCGCCGCGACCGGCGTTTGGCGAGCCAGTCTCGCGACCGCCACGGACGCGCCGCCCATCGGCAAGGCGTTCTTCCTGGTCGAAGACTTCGTCCCGCCTCGGCTGGAGATGACGCTTGCCGGCGGCCTGTTGGACGAAGCCGTTTTCGCCGAACTGTCGGCGGATTATCTCTATGGCGCTCCAGGGGCGGATCTGCCCGGCGAAGTGATTGTCGTCGTGCAGCCGGCGGCGGCGCCGGTCGCCGGCTTTGAAGACTATGCGTTCGGTCGGGCGGAAGACGAAGCGCCGCAGCCTTTCCGCGCCGCGCTGGAGCGGTTCGTCACCGACGCGGAAGGCAAGGCGCGGGTCGTGGTCAGCGTCGCCGGCGCGCCGAGCAGCAGCTATCCGTTGGAAGCGAGCGTGCGGACGAGCGTCTTCGACTCCGGCGGGCGGCCGCTGACCGAACGGACGACTGTCAATCTTGCCAACCTGCCGTTGCTGATCGGCGTCAGGTCGAATTTCGACGAGGGGCCGGCGCCAGGGTTCGATGTTATGGCGTTCGGCCCCGATGGCGCGCCGGCAGGCCGGCGTCTTTCCTATGCCATCGTGCGGGAGGAACGGGAATATCTCTGGTTCCAGAGCGGCGGTCGGTGGGACTATCGCGTGCAGTATTACGAGACCGAGGCGATCGCCGCGGGGGAGATCGATGCGACGCCCGGCGCGCCGGTCCGCATCTCCAGCGCGTTCGAGCGCTGGGGCGCCTATCGACTTACCGTGACGGATCCCGAAACCGACGTCGCGACAAGCGTCCGGTTCCATGCCGGCCCCTGGGGCGCCAAGACGGCCACGGCGGACGCCGCGCCGGACAAGGTGAAGGTTACTTTGCCGCCGGGACCGTTTGCGCCAGGGGAGACCGTGGTCGCCCGCATTGAGCCGCCCTTCGACGCCGAAGTCATGGCCGCGGTGGTCGATAGCCGCGTCGGCGCGGTGTCTGTCGTCCATATTCCGGCGTCCGGGGGCGAGATCGAGTTGCGCTTGCCGGAAGGCGGCGCGGCCGGCGCCTATATTCTGGTGAACGCATTCGCGACGGCGCCTGGCGCCCACAGCCTGGCGCCGCGTCGGGCCATCGGCGCGGCGTGGGCCGGGTTCGACGCCGCGCCGAAGACCCTCGACGTCGCAATGGCGGCGCCGGCGGAAACGATGCCGGAACGTACGGTCGACGTGCGCCTGATCGTCGGCGATCGCGCAGGCCCCGCCTTCGTGACGCTCGCTGCGATAGACGACGGCGTGCTGGCTTTGACGGGGTATGAGCCGCCGGACCCGCGCAAGCACTTCCTCGCCAAACGTCGTCTCGGCGTGGATATCCGGGACATCTATGGCCGCTTTATCGACGCCGCCGGCGCCAAGATCGGTCGCGTCAGGTCCGGCGGCGGCGCGGCGCGGCTGGCGATGCAGGCCGAGAAGGCGGATGCGGCGGACCTGCCGAAGAAGAGCGTACGGGTGGTCGCTCTCTTCAGCGGCGTGGTCGAGGCGGACGCCGATGGCGTCGCGATTGTTCCTATAAGCATTCCGGAATTTTCGGGCCGCCTCAGGCTGATGGCGCAGGCTTGGAGCCGGGACAAGGTCGGCGCGGCGGAGACGACCATGCTCGTCCGCCGCCCGGTGGTCGCGGCGCTCTCCCTGCCGCGGTTCCTCAGCCCGGGCGACAACGCCGTCGCGACGATCTCGCTTCGAAACCTGACTGGACCCGCTGGCGCCTACAGCGCGTCGGTTACGGCGACCGGAGCCGCGACGGTCGAAGGCGGGCCGCTGATGGCGGAGTTGCGGCCAGGCGGTCCCGCAGCGCGCATCGCGGTCTCTCTGACCGCGCTCGAGCCCGGCGACGCCGATTTCCGCTTGAGCGTCTCGACGCCCGATGGCGCGGATTTCACGATTGACCGCTCGATTTCCGTTCGCCCGGCGGCTCCGGTGGAAACGCGGAGCGTGACCGTCGATGTAGCGCCGGGCCGGAGCTTCGCCGCGCCGGCCGGCTTGATGGACAACGTTTATGCCAGCTCGGCCAGGGTCATCGTCGGATTGAATCCGCTGCCGGACATGGACCTGCCAAGCATCCTGACCAGCCTGTCCCGCTACCCCTATGGCTGCGCGGAACAGACGACTTCGACCGCGGCGCCATTGCTGTATTCAGGCGAGCTGTCATCGGCGATGGGCATTGCGGCGGCGGATCGATCGGACGCGGCGATCGAGGCCGGCGTGGCGCGCCTGTTGGGCATGCAGACCTATACGGGCGGCTTTGGCTTCTGGAACAGCGATTTCGAGGCTTCGCCTTGGATCACGGTCTACGCGACGGATTTCTTGGTAGAGGCGTCACGCGCGGGTTTCGAAGTGCCGCAGGCGCCGTTGGAACGCGCGTTGACGCGGCTTGAGCAGTTTACGAACCAGGGCCTGCGGCCCAATGGCGGCGTCTTTGCGTCCGCTTATGCGCTCTATGTCCGCGCCCGGGCCGGCGTCGCCGATCCGGCGCGGGTTCGTCGTTTCGCAGACGGTATGGCGGCCGCGCGCCCGCCGGCCCTGGCGCTTGGCTTTGCCGGCGCGGCGCTCGCGACGATCGGCGACAGGAGCCGGGCGCAGCGCTTTTTCGATCAGGCGCTGGCGGCGGAGGGCGCCTCGGAGAATGTCCGCTATCAGAACTACGGTTCGGATATTCGCGACGACGCGGCGCTGCTATCCCTGATGGCCGCAAGCGACGCCGCGCCCTGGCCGGACCTGCGCGCGGCCGCTGAGCGCCTCGGCGGCCGTATCCGGGCGAGCAAATGGTTATCGACACAGGAGAAGGCTTGGATCGTCCGCGCGGCGGCGTCTCTTTCAGCGACGGCGGAGGCGCGGGGCTTCGCGGTCGAAGTCGATGGCGGTCGCGTGGACAATGTCGGCGCTGGGCTTTATCGGACCGTCGCCGGCGGAGCGCCCATGCCGCGACTGACCAACCTCGGCCATGATGTGGTGACAGGCGTTGTTTCCGTCGTTGGTGCGTTGCGCGATCCGGCGCCCGCGCTCAACAGCGGGTTCAGCGTGGAGCGGGCCTATTACGGCCAAACGGGCAATCAACTGGACCCGGCCGACATTCGCCAGAACGATCTCGTCGTCGTCGTGCTGTCCGGAAAGCAGACCGCGCCAGGACGAGCGCGGGCTTTGTTGGTGGACTATCTCCCGGCAGGACTGGAGCTGGAGAATGCGCGCATTGGCGGCGAACAACTCGGGGCTTACGGCTGGTTGGGAGACGTTTCGCGGACCGAGCATATCGAACTGCGCGACGACCGCTTCGTCGCGGCATTCAACACCCGTTCCGGGCAGTACTTCAGGCTGGCCTATCTGGCGCGCGCCGTAACGCCTGGCCGTTTCGTTCAGGGCGGCGCCCGGGTCGAAGCGATGTATCGGGCGGAGCAGTTCGGTAGAGGCGGCTCCGCGGACGTCGTGATCGCGCCGCGCTGACGGGGGCCGGGGCGGGGGAGGAACCATGCGCCTGCTTGCGGTCCTCTATTGCGGGATGGCCTGCATGGCGGGGGCGCTCGCGCTCGCCGACTGGGCGTTCCCGCCCGATCTTTCGCGATATTTGGACCGTTCATCGGTGGTGGAGGACCGGTCTGGCGCGCCGCTCCGCATCTTTATGAGCCGGGACCAGAAATGGCGGCTACACACGCGCCCCGCCGATGTCGACCCGCTCTATCTCGCCATGCTGAAGACGTATGAGGACAAGCGCTTCGATCGTCATATTGGTTTCGACCCGCTGGCGGCGTTGCGCGCGGCCGGTCAGGCGGCGGCTGCCGGGCGTTTCGTTTCGGGCGCTTCGACTTTGACCATGCAGGCCGCGCGGTTGTTGGAGCCGCGGCGTCGCTCCCTAGCGGCCAAAGCGATCGAAATAGTCCGGGCGGCGCAGCTCGAAGCGCGCCTTGGCAAGGACGGCGTGCTCGCCGCCTATTTGACGCTGGCGCCTTTCGGCGGTCCGGTGGAAGGCGTTCGGGCCGCCTCGCTCAAACTGTTCGGTCACGAACCCAATATGCTGACGCCGGCCGAAGCCGCGCTTCTGATCGCACTGCCGCAGGCGCCGAACGCCCGTCGGCCCGACATCCGGCCCGAGGGCGCTCGCGCCGGACGCGCTGCCGTATTGAGGCGAGCCGTTGAGGCGGGCGTGCTGGAAGCTGATGCGGCGGCCGCGGCCGACGCTGCGCCGTTGCCGCGGGCCTATGGCGAGCTTCCGTTCAAGGCGCCGCACGTCGCCCAAGAACTACTTGCCGAAGCGCGGTCTGCCGATGCGGTTCGCGCCACGATCGATGGCGAATTGCAGGCCAAGCTGGAACGGCGCCTGCGGGCGGCGCTGGCGGATGTTCCCGCGCCGACGACTGTAGCCGCCATCATCGTCGATGCCGAAACGGCGGAAGTCCGTGCGCTTGCCGGCGGGCCCGCATATTTCGATCGGCGCCGTGCGGGCATGATCGACATGACGCGGGCCGTGCGTTCGCCAGGCTCCGCCTTGAAGCCGTTCATCTACGGCATGGCGTTCGACCGTCTCATCGCGCGCCCTGATACCTTGATTGAGGATCGGCCGTTTCGCGCCGGCGGCTATGCGCCGACGAACTTCGATCGGGGCTATATGGGCGACGTCACGATCAAGGAGGCGCTGGCGCGGTCGTTGAACATTCCGGCGGTAAAGGTTCTGCGTCGCCTTGGCGCCGACAGGCTCGACGGCGCGCTCAAGACGGCGGGCGTCGATCTCGCGTTCGACCGGGAAGGCGGCGGCGCCGGGTTGGCGATTGCGCTTGGCGGCGTCGGGATCGATCTTCGGACATTGGCGCGGGCATATATCGCGTTCGCCGGCGACGGGCGCATCCCTGAAAAACTCGCGCTGGTCGCCGGCGACAAGGTGGCCTGGCGGCCCTTCCTCGCCCCATCCGCTGCGGCGGATGTGCGCCGCAGCCTCGCGAGTGCGCCGCCGCCCGCGGGTCGCCATCTCAGCAAATCCGGGCTGCCGTATAAGACGGGCACGTCATACGGGTACCGCGACGCGCTCGCGGTCGGCATCGCCGGCGGTCATGTGATCGCGGTCTGGGTCGGGCGACCGGACGGCGGGCCTTGCGCCGGCTGCATCGGCCGCGTCGTCGCCGCTCCGATCCTGTTCGACCTGGCGAACCTATTGAATGCGCCGATGTCGGTCGCCGCGCCAGCGATCGGGAAGCCGCCGCCAGCGCATCTTCGCCATTTCGACCGCCCGTCCGGCGCGCAGCGGGCGGCGCCGGGGCCGGCTTTGGAGCTTGCATTCCCCGTAGATGGGGCTGATTTGCAGCTTGGGCCGGGCGGTCGTGCGCCGCTGGTCGCGACCGGCGGCGAGGGGCCGTATCTTTGGCTTGTGGACGGCGCGCCGGTAGGGCGGTCGCGCCCAGGCGGTGCGCTCGCCTGGCACCCGGCCGGCGCCGGTTTCCATCACTTGCGCGTGGTCGCCGCCGACGGCCGGTCGGCCTCGGCTCGCGTCTTCGTGACGATGGCTGGCGGTTGAAAAGGCCAGAGCCGCCAGGAATTCCAGAGAGCAAGGGATAACCGCAACCGAACCGGCCGGTCTGTAATTAGGGGCGGAACAGACCGACGTTCCGGAGAAGCATCCCTTGCTCGACGAAATTGCCCCATGTGCCGTGGGACGCTCCCGTCAGAACAAGATGTAGGCGCGCGCCTATCGTTTTTCATGGTGCGGATGTCACACTTTCGCCGATGGCCGCGTTGGCGCTCCCAGGCGCATGGTGTATGTGTCAACGGCGATCCGCGGCTGGGTTCGACCTATGATGCGCATGGTCGGCGGCGCCTTTCGGCCGGTATATGTCGGTCGTCATGCTCCCGTGAAGCCGCCATTGAACAGGAGGTTCAAGGATGAGTCGCTATTCCCGCCCGCAACGAACGCTGCATTGGCTGATTGCGCTTCTGGTCGCGGGGGTGCTCCTCGGCGGTCTGACTCTGGGTTTGCTCGGATTTCAAGGCGTCACGGACCTGTTGGGCGACCCTGGCCGCGATCTTCTGTACAAGTATCACAAGACCGGCGGCCTGCTGATCCTGGCGCTGATGGCGGTCCGCCTGGCGGTCCGGATTCAGCGGGGAAAGCCGGCCTACGATCCGCCGATCGCCGCTTGGGAACGGAAGGCGAGCACAGCCGTGCAGCATTTGTTGTACCTGGCGCTGTTCGCGATGCCCGTTCTCGGCTGGCTGGCGACGGACGCGGCCGACTATCCGGTCGAATTCTTCGCCTGGTCCCTGCCGCAATTTATCGCCAAGGACCCGTCGCTCGGCGAAACTCTCTACGAGCTTCACGAAACCGTCGGCTGGGCGATCGTCGTTCTGCTCGGCCTGCATGTCGGCGGCGCGCTGAAGCATGCGATCATCGAGCGCGACGGCGTGATGGGGCGCATCTGGCCGATTTAGCCGTCGCCTGGACCGATCGGTAGCGAGCCGATAGAGGGACGGCGGCTCGTCCGCCGCGCGCGCCCAGCGCTAGAATGCGACGACCTTCTTGCCCGGCGTCAGCCCTTCGACTTTTTCGATGATGGCCTCGGCGTCGATGCCGTAGCGGCGATAGAGGTCGGAGACGGTTCCCGTCTGGCCGAAATGTTCGACGCCGAGCGGTATCGTGCGATGGCCAGCGACGGCGCCGAGCCAGGAGAGCGTCGCCGGGTGGCCGTCGATCACCGTGATGATGTGGCAATGGCGCGGCAGGCCGTTCAGCAGTCCTTCGATGTGGGCTGTCGCCCGGACATTCCCACGCGACCGGGCGCGTTGCGCGGCCGTCCATCCGGCGTTCAGGCGGTCCGCGGACGTCACGGCGAGCACGCCGACGTCGCGGCGGGCTTCGGCGATGGCGCCGGCCGCCTTGATCGCTTCCGGCGCGACCACGCCTTGATAGGCGATCACGACTTCGCAGCCGGGCCCCGGCTTTCTGAGCCAGTAGGCGCCGTCTATAGCGCCCTGGCGGAAGGCGTCGTCCGCCCGCTTGCCTGGTTGCTCGATGGGTTTCGTGGAAAGACGCAGATAGACCGATCCGCCGGTCTCGTCCCGCAGCCAAGTGCGCTCGTCCTCGTCGCCGTCCCCGTCGCGCTGCATATAGTCGAACGCCCAGGCCATGATCACGGCCAGTTCGTCGGCGAATGCCGGTTCGAAAGCCGCGAGGCCGTCCTGGCTCATGCCGACAAGCGGCGTGCCGATCGACTGGTGCGCGCCGCCCTCCGGCGCCAGGGTTACGCCCGACGGCGTGCCGACGATCATGAAGCGCGCGTCCTGGTAACAGGCGTAGTTCAAGGCGTCGAGCCCGCGAAACACGAAAGGATCGTAGACCGTTCCCACGGGCAGCAGTCGTTTGCCGAAGAGGGAATGCGAAAGCCCGGCGACGCCCAGCAGTAGGAACAGGTTCATTTCGGCGATGCCGAGCTCGAAATGCTGCCCTTCGGGCGCGAACTCCCAGCGGGCCGTCGAGGGAATGTTCTCCCGCTTGAAGGTGTCTTCCTGGGAGTGGCGCGCGAACAGCTTCCGGCGGTTGACCCAAGGGCCCAGATTGGTGGTCCCGGTGACGTCGGGCGAGGTCGTGATGATCCGTTCGGCCAGCTTCTCGTCGCTCTTGGCTAGATCGAAAAGGATGCGGCCGAACGCCATCTGTGTCGAAATCTCCGCCTCGGCGGCGGGCGCGATGGCCGGCACGGCGATCTTGTCGTCCTGATAGCGCCGGCGGCCCTTGGCGAAGAACGGCGCCTTCGCCAGGAACGCCTTGAACGCCTTCGGGTCTTCTACGGCGGCGAGGGGCTCCCATTCCTCGCCCTTCGGCACGCCCATGTGCTCCTGCCAGGAGGCCATCTGCTCGACGGTCATCAGACCGCCGTGATTGTCCTTGTGGCCGGCGATCGGCGTGCCCCAGCCCTTGACCGTGTAGGCAAGGAAACATGTCGGGCGGTCATGGTCGATGGATGCGAACGTGTCCGCCATGGTCTCGACGCAGTTGCCGCCGAGGTTTTCCATCAAGTCCGCAAGCTCTTCGTCGCTGCGGCGCTCGATCAGGGCGGTGACGTCGCCCTGGTCGCCGAGGTCGTCAAGCAGGCGCTTGCGCCACACGGCGCCGCCCATGAAGGTCAATGCGGAATAGAGCTGGTTCGGGCAGTCGTCGATCCACTGCTTCAGGCGCTCCCCGCCAGGCTCTTCGAACGCGGCGCGCTGCAACGCGCCATTCTTGATGCGCACCACATCCCAGCCGAAGGCGTCGAAAATCTTCTCGACGCGCTGCCACAGTCCTTCCCGCACCACGCCGTCGAGCGACTGGCGATTATAGTCAATGACCCACCAGCAATTGCGCAGGTCGTTCTTCCAGCCCTCCTGGAGCGTCTCGTAGACGTTGCCCTCGTCCAGTTCCGCGTCGCCGACCAGCGCCACCATGCGGCCCATGTTCAGGTCCGCGCCCCACGGCTTCGCCTGGATGTAATCCTGGATCAGGGAGGCGAAGGATGTGATCGCGACGCCGAGGCCGACGGAGCCCGTGGAGAAATCGACGTCGTCCACGTCCTTCGTGCGGGACGGATAGGACTGCGCGCCGCCGAAGCCCCGAAAGTTCTCCAACGCCGCGCGGTCGATATTGCCCATGAGATACTGGATTGCATGGAAGATCGGCGAGGCGTGCGGCTTGACCGCGACGCGGTCATCCGGCCGCAACGCCGAGAAATAGAGCGCCGTCAGGATCGAAACCATGGAGGCCGACGATGCCTGATGCCCGCCGATCTTGATGCCGTCCTCGTTCGGGCGAATGTGGTTGGCGTTGTGGATCATCCAATGGGAGAGCCACAGCAGGCGCTGTTCCACGGTCTTAAGCATGGAAGGGGAAGGGGGCATGAATATGGTCCCGAAACATTGATGGCATGCGGACTGTCGCGTGGCGTCCGCATTGCCTTGCCAGGATGCAAGCGGCGAGTAAAGCCGGATTCTAGGGGGCGGCGGCTCCGGCGCGCGGCTGAACTGGCGAACTCAAGCGTCCTGCGCCATGCTTGCTCGAAACGGCCAGTGGGAGAGCGCACATGACATTCACCGTGATGGCGAGATGCCCCGACACCGGTATGCTTGGACTGGCGACGGCGACCCGGTCTTTGGCGGTCGGGGCGCGCGTTCCCCACGCCGCGCCTCGGTCCGGCGTCGTCGCGGTGATGGCCATCGCCGATCCTCGCCTTGGCCGCCTGGCGTTGAACCTGCTGGACCAGGGCTATAAGGCCCCGGGCGTTATCGACGAAATGGTCGAGGCCGACCCGATGCACGAATATCGCCAGCTTGGCGTGATCGACGCGGATGGCTATGTCGCCGCGCGCACCGGCGCCCATAATCGGGATTGGGCGGGGCATCACATCCGCGACAACCTGATCGCGCTCGGCAATGTGCTGACCGGAGAGCGCGTGTTGGACGCGATTGAGCAGGGCTTTGCGGAGGCCGGCTCCGAAAGCTTGGCCGAACGGTTGATGCGGGCGCTCGAAGCAGGGCGGGACGCTGGCGGCCAGCATGGCGGGCAGAACTCCGCCGCCCTGCTTGTCTACGCGGATCGTGGATATCCGCTTTATGACCTTAGGGTCGACGTGCATGAAGAGCCGGTCGGCGAATTGCGACGGGTCTTTGACGCCTATTCGACGGCGGCGGATTACTACTGGCGCCGTCAGGCCGATCCCACGGTTCCGCCTTTGCACGAGGTGGTGCCGGACCAGAACTTTTAGCCGACCTCAATTCTGGCATGTGCCGAGGGCGGCGAACGTCGCGCCCAGGCGAATGCCGCTCGTTAAATGGAGCCTTTCCGATGAGCGTCTACGACCTCGAGATCACCGATGCCCTGCTATCGACGACGCGCGCGGTGCGTAAGCGCCTGGATTTCGAACGGCCGGTGCCCGACGAGATCATCCGGGAGTGCCTTGAACTGACCTTGCAGGCCCCGACGGGCAGCAATCGGCAAGGCTGGCGCTGGATCGTCGTCACCGACCCGGCGAAGCGCAAGGCTCTCGCCGACATCTACCGCAAAGGGGCGGGCGGCTATCTGGACAGCGCCTATGAGGCGGCCACGGCGCGAGGCGCCGCCCAGGATAGCCGTGTCTACGATTCCGCCCGATATCTGGCGGCGCGCCTGCAGGATGCGCCGGCGCACGTCATTCCGTGCGTGCGCGTGGACCATTTGCCCGAGAACCCGCCCCAGCGGGTCTGGGCCGGGCTGATGGGATCGATCATGCCCGCCGTCTGGAGCTTCCAGCTGGCGCTCCGCGCGCGCGGGCTGGGGTCTGTATTGACCACCTTGCATCTCCAGCATGGGGACGAGGCGGCCGCGCTCCTGAATATTCCCGAAGGGATCATGCAAGTCGGCCTGCTGCCGGTCGCCTATACGATCGGACAGGACTTCAAGCCGGCGATGCGCCCGCCCTTGGACGACGTGCTCCATTGGAACGCGTGGGACGCCGAGCGCGACGGGCCGGACGCCTGGGCGCAGTAACCGCTCTGACTTGGCTTCCGCCTGGAAGGCCTGAAAGGAACGTATTCCCTCCGCTCAGGCGATGGCGTCGCGGAAGATGTTCTTCCTGGCGCGCGCATCCAGGGACCGCTGGTAGCGCTCGGAAGGTTCCTTCGAGACCTTGAGGAGAACGAAGGCCGGCGTATCCGTGCGCGCCAGCACGGCCTGGGCGGCTTCGATCTCGTCCATGGAATTCACCGTCATCGTCGCGGCGATTCCGGCGCCCTTGGCCATCATCTCCAGGTCGATGCCGCGGCTGGTGTGGGAGGGCTGATATCCCGTTTCCCCATAGTGGCCATTGTCGATGCACACGATGGATAGGTTCTTGGGCTGCATGGCGCCGACGACGGCGAGCGAGCCCAGGTTCATCAGCAGGTCGCCATCGCCGGCCGCGACCAGCACCTGTTGGTCTGGTTGCGAGAGCGCGAGGCCAAGGCCCATGGGCACGGAAGCGCCCATGGCGCCGGCCAGCAGGTAGACGTTATCCGCTTCCTTGCTATGGGCGGCGAGATCCTGCGCGGTGCCCGCCAGCGCAGATACGACAAGCTTTCCGGAAAGGTCGCCCAGAAGGGCCGGCACGGCTTCGCGACGGTTCAGCTGATTGCTCGGTTGCGCCATCTCTAGAATCCTTTCGCGCCGATGAGCTTCTGGCTCAGCAGGACGGCCACGGCTTGTTCGGATTTGTAGGCCATGTTCAGGGCGGCGATCGTCGTCGGCACGACGTCTTCCGGCCGGTCGCAGCGCAGGCAATGCACGCCCATCGCCGAAAGGCTGGGCTCCGTTCCCTTGCCCATGGGAACCTGCCAGGGGTTCTGTTCGCCAAACTCGCCCCGCATGGTGACCAGCATCACCAGGGGGAAACTGCCGATGGCCGTCAGCGAGAGCATGTTGATGCAATTGCCGGCCCCGCTGGACTGGACCAGCAGCACGCCCTTCTTCTTGCCGAGATGCGCGCCGGCCAGCAGGGCGACGCCTTCGTCCTCCCGGGTCAGCGGGACCGAGATGACGTCGTCGTCTTCGAGCGACCGGGCGATCGGAACCTTATGGCCGCCGTCCGGCACCCAGCAGAACAGCTCCACGCCCTGTTCTTTCAAGCATTCATACATCTCATGGGACCATTCCGGCCCCAATGTCAGATCGCGCGCCATTCTAGGTTCGCCCATTGGTGTGTATATCAGTGAGGTTTAGCAGGCCGTCTGAATCGGCCGCAATGAGCATGGCCGCCCGCCGTCGTCGAAAATGGCAGGCGGCGTCGAACCGGCCGCCTTAGGACGGCGACCAGTTGTAGGCCTTGGCGCAGGCGCCGCCCATCAACATCGCCCGCTCGTCGTCGCTAAGCCGATCCGTCAGCCGAAAGGGTTCGACGCCCTGCTCGTAGGTGAGAACGGCGGCGGCGCGGGTCCAGTCCGTGCCCCAGAGGCATCGGTCGAAGCCCCAGGCATCGAAGACGCGCGCCAGCGGGTCCCAGATATCCGGATAGGGATAGCCGGCTTTGGAAAGGGTGCAGGCGCCGCTGACCTTGATCACCGCATTATCGCGTTTCGCCAGTTCGAGAACCTTCGACAGATCGGCGAACGGTTCTTCCGGCGCCGGCGGCGTGCGGGGCTGCACGAGGCCCAGATGGTCCAGGACGAAGCGGGCGTTCGGATAGGCGTCGATCAGCGCCGCGCCCGCGTCCAGATTGCCCCAGCACAGGAAGTTGACCGGCAGGTCGTGGCGCGCCGCCGCCTCGAAGACGCGTTTGAAGCCGGGATCGTCAGGCGCGCGCTTCGGGCCGCGGTCGAGCATGATGCGAATGCCGACCGTGCCCGCCACGCCTTTCCAGTCCGCGATGACGTCCGCGACCGCGGGGTCGGATGGGTCGACCGGCTTCACCAGGCCGAACTTTCCAGGATGCGCCCGCTGCGTTTCGATCGCGTAGCTCGCGTCATATTCATAGAGAGAAAACGCCGAAACGAGGATGGCGCCATCGACGCCCACGGCATCCATGGCGGCGACCATTTCGTCGCCGGTCACGTGGTCCGGCCAATTGGGCACATTATGCCAAGGGCGTTCGGGCGTGTTCGCTTCATAGGCGTGGACTTGGGAATCAATGATCGGCATCTGGGCGTCTCCTCGGCGCGAAACTTGTTTTGTCCATTGCACTCGCTGACAGGCCTTCCGTCCACCCCCAAGCGCTCGCTGCCGTGGCGTCATCGCTGCGTCTCGGTGTAAGTTCGCCGCGTTCGGTTTGAAATTGGGGGGGGCTGAAATGGCGTTGGATACCGATCTTGGCCGTCTTCGCTTCCCGCAAGGGCTGAGGCGCTTCTGCGGCGTCATCATCGCCGGGGCCGGGCTGATCATCTGTCTGTTGGCGGCGATCTGGGCGCCGGTCGCGCTCTGGGGCGCTTTGGTTTTTGGCCTTCTCTGCGCGCTCGGGGCCTACGATTTCTTCCAGGCCGGCCACAGCCTCATGCGCAACTACCCGATCGTCGCGCGGGCGCGCTGGATGTTCGAGGAGGCGCGGCCCTATCTTCGCCAGTATATCGTCGAGGGCGACCAGGAGGGCCGGCCGATCGCGCGCTCGGCGAGGGCCGTCGTCTATGCGCGCGCAAAAGGCCAGGAAGACGCCGTGCCTTTCGGCACAAGCTTGAACGTTCATTCCTCGGAGTACGAGTTCATCACGCAATCGATGGCGCCGAAGCCCGTCGCGGAAGGCGATTTTCGGGTGGACGTCGGCGGACCGAGTTGCGCGAAGCCCTATTCAGCCTCGCTTCTGAATATATCGGCGATGAGCTTCGGCTCGCTGAGCGCCAATGCGATCGAGGCGTTGAACCTCGGCGCGAAGCGCGGCGGCTTCTACCACGACACGGGCGAAGGCTCGATCAGCCGCTATCACCGAGCCCATGGCGGCGATCTCGTTTGGGAGATCGGCTCCGGCTATTTCGGCTGCCGCAACCGGGACGGAACGTTCGACGCCGGCGCGTTCGCGGCGCAGGCCCAGGACGATCAGGTCAAGATGATCGAAATCAAGATCAGCCAAGGCGCCAAGCCGGGCCATGGCGGGATGTTGCCGGGGCCGAAAGTGACCGAGGAGATTGCGGCGGCGCGCGGGATTCCCGTCGGCGTCGATTGCATTTCGCCGGCGTTTCACAGCGCGTTTTCGACGCCTAAGGAACTCGTGACCTGGGCGGCGAGCCTCCGAGAGATGAGCGGCGGCAAACCGGTCGGCGTGAAATTCTGCGTTGGCCAGCCCCATGAAGTGTTCGCGCTGATGAAGGCGATGCGGGAGCTCGGCGTAACGCTCGATTTCGTCGTCGTCGACGGCGCCGAAGGCGGCACCGGCGCCGCGCCGCAGGAGTTTACGGATCACGTCGGCATGCCGCTCCGCGAAGGGCTGATCCTCACCCGGAACGCCCTGGTCGGCGCCGGCCTGAAGGACCAGGTGCGCCTTGCGGCGGCGGGGAAGGCGACGAGCGCGTTCGCCATTGCGGCCAATGCGGCCTTGGGCGCCGATTGGACCAATGCCGCACGGGCGTTCATGTTCACCATCGGCTGTATCCATTCCCTGAAATGCCATACCGGCGAATGCCCGGTCGGCGTCGCAACCCAGAACAAACTTCGCCAGCGCGGGCTCGTCGTCGAGGACAAGGCGGAACGGGTGCGGCGCTTCCATGAAAGCACGATGGAGACGTTGAAGGAGCTGGTGGCGGCGGCCGGTCTCAGCCACCCCAGCCAGCTCCAGCCCCACAATCTCTATCACCGCCTGAACGCCTATGATCTGAAGCCCGCGGACAGGGTCTACCCCTTCGTGCTGCCGAACCAGCTCGTGGAAGACGTCGAATCCACCCGCTATGAGCTGGCCTGGAAGTCCGCGAGCGCGGACAGCTTCGTCCCGGTCGCCGACGTGACGCTAGAGCGCCATGCCGCCTACAGCCCGGTAGAGTCCTAAGCCTTACCGCCGCCGTCGGGCTCGGGTTAGGCTGTGGCGTTCGGACCGGCCCGTCCGGTCCCCGTCGCCTTCAGGGAGAAAGAACTTGGCGCTGCAGCTAGTCGATCATTTGCTCTACGAGAAAGAGGAGAACGGCATCCTCTGGATCAAGTTCAACGTGCCGGACGCGATGAACGCGCTGTTCGGCCAGTCCCATATCAACAGTACCGTCGCCAAGGTCGGCGAGTATATGCGGGCGGGGGACGACGACCCGGATGTGCGCGTCATGGTGCTGACCGGCGTCGGCCGGGCGTTCTGCGCGGGCGTGAACATGCGGGGCAATCCGCCGGAAAGCGAAACCGGCCCCATTGTCGACGGCGCCGCCATGAGCCAGCTTGGCGGCGGGGACGCCGCCCGGCAGTACTTCTTCCACGCCTTCACCAAGCTGCATCGCGACATTTCGGTCGTGCGCAAGCCGACCATCGCCATGATGAACGGCGTCGCCGTCGGATCCGGCATGGACATGGCGCTCCACTGCGATATCCGCATCGGCTGCGAGAAGACCCGTCTGATGGGCTATCAGCAGGTGGGGCAGATCATGGAGAACGGCGCCTGCTATTATCTGCCGAAGATGGTCGGCCTTGGCCGGGCGCTGGAGTTCGCCTATACCGGCTCCCTCGACGCCGAGAGGGCCTACGCCTGGGGCCTGTTGAACCACCTGGTGCCGTCGGACGACCTTGAAGCCTTCACCCGGGATCTTTGCCAGAAGATCATCGACCAGCCGCCGCTGGTTCAGTGGATTTCCAAGCGGGTGATGCGCGCCGCGCTCGACAGCTCCATGGAGACGACCATGGTGCTGACGTCGAACGCGGGCGGCATTCTCCAGAACTCCGAAGACGGCCAGGAAGCGCGGAAGGCGTTCCGCGAAAAGCGGAAGCCTGATTTCAAGGGACGGTGATGGCCTGGGCGCGCGTCGCCGGCGTCACTCGCCGGCGGCGGTCAGCGCCGGCGTTTCGGCCGGCGTGAAAGTAAAACCCGGATAGCCGTCGGCCGCCACCTCGTCGCATGTCCGTTTGTAGCGGTCGACGCCGCCGACATAGGGCATGAACACGCGCGGCTTGCCGGGAATGTTGGCGCCCATGTACCAGCTCGCCGCCTTGGGATAGAGCGTCTGGTCGGCCACGTCCTTCACGTGCATCGTCCATTCGGTCTGCGCCTCTTCGGTCGGCTCTATCGCCGCCTCGCCATTCGCCGCCATGCGCCGCAGGCACTCGACGATCCAATCAACATGCTGCTCGCAGGAAAGGATCATCTGGCTTTTGACGCCGGGGCTGCCGGGGCCGGTCACCATGAACATGTTCGGGAAACCGGCGCACATGATGCCGAGCATGGTGTAGGGGCCGGCGGCCCAGTCGGCCGTCAGCGACCTGCCGTCGTCGGTGCGGACGTCGATTTCCTTCAGGGCGCCGGTCATGGCGTCGAAGCCGGTCGCGAAGACGATCGCGTCGAACGCGTACTCCGCCTCGGTCGTGCGCAGGCCGTTTGCAGTCAGCGCTTCGATCGGCGCCTTTCGGGCGTTCGCCAGCGTGACATGAGGTTCGTTGTAGGTCTCGTAGTAGCCGGTATCGAGGACGAGCCGTTTGGTTCCGATCGGATGATCGTTCGGGCAAAGCAGTTCGGCGACGGTCGGATCTTTCACGATCTCGCGGATCCGCTCGTGGACATATTCCCGCGCCGTGGCGTTCGCCGCGTCGTTGGTCAGAAGGTCCGTGAAGGAATAGAGAAAGCTGATCGAGCCGCCTTCCTGCCACTTGGCGTCATAGATGGCGCGACGCTCTTCGGGCGTCGCTTCCAACGCGGATTTGGTCGGCGGCGGATAGCCGGCGATGCCGAAGGGCGTATCGTAGGCGGCCTCGCGCCGGGCGCGATATTCGGCCTTGTGCGCCGTTTCCGTCGCCGGATCGAGCGGGCCGTTGCGGGCGGGAAGGATGTAGTTCGCCGTTCGCTGGAAGACGGTCAGGCTTTTCGCCTGCCTGGCGATGATCGGGATCGACTGCACGCCGGATGAGCCGGTGCCGATCACCGCGACCTGCTTGCCGGTGAAATCGACGCCTTCATGGGGCCAGAGGCCCGTGTGATAGGTCTCGCCCTTGAAGTCGTCGAGGCCCGGAAAATCCGGCACGCGCGGCACGGATAGATTGCCGGTCGCCATGATGCAAATCGGCGCCGAATACGTTTCGCCGGCTTCGGAAGTGAGCGTCCAGCGATTGGCGTTTCGGTCGTAACGGGCGGAGGCGATCCTGGTTTCGAACTGGATGTCCCGCTTCAGATCAAAACGCTCGGCCACATGTTCCAGATACTCCAGAATTTCGCCTTGATTGCCGTAGCGTTCCGGCCATGACCATTCCTGCTCGAGCTTCGGGTCGAAGGAGTAGGAATATTCCAGGCTTTCCACGTCGCAACGGCAGCCCGGATAGCGGTTCCAATACCAGGTGCCGCCGACGCCATCCCCGGCTTCGACGACGCGGACGCGCATGCCGAGCGTGTCCCGTAATCGATGCAGCGCATAGAGTCCGGCGACGCCGGCGCCGACGATAAGGGCGTCGAATTGGTTGGACTGGTCGGCGGACATGGCGGCTCTCCCTCCGGCTTTGATCTTTCGGTTTGATCATAGCGGGGGGCGACGGCGGAAAGCGAGCAGCCGCCGACCGATGCCGATATGACATCAGACGGCGGCCGTTCGTTGTCTAGGCGAAGATGAAATCCCCGGCGCTCATATCTTCGACCAGAACTCCGTTCAGCCTGATCACGTCCTCATTGCCGTTCAGGTTTAGTTGGGCGCGGCCCTTCACGTCGGCCAGGACGCCGTCCAGGTCGTCGAAGGACTCGAACCCGTAGGCGGAGATGTCGATCTTATCGAGGCCGGCCGTGAAGTCCTTGATCACATCAACGCCGGAGCCGAGATCGAACACGAACGTGTCTGCTCCCTGTTTGCCGATGAGGGCGTCATTGTCCGCGCCGCCATTGATGACGTCATCGCCGGAATTGCCGTAGATCTTGTCGTTCCCGGCGCCGCCATGAAGATTGTCGTCGCCGACGAGCCCGATCAGCTTGTCGTTGCCGCCAAGGCCGGCGATCATGTCGCCTTCCTTTTTGACATTGGCGCCGGTCAGCGTTTCGCGCCCGGAATTCCCCGTCAACTGAACGCCGGAGTCCGAGTAGCGCGCGCTGAGCGCTTCCACGTTGTCAGGGTTCATGAAGTCGACCGTGGTGTGGATCTTGTCCCGGCCTTCGCCGGCGCGCTCCATGACCTGGTCGCCCACATCGTCGACGCGATAAATGTCATTGCCGTCGCCGCCGAAGAGCAGATCGTCGCCGTCCCGGCCATTCAGGCGGTCGGAGCCGGCGCCCCCGCTCAGCATGTTGGCGCCGGCGTCGCCGACCAGCACGTCGTCGTGGCTGCTTCCGACCACATGTTCGATGGACGTCAGGCTGTCGCCGTCCGCGTCGCCGCCGCTGCTCTTCTGGTTCGTGAGATTGATCTTCACGCCCGCCGAAGATTCGGCGTAGCTGACGGTGTCCTGGCCGTCGCCGCCTTCGATCTTCTCTGCGGCGGCGCTGGTTTCGAGGATATCGAACTGATCGAGGAAGTCCGCCGCCTCCTGGCGCAGGATCAGCTCCGCGAGGGTGATCGGCTTGTCCAACACTTCGAAATTGTGGATGCGGCCGTCGAAGAAGTCGCGGAGATTGTTGAGCTCGCCGGAGGTGCGATAGATGGTCGAGGCGCCCAGGACGATGCTCTCTTCATTGCCGAGCGTGCCGGTGGGGAAGGCGTCTTCCTCATCCTGGAGCATGCCGTCGACATAGAGCCTCGCCGTTTCGCCATCGAAGGCGAACGCGACCGTATAGGTTTCCCCGGCCTCGATCTCGACGCCCCTGGCTTCCAGATAAGCGCTCTCGGTCTCCGATTGGTACCGGACCTTGATATGCCCGTTCGGGTCGATCCAGGCGGTGTGGTGACCGCCATCCTCGTATCCGTTGGCGTCCTGGGACCAAATCGCCTGGTATTCGTCTCCCGGCGAATTTGCCGTGAACGTCGCGATGATGGAGCCGGTCGCGCCGGCGAGATCGGCGACGCCGACAATTTCGAAGAACGGTTGATCGTCGTTGAGAACGACGGGTCCGGTCTCAAGCAGCGTCGTCGGCGCTTCGCCGTCGGGGAATGCGCTCTGGAACGTCACCTGGTCCGCGAACTTGTTCTCGACATAGGCGTCGGGATTGCGGATCACGTCGCCCAGATCGACGATGATCCCGCCGTTCTCGTCGATGCGATAACTGCGGCTGTCGTAGCCGATCGTTACGTCGACGGCTTCGCCCGTAAGGGGATCGATCTGGAACAGCGTTCCGGTCGACTTGCGGCCTGCTTCGCCGGGCGTCGGCGCCAGCGCCTCCACAATGTCGTCGATCGTCTCGACGATGCCGTGCGTGACGCCTGCTGACGTCACGATCGAGCCCGCATCGACGGCGTCGCCGTAGACGACGATCTGGCCCATCAGGTCCCTGTCGTGCGCGCCGCCGCCGCCATGTTGCTTGGAGTAGACCGTAATGATCGAAATCAGGTCGTCCGCCACGCCGTCGCCGTTCGTGTCGAGCAGCTTGTAGGAGACTTCGGGTGCGGCCGTGTGGCCGACGATCACGATCTCGTCCTCGCCCGCGACGAAATCGGCGATGACGTCGATCCCGAAACTGTCGACCCAATGGTCGTGGACCTCATTGGTTTCGCCCGCGACGCCGGCCCAGTCGATCCAGCGATTGTCCTCGACATGCTCGAGAATGATATCGAGCTTGGCGTTGATGAGCGGATTGAAGAGGAAGGTGTCGCGGCCCGCACCGCCGACCATGATGTCGTCCGCGACCAACGGCTGGTCTTCCCAGCCGAACAGTTTCTGATAGGTCGGGTCGACTTCGCCGTCGGGATCCTCTCGGGTCGGCTGGCCGATGGCGAGCTGGCCGATGCGTTGCTCGCCAGCGTCCGACCGGCTGATCAACAGGTCGTCGCCATCGCCGCCAAGCAGCAGGTCCGAACCGCGGCCGCCGTCCAGAACGTCGTCGCCGGCATCGCCGGAAAGCTGGTCGTCGCCATAATCGCCGTTGATCGTATCGCCGCTGTCGCCGCCGGAAAGGATGTCATCGCCGGCCAGGCCGTCGATCTGGTCGATGGCGTCCGTGCCGACAACCTCTTGGGCCTGGCCATCCATGACGCCGGCCGCCGGCGTCGCGGGCGCATTCAGCATGGCCTCGCTCGGGCCGTTCTGCACCAACGAGACCACCTGGCTGGCGGTCAACGCCGCATCGGCCGTATAGCCGCCCCATATGCCGAAGTCCGCGATGGCTCCTTCGAATGCGTCATCGAGCTTTTGGGCGTCGAGGGCGAACTTTGCCGCCGTTCCGCTGATTTCTGTCGAAGACGTGTCGGCGCCCAGAATCCAGGGCTCCTGGTTCTGGATCAGATAGGCCTCGGTGTATTCGCCGGGGGCGTCGACATTGCCTTCCTGACGCACCCACGCGAAATCGGGGATGGCGCGCCCGTCGACGTAGACCGTGACGCCTTCGTCGGTGAAGGAGACGGCGATATGGGTCCACTGGCCCTCATCCAGGTAGGAAGCGGCGGACGTCCAGGATTTGTTGCCGCCGCCATCGCCTTCCGCCATGCGCAGGAAGATGCGGCCGTCATCCTCGTGGCCCAGGCGGAAGTGGCCGCCTTCGCCTGAGTTTCTGAGGTCCTTCGAGACGACGATCTGGTCGTCCGAGAGGTCGTCGGGCCGTAGCCAGAGCGCAATCGAGCCATGGCTTACCTGATAGTCGCCCCGATGTTCGATGAAGGCGAAGTCATGCTCGCCGTCGAAGTAGAGCGCGCCGGTGGAGGCGCCAGGGGTCGGAAGGCCGTCGTCGTCGACCGGCCCTTCCGTCTGCGCGCCCTCCAGTCGCGGGATCGCTCGGTTCTCGTCGTGCCGATAGGCGACGACGTCCGGCCCGCCGCGCGAGTCCGCGCCGACGCCATCGGCGATGTCGTCGAAGCGCCAGAATCCGATGGCTGGCGGTATGTCGGACTCGATCTCCGTCAGCCCGTCTTCGGAGACCGCGCGGGGTGCGAAGGGCGCGCGGCTGTTGGAAAGCGCGCGCGTGCTCGGATCGGCGTCCAGCTCGTCCAGCATGTGCAGGAAGGGATTGTCGATGTGGTCTTCCGGCCGGCCGGTGACGGCGCCCAGATCGACGTCGCCCGTGTCCGGATCGAAGGTGCGTGTGTCGTAGGCGGCTTCGATCGTCGTGTTCGCTGGATCCTGAGCGCCGGTGCCGGCGTCGATAAAGCCGCCTTCCTGCTCGATCGTCACCGTTTCCTTCGCTGGACCCGTCGGGAACAGCGCTTCGGCCAGGTCGCTGTAGTTTTCGACAATGCCGTAGGTGACGCCGTTGTCGGTCACGATGTCGTCCAGGTCGACCGCGTCGCCGTGAACGATCACCTGGCCGATCAGGTCGCGGTTGTGGGCGCCGCCGCCGCCATGCTGGTTGGAATAGATGGTGATGATCGTTTCCAGGTCATCGTCGCCGTCCACGTCGCGGCGCGCCTGGATGATCGGAACGGCCGTATGGCCGATGATCGCGATCGTGTCCTCGCCCGCATGGTAGTCGGCGATGACGTCAATGCCGATGGCGTCGACCCAGTGGTCGTGAACCTCATTGTTCTCGCCGGCGACGCGCGCCCAGTCGATCGTGCCGTCCGAACGCACGTGCTTTTCGATGATGTCCTGCTTGGCGTTGATTAGCGGAGCAATCAGGAAGACGTCCGCGCCGGAGCCGCCGACCAGGATATCGTCGGCCTTCAGGGGCTGGCTTTCCCAGCCGGCAAGCTTCTGGCGCGCGTCATTCACTTCGCCGTCCGGGTCGCCGCGGCCGCGCTGATCGATCGCCAACTGGCCGATGCGCTGCTCGCCGGCGTCGGAACGGGCGATCAGCAAGTCGTCGCCCGCGCCGCCGATCAACAGGTCAGAGCCGCGCCCGCCGTCCAGCACGTCGTCGCCCGAGCCCCCGTCCAGGAAATCGTCGCCATAGCCGCCGGTGATGTGATCGACTTCGCGTCCGCCTTCCAGGTGATCGTCGTCGCCGAGACCGACGATCCGGTTGGCCTCGTCGGCGCCTTCAATCGAGAGGGCCGCGCCATACGCCTCAGGGCCCAAAACCTTGCCGGGGTGGTAGTCTTCAACGGGAACAGTCGCGCCGTCGGCCGCCGCTTGCTGCGCTTCGAAGCTGGCGACGCTCGGGTAGTACGCGCTGCCGTCCACCGGCAGTCCGTCCACTTCAAGCACAAGGGATTGGCCGCCGGTGCTGTCGAAGTAGGCGAGCTCGATTTTGTAGAGGCCGCCTTCGAGGTCGAGGTTCACCGTCGTCTCATCCGCGCCGCGTCGGCCTTCGAAGCGGGCGACTTCGGCGCCGCCCAACAGCAGGACGAAGCCATCGTCGGAGCGCACGGTGATGGAGTGCTCGCCTTCGGGAAGGGCGATGAACCCATTCAGCGTAATGCCGACGCCGTCCATCACGAGGTCGGCGTCGCCGACGATGCTGCCGCCGTCCGGTCCTAGGAAATCGGCGAGGGACTCGTTGCTGGCGCCGTCGCCATAGTCGATCGCGCTGGCCTCGAAGGTCGCGGAAGGCGCGAGGCCAGCGCCGATAAGGCGCGCGAAGTCCGTGATCGAATGTATTGATTCCGCGTCGTAAACGACGCCCACGAGCCCGGCGCCCGCCAATGGGATATCGCCGAGATCGCCGATCGCGATCTCCGGGGCAGGGGAGCCGGCCGTGGGGCCGAAAACGGTGGAGGGGTGAAAATCATCTGCGGGGATGAGCGGCTCGCCCGTGTTCGCAGCCGCATCCTCGAACGCTTCGACGCTCTCGTAGAACGCGTTCTGGGAAACGACCTCGCCGTCGATTTCCATTCGCAGGGATTGACCGTTCAGGTTCTCGAAGTACAGCAGTTCCAGCTCGTAGAAGCCGGCTTCGAAGTCCCCGATAATCGTCGTTTCGGCCGCCGTTCGTTCTTCCAGGTGGCTCGAAATCTCTTCGCCGTTCAGGGACAGGCGAAAACCATCGTCGGAACGGACGGCGATCGTGTGGAGGCCGGCGGGGATGTAGACAAGGCCCGTCAGCGCCAGACCGAAGGTCTGCAAGCTGACGTTCGCGGCGGCGGCGGTTTCCGGGTCGAGAACGGCTTCGTCGCCAAGGAACTCGGCTATGGTCAGGCCGCCTGAGAAGTCCACCGTCTTGGCGAGGAAAGTCGCGTCTGGCGCGTTCGCGTCGATCAGCGCTTCGAGTTCGGGGATCGAATCCAGGCTGTCGTCGCCGTCATAGAGACGACCGAAAAGTCCGCCGCCGTCCGTCGGTATGCCTGGGATTGTCGAGATCGGCACGATCGGCGTGAAATCCCGATCGGTCAGGTCGATGGCTTCGTCTTGGGGGGAGGTGTGATGCCCGGTCGTCATGGCGCTGCGTCTCCGAGATGGTCGACTTCAGATGAAGCCCGCCCCATGGGGCGGAAGCGGCAAGCCGTTCGAAAGAAGCGCACGGCCCGCGCGATCGGAGTTCGCATGGAGGCGATTTACGAAATATTGCAGGGGTAATATTAGTTTTGTGGTTATCTGATTTATTATTAACGGTGAATTTCGACTGCCCTTGTGTAGTCGTAATGCAAGTATGCGCCTAAATCTTGCGGCGGGTTTTAACTAAAAAGATTACTTGTCGTTTCTTCGGCGCGCGCCCGCTTTCGCATCGGCGCGCGCCGCTGATTACTGCCGTGAGATCCCGCTCTTGCCGCCGCGCAGGACATATTTCTGCACTTTGCCCGTCGCCGTTTTCGGGAGATCATCCATAAAGGTCACCCATTGCGGCGTTTTGAAATGGGCGAGACTGTCCCGCACATGCAGTTTCATCTCATCTTCGCTGGCTGAGGCGCCGGCGCGGAGCACGACGAAGGCGTGTGGCGACTCGCCCCATCGTTCATGCGGCATGCCGACGACGGCGACTTCCTGCACCGCCGGGTGACGCAGCATGCAGCCTTCGATCTCCACGGAAGAGATATTTTCGCCGCCGCTGATGATCACGTCCTTGAAGCGGTCCCGAATCTCCATGTAGCCGTCCGGGTGGACGACGGCGGCGTCGCCCGAATGGAACCAGCCGTCCTTGATCGCGGCGGCCGTCGCGTCCGGGTCGTTGTAATAGCCCTGCATCACGACATTCCCGCGAACGGTGATCTCGCCAAGCGTCTCGCCGTCGTGCGGGACTTCGCGGCCCTCCTCGTCGACGACGCGGAGTTCGCCGGAGCTCACCATCTCGACGCCCTGCCTGGCCTTTACGGTGGCGAGGTCGCTGGCGGAAAGATCCCGATGCTCCGGCCGTGTCTCGCAGACGGAGATCAGCGGGGCCGTTTCGGTCAGCCCGTAGACATGGGTGAGGTCCCAGCCCAGGTCCTGCTCCACGACTTCGATGGTCGCCGCCGCGGGCGGCGCGCCCGCTGTGAACAGGCGAACGCCGCGCGGCGCGCCTTCGCGCACGTCGGCTGGCGCGTTGGCGATGCTGATCAGCACCGTCGGCGCGGCGCAGAACATCGTTATGCCTTCATTCCGGATAAGATCGAATATCAGCGGCGGCTCGACGCGGCGCAGGCAGACATGGGCCATGCCGCGCGCGGTATTGATCCATGTGAACGTCCAGCCGTTCGCGTGGAACATCGGCAACGTCCAGAGATAGCGGTCGGCCGGGGTGAGATGCTGGTGAACGAGGGTGCCCATGATGTTCATGTAAGCGTTGCGGTGGGTGATCATCACGCCCTTGGGGCGGGCGGTCGTGCCGCTGGTGTAGTTGATCGTCAGCAGGTCGGTTTCCGCGATGTCCGGCGCGTCATAGTCCGGGCCATGGGCGGCGAGGGTGGTCTCGTAGTCGATCCAGCTATCGGCTTCGCCTTCCAACGCCACATAGTGTTCGACGTCAGGCAATTGATCGCGAATGCCGTCGATGGCCTCCAGGTAGTCGGCGTGCGCGCAGACGACCTTGGCGCCGCAATGATTGATGATGTAGGCGAAATCCTCGGGCAGGAGCCGGTAGTTGATCGGCACCAGCACCGCGCCCATTTGGGGCACGGCATAGTAGCCTTCCAGGTGGGAATGGGTGTTCGGCGCGATATAGGCCACCCGGTCGCCCTTGCCGACGCCAAGGCCCTGCAACGCAGACGACCAACGATCGCAGCGTTCCAGGAATTCGCCATAAGTGAAGCGCAGGTCGCCGTCCACGACCGCTTCGCGGTTTGAGTAAAGCCGGCGCGCGCGTTTCGCGAACTCCATCGGCGACAGAGCGATTTCCATGGCGTTGTCCTCCCGGGTCGCGGCGCCCTGTCTTCATGCCTTTCGTGGGCCAGGGTTCGCCGCAGAAACGATACAAAAGCGTAAGACGGTTCGGCGCGGAGGTCGATGCAAATCGCGCCGCCGCCGGCTATCGACCGTCGCGTTCTAAGGCGCGATGCCTGCGCCGCCGTCCACGTCGATCACTTGGCCGGTCACATAAGTCCCGGCCTTCGACGCCAGGAACAGCACGGCGCCGGCGATCTCATCGGGCTCGCCCAGGCGGCGGAGCGGGAGCTTTTCGTTGATGAGCGCCATCCGCACCGGGTCCGTCCAGAGCGCCTTGGCGAAATCCGTCTTGATCAAGCCGGGGGCGATCGCGTTCACACGCACGCCGCTCGTCCCGTATTCCAGCGCCAGATTGCGCGCGAGCTGGTGCTCGGCGACTTTGGAGACCGCATAGGCGAACAGCTCCACGCTGCCCTTCAGGCCGGCGATGGAGGCGATGATTGTGACGGAGCCCTTGCCCCGCTCCGCCATGCCCGGGATGACCATGTTGCACAGCCAGAAAGTGCTGCGGACATTCGTCTCCATGATCTTGTCCCAGGCAGAATCCGGCATGTCCTTTGACGGACCGTAGTACGGATTGACCGCCGCATTGGGCACCAGGATGTCTATGGGACCGAGATCGGCCTCGGTCTTGGCGACCAGCGCTTCCAGCTGGTCCTTGTGTCCGACATGGCAGGGGATCGGCGTTGCGGAGCCGCCGCGCGCCGCGTAGTCCCGGTTGATCTCCTCGGCGACCGCCTCGCAGACGTCCGCCTTTCGGCTGGAGACAACGACCTTCGCGCCATATTGCGCCATCCGCGATGCAATCGCCTTGCCGATGCCTTTGGTCGATCCGGTGATCAGCGCCGTCTGTCCTGAAAGGTCGAAAAGATCGTCCACCAGTAAGCTCCCATGTCGATAGATATGCCGAGAGCCGAAGCATAAGTTGGATGATCGGCCGGCGACAACGGAGATCGGCGCGTTCAGGCGGGCCGCAGCGGCTGCGGCGGGCCAAAACCGTCGATCCACGCGCCAGAGGGCGTCGATGGGTCGCAAAGGACGATCGACACATCGCCGGCTTCCGCCGTCGCGGATTGCAAGATAGAGGTCTGCGCCGTGAAGCCGAGCGGTCTGCCGGCCGACTTGAGACGGGACGGTCGGAGAGGCGGATCGAAAGCGACCAGCCAAGGTCCAAGCGCCGCCCATGATCGATCGTCGGCTACGAGCGCGGACGTATAGGCGGTTACGCGCGCCGGCGCGCCGTTTAGGGCGGCGAGGCCCATGCGGGCGGGCGCGCCGTCTGGCCGGTCCGACACGGCGATCGGGCGGAGCAGGCAGGAAGCGCCGTCAATCGCGGTGATGCGGGCGCCATTCACCGGCGCGGCCAATCTGGGCGTGGCCGGAACAAGCGGCAGCGTCGCGGGTTCGATCGCCCTTAGGATGTCGATTTCATCCGGGTCGAGCGCTTCGGCCTGGATGTCCATCAAGACATAGGAGAGATCGCGAAGCCGCCCGTCGTCGTCGATCAGCCCCGGGCGTTCCTCGCCGGCCGGGCCATAGCGGACCAGCCGCAGATCGAAGGACATGCAGGCGGGGCGGGGCGTCGCCTAAGGGCGCGCCACCACCTTCTGGACCTGCTCGCCGAGGCCGTCGATGCCAAGACGGAGTTCGTCGCCGGCGTTCAGGAAGCGCGGCGGCGACTTGCCGGCGCCGACGCCGGGCGGCGTGCCGGTCATGATGACGTCGCCCGGCAGCAGCGTCATATATTCGGAAACGAAGCTCACGATCTTCTTCACGCCGAAGATCAGGGTCGAGGTATTGCCGTCCTGCATGCGCTCGCCGTTGAGCTCAAGCCAGATATTGAGCGCTTCCGGATCCGGCACGTCGTCCTTGGTAACGATCCAGGGGCCGACCGGCGCGAAGCCATCGCCGCTTTTGCCCTTGGTCCACTGGCCGCCGGGGCGTTCGGTCTGGAACTCGCGTTCCGAAACGTCATTGCCGACAGCGTAACCGGCGACGCAATCGAGCGCCTCGTCTTCGGAAACGAAGCTGGCCTCCGATCCGACGACGATGCAAAGCTCCACCTCCCAATCCAGCTTGGTGGAGTGGGGCGGCTTGATGATCGGGCCGTTCGGTCCGGCGAAGGCCGTGCTGGACTTCAGGAAGATGATCGGCTCCGAAGGCGGCTCCATGCCGACTTCGGCCGCATGATCCGAATAGTTCAGGCCGATGCAGACGATCTTCGACGGCCGGTCGATCGGCGGAGCCAGCAATACGTCGCCGCTGACCTTCGGCAGCGTCGCCGGATCGATCGCCGCCAGAAGGGCGAGCCCCTCCGGGGAAACGGTCTCGCCGTCGATGTCGGGGACGATGGACGCCAGATCGCGGATGCCGCCGTCGGCGTCGAGCATGGCCGGGCGAACTTCGTCGCCCGCCACATAACGAAGAAGCTTCATTGGGTGTCGTCCCTCTGCAGATACGCGGCCGTGGCCGGCTACTCGGCGGCGGCCTGTTCGGGCGCGCCGCGGCCGGCGGCGCCATTGGCGACCAGCTCCGAAATCTCGGCGTCCGAAAGGCCCCACCTGGTCAGGATTTCGTCCGTGTGCTGGCCGATGGACGGCGCCTCGTCCAGGCTGTCGTCGCCTTCGATTCTTCGGAAGCCGGGGATGTTGCACATGGGCAGATCGCCCTGCATGCCCTGGTGCTGGATCCAGGAGATCGAGTCGACCGCCTTCACGTGTTCGTCCGCCATGAAGTGGTCATAGGTGGAGACGGGCGCGTTCATGACGCCGGCTTCGGTCAAAGCCTCCGCCCATTCCTCGGTCGTCTTCTTCAGGAACTCGGCCCGGACCATCGGCATCAGGACCTTCTCCTGGTCGATGCGCTTCTCGCGGCTGTCGAAACGCGGGTCCTTCGCCCACTCGTCCTTGCCCAGCACCTTGCAGAGGCCGACATAATGGTGCTCGCGCATCGCGGTCACATTGATGTAGCCGTTGCTGGTCTTCATGGTGCCGACAGGCACGTAAAGCACCTGGGGCTGGCCGCCTTCCAGATAGTGCTCCATCACCTTCGCCGCCTGGAACGCCGCGGCGGACTGCATCAGCGAGCAGTCGATATAGGCGCCCTCGCCGAAACGGACTTTGCGCATCAGCGCGGCCGAAATCGCCTGGAACGCATAGAGGCCGGTCATCACGTCGACGGCGATCATGCCGATGCGCTGCGGCGTGCCGGCTTCGTCGCGGTTGATCGACATCCAGCCGGAGAACGCCTGAATGACGGAATCGGTGACCGGCAGCTTGTTGTAGGGGCCTTCCTGCCCGAAGCCCGTGACGGACAGATAGATGACGTTCGGGTTCACCTTCTTCACGTCCGCATAGGAGAGGCCGAAGCGGCCCATCACGCCAGGCCGGAAGCTTTCGACGATCACATCGGCCTCCGCGGCGGCCTTCTGCACCAGCGCCTGCGCCTTGGCGTCCTTCATGTTGAGCGAAACGGAGCGTTTGCCCCGATTGAAGATGATCGCGTGAGCGCAGGTGTCGCCGTACATCTTGCCGAGCGTGCGGCCCCAGTCGCCGTCGATCGGCTCGACCTTGGTGACTTCGGCGCCCTGTTGGGCCAGCAACATGGTCGAATGCGGGCCGGCGACCCCTTGGGTCATATCCAGCACCTTGAAACCTTCAAACGGCAGACGTTGCGCGGTCATCGTCGGGGACGCTCCTCCAGCAGCATTTTTTTCGCAGAATTGCGGTGATTTAAGCGTTGCTGCGGGCGCGCGTCAATCGCCCGCGCGCGCGAGCGTGTCTGCGGCCGCCATTGCGTTAGCAGTCGGTTGTCCTATCTGCTAATCTTGGTGCTTCGGCTTTTCTTGGGAATGCGACTGAAATGATCCGTTACGCCCTTGTCTGCAAGAATGGGCACGAGTTCGAAGGCTGGTTTCCTGGCATCGATGCCTGCGACAAGCAACTCGACAAGGGATTGGTCGCGTGTCCCGATTGCGGATCGGTTAAAGTGAAGAAGGCGCTGATGGCGCCGTCGGTCGCTTCGAAGAAGGGCGACGGCGCGCCTAACAAAGCGGCGATGGCGTTCGCCGCCGAGCGCGCCAAGCTGGAAGCGCTGCGCCGTCACGTCGAGCAGAACTTCGAGAATGTCGGCGAGCGGTTTCCGGAGGAAGCGCGCCGCATCCACTATGGCGAGACCGAGAAGCGGGATATTTTCGGCGAAGCGTCCTTGGCCGAGGCGAAGGAATTGGTCGAAGAGGGCGTCGAGGTCGCGCCGCTTCCAGGGCCTGTTCGCAACGACGCCTGAGCGCTGTCGCTGTCGGCGGTCGCACGTCCGTGGAATTCGCTGAAGCGGGCTTTAGCCGGCCTGGCGAAAACTGATCAGATTGGCGTCGATGACGAACCAGATGCCGACCGTCAGCACGGCGGCGGCGACCGTGGCGATCGCAGCCTTCAGGAACAGGCGAGGCCGAGCAGGCGCGCTTTCCGCATGTCCGGATTCGGGCGCCTCACGCGGGCGAGCGCCGAATGGCAGCGCCAGGAAGAAACTGAACCACCAACACAAGATATAAACGACGATCAGACTGGCGATAGACATCGGCGACGCGGTTCCGAAAAATCAGGCTAGAGCGGCTCCAACCGATAGAGCGCGCCGTCCTCCGCGTCCGTCAAGAGGTAGACCAGCCCGTCCGGACCGACCGAAACCTCCCGGATGCGGCCTAGCGCGCCTTCCAGCATCCTTTCCTCGCCGGTCACGCGATCATCTGTCACGGTCAGCCGCGCCAGCAATTGGGCGCGGAGCGCGCCGACGAACAGGCTGCCGCGCCACGCAGGGAAGGCGTCGCCGACATAGAACGCCATCCCCGAAGGCGCGATAGACGGGACCCAATAATGCAGCGGCGGCTCGAAGCCCGGGCCGGTCCCAGCGTCGGCGATCGTAGAGCCGCTGTATTCACGACCATAGGTGACGATCGGCCAGCCATAGTTGGCGCCGGGCTTCACGATGTTCACTTCGTCGCCGCCGCGAGGGCCGTGCTCATGCATCCATACGGCGCCGGTCGACGGGTGAACCGCCATGCCCTGGGGATTGCGGTTGCCCATGGTGATGCGCTCGCCCGGGCCGTTCACGGGGAATCTGTAGATCGATCCTGCCGGGTCGTCCGGGTCCTGGGCGCGGTCGCGCGCACCGCGATCGCCGAAGCTGGCGTAGAGCGCGCCTGTCGAATCGAACCTGAGCCGGCCGCCGAAATGCCGGGTTGAGCGCGTGCGCGGCGCGGCGTCGAACAGGATGCGAAGCTCGGTCAACCTGTCGCCTGCCAACCGGGCCGTCGATATGCGGGTCGCGGTGCCGCCGTCGCCCGTCGCGGCATATGCAAGCGCGATGCGGCCGGTTTCGCTGAAATCGGGCGCGGGCTTCACGTCGAACAAGCCGCCCTGGCCGTAGTCGGTTACGGACGGGACGTTCCCGATTTCGGTCGTGGATTCGTCGGCAGGGCGCCAGCGCAGTAGCCGGCCCGGCCGCAGCGAAATCAAGGCTTCGCCGTTCGGTAGCCACGCGAGGGACCAGGGATGCTCCAGCCCATCGGCCAGCCGTACGACGCGAAAGGTCGCGGCCGATGCTTCGACCCGCTCGATGACCGTTTCAGCCGCCGAGGCGGCCCGGACATGGGCCGCGAACGTCGCTGTCGCCAGGATTGTCGCAAGCAAATATATGGGACGCATCGTCGGCAAGCCTCCGGGCCTGACATGAACGTTGGCTACTTCCCCCGGCGCTGGAGATATGGCGCTCAGCTCTTTGGGGAAGAGGGGATGTCCGGCCAGTCGCCCAGCCAGGTCAAAGCGGACGACCGCCAGGCCTGGCGCTTCGGCGCCAGTTGATCCCGCTCCGCCAGAACGCCGACACGCAGCATGTAGACGTCGCGTGGCGTCTCGGCTCCGGTGGCGTAAAGCTGCGATCCGCAATCGGCGCAGAATCCTTGCGCGCGGCGGGCGCCGCTGTCGCCGATTTTGACATATTCCTTCACCGTTCCCTGAAGGACCTTGAAGTCTTCCGCCTTGCTCGGGACGTTGACGCGAAACGCGGTTGCGGAAAGCGCTTGGCAGTCCGAGCAATGGCAGATCATCGCATTGTCCGGGTTGACCTCGGCCTCGATGCGGATCGCGCCGCAGTGGCAGGCGCCGTGAACATGCATGGTTTTGCTCCCTCGGGTTCGGATCGGCATTATCGGGGGTCTTTAACGGGGGGAAATATGCGCGCGAGTTGGTATGAAACAAAAGGGCCGGCGCGGGAGGTCCTGCAATTGGGCGAGATGACGACGCCCGAGGTTGAGCCCGGCCAGGTCCGGATCAAACTCCAAGCCTCCGGGATCAATCCGGCGGACGTCAAACTGCGGGCTGGGGCGTCGAGCTACGGATACGATCACCCGCGCATCATTCCGAACAGCGACGGCGCCGGCGTGGTCGATAGCGTCGGCGACGGCGTCCAGCCCACCTGGCTCGGCAAGCGGGTCTGGCTGTTCAATGGTCAGCGGCTCGGGCGCGCGTTCGGCACGGGGGCCGAGTTTATCGCGCTCTCCGCCGATCTCGTGACCGAACTTGCAGACCACGTGTCCTTCGCCGAGGGCGCCACGCTCGGCATTCCGGGGATGACCGCCTATCACGCGGTGTTCGCCGACGGGCCGGTCAGCGGCAAGACGGTGCTGGTGTCCGGCGGCGCCGGGGCTGTGGGGTTCTATGCGGCGTCGCTGGCCCATTGGGGCGGGGCGCGCGTCATCGCGACCGTAAGCGGCCCGGAAAAGGCGGCCCGCGCCGTCGCGGGCGGCGCCGATGCGACGATCAACTACCGGGATGAGAACGTCGCCGACCGTGTGCTGGAGTTGACCGACGGTAAGGGCGCAGATCGGCTGGTCTCGGTCGATTTCGGCGGCGACCTGAAGTGGTTTCTGAATGCTATTGCGCTTAACGGCGCCGTCGCCGCCTATGCGTCCGATGGGGACCTGACGCCGGTCCTGCCATATCGCCTGTTGATGCGGCGGAACATTCTTGTTCGGCCGTTTGTCCTGAATTCGTTGCCGCCGGCGGCCCTCGACCGGGCGCGGTGGGGCGTCGACCGATGGACGCGAGAGCGCGCCAATGCGCTGCGTCCCGTGGCGGATGTGCTGCCGCTTTCAGAAATCGCTGCGGCGCACGAGTTGGTGGAGAGCGGCGCGAAATTCGGCACAGTCGTCGTTGACCCGAGCAAAGGATAGGTCTCATGGCGCGAAATCTTACAGTCGGCATTGGCGGCTTCGGCGCGGTCGGCCGGAAGGTCGCCGAGGCCTTGGACGCAGGGGTCGAAGGACTGGAGCTCAAAGCGGTTTCGGCCAGGGATCACGCCAAGGCACGAGGGAATATGGCCGGGTTCGCGCATGCGGTTCCGGTCGTCGCTCTCGGCGATCTTGCCGACTGCGATATCGTGGTCGAAGGGCTGCCGGCGGCTGTGTTCGACGAAATCGCCAGTCCGGCGGTGGAGCGGGGGCGCATCTTCGTTCCGACCAGCGTCGGTCAGCTGTTGCCGCGTCCGGAACTGATCGAACGGGCGCGGCAGACGGGCGCGCGCATCGTCGCGCCCACCGGCGCGCTGTTGGGGCTGGACGCGGTGCGCGCGGCGGCGGAAGGCGACATCCGGTCCGTCACCATGGTCACGCGGAAACCGCCTGGCGGCCTCGTCGGCGCGCCGCATCTCGTCGAGAACGACATCTCCGTCGAAGGGCTGACGGAAGCGAAGCTGGTGTTCTCTGGCTCGGCCAGGGACGGCGCGAAAGGTTTTCCGGCCAACGTCAACGTCGCGGCGGCGCTGGCGCTCGCGGGCATCGGGCCCGACCGCACGCGGCTCGACGTCTGGGCCGATCCGGGCGTTGACCGCAACTGCCATCGCATCGAGGTGAAGGCCGACAGCTGCGATTTCACCCTGGAGATCGCGAATGTGCCGTCGGACGAGAACCCGCGCACCGGCAAGGTGACGGCGCTCAGCGTGCTCGCTTGCCTGAAGGGCCTTGTCGCGCCGCTGAAGGTTGGGTCTTAAGGCGTCAGCCGGCAGCGTTCGCGGCGAGGGCGGCGCGGGCCTTGGCGAGCGCTTCGGCGCCAGACATCAGGTCCGCGTATTTCTGGCCCATGTCGAACAGATTGGCCTCATGGGGGCCAAGTGCGCGGTCGCCGCAGCAATCCTCGGCGACGATGGTGCGGAGCGCATAGGAGCAACTGTCGATCACGCTGGCGCGCACGCAGCCCGAGGTCGTCGCGCCGACGACGATCAGCGTATCTACGGAGCGGTTGGCGAGCCAACTCATCAGCGATGTGCCAAAGAAGGCGGAGGGGCCGATCTTCCGGACCACGAGGTCGCCGGGCGCGGGCGCAAGTTCCGGCGCGATCTGGCTGATGGGCGCGTCATCCGCCAGCCGATAGAGCGCCGGCACCTTCAGAGCGAACGTGCCGCCGTCGCCCGCGTTTTTGTCAAAGACGGCGCGGCTATAGGCGATGGGCGCGCCGATCTCCCGCATGCCGGCGAGCAGCGGCGCCGTCGCGGCGACCGCCTCCGCCACATTGCCGCCGCCGAAGACTTCCGGGTCGGCGAACCCGACCTGGAAGTCGACGACGAGCAGCGCCGGCCTGCGGCCGAACCCGACGGAATTGCCAAAGTTCTGGCGCTCGTAGACGGGATCGGCCGTCATCCGGCTACTCCTGCGGATAGCGCCACGGGGACGCCGGTTGGTCCACGTCTTCGTCGATGACCCAGTGCGGCAGCGAAAAGCCGTCTGTCACCTTGCGGAAAACCATCTTCACCCGCGTGCCGATGCCCACGGTCTTGATGAGCTCCGGCGGCGCGAACTCGAGGTCGGGCGTCAGCAGATTGCCGACGACCCTGAGCGCTTCATGTTCGGAGGGCTGGCCTTTCTGCGTATCCAGATCGACCATCAGGATCATGTAGGGCACCTTCTCCTTGAAGGCCGGCTGGATCGGGTGATGCACCTCGACATAGGAATGCACTGCGCCCTTTCCCTCCACCGGGACCCAATCGTATTCCCGGTCTGCCGTCCATGGGCAGGCCGTGGTGGGCGGGTAGCGCACGAGGCCGGATTTCTTGCCTTTTTGCAGGCGGAACTCGCCCTTGTCGCAATAGCCGAAGAACTCGCGGTTCTCCTTGTCGACATCGTCGATGGTTAGGGCCATGCCCATATATTCGCCAACGATCGGCATTCTTCTATCTCCTTTGGCGGCGGCGGCGGAGCAAGCCGCGCCGCAACCCAATTCAATGCGCCTCAGCGCGCGTCCTTGGCCATGACCAGCGCTGAACCCGTGCCGGGCATCGCCCAGCCGAGATTGGCGGTCAGCTCGACGTCCTTGACCTGTCGGCACCCGCCTTCGCTGTAGTCGTGGGTGTGCTGGCGTTTGCCGTCCGGGCCGATGGGGCAGGAATCGTCCACCTCGCCACGGAGCTGGCGGGTGTTCTCGATCACCATGTTCATGCCATGGGTATAGCCCTCGCAGAGATGCCCGCCGGAGGTGTTGTTGGGCCGCCTGCCGCCGAGTTCGATCGCGCCCGAGGAGACATAGTCCCCGCCTTCGCCCTTCTTGCAGAAGCCATAGTCCTCGAGCTGGAGCATGGTGGTGAAGGTGAATGCGTCATAGGAGCCGGTGACGTCGATGTCTTCGGGGCCGACGCCGGCGTTCGGCCAGAGGATTTCCCTGGCGTAGCGGCCGGCGACCGTCGAGATCGGGCCGTGCTGGTAATGCATGTCGATGCGCGGCTTGCAGCAGCGGCCGACGACGGACTGGATGACCGCCGGCGGTTTCTTGCAGTCCCGCGCCCGATCCAGGCTGGTCACGATGATGCAGGTGCCGTTATCCGTCTCCACGCAGCAGTCCAAGAGATGCAGCGGCTTGCAGATGATGCGGGAGTTGACGACGTCGTCCACCGTCATCCGCTTCTTGTAATAGGCCTTCGGATTGTTCGAGGCGTGCTTGGAATGGGCGACCTTCACATGGGCGACTTGCTCCGGCGTCGTGCCGTAGTCGTACATGTGGCGCAGGAACGTCGGCGCGAACATCTGGCCCGCCGACTGCCAGCCATAGGCGCGGTTGTGGATCTGGTCGCCGACGATGGGCACCGCCGAGCGGGCGCCGGTGCCGCCGATGCGGACCTGGCTGAACCCGTTCATGGCGCGATAGATCGCGACCGTCTTGCACATGCCGGCTTCGATCACGCCGATGGCGATGCCGATCAAGGCTTCGATCGACGAGCCGCCGCCGTGCACGTCCATATAGAAGTTCAGGCGGATGCCGAGGTCGCCGGCGACCCAGGGCGCATGCACGGAGTCATTGCCGGAATAGCTCAGCATTCCGTCGATGTCCGAAGCCTCGAGTCCGGCATCCGCCATCGCGTTGCCAATCGCCCATGTCGCTAGATTGCGCGTGGATTCCTCGGAACCACGCCGATAACTGGTCTCGCCGACGCCGCAGATTGCGTATTTGCCACGCAGAAACTTTGGCGTGTCGGCGTCGAATTCGCTGACGCTCGACAAGGTCATGTTCCACTCCCCCTTTGGTGTTTCTCTTCACCATGGAATTTAGGCATGGCGCAGCGTCCCATGGGAAGGGGCGGGAATTTCGGCATGCGCGTGCGGTCGCGGGTTGGTATTGGCCTCGAGCCCGGAAAAGCGTATAAGGTTGTATAGATAGGTGTAAAAACACGTAAAGATGGCATCGTGACGTCTTCTCCGATCGGCGACAAGCCGTCAGCGTTCATAGTCCTGCGCTACCTGGGCATGGACGCATTCCGCGCGCGCAATAAGCCGCCATCGCCTTCGGATATTGAGGCCGCATCCGCGGCCAAGACCTTTGCCGAGGAACTACCGTACCTGAAACGTCTATCGGCGCAGGGCCATCCGGGTTCGCAACACACCCTCGCGACGCACTACGACTTCGGACATGACATCAAGGTCAACAAGCGTCTGGCGGTCGAGCTCTATCGCCTCGCGGCCGAAGGCGGGGAGCCGCAGGCGATGTTCGACCTAGCCAGTTCCTATCATATCGGCGACGGCGTCCCGGAGAATCTCGATCTGGCGCTCAAATGGTACCGTGCCGGCGCGGAGGCCGGCGAGGCGCGGTCGATGAACAACCTCGCCGCGTTCTATGCCGCTGGAACTGATGTGCCGCTCGACATTCCGGTCGCGCTGAAATGGGCCCGCAGGTCGGCCGAGACCGGCAACGCCAACGGCATGCATATTCTAGCGCGCCTTCTGCGAAGAGAGGACCAAGCCGATCCGGAAGCCGATGTCTGGCTGCATCGCGCGGCGGAAGCGGGGCACCGGGAAGCAAAGGTCGAGGTGACGCGCCTGCAACTCGCGAGCGCGCTTGGCGAGGACCGTGAGGCCGGATTGAAGGCCCTCGAAGACCTCGCCGCCAAGCACGACTACCTCGGTTTGACTGAGCTCGCGCGTCTTTACGAGGAGGGGACGCATGTCGCGCAAAACCTGCCACGGGCCTACGCCTTGCTTGGAACAGCCATCGGTCTGCATCCCTTGGACGAGCATGCCGACAAGCCCGATCAATTGGATCGGATGATCCGTATGCTCGACGCCATGTCCGAGGAGGAGAAAGTCGAGGCGCGCGAGGGCGTTTTGCGGGAAGGCGGACTGAAGCCGCTCCTGATTCTCGCGTACTTCTTCCGGCAGATAAATATCGGCGACTCCGACTTTTACGAAGGCGAGACCTTGCAATGGCTGGCGATCGAAAACGGCGCTGGAACCATGCGCTATGCGGGTTACGGCATTTTCACAACCGCTGACTGAGCGGTTCGTCGCGGCGACGAAGGCCCGAATGATCGTGCGAGAGATTGTGGCGAGACGGAGCGGCGGACGCGCATGAACACTCTAACAATTGGCAAGAAGCCAACCGCCTTCGAGGCTCTGCGCTATCTCGGCGTCGAGGCCTTTCGGGCGCGCAACCGGGCGCCGTCAGCGGCGGACTTGCGGGTCGTAGAGGACCGAAGAATCGATGTGAGCGATATTCCAAGCTTGGTGCGCTTGGCGGCGCAGGGCCATGTGAAGGCGCAGTTTATTCTTGGGTCGCTCTACGATACCGGCCGTGGGGTAGAGAGAAACAGGCGGCGCGCGGTCGAGCTATATCGGTTGGCGGCAGAAGGCGGCGAGGCGGGGGCGATGTTCAATGTCGGCGTCGCCTATCACTTTGGCCGGGGCGTGCCGACCGACATGAACTTGGCGATCAAGTGGTTCCGCGCGGGCGCTGAAGCCGGCGAGCCCAAGGCGATGAACAATTTGGCGTCGCTCTACGCCATTGGAACGGACCTGCCGCGCGACCTCGAAGTCGCGGTCAAGTGGGCCAGGAAATCCGCGAAGGCCGGCGATGCCGACGGCATGATGCTGCTCGTGAGACTCCTCGAATGGGGGGACGAGCCGGATCCGGAAGCTGAGGAATGGCTGTATCGCGCCGCGGATGCGGGCGAGCCCAAGGCGAGGGAGCGCGTCGCCCGTCTCAGATTGTCCAGCGCGGTCGTCGAGGACCGGGACGCCGGATTGAAAGCCATTGAGGACCTCGCCGCAAAGCAAGACTACATCGGGATGACGGAACTCGGGCGACTGTACGAGGAGGGGACGCATGTCGAGCGAAACCTACCCCGTGCCTACGCATTGTACGGGGCGGCCATCGGCCTGCATCCTTTAGACAAACGAGAGGGCACGGCGGACCTGCTGGTCAGGATGATCCATATGCTCGAGAAAATGTCGGAGGAGGAACGCGTCGAAGCGCGGCTGGGCATCCTGAGCGAGGGCGGATTGCAGCCGCTTTTGGTTGTCGCGCACATGCTCCGGCAGGTCGAGTCCAACGAACCGTATTTCAACGAAGGCGAAGCCTTGCAGGAGCTCGCTATCGAGAATGGGGCGGGCACTATGCGGTATGGGGGCCTCGGCATGTTCGTGACCACGGACTAGGCGATCCATTCGGTCGGCGATCGTCCGTTCGAACGGCTTGAGTTTCGGGGGATTTTGAGAGGTTCACGTCCATGGGCGACCTACCCGTCGGCAAGAAGCCGACCGCCTTTACGGTTCTTCGCTATTTCGGCAGAAAGGCGTTCTTCGCGCGCAACCAGCCGCCTTCGGAGGCGGATTTCCAAGCTGCCGCGTCCCTGGAAGGCCAGAAGGAAGAACTGCGCTACCTGAAACGATTGGCGGCGCAGGGCCATGCCAGATCCCAGCACCTACTTGGGATCAAGTATGACTTCGGCAAAGGCGTGAGGGAGAACAAACGCCTTGGCGGCGTCTTGTATCGGCTTGCGGCGGACGGCGGCGACGCCGCGGCGATGTTCGATCTGGGATGTTCCTACCACCTGGGCGACGGCGCGCCGGTGGATATCGACCTTGCGATGGAATGGTATCGGAAGGCCGCCGAGGCGGGCGAGGCCAGAGGGATGAACAATCTGGCGACAATTCTTGGCTATGGGACGGATGCGCAGAAGGACGTCGAGGCGGCCAAGATGTGGTCAAGGCGATCCGCCGAAGCCGGCAATCCCAGGGGAATGTTCAATCTCGCCCATTTTCTGGAGCAGGAGGACAAGGACAATCCGGAAGTGGAATCCTGGCTTCGCCGTTCGGCGGAAGCCGGCTTCGAGGATGCGAAGGCCCGCGTGGAGAAACTCGACCTCGCCAACGCCAAGGCGGAGGGAGACGAGGCCGCGTTCAACTGGCTGAAGGAACGTGCGGACGAGCGAGATTTCTTCGCAATGACCGAACTGGCGCGCCTTTACGAAGATGGGACATTCGTCGAGCAGAGTGTGACGCAAGCCTATGCTTTGCTGACTTCGGCCGTCGCGCACTATGCCGAGCGCGAGCCGCCGGGCATGGCCGATGTTCTGAACCGGATTATCGATCTGCACGAGCGCATGTCAGCAGACGAACTGGCAAACGGGCGGCAAAGCATTCTCGACGATTATGGCGTGTCGGCGCTGATCGTCGTTGGACGGGTCTTCAGGCAGTTCGCGGAGGCGTTTCCGGACTTGGAACCAGGGCGACCGTGGTTCGATCTGGCGCTCGCCAATGGCGCGAGTCCATACGGCTTTGCCGGCGGCCGCATGTACTCGATCATCGATTGATCCGGGCGTGAACGGTAGGAGGGGCTATTCGGCCGCCGCCGTACGAGCAGCCTGCTTGGCGATTTGGGCCTCCCGGCGGGCGATATAGAATGTCGCGGCGAAGATCACGAGGCCGCCGATGACCGTCCAGAAAGTTGGGATTTCCGCGAATATCAGGAAGGCCATCGCCGCCGAGATTGGCAGGCGCGCAAAATCGAACGGCAACACGACGGTGACCTCGGCCGAGGCGAAGGCTCGCGTCATGCAGAGATGGCCAAGCGTCCCGGCGAGCGCCAGGCAGACCAGGAAAACGAAGCCCATCGGCGACGGCCAGCTCCAGACGAACAGCGCTGGCACCAAGGACAAGGGCGTCAACAACAGCACCATGTAGGTGACGATGGCTTCCGAGCTTTCCGTACGCGTGAGCGATTTCAGCACCAGTTTGTTCGCGGCCATGATGAGCGCGTTCAACAGCGCCAGCATTACGCCAAGTTCCAACGTTCCCAGGCCCGCGAGACCGCCATTGTTGCCCAGCACGACGATCATCGCGCCCATGAAGCCGACGATCATCGCCGTCCAACGCCTGAGCCGCACGACCTCGCCGAGAACGAGCGCCGCGCCGAGCGTCGCGAAGATGGGCGAGGTGAACGACAGCGCCGTCGCCTGGGAGATTGGGATCAGCGAAACCGCCCAGAAGCCGGAGGTCATGCCGACGAGCCCCAAGACCGAGCGCAGGCCGAACATGCCGATCCGGTTCGTGCGCATGGCGCCGAGCCCGGCCCGCATCAACCAAGGGACCATGACGGCGACCGCAAGAACATTCCTGAAGAAAACGACGACGCTCGGGTGCAGCTCCAGGCTGGCCTGGCGAATGAAGATCGACATCGCCGAAAAGAAAACCGTCGCGAGAAGCGCATAGACGGTGGCGCGCAGCACCGGCGGCAGCCGGTCGATGAGGCGAGAAGGATTGATCATTCGGCCGGACCGATCGGCCGGCGGGGCCGAGGGCGCAGGCCGCGCCGGCCCTTGGGACGGGCGGTCGCGTACAGATGCGTCGGCGACGGCCCCCATTGCCCGCCGCGCCCTTTGGCGGCTCTTTCAAGGAATGCCCGGCGCCGTTCGTTGCGTCGGGCGGCCGTGGTCAGGACAGGTGTCGAAAGCGCGCTGGAAGCCGGGGTCGGGAAGTCAGGCTGCCCGCCGGCCTTCCGGCTCGCGGCCTCCGCCTTACGGACCTGGGCTTCGCGCCGAGAGATATAGAAGCCGGCGCCGAACACCACGACGGCGCCGACCAAGGTCCAGCTGCTCATCACTTCGCCCAACATGAAGTAGGCGCCGACGGCGCTGATCGGAAAGCGTGCGAAGTCGAGCGGCTGCAGGGCGGAGACCTCCTGCATGGCGAAAGCGCGCACGTGCAGGCTGTGGGCGCCCATCGCGAGCGCGCCGAGGACGCCCATCCAAAGCCAGCCTTCGAGCGTCGGCGTCGTCCAAACGAACATCATCGGCCCGGCCGCGATCAACGCCATGGCGACCGACTGGTAGAGCAGGATGGTGTCCACATGCTCGACCGACGTCAGCCTTCGTATGACGATCAGGGTCGCCCCCCAGCAGGCGGACGAGGCCAGGACCAGGTAGACGGCGCTGTTGATCTCCTGAAAGCCCGGGCGGACGACGATCAGAGCGCCCAGCACGCCGATCGCGATCGCGGTCCAGCGACGGAGCCGCATGCGCTCGCCCAGGAACACGGCGGCCAGAAGCGTCGCCCAGATCGGGCCGGTGAAGCCGATCGCAGTCAGGTCCGTGATCGCCATCAGCGGCACGGCGTAGAACCACGTCATCATCGCGCCGCCGTTGAGCATGCCGCGAAACGCGAGAAGGCCAGGGCGGTTCGGCTTCAGCACTCCGAAGCCGTTCCTGGCCGTCACCATGGGCAGGATGATCAGGAAGGCGAAAAAGTTGCGGAAGAAGGCGATCTGGAACGGGTGAACGCCCGTGTTGGCGGCGAGCTTCACGAAGATCGAATTGAACGCGAACATCCCGCATGCGCCGAGCATGAGCAGGGCGGCGGCTACTGGGCGGATATCGCGCGCGTGGGAGCCAGGGTCTGACATTCAATCGCCGGCAGTCTAGGCGCGGCCCTGGCGAGCGCCAGCGCATTTTTCGCGCCCTTGCCATGCGTTTTAGGCTGGCGCATGCGGAAAAAGGGTTAAATGCCGCGCCCGCTTGCTCTCAATGGGGACGCCAAGCGAAAGTACCATCCGATTGCCGCCTACCGGAGACGACGACTATGGCCCAACCGATGTGGACGCCGACGCCCGAACGGGTCGACGCTTCCAATTTGCGCGCGTTCATGGCCTGGCAGGCCAAGGAACGGGGACGCGCGTTCGCAAGCTATGCGGAGCTCCACGCCTGGTCCGTCGCCGAGCTCGCCGATTTCTGGTCCGATTTTTGGGATTGGGCGGGCGTCGTCGCGGAAGCGAAGGGCGAACGCATCCTGATCGACGGCGACAAGATGCCGGGCGCGCGGTTCTTTCCGGACGCCAGGTTGAACTTTGCCGAGAACCTGCTGCGCCACGCCGGCGCCGGCCCTGCGTTGATGTTCCGCCGCGAAGATGGCCTCGAAACGGAAATGTCGGGCGAGGAGCTCGTCGCCTTGGTCGGCCAGATCGCTCGGGCGCTGGTGGCGATGGGCGTTCAGCCGGGCGACCGCGTCGCCGGTTTTCTGCCCAACATACCCGAAGCGATCGCCTGCATGGCGGGCGCCGCGGCGGTCGGCGCCGTCTGGACATCCTGTTCACCCGATTTCGGCGTGCAGGGCGTACTGGACCGGTTCGGGCAGGTCGAGCCCAAGGTGATGTTCACGGTCGATGGCTATGTCTATGCCGGCAAGCGGCTGGATATCCGGGAGAAGGTGAGCGCCGTCGCGGAAGGGCTTCCAACGCTTGAAAAACTGGTCATAGCGCCGTTCCTGGAAGCTGCGCCGGACCTTTCCGCGATGCCGAGCGCTATCGGCCTTCAGGAATGGCTGGCGCCGCATGAGGCGGCGCCGGCGCCCTATGTCCGACTGCCTTTCGACCATCCTCTGTACATCCTCTATTCCTCCGGCACGACCGGCGCGCCAAAATGCATCGTGCACAAGGCCGGCGGCGTGCTTATGCAACACCTTAAAGAGTATCTGTTGCATGCCGACGTGAAGCCCGGCATGCGTCATTTCTACTTCACCACGCTCGGCTGGATGATGTGGAACTGGCTGGCCAGCGGTTTGAGCGTCGGCGCCACGCTGATGCTCTATGACGGGTCGCCGTTTCATCCGGACGGGAATGTGCTGTGGGACTACGCGGCCGATAAAAAGTTCGATATTTTCGGCACTTCGGCCAAGTTCATCGAAGGCTGCGCGAAATCCGACGTTGAGCCGGTGAAATCCCACGACCTCGCGCAGCTTAAGTCAATCTTATCAACGGGCTCGGTGCTGGTTCCGGAGGGTTTCGATTACGTCTACGACCACGTGAAGGCGGATGTATGTCTTGCGTCGATATCCGGAGGGACGGACCTCTGCGGCTGTTTCGTAGCAGGCAATCCGATGGCGCCCGTATATCGGGGCGAGATTCAAGCGCCGGCGCTGGCGATGGACGTGGCGACTCTATTGGATGACGGTTCCCGTGCGCCGGTCGGCGAGAAGGGCGAGCTCTGCTGCATGAACCCGTTTCCGTCCATGCCGCTCGGCTTTTGGAACGACCCCGATGGGGCCCGCTATTTCGACGCCTATTACGCCGTCTACCCCAATGTTTGGCGTCACGGGGACTATGCCGCCTTTACGGAACACGGCGGCATGATCATCTATGGCCGCTCGGACGCGACCCTGAACCCGGGCGGCGTGCGCATCGGTACGGCGGAGATCTACCGTCAGGTCGAGCAGCTCGAAGAGGTGGTCGAAAGCATCGTGATCGGCCAGGACTTCGAAGGCGATACGCGGGTCGTGCTGTTCGTGAAGCTGAGGGAGGGCCTCAAGCTGGATGACAACCTGGTTCAACGCATCCGTCGCCGGGTGCGGGAAGGGGCGTCGCCGCGCCATATGCCGGCCAAGGTGTTGCAAGTGACCGACATTCCCCGCACGCGATCCGGCAAAATCGTCGAACTGGCCGTGCGGGACGTGGTGCATGGCCGCCAGATCAAGAACAAGGAAGCCTTGGACAATCCGGAAGCGCTCGATCAGTTTCGCGACCGCGCCGAGCTTCAGTCAGCCTGACGCCGACAGGTCGGCCGCAGCGGGATTCTGCTTCAGTCCGCGGCCGAGAAGGCGTTCAGGCCCAGTTCGGCGCGGAATTCGGCGCTGATTTCGGCCTTGGCGTCCTCGAGCGGAATGCCCGTCGCATCGGCGATCCGAACTACAGCCTGGAATATCGCGATCACCGCGGCCGCATCGATCGTCGCGTCCTGGCCAAGCGCGTCGGCGACGGCGTCCCGACGCGCTTTAAGGTCTTCGGCGTCGGCGACGGCCGCTTCCGCGAAGGCGAGCAGCAGCCGACCATGGGGCACGCCGCTGTCGGCGTCGGCGTCCACCGCCGCCCGGTCGTCATAGGCGTCTCCAGCATACTGGCCGCTCCCACGGAGCAGGACGAGATGGCTGGTAGTTCAATAGAGACATCGGTTTAGGGCGGATACCCGCGCGGCCAGGAGTTCGATCTGCGCGTGGGTGACGGCGCGGGGCTCCTGGGCGAAGTCGCGCAAGAGCGCGTCCGGCAGGTACATGGCGTCGTCGAGATCGAAGAAGCCGAGCATCGCCTCCGGCACGAGGCTGAGGGCGCGGTGAATATTGGCGGCGCTGCGGTTGCGATACATGGCGTGGGCGGCGGGCGGGTCGTCCGCGCCGAGGTCTTCCGGCGCGACGGTCGGCACCCAGGCGCCGGCGAGCTTCGCCGCCGGCGTCGCACGGCGGGGCGGTTCGCCGGCGACCGGCGCCGGCAGGGCGCGCGACGGCAATCCCAGCGCCGCGTCGAAGCGATCGACCGCAAGCGTCTCGGCGATGACGCCGACAGTCTCCACATAGGCTTCGACGGACAGCACGGCTGGAACCGTGCGGGCATGCCAAGAGGGAGTCAGCCGGTCGGCGTCCGTCGCGATACGGTGAATGAGGTCGACCTTCTCCGGCGGGAGGTCGGTCGCAGGCGTATGCAGCGGAATCGGCGCCTCCGGCGAAAGCGCCGCCTTCCGCGCCGCACAGGCCGGGCAATCGAACGCCGCGCGGGTTTCCGCGGCGATTGCGGTGCGCTCGGCGCCCGTCAGCCATCCGCCCGGGCGGGAGAGACGATCCCAGGCGCGCGCATGGGCGGCCGTAAGGTCTGGCCTGATATTCCAATCCGGCATGTCTCGGCCCTCCCAAATTGGCGACGAACAGTCTAAACAGGCTAGTCATTTTCGCTCCGTTCGCCCATAGGGCCCGTAACATATGCAATCTGCCCCACGCGCCGGCCGGGTCGAAGGGGCCGCCATGGTCGGCATTGGTCTGATCCTGGCGGCGATTGCGATCTTCTCCTGCCTGAACGGCGCGGTGAAATGGCTGACGCAGACCTATGATCCCCTTATGGTCGCCTGGGCGCGGAGCGTCGGCGCCATGGCGTTCATGCTAGCCGCCTTCCTGCCGCGCTATGGCGTCAACCTGTTCAGGTCGGGGCATTATCGCCTGCAATGTCTGCGGGGCCTGTTCCTGGTCACCTCTTCGGCGCTCTATTTTACCGGGCTCGCCCATATGGATATGGCGTCCGGCGCGGCGATTCAGATGACAGGTCCGCTGATGGTGACCGCGCTTTCGGGGCCATTGCTCGGGGAGAAGGTGGGGTGGCGGCGCTGGGCGGCGGTCTTCGTCGGTTTCATCGGCGCGTTGATCATCATACGTCCAGGCGTCGATATGCGTTGGGCGGCGCTGTTCTTCCTGGCGAGCGCGTGTTCCGGGGCTTTCTACCAGATCACGACGCGTCATCTCTCGACCTATGATTCGGCTGCCACCGGCGCGACGATCGCCGCTGTCGTCGGCGCAGTGGTGATGACGCCGGTCGCGCCCTTCGTGTGGACGACGCCCGAAGGGCTCCTGCCGATTGCGCTTTTCATTCTGCTTGGATGCATGGCCGGGGCCGGTCACTTTTTGTTGACCAGCGCCTACCGCTACGCTGGCGCCGCGACGCTGGCGCCGCTCAACTATGCCCACCTGATCGGCGCGGCTGTGGTCGGCTTCCTTCTTTTCGGCGACTTCCCCGATTTATGGACCTGGGTCGGCGCCGGCATCATCGTGGGGGCCGGGCTCTATGTAAGTTACCGCGAACGGGTCCGCGCCCGCGCTGCGGCTGTTTCCCCGCCCGCGAATAACAATTAATCTCAGCAGCCATGAATTCGCCGGGCCCCATTCGCGAACGATCGGATGCGACGCGCATCGACATCGATGTGGAGCGCGCCTTTTCCGTGCTTGAGCCGTCGCGGCAGACGGCGCCGATGGTCGTGGCGTCGCCTCATTCCTGCGCCCGCTACCCCCGTGACCTGATCCAGGCGAGCAGGCTCGACGAGAGCGCGCTCCGCCGCTCCGAGGACGCGCATGTGGACGCCCTGTTCAGCGGCGCCTTGAACGTCGGCGCGCCGCTGTTGGCGGCCCAGTTCCCGCGCGCCTATGTGGATGTGAACCGGGAAGCCTATGAGCTGGACCCGTTGATGTTCGATGCGCCGCTGCCGCCCTATGCGGTCACGCGCAGCCCCCGGGTCGCGGCGGGGCTTGGCTCTATTCCCAAAGTCGTCGCCGCCGGCGTCGATATCTACCGGCGGCGGCTAAGCTTTGCGGAGGCGGCGGCGCGTCTGGACGCCTGCTACAAGCCCTACCACGCGGAGCTTCGCCGCTTGCTCAGCGCGACCCGCGCGACTTTCGGCGTGTCGCTGCTCGTCGATGCGCACTCGATGCCGTCGGTCGGCCTGACCTGCCGGGATGATCCGGGCTTCGGTCAGGTTGATATGGTTCTGGGCGATAACCATGGCCGCGCGGCCGATTGCGCGTTGGTGGACGCCGCGCGGGTTTTTTTGCGGCGCAAGGGATATGCGGTCGCGATCAACGATCCTTACCCCGGCGGATTCGTCACAAAGAGCTATGGCGCGCCCGAATCCGGCTCTCACGTCCTCCAGGTCGAGGTCAATCGCGCCCTCTATATGGATGAGGCTACTTATGGCCGCGGCTCGTACTTTCCGAAGCTGCAGGAAGACCTAACCGGGCTGCTCGATTGCCTGGCCGAGGCCGTTCGCGGTTTGGCGCGGATGGCTCCATAAGTATCAAGAAAATAATAGAAAAATATGGCTGTGGTACGGTGGCGGCCTAGCTTCGTCGCGTCAGGCCGTAGCGGCTTAATACCGCCGCCGGAAACAACGTCGCGCAGGCCGCTCGGATAAAAAAAGAGGCCGCGCACTTTTGTGCGCGGCCCAAGTTCAGGGAGGAAACGCCCAAGATGGGCACGAAACGGCGAACCGTTCCGCAGGTCTGAATATGCAATGCTGCACTGCAAAAAGCAAGCGGTATTGAGTAATTTTTTTTCACGGCATGTGATAAAATTCACAAAGCCGACAGAAAGCTTATCGCGCCTAACGCATTGAAATGCCGTGCTGCGCCCAATCGTCGCGTGCAGAGGCGCCCCTGCAAGCCCGGTGTTGGAATGATTTCAGCCGTTTTATGGCGCCGCAACAGCGGGCGCGAAAAGTCAGCGCCGTTATTCGCGCGGCGCGTGCTTGGCCAGGATGCGTTGGAGCGTGCGCCGATGCATGCGCAAACGCCGGGCGGTCTCGGACACATTGCGGTCGCATTGCTCGTACACGCGTTGAATATGCTCCCAGCGCACCCGGTCGGCGGACATGGGCATATCCGGCGGCGGCGGCGGGCTGTCGACGGAGGCGAGCAGAGCGGCTTCGATCTGGTCGGCGTCGGCCGGTTTCGGCAGATAGTCGATCGCGCCGGCCTTCACGGCCGCGACGGCGGTGGCGATATTTCCGTATCCGGTCAAGATGATGGCGCGCACGTCCGGGCGTTCGGCTTGCAGCGCCGCGACGACATCGAGGCCGCTGCCATCCCCAAGGCGCAGGTCGACGACCGCATAGGCGGGTTTCAGATATGCGGCTTGCAGGCCCTCCGATGCGCTTTCGGCCGTATGCACTTCATAGCCGCGCCGCTCCATCGCGCGCGCCAGCCGCTTCAGGAAAGGCAGGTCATCTTCAACAATCAACAGGGACTTGCCGCTCGCGGCGCCGCCGCTACTGGCTTCGATTGACATCAACTCCGCTCCTCGGCCGTTACTTCCAGCGCTGGCCGCGACCATGACGCTACTACTTCCGCACCTGCGCCCGGTCGGTTGGCGAATTTAAGCCGGGCGCCGGAATTCTCCAACAATGTACGCGCGATGAACAGGCCCAACCCCATATGGCCGTCCCGATGGGTGCGGGTCGATATATAGGGTTCGCCGATGCGCCGTAGCAAATCCGCCGGGAAACCGGGGCCGTCGTCAACGACGGTGACGCTGACATTCCGGCGGCTCCAGGCGACTTCCGCCGTAACCTTGGTCCGGGCGAACTGCAGGGCGTTCGAGAGAATATTGGCGAGGCCATTCACCAGTTCCGGGGTGCGCGCGATCCGCGGGTCGCCGCCCGCGTCGTCGGCGATCGGCCGGCGGACGATCCGGAACTCGATGTCGGCGGGTTTTCGTTCGTCCGCAATGTTCTGGATCAGCGCGGAGATCGAGATCGGGTAGAACCGGTCGCCGGCGTCGTCGCTCGGCCGCGCCGCCAGTTCGGCCAGGATTTCACGGCAGCGCTCCGCCTGGGACGAGATCAGGGCGGCGTCCTCGGCCGCTTCCGTATCCGGCGGGAGGTCGCGGCAGAGCTCCTTGGCCACGAGGGTGATCGTGGCTAGCGGCGTCCCGAGTTCATGGGCGGCCGCCGCTGCGAGCGCGCCCACGGCCGATACCTGCTGTTCCCGCCGCAAAGTGGCTTCCACCGCGGCGAGGGCCTGCAACATGCGCCGCTGTTCGCTCGCGACGCGGGCGACATAGGCCGATACGAAGCCGACGCCCACCAGGATCGCGACCCAGGAGGCGAAGAGATACATGGGCGGCAGCGCCGGCGCCGGTCCCGGCAACGGCAGGTGCGCAAGCGCGAGCAAGGTCACGAGGCCGGCGACGAACAGGCCCAGCCATAAAGTATGGCGGCCGGGCAGGGTGGACGCCGAAACGGTGACGGGCGCCAGCAACAGCGCGGCGAACGGGTTCTGGAGGCCGCCGGTCAGCCCGAGCAGGAGCGCAAGCTGCACGGCATCGAACCCGAGGGAGAAGAGGGTGTCCCGCCGCCGCATTTCCGCGCCGCTGCGATATCGGCGCAACAGAAACAGGTTGAGCGCGGCTGAAGCCGCTACGGCCGCCAGGCAGATGGCCAGGGGCGTCCGGTAACCCAGCACGAAGTGCACGAAAAGGATCGTGGCGAGCTGTCCGGCGATCGCGACCCATCGGATCGCGATGATCGTTGCGGCGCGGATGTGCCTGGGCCGCGCGCCCGGCGCATCGTGATAGATGTCGAGTTGGAAAGCGTCGCGAAAACCGAACATTGGCCGTCTTTCGTCTGGCCGGCGTCAGTTCCTCGAACGCCGGTCCGGCGTCATCTGACGTAGATGCGAACCTCGTCGGTTGCGGCGTCCGCCGCCAGCCGTTCCGACATGACGATGCGGTCGCGCGGGAGGCCCATTTCAATCAGGGTCCGGGTTACGCGCTCTGCCTGACGGCGCGCCGAAACCGGCGAAGCGGCGGATTGCGGCGCTGCGGCCTCGACCTCGAAATTCGCCGAGGGCCGGCGCTCCAATGCTTCGCTGACCGCGCGATAGAGCGGCTGTTCATAGGCGACGCTCGGCCGGTCGAAACGGATCACCACGAGCGGGCGGCTCGACGTCGCGGCGTCCCCGCTGCGCATGGCGGGGACATCGCCGCGCGCGAGGGCGCGGACGCCCAGATTGCCCCCATAGGGCTCGCCGTTCTTAACGGCGAGCGCCAGGGTATTCAGATTGCGGCGCTCCTGGGCGACATAGGCCGTTTGCCGATCCACGTCGATATTGATTTCGGAGAGGAGCCGGTCGACCAATACGACGGTCCGATTGACTTCATCTTCCAGGATCGCGAGCTGGCGGTGATCTTCCTCGACGGCGCCGGACAGATTGTAGGCGGCCCGCACCGCTTCGAGCAGGTAGCCGGCCAGGGCGGAATCGGTGGAAACGCGACCGGCGAGCTCCGAAAGGCGGGCCAGATCGGCGTCGATGCGCGCCAGCTGCCCCTGGGCTTCGCCGTGCTGACTGGTCAACACGGGATTGCCTGGCGTGGTGCCGACCTGCAGGCGCGCGTTAATGCCGGCGACGAGGCTGTGATAGCGCTCGGCGTTGGCGGCGGTGGAGGCCTGGGTTTCGCGCAGGCGCTGGCTGTGGGCGGCGAGGCCGCGCTGCATGGTTTCCAGATCGCCGCGAAGCTGGAGAACCTTGGCGCCGACGAACGTGCCGGTGGGCGCGCCCGGAGCGAAAGGCCGAGGCTGAATTGCACCGGCGGACGGAAGCGCGGTCGCGCCGTTATTGGCCGGCGGCGGCGCCTGTTCCGGGGCGCGGTCGCCCAAAATCGGCCGTTCGCACGCTGTCAACGCCAGGGCGATCGCCGCCGTCCCGGCCGCGCCGCGTATGACTTTGCCGATATCGCTCAAACCGCTTCCCCATTCGCCGCGCCGCGAATCGTGGCCAGCATTTTCTTGACAGATCGATATAAGAGCAAATCCGAACAGGATACAATCGTTCCTAACACTTCAGGCCGCAGCAACTTGCCGGCGGGCCAGGGGCTGGTCGTTTATCGGCCAATGCAAGGCGGCTGAGAAGATGGCGAGCGCGATGGAGATCACCCACATCATATCGTAGCTCCCTGTCGTGTCATAAATGCGTCCGCCAAGCCATGCGCCGCAGAAACCGCCGAACTGGTGGCTCATGAACACCACGCCAAACAGGAACGAAAAATGCTGGGGCCCGAACACCTGGGCGACGATGCCGCTTGTGAGCGGAACCGTGCTCAGCCAGACCAATCCCATACATCCGCCGAACAGAATGGCCGTCACGTCTGTCATAGGCACAAAAAGCATCAAGGTCATTAACACCGCCCGCAATAAATAGATCGACGTCAGCACGCTTTTCTTGCGCAATCGGTCGCCGAGCGCGCCGAAGGCATAGGCGCCGGCGATGTTGCAGAGGCCGATGACGCCGAAGGCATAGGACGCGGCGGCCGGCGAGACGCCGACGTCGCCGAGATAGGCGGGGAAATGCGTGCCGATGAACGTGACGTGAAACCCGCAAACGAAGAACCCAAGCGTCAGCAGCACATACCCTCGATGGCGCAAGGCTTCGGCCGCGGCGTCGCCGAAGGGTTGCCGCGCCGCGTCGTTCCCGTCGCTTGACCGCACTCTAAGGCCAGCCGCCAGAAACGGCGTCGCCGCGACGAGAAGGGCCATTAGGACCAACGTCTCGCGCCATCCGAACTGGTTCAGGAGTTCCTGGGCGGCCGGCACCATGAAGAACATGCCGAGCGAACCGGCCGCGATCACCGTGCCGAAGACGACGCCCCGGCGTTCGTTGGGAACGACCTTGCCGATCGCGCCCAGCACAATCACGTTGGCGCTGGCGCTCAGGCCGAGGCCGACCAGAAGCCCTAACGAGATATGCAGATCGAAGGCGTCGTCGGCGAGGCTCGCCAGCCATAGGCCGGCGCCATAAAGGGCTGCGCCGACGGTGATCGTCTTGAATGCGCCGAACCGGTCGCCCGCATAGCCCGCAAGCGGCTGAAACACCCCGTAGAGCAGCGCCTGGCCTGCTATGACGAGTCCGAACGCTTCGCGGCTGATGTTCAGGTCGAGCGATACCGGTTTCAGGAAAACGCCGAAAGTCAGCCGCAGGCCGTTCGCGATCAGCACGACGAGGACGCCGCAGAACAGCATGGACCACAATTTCCGGGTCATCGGCATTTCCTTATAGCAAGAACGTCGGATGCGTCGGCTTATAGCAAGAACGTCGGATGCGTCGGCGGTCGCCATTGGGCTTTTCGCCGAGATCGATATGCTCCAACACACAAACGAACAATCCGTAGGGGAGCGAACGAGATGGATGAATATGTGCTGGTGACCGGCGCGTCGAGAAATATCGGCCGCGCGATCGCGACGCGGCTTAAAGAAGACGGCTACAAGATCGTGATGCTGGACGTGCTGGACCCGGAAGATCCATCGCTTGGAGAGTTCCGGAAAGTCGATCTCTCGAATCCGGTCGAGACGGCGCAGGCGCTCGCATGGGCGGTGGACGGCCGGACCATCACGCGCATCGTCAATTGCGCCGGCATCGTCGCCACCCACCCGGTCGAGGGCGTTGATATGGCGACGTTCGATCGGGTGATGGCCGTGAACGTGCGCTCCTATATCGAGGTCTTGCAGGCGGTGCTGCCCGGCATGAAGGCGGCGGGCTTCGGCCGGGTCGTCAACATCGCCAGCCGGTCCGCGCTCGGCGCGGCGCAACAGACCGTGTACGCCGCATCCAAAGCGGCCGTCGTCGGGCTGACCAAAAGCTGGGCCGAAGAGTTGGGCGCCTTCGGCATCACCGTGAACGCCATAGGGCCCGGGCCGATCGAAACCGATATGCTGAAGGAAGTCTATGGCGAGGGTTCGCCGGAATGGGAGGCTTATCGCAAGCGCATTCCCATGCAGCGTTTCGGCACGCCGGAAGACATCGCGAACGGCGTCAGCTTCCTGCTGGACGGCCGGTCGGGCTATGTGACCGGCCAGGTGCTCTTCATCTGCGGCGGCGTCACCATCGGGCGGGCGAACGCGACCTGATCCCAAAGACCGAGGAGCGCGCGACGGCTAGAATTTCGTCTCGGCGCGCGCCCAGATCGCCTCGGCGCGGCCTTGCAGTTCATCCAGGACGGCGTCCTGATCGACGGTCGTAAACTGTCTGTCCGCATATATCCGCTCGCCATCGACGAACACGTCCGTCACATCGGCGCCGTTAGCGTTGTAGACGAGGTTCGAGGCGAAGTTCTCGAGGCGGATCGGTCTGAGCCAGGGTTGGCTGACGTCGACGAGAATGACGTCGGCTTTCTTGCCGGGCTCCAGGCTGCCGATGTCACGTTCCATGCCAAGCGCGCGGGCGCCGCCCAATGTCGCCAGTTCAAGCGCGCCATACCCGTCCATCATGGCGACGTCGCCGGTGATCGTCCGCGGCGTCAGGATGGCGGCGCGCATGTATTGCCAGAGGTCGTTCGAGCACCAGTCGCTGCCAAGCGACACCGGCACGCCCGCCGGATAAACCAGTTCCATCGGCGGAAAGTATCCGCGCTTGGTCACGTGGTAGCTGGTGTGGGACATATGCGCGCCGGAACCCGCCAGCAGCGCCACGTCGTTCTCCGTCATGAAGACGCAGTGAATGGCGATGGCGTCCGGCGCCAGGACGCCGGTCTCAACGCCGATCTCTATCGGCCGCTTGCCGTAAAGCCGTTCGGTGAACTCGGTCTCTCCGGGCAGTTCGGCGATATGAACATTGATACCGACGCCGAGCTTGTCCGCCATTGCACGAGATCGCTCCATGCCTTCCATCGACATATAGCCCGGGCCGCCCGGCGAGACGCGGACCGTGATGCGCCCATCGGCGGCGCCGTGCCACTCTTCATGCAGCTTGACCGTCGCGTCCAGCGCGCGGTCGAGCCGCTCCGTCACCCAGGGTCGATCGGTCTTGTCGGCGTTCAGGCCGGTCAGCCCGATCTCGACCAGCATTTCGGACAGGCTGGCGCGCACGCCGAGATCGCGGACAGCAGGGCCGATGTTCGTTTCCCGGTGCCAGGTATTCACAAGCGTCGTCGTGCCGGTGGAGACCATATCCATGGCGCAGGCGAGCGCGCCGCAGTAGACGTCCGCCGGATCGCGGCACTCCGCCAGAATGGGAAGCGCTCTGTTGAAGAGGCCGGCCGCCTTGCCGCCGGGCACGTCCTCGGTGATCCCTTTCAGATAAGCGCCGATCAGGTGGATGTGCGTGTTGACGAGACCGGGCAGCACGGCGCGCCCCTTCGCCGAGATGACCTGGTCCGGCTGGAACGCGTCCCTGTCGAAGTCGGAGCCGTCGCCCACATAGGACAAGCGATCGTTCTCGAACGCCACGACGCCCTGCCGGTGCAGATGGGACCGCCCTGTCATCGGCAGCACCAATCCTCCCTCAATGATTGTGCGCGTCATCGCTGTCCTTTCTCTTGCGGAACGGCCTGAAATCATAAGCCGTAAATCTGCATATGCACGTTGATAATAGTCAGTCGATCCCGGCTATTGCGCGAATGAATTGGCGTGAGCAGGTCTACGTTTTTGAGTGACGGTACTAAGCCTCATGATCGCTGACGCATTGATTCTTCGGCTAATTCCGTCGATGATGAATGAGCGGCATTGGCGCTCGGCGTAAGTACTTCTGGGGAACGAAAATGGCGATCGATCCGGCGGAGCTGATCCGCGCGTCCAAGGTGGGTCAGCGCGCTGACGGATCGCTTGAAAGTTTAACGACGAACGCAGCCCAACTTCAGGAAGAGTTATCCCGGGAAGATCCGAGCAGTTTCTTCGTCACGCTGCAGGTCACGCAGATCGTCGGACAGCTTTCCGGGGACTTGAACGACGCCATCGACTCGCTCCGTCAGTTCCGCGAAGAAACGTTGGATCCGGCGGCGGATGGGTTGCGCACGACGGAGCGCGTCGCCAACCGGCTGGAGCCAATCTTCAATCGGCTCGAAGAGATCCCGGTATCGGTCGTGCGGAAGGCGGCCAAGGCGCTCAGCACAGCGACCAACGTCTATGGCGACGCCGCCGGCACGATTACGCCGACGTTGACCAGGGTCGAGAGCCGCCTGGACCAATTGGACGCCAAGGCCCAGAAGTTCCAGAAAGTGCTGAAAGTCTTCGGCAAGCTGGATGAAGTCGCGGACGCGCTTGAGGTCATCCGCCAGACCGCGATCGATGTCGCGGAGCGCGACGAGCAGGACGCCGCGACGATCGAAGCAGCGCTGATCCGGGATTTGAACGCGACGCAGTCGGCGGACGGCGAGACAATCGCCATCGACTTGCCGGCGCCGGTGCTGGCCCGCGTGACCGAGGCGCTCGAAGCGTTCGACGCCCGTTTGGCGAGCCGGTCCGAGGCGATCCGCGAGGTCTTGGACCGGATCGATGATTTCATCGATCGGGTATTCGAACTCGCGCCCGATCTGGGCGCCTTGCCGGATGCGCCGGACCTGCCGGATATCGAGGCGGTATTCGCGGACTTCATCCTGGATTTTCAGGCGAGCATCGAAGTGGTGCTCAACGCGATCGACGCTCTCGCCGTCCTCGATTCGATCTCCTTCCTCGGGGACCTCGGCAATCTGTTGAATGACTTTGCCTCCGTACTCGACGAGGTGATGGACGTCGTCAATCCGTTTCTCAATTTCCTGGGGCCGGTGACCAGCGCGATCAACGCTGCGATTGAGGAGGTCGAGGACGCGATCGGCCTGACCGATCTGCTGGAGCGGGTCGAGAACGGTCTCCGCCAGGAGATCCAGGGCGTCATCGACGATATCAACGACAAGATCGAGGATATGTTCGGCCAGCTCGAACTGCCGGATGTCGAGCTCTTGGAGCAGATCGCGCTGGACCTTGACTTCCTGCGCGCGCGCGTCGGCTTTTTTGAATTGAATCCGGTCGCGCAGATCGGCTCCGACAGCACGTTGCTGGGCGATGCGCTCGACGACCGCGCCATCATTGCGGCGCTGGACGGCGATGATCTGGTCGAGTTGCCGATCGATGACGACTTCGACGACGGCTTTGGCGGCATGGCGCTCGGCGGGGACGGCGACGATACGCTCGAAGGCACGGCATTGGCCGATCTCCTGATCGGCGGCGCCGGGGCGGACGGTATTTTCGGCCGCGACGGCGATGACGTCATGCTCGGCGGAGACGATTCCGATGTGCTCGCCGGGGGTGAAGGCGATGACCAGGGCGTGGGCGGCGACGGCCTGGATGTTATCTCCGGCAACAGCGGCGACGACATGCTGTTCGGCGAACGCGGCGCCGATCTACTTTTTGGCGGCGCGGGCGACGATTTCCTGGCGGGTGGGGATGGCGCGGACCGGCTCGAAGCCGGCGCGGACAACGATACGCTCGACGGCGGCGCCGGCGCCGATCTGCTCATCGCGGCGGAAGGCGTGAATATCCTGGATGGCGATGCGGACCTGGACGTGATCCAGACCATCGGATCAGCCGACGCCGTTCATACCATCCTCGACGCCACGGCGCGGCTGATTGGCGGCGACGGCATCGATATCGTGAGCATCGGGGATGTCTTCGGCATCGCCGGCGAGGCGTTCGTTGAAGCCTCGTTCGGGTCCGTATTCTACGATGCGGCTGGCAATGTGGACCGGTTTGAAGCGGGCGACTTCGATCTGGATGGCCTCGCGGCGAAACTGGCCAATTTCGAAGTTCTTCGCATCGAGTCCGACTTTGGCGAGGCCAAGACGCTTTCGACCAGTACGGACAATCTCCCCACTTTCGATCTGTTGGAGCTGCAAGGCGAGGGCGCGATCTCGATCGTGATCACGGACGGCGAGTTTGTGATGGACGGCGACGGTCGGCAGCTTGAGATTGACTTCAGCCAGATGCCGACCGTCCAGAACCCGCAAGACGGCGCGCTCGCCGGAGCCGATGGCCGGCCCATAAGCGCGGTCATTCCCCTGACCGTCATATTGGCGGAGTCTGGCGGCGGAACGGTGTTCGGTCCGGAGGCCAGCGGCATCGGGCTCACGTTCGTCGGCGGCGACGGCGACGACTTTATCGTCGGGGGCAGCGGCAGCGACCTGATCATGGCCGGACTAGGCCAGGATACGATCAACGGCGGTCGCGGGGACGGCGGCGACCGCTTCGAACTGGACGGCGCGGTCGGGGACGTCATCCTGGGAACGCCGGAGGAGCTCGACGGCGATCTCATTCTCAATTTCTCCAATCGCGTCGATCGGGTGCGGGTGATCGGCGAGACCATCGATCTCGTCGGCGCCGGAGACGAGACTTCGACCGTCGTCAGCATTTTCGACGACGGCGCCGATACCGGGTTCTCGTTCACGCTGGAGGGGAACTTTCCGAAGCTGCGCGTCGAACAAGGCAGCTTCTTCGATGGCGACGGCGCCGAGGTTTTCTATACGGAAATCTTCAACAACAACGTGCCGCCGACGGCCGTCGACGACGATATCGAAGCGCGCTATCAGGGACCCGGCGACGAGGATCTGGCGCTCGATCCGTTCGAGAACGATTTCGATGCGGATACGCCGGCCGCGCCGGAGGACGGCGTGGAGCGCCGCCAGGTCGCCGTCACCGAATCCCTTGCTTTTTTGCTTCGCCAGATCGTTGACGAGAACGGCGATCCAGTGCCGTTCGACGATGAAGATGGAACCCGCATCGCGTTCAATCAGGGCATTGCGGAGGTTGCGGTCGGAACCGAATTCGTCACCAAGCTCGGCAACAAGCTGATCCTGACCAACGACGGCTTGGTTTACGAGGCCCGCAATCCTGAAATCATGTTGCGACGCGTTACGGCGGACGATCCGGGCGTACAGGAAGGCGAGGAAGACGGTTTCTACGATGCGACGGAGGACGTGCCGTTCTTCGGTCTGGATCAGATTGAGTACAAGGTTTTCGATACGGAAGGCGAACTCTCCAACATCGCCTCGATCGACATTCTGATCCGCCCGGATGCGATCACGCTTGCCGACGGTTCGACGGGCCTGCCGACCGTGCTCGTGCGGGGCGAGACTATCGATGGCGAGCTCGAAGAAGTCGTCGCGACGCTTAGCGTCGTGCCGGAGGGGGAGCGGACGCCTGAGAATCAGACTCGCCTTACGCAGTTCTCCGAAGACCTCGCAAATGCGGTCGGCAAGAACGAGTACTTCGAGATCACGGCGCCAGGAAGCTACTTCGGCGACGACGGCAATGATGTGCTCGACGCTCGGGGGGCGGCTGGCGCCGTTAGCCTGTTCGGCGGCGATAAGGCGGATTGGCTGGAGGGCGGCGCGTTCGACGATTTCCTGAGCGGAGGCGGCATCGGCGAAGCGGCGTTGCGGGCGGCGACCGCCACACAGGTTCCGTCGCCGACGGACAGCGCGCTTACCGAAACCGAGGCCGACGACGGTTTCGCGCCGCAGCCTAACATTCTCATTGGCGGGGCAGGCGACAATGTCTTCTCGTCCAGTTTCGCCTTCACCGATGAAATCAGCGCGGCGCGCGAGAATATCTTCATCCTGGACGGCGGCGCGGAGAAAGTGATCGGGCCGACGCACGGCGTCAATTTCGATGGGCAAAGCGGAAGCATAACACTAGACCCGCTTCCTTTCGCCGGGCCGACCGCCATCGCGGCGAAAGGCCTGGAAGGGGACCGTATCGACGGCTTCGACCAGGATGACCACGTGATCCTGCCGATCGACATGGAGCCGTTGACGGGCGACCAGAGCGTTCTCGGCTCCCAGCATAGCGCCGCCATAAGCCGCACCATCATTCTGGCCGAAAGCACGATTCCGGGGTTCCCCGACCTTACAACTACCTTGAATTTCTCCGCTGACGTTACGCCGACGTTTGAGATTCCGAACGCCACCGGTCTGATCGTCACCGACCAGGATGTGGCGTCGCTCCAGGGCATGACGAACGAAGAAGTGCTGTCGGAGCTGCTGCCTGGTTTCAGTTTCGACACGGAGAACCGCGCGCGGGGCGGCGTCATCACGCTCAATGACCTGTTCGCCTTCCCGAATCAGACGACGACGCAGTTCGCGAGTTTCTACAATGGCGCGCCGCAAATCATTTCCTACGATATCGAAGCCGACTTTATCGATGAGAACGGCGGCGCGAGCCCGACCACCCAGGTCACCGTGTCGATGGAAAGTTTCGATTGGAACTTCTCGCTGAACCGGGTCGAGGGCGCCACGAACGTAAACTTCACTATCGCCAACCCCCTGATATCTGGCGTAAACTTCGCCACTCTGCAGCAGGATTATGTATTCGACGTTACGCTCGGTCGCGGCGAGGGGTTGATCGATCCGGCGGACCTTTTCCCGGAACTGGACGCCGACCTCTCCTTCACGTTCGAACTCGAAGGCCAGTATCGCGACCGGTTCGTCGTCGATCTGATTCCGATGGAGGTCGACGCCGCCAATCAGACGGTGGTCTTCGACGACGCGGTTTCATCCGGCATCGGCGGCGGCTTCTCGACAGATTTTCTCTCGGAGCAGGAAGTTCTAAGCATCGCCAATGACGGCCATCTGGGATTTGCGTTGCGCTATGTCTCCGCCGCGCCGGAGCCAGTCGCCGACGAGGCCGCCGTCAGGCGCGGCGAAGCCGTCACGCTGGACCTGACCGCGAACGACAGCGACGGGGACGGCGACCCCATCGGCATTTTCGATATTGTATTCGATAGCGCGGATCAGGAAGCCGACTTGCTGGACGGCGACGTCGCGAATGGCGAACTGATCCTCGAAATCGACCCTAACACCGGATTCGGCACGGGCGTCGTCACCTATATCGCTCCGCAATCGTTCATCGGCGATGTTCATTTCGCCTATATCGCGGAAGACGGAGAGTTTCAGTCCGCGGCGACCGATGTCTCGATCACAGTGACGGGCTTGCCGCCTGTCCTGGGCGATGATGTTTTCATTTTGCCCTTTGCGACCGACGGCTTCATTTCCTACGCGGAAATTCTTGCAAACGATATCGAGCCCGACGCCGGCGCCGGCGAGACCCTCGATTTCGCCTCGCTCCTGACAAACCCTGACTTCGGCGACGCCTTCGCGCAACGCCTCGTCGCGGCGGAAGGCGTCGGTCCCGACGATATTGCAATCCCCGCGGAAGGCGGCCTGATGGCGATTGGCCTGGAGCTGACGGACAGCGCCTTGGCGGCGTTGCGGGCGGCGCCGGCTGGGGCGGACGGCGTCTTGAACGGCGTTGAGACCCTTACCTACACGCTCGAAGATGCTGGCGGCGGCGGTCGCTCCAACCCCGGCGCGGTTTCGATCGCCGTCGCCGAAGCGTTCGCCTTGGCGGCGCCCGATGCGGCGGAGGTCGTCGTCGCGGCGGCGGGCGACAAAGGCGCGACCGATGGCTTCGAGGCGATCGTCGTTACAGCGGCGGAACCGGCGTTCTTCGCAGTTGATGAAGATAGCGCGATTACGATCGACCTTCTTGCGGATCGCGAAGGCGGATTTGGCGACGCCGAGATCATTTCCGTCTCCGCCGCCGTCGCCGAAGGAACTGATATATCCGTCGGCGAGGTCGAGATCACGGGCGATGGCGTCCTGTTCACGCCGACCGCCGACTTAAGCGGCGTCACGGCCGTGTTTGCCGCGACGGCGCGCGATCAGGCGGGACAGGAGGCGTCTGTCGAGGTGCGGGTCGAGATTGCGCCGACCGAAGACGCGCCTGAGGTCGTCATTCTGACGCCGGCCGGCGATCCGCTGGCGATCGAGACGGACGAAGATACGCCCGTCGAAGGCGCCCTGTTCCTGTTCGACGCGGATGCGGCGGATCCGGCGATCCTCGGCGTACAGGGCGCCCTGGACCTGCTCGACCTGATTTCCGGCGATCCGGGCGCGCTCGATCCGGCGGCGCTCGCCGGTCTCGCGGCCGTGCTGCCGATGCCGGAAAACCTCGACCCGATCATGACCAGCGCCGGCGGCGAGTTCGCGCTTTCCGCGACCGGCACGCCCGGCATCTTCGGGTATCTCTATGCGAGCCTGGAGGACGTCAACGGCGACGACCTCGCATCCGTGCCGCTTGCGCCGCTGCCCGGCGAAACCGAAGGCGATGTGGCGGAGATCGCGATCCGCGTCGCGTCTGTGAACGATGCGCCGTTCTTCGCCGGCGAGCCGACCAGCGCCGACGATCCGGTCCTCTTCACTGCCGGCGACGTCTTGATCGTGAACCTTCTCGCCAGCGCGGACGACATCGACGGTTCCGTCGATTCGACCAGCCTGCGCCTCGATAGCGAACCTGATTCCGATGTCGCGGGCGCCTTTGTCGGCGATGACGGAGTTCTGGAGCTGTTCGGATTCGCCTCGGGCGCCGGCGCATTGACCTATAGCGTCGCCGACGATCTTGGCCTCCGGTCCGAATCTGCGACGCTGCATTTCCGGGTGAACGCCGCGCCGGAAGCCGCGACGGATATCTTTCGCCTGACGGCGCCGTTTGAGCCGATCGTGATTGACGCGATCGGAAACGACAGCGACCTCGAAGGTCCGGTTTTCTATGTGCTCGGACCGGATGGCGCGCCCGTCGCCATTGCGCCGCCCGGCGATGGAGATCGCCCAGGAGCCTCGTCCACGCTCGGCGATGTCGTGTTCTCCGCCGAGGAGAATGCGTTCGTTTACACGCCGCCGACCGATCCCGGCCTGCTCGGCAGGACGGATCGTTTCTTCTACGAGATCGAGGACGCGGACGGCGCGCGGGCGCGTGGGTCCGTCGTCATCGACCTGGTCGATCCGGAGGCGACGGACGCCGAGTTCCGTTTCGGCAGCACGGACGCCGATGTGCTTCAGGCGTCGCCTGGCGCCGAGACGTTCGCGCTCGGCGATGGCGCGGACCGGCTGGAAGGCCCGTTGGCGAATTTTGTCGACGACGTCGTGCTGGACTTTCAACCGGACGATCTGCTCCGCGTCCTGGATCCGCCCGAAGGCGAGATATCGTTCGCCGCTACGCGCGAACGCGCTGCGCGGCCGGACGCCAATGACGTCGATCCCGCCGCTCCGACCCCTGAGCAGCTGTTTGGCGATACGTCGGTCGAAGATCTGGCGGAAGCGTTCATCGGCCAAACCGTGGTGACGATCTCCATTGGCGATGAGAGCGCCGACCTCACGCTGCTTGGCGCATATCTGGGCGATTTCGAAGCGACGCGAACCGCAAGCGGCGTTGACATTTCCTACGCGCCAAACCTCAGCGGCTCCGGCATTCTGGAAGGCGGCGACGAGGCCGAAGACATTCGCGGCGACGGCGTGCTGAACGGCAATGGCGGCGACGACGTGCTTATGGGCGATGGGCCGAGCGTCGTGCTGAATGGCGGGGAGGGGGATGACGTTCTGATCGCGACGGGCGGCGCGGTCGATATCGGCCCGATCCCCATCGGTCCCGAGGTCTTCATTCGAATGTCGGGCGGCGCCGGAGCGGATCTGTTCCTGATCGCCAACGGGTCCGCGGCCTACGACATCGTCGATTTCAATCCAGGCGAGGGCGACCGCATCGGGCTGGCGAAGGGCGCGTTCGTCAATGACGACTTCTCCGCCGATCTGACGCGCCTTCGCGTGGTCCCGTTCGGGGATCCGGCGGCCGGCGTGTTCGCGCTTCAGGGGCTGCCGGACGAAGACGACGCCATTGGCGAGCCGATCAATCTCGCCATTTTCCCGGTGCTCGAATCGGACAATGCCATACCCGTCATCCTGAGCGACGGGTTCCAGGTCGATGAAAACATTGCGGCGGTCGGCGTGGTAGAGGCGGAAGACGCCGACGTCCTGGACGTTCTGACGTTCTCGATCGACCCGGTGGCCGACGGCGCGCTGTTCTCCATCGATGAGGCGACGGGCGCTATCTCGTTCCTTTCGCCTCCGGATTTCGAGTCTCCGTCGGACGGGGATGTGGACAATGTTTATTCGGTTCGGGTTCGAGTTTCGGACGGGGCGGCGTCGTCTGTCCGGGACATTTCGGTTGCGGTTGCGGACGTTCCGGAAGGGGGCGACGACGATCCGGTCGACGTTCGCGGTTCGGACGATCCGGACGTTTTGCGCGGCCGCGGCGGCGACGACAAGCTGACGGGCCGCGGCGGCGACGACGATCTGCGGGGCGGCGACGGCGACGACGAACTGTTTGGCGGCGACGGCGAGGACACGCTGTTCGGCGAAGGGGACGACGACAGGCTGTTCGGCCGCGGGGACGACGACGAGCTTGACGGCGGCGCCGGCGACGACGTTTTGCGCGGCAATCAGGGCGAGGACCTGTTGCTGGGCGGCGCCGGCGACGATCTGCTGCTGGGCGGCGGCGACGATGACGTTCTGGACGGGGGCGACGACGACGACCGTCTGCGCGGCCACGCCGGCGACGACGAACTGACCGGCGGGGAGGGCGACGACGATCTGCGGGGCGGCGATGGCGACGACGACCTGTTCGGCGATGCGGGCGACGATCGTCTGCGCGGCGAGGCGGGCGATGACGAGCTTTTCGGGGGCGACGGCGAGGATTCGCTGATCGGCGCGGAGAACAACGACATGTTGTTCGGCGGCGCCGACGCCGACGTTCTGGACGGGGGCGCCGGCGCGGACACGCTTGAGGGCGGCGCCGGCGACGACGTTCTGCGTGGCCGGTCCGGGGCGGATATGATCGACGGGGGCGGCGACGCGGACGTCGCGTTCGGCGGTTCGGGCGCGGACATGATCTTCGGCGGCGCCGGGGACGACGCGCTGGACGGGGAGAGCGGCGCCGACGTGGTTTCGGGCGAAGCGGGCGAGGACGTTCTGCGGGGCGGCGATGGCGACGACGAGCTGCGTGGCGGGGACGACGCGGACACGCTGTTCGGCGGCGAGGACGACGACGATCTGTTCGGCGACGGCGGCGAGGACATGCTGTTCGGCGGCGCCGGGGCGGACGACCTGAACGGCGGCGACGCGTCGGACCTGTTGTTCGGCGGCGCGGACGGCGACGTTCTGAACGGCGGGGACGGCGCGGACACGCTGAACGGCGGCGCCGGGGACGACGTCCTGAACGGCGGCCTTGGGATCGATCGTCTGAACGGCGGGTTCGGGGCCGACGTGTTCGAGCTGCTGGACGACGACGCGAGCGACGTCATCGTCGGGTTCGAAGTCGGCGTCGACCGTCTGGCGTTCGCCGCCGGCGCGGCGGCGACGGGAACGACGGAGGCCATCGTCTTCAGCGGCAAGGCCTCGACCCTGGCGACCAGCGACGCCGTCAGCGCCATCCTGGTCGGCGTCAGCGACGCCCAGTTCGACGACCTGATCGCCATGCCATGACCCCATGACCATACCGCCCGGTTAGAACGCAGGCGCCACGAGCGTAGCGGCGGCGACTGGCCGAGGTTCAGATCGTCAGGCGGACTTCCCGTTCGATTGCGTCGCCGCGCCCGACCAGTTCGGTCGGCCCGCGCGCCAGGAGTTCGGCATTGCCGACGTTCCAGGTGTGCGCTCCGGGCGCGCCGCTGCGCACGGACACGAAATTGAACGGATCGACCAGCCGCACATCGGCGCCATGGGCAATGGCCTTTCGGATGAAGACGGTATCCTCGCTGACCTTGCAATCCTCCGGGAACGGCCGATCGACGAAGGCTTTTCGACGCCCGCAAAACGTCGCGCCGCCCGCCGCCTGACCGAATGTCGCGCGGGCGATCGCGTCGCCGGTGTTCACCGCCATCAAAAGATCCAGGTCTTCGAGGAAGATGAATTTGCCGCGTTTGCAGACGATATCCGCCGCTAAGGCCTGTAGAAGCGTCAACATGCTCTTCGCATAGTCTTCGAGATACAGGTTGTCGGCGTCGAAGCGGAGGATGGCGTCGCCTGCGCTCGCCGCGACGGCGCGGTTCAGAATTGCGCCAATCGAACCCAGGTCGCTGCAGTCGACGGTCCGCAGGGGAATATCGGATCGCCAAGCCGCGGCGATGTGGGCTTCGGTCACGGCGCCGCCGTTTACGGCGAAGATCGCTTCGGCGTTGCGCCAGGACTGGCGCGCGATCTGGCGGATGGCGTTGTCGATATCGTCCGGACGATGGATCGGACAGATATAGGATGCGCGAACCGGTTGGTCTTGGCCGAAGGTCCGGCTTGCCGGGGTTTTGACGACCGCGTCAAACGCCGACGTCGCTTCCTCGATCCAAAATCGATAAGCGGCCGAGGGCGCCGACGATAGCAGGGCAGTTCTATGGGCGCGCAGCGCTTTCCTTTCCGAGCGCGGGAACGCGCCATCGATGGTGTCGATCGCCGCGGCGATCTCCGTCAGAGGGGCGGCGGCTCGACTGTCCGGCGTCGGCCGCTCGGCGATGGCGATGGCGGCGTGGGCGGCCGCGCCGAAATCGCCGTCGGATGCTGCGCACGCGATTGTGGCCGAGGCCAGGGCGAAGTTGTTCTCGCGCCTTCTAACATGATCCAGCACGCGTCGCGCTTCGGCGTTGAGGCCCAAGCGGAGCATGAAGAACGCGAGCCGGGTCGCTTGCGCGTCCGACATGCGGTCCGTCGGCGCGAAGGTCCGCAACAACGGACGGCAGTCGCCCATGTCCCCAAAGATGGCGGCAAGGTCGCAACGTTCGATGAGAAAAGCAGGGTCGCTCGGGTCGATTGCGTCGGCGCGGGCGACCCACGTGCGAATGGCGTCCAGGTCCCCCATCCATTTCGCGATCCGAATACCGGTTCTACAGATGCTCCGCGTTTGGGGATTGGCGGCATGGAAGCCTTCCAGCAGTTGAAGCGCTCGGCATGGCTCCAAGGCTTGTGCGAGCGCGTTGGCGAGACATTCCACGGCAATCGCGGTGTTTGGATTTGCGGCCAAATGCGCGCGCGCGACGGCGACGGCGACATCGTGCCTGCCGGCCCGTGACGCCATGCGCGCCAGTTGGACCGTGATTGTCGCCGACCCCGGGACTTGTTCTCTCAGGCGCTCCAACAAATCGGTCGCGGCGAAAGGATCGGGCCGGTCGCTGATGGCTCGCTTCAGCGCCAATCGCGCGCTCCGGGAATCGCCCTGCTCCTGAAACAGGCGGACGACGGCGGCTTCGGCTTCGGTCAGGCCTGTCCCGGTCCGGCTCCTGCCAAGCCATGCAAAGATGCGAGGGAGGCTGCGTTCAGGAAGCGGCACGGGCGGCGTTCCCGACCATGTTTGCCTCACTCGGCGCGACGGCCGCGGCTTCTTCCGTCTGGAGATAGCCCCACCCGCGCCATTGCCCTGGGAAAGCCGCGATCCATGGCTCGATATGACCGCCATACGCATCGACGATCTGGCGGAGCGCGGATTCCTTCGACGCGACTTCCGGGATATCGAACGGCTCGCCGACGACAACGCGAATGACGGCGGTATGCGGATCGCGAACGACGGTCACCGGCAGCAATGGCGCGCCTGTGGATATGGCGAGCGCGGGCGCGCCGGTCGCGAGCGGCAACCGCCGCCCGAACACCGGAGCCGCCATGCGCTTGCGGCCTTCCCACGCGCCGGCCGTAATCGAGACGAGGCGGCCTTGCTTCAACAGGGACATCAACCGTTTCAAGGCGCGCCCCTCGGCGCCGCGTTGGATCACGACCCTGCCATCGAGGAACGGTGCTTCCGCGCGGGAACGCAGCGGGTTCAGGAAACGGACGCCAAAAGACGTTTTGGAGAACCCGTGTTCCGGACGGCTGAGATGGGTGAACGGAAAACCCGCCGATTGCAGCGCCAGTTTCGGCGCTAGGCCATTGAAGACGAAATGATCGATCCACAGGATTGCGCCTTTGCCGTTCCCGGCCGCCGCTTCGAGCTTGTCCATTCCTTCAAGCGATATGCTGGGGCGCCAGCCGCCCGGTCGATAGCACCGGAATACCTGCAAATAATGCTCGCGCCGGCCGGCTTCCAGTTCATCCACGATGGCGTTCGGGCCGATGCCGGTTAGGGCCGGCGGCGCATGGTCGGCGACGCGGCGGCGTAGCGGGTTTGCCGGTTTGAAAGGTCTCGCAAGCCCATCGATCGCGCGACAAACGCGCCGCCAGCAGCTCTCCGGCAGCAGCCAGGATAGCGCCGCATACCAAGGGATGGCCGCCATCAGGACGAGGTCGCCCCAGCTGATCGGTCGCCGTCCGGTTGCGGGCGGTGTTTGCCGTTTGGAGTCCAAATGGGTCACTTCAACTCTGCCGGTCCGGCAAATCGATTGCCTAAGAATCCCCGATACCTGGAGCATATCTGTCAAACTGCCGGTTTGCCGCCGTTCTTGCCAGTGAATTTAGCGCGATCCGGGCGGCCGCGGCGTCACTAAGGCGCCCTACTGCCCGTGCAGGAATGGACCTGCCAGGCGAAAGACGCCGCTTTGCGCTGAGCGAGGGACGCGCCGGAAGGCGAAAAAAAGCCTATAGAGTTCTATTCCTATTCCAATCGGATGCGCCGCTTCGGTAGGAGCCAGAGGGGCTGGAGGTTTGTTACGTTGGATTCGCTTGGATTTCAGATAGCCGCAATCGTCGGCCTGCTCGCGGCGAACGCCTTCTTCGTGGCCGCCGAGTTCGCGCTCGTATCCGCACGGGATTTCCGGATCGAGCCGCAGGCGCGGTCCGGAAAGCGCTCGGCCCGGCTGGCGCTTCGAATCAAAGGGGATATCGACCGGTATCTCGCGGCCTGCCAGCTCGGCATCACGATGGCGTCGCTCGGCCTCGGCTGGATCGGCGAACCCGCCGTCGCGGCGCTGCTTGAGCCGGTGCTGCACCCGATGGGACTGCCGGAAACGACTGTCCACACGATTGCGTTCATCGTCGGCTTCATTGTGTTCTCGTCGCTGCACATCGTGGTGGGCGAGCAGGTGCCGAAGACCGTCGCGATCCGAAAGGCGGAGGCGGCGTCCATGTGGTGCGCTCTGCCGCTCTATTGGTTCTACGTTCTGATCTTTCCCTTGAACTGGCTTCTGAACGCGGCCTCTGGCGGCATCCTGCGCCTGATGGGCGTGCGCGAGGCGAGCCACGCGGAAGTGCTGACCAGCGACGAACTGCGCGGCCTCATTCACATTTCCGCCGAACATGGCGAAGTCGACGCCGAGCGGGCGCGGATGCTCCATAATCTGTTCCGCTTCGATGAACGCAATGTCGCCCGCGTCATGATCCCCCGAACCGAGGCGCAGACGTTGAAGGCGTCCGCCAGCGCCGAAGAAAATCTGGAGATCGTCCGCTCGACGCACTATTCGCGATTTCCCCTGATCGGCGATGATTTCGACAACCTTCTAGGCATCGTGCTGGTGCGTGATCTGGTGGACGCAATGATCGACGGCGTCGAGGCTCCATGGGCCGATCTGGCGAAGTACTGCCGGGAGCCGCTCATCGTTCCGGAGACCCTCCGCGTTGGCGATCTTTTCGAAATGATGCGCACGTCGCGGTCCCACATGGCGTGCGTGATCGACGAGTATGGGGATTTCGTCGGCCTGGTCACCATGGAGGACCTGTTGGAGGAAATCGTCGGGGATATCGCCGACGAGACGGACAAGAGCGAGCAGGAGTTTCCGGTGGTCTGGGTCGACGATCATTGGGAGGCGCACGGTTTGGCGTCCCTGGCTGACCTGGAGCGGGAGACGACGTTCCGCGCCGATTTTCCAATCAACGCCAACACCGTCTCCGGGTTGATCATGGCGCTGCTGGCCCGGCTGCCGAAAGACAGGGACGTGGTTGAATGCGCCGGCTATCGGTTTTCCGTGATGGGATTGCACAATCGGCGCGTCGATAAGGTGCGGGTCGAGGCGATCGAAGCCAGCGATGAGTTGGAAGCCGAAGAGACGGAGGCCGCCGCGGAAGGCGAAAACGACGCGAGCGCCGCTTCGTCTCCCGCGGACAATGGCAAAAGCTGAAACCAGCGTGGCCGCTGGCCCCGTCAGCTTGCTTTCTGATAGGGCGCCGCGACGCGGGGCGCTTCGCTCATGATGGTCGACGGCACGTCCCGCAACAGCTCGTCTATTGTGAACAGGCCGTCGCCGCCTTTGTGCAGGGCCTTCCGTTCCTCGCCGTAATAGTATGTGTGGATGCGGTTTCGCTCGACGTGGAAGTTGTGGCCGTTCACGTCCTGGGCGGCGTCGGTGCAGAGATAGGCCACCATGGGCGCGATATGTTCCGGGCCGCGCGGCCGGCTGGCGCGGTCGTACTCCTCCTGCGTGATAAGGCCGTCATCCAGCTTGCGCTTCCGATTGGCGATGACCGCGTCGTTGATGGTCATGCGCGTATCGGCGGAGGGGCAGATGGAATTGGCGGTGATGCCGTAGCGGCTTGTCTCCTTGGCGATGGACCGGGTGAGGCCGATGATCCCGGCCTTGGCGGCCGAATAGTTGCACTGGCCGACCGATCCCTTGAACGCGTCCGAGGAGAAGTTGACGATCCGCCCAAAGTTCGCGCGGCGCATATGCTTGATCGCGTGATGGCACATATTCCAGTGGCCCTTGAGATGGACGTTGATGACGAGATCGAAGTCCTCCTCGGTCATGTTCCAGATCATGCGCTCGCGCAGCAGGCCGGCGGAGTTGACGACGATGTCGATCTTGCCGTGATCGTCGACCATCTTCTGGATCATGCGGCCGGTCGCGTCATAGTCGCCGACGGAATCCATATTGGCGTCGGCCTTGCCGCCGTCCGCTCGGATCTGAGCGGCGACTTCCTGAGCGGGAGTCTCGCCCACATCCTCGCCGCCGCGCCCGACGCCTGGGTCGTTCACCGTGACGATCGCGCCTTCGTTCGCCAGGAGATAGGCGATCTCCATTCCAATGCCGCGCCCGGCGCCAGTGACGATGGCTGTTTTTCCGTCCAGATGCATATCGATTTCCCCTCTGTTTCGCCGGGTCCGTTCATTCCGTCCGGCTTCGGTTCGTTTGGCGGCGCGTTATCTGGCGGTATAGCCGCCATCGACGACCAGCTCCGCGCCGGTGATGTAGCTGGCGTCCTCCGACGCCAGGAAGAGGATCGGCTTCGCGATCTCTTCCGGTTGGCCGATGCGGCGCATCGGAATGGCCTTCTCCCGCGCGCGGACATGGCGCTCGTCCACGACGCCATGATGAACCTGCGCCAGGATCGGCGTTTCGGTCGAGCCAGGATGGATGGAGTTGCAACGGATCTTGTAGCCCTGCTTCGTGCAATGCATTGCGACGGACTTGGTGAGGTTCCGAACCCCCGCCTTCGCGGACGAATAGGAGGAGAGGTTGGGAACGCCCAGCAGCCCGGCGACGCTTGAGATATTCACGATCGCCCCGCCGCCGGATCTGTCGATCAGCGGAACGGCGTGCTTGCAGCCGAGGAACACGCCGTCGAGGCAGATCGCGTGGACCTTGCGCCAGTGATCGAACGTCGCGTCCTCAATGGTGTCGCCCGGCGAGATGCCTGCCGAGTTGACCAGCACGTTGACGCCGCCCATCTCGGCTTCCGCCTTGGCGAGCGCGCCCTCCCAACTGGCTTCGCTCGTGACGTCCAGGGGAACGAACATCGCCGCCGGCCCGATGGCGGCGGCGACGTCCGCGCCGGCCGCCTCGTTGATGTCCGCGACGACGACCTTGGCGCCTTCCTTCGCGAACAGTTCGGCCGTGACCTTGCCGATGCCTGAAGCGGCCCCGGTCACGAACGCGACATTTCCGGCAAATCGATCCATCGCTATTTCCTCCACGCGTTAGTCTTCTTGTCTGCAAGCTGAGCAGGCGCGGCCGGCGGGCGCAACATGGGGCGATTAGCGTCGAAAGGATTGGGGTAAGCTGGAGCGCCGTTCAGATGGCCTTTCTCGGGGGAACCAAATGCGCATTCGGCTCTACGAAAGTCTTCGGGCGCTCTTCTATGCGCCTTTCTACGTCGCGCTCGAACGGGGCGCGCATGAGCGCCTGGGCCTGGATGTCGCGCTCGACCGGCCCGAAACGTCCGACCGGGCAGCGACAGACCTGTTCGAAGGCAAGGCCGACGTGAGTTGGGGCGGGCCGATGCGCATGATGCAGCACATGAACCGGGATCGCGATCCGGATCGACGGCTGATCGCCTTCGGCGAAGCGGTGACGCGTGATCCGTTCTTCGTTATCGGCGCGGAGCCACGGCCGGATTTCCGCCTTGGCGATCTTCGGGAATGCCGCCTGGCGACCGTCAGCGAAGTGCCGACGCCATGGATGTGCCTGCGGGAAGACCTGCGCCGCGATGGCGTGGACCCGGCTGACCTCGAGCGCGTCGCCGACAGGACCATGGCCGAGAACGCCGATGCGCTGCGGCGCGGCGAGGTCGACGCGATCCAGGTTTTCGAACCTTTCGCGGAAACCCTGGTGCGGGAAGGGGCGGGCGTGATCTGGCGCGCGGGCGCATCGCGAGGGCCAACCAGCTATACGACCTACTACGCGCCGGTCGGCTATGTCCGGCAGAACCGCGAAAGCCTGGTTCTCCTGACGCGCGCGCTCCATGAAGCCTTGATCTGGCTGCATGGGGCCGACGCCGGCGAAGTCGCGGATGTCGTTCGCCCATACTTCCCGGACCTGCCCGACCTTGTCCTGCGCGGCGCTATCGCCCGTTATCGCGACCTTGGCGTCTGGGGGCGCGATCCGATCCTGCCGCTGGTCGGCTTCGTGCGTTTGAAGGTCTCGCTGATATCCGGCGGCTTCATCGCCCGCGACGTGCCGTTCGACGACTGCGTCGACAACTCCATCGCCGAGGCCGCGATGGCGGCTGGATGATCCTCAGGCGCGCGTCAGACGGTTAGCAATGCGCGGGCCGGCGCGTCGCCGGGGCCTTCGAGAATATCCGCGATCAGGCGTTCTGCGCGGTCGCTCGAAATGCGGCCTTCGCAGTATTTCCGGGTTTTGTCCGCGATGTCCGCGTCGCTGAGCGGCGCCGACGCGTCGCCGGGCGCGCCATCGACTTCGGCGCACCATTCGCCGTCGCCCGTTTCGATAGAAAGCCGCGCCTTTCTGGCGCCGCCAGCGCCCAGCGCCTCGACCGGCGCTATCTCGATGAGGGATTCCAGGGCCGCCAACCTCGGATCGTTCAGCGCGGCGGGTTCATAGGCGGACGGCGTCAGGTCGCCTTGGGTGAGGCTGTAGGCGAGCGTATAGCTCAAGGAAAACTGCGCCATGATTGGAGACGTCGGCGCGCGGTTGCCGCAATAGACCGTCGCTTCCGGGTATATCTCCAGGCGGACCGAGCGGATGTCCGCGATTTGCGCCGCCGGTCGCGCCTGTTTCCAGCGGCGGCCGGCCTCGATGCCGAAATGTGTGTGCCGCACGCTCGGATAGGGTTTCAGATAGCCTTCCAGCAGCAAGCGGCGTCCGGGCGGCAGCCAGGCCGCGTCATCCCGGTCGAAGGCATAGCCGCCGGCGGCCCCGACCGCGCCGGTCGGCGTCGTCATGCCGCCCGCGAGGGAGGCGGCAATCAAAAGTCCGGCAGCGGCGGCGTGGCCGGAGTAGCTGTTGCGCAGATCGGCGCCTTGGCTGATCGGCAGATAGAGGCTGGCCGGCATCTGGCAAAGGGCTGACTGGGCGGCGGCTGCGAGCGCGGGTCCGTCGCCGCCCAAGACGCGCCTGGCCGCCACCGTAGCCGCGACGAGCCCCCAGGTCCCGTCCACATGCACGCCCGGCCGCGCGCGGAAGAGGCCGCCCATGCGCCCGCCCATCTCGAAACCGGCGGCGATTCCGTCGATCAGTTGGTCCAGGCTGGCGTCGCGCCTGAGCGCCGCGCCGACGCCGGCGGAGACCGCGTGCAGGCCCGGCCGGCCATGGGCGAACGCAAGACCCTCGCAGGCTTCATCGGCGCAGGCGGCGAGGGAGAACGCATAGGCGGCTTCCGTCGGATCGAGCGGCGCCGCGGCGCCGAGCAGTGCATGGCCCGTTCCCGCGGATTGCAGGAACGCCACATCGACATTTCGGAATCCGGCCACGGCGCAGGCGACGGTATCGAGCAGCAAACGCCGCGCCGCATGCGCGACCTCGCCGGTTGGCGGCGCCATCGCAAGCCAATCGCCCAGCGCCGCCAGCCCTTGGTCGAAGGTTTCGGATTTCTCAGCGTCTGTTCCTGTCACGGGGTCCGTCGCCTCTCTCCGCATGCTTCTTGCGCATTCCTTCCGTTCGGCATGTCAGACGACTGTGAGGCCGCGCCATGCCCGATTCAAGGCGGGAGGCGGCTTAAGGGGTCTCCGCCGCCGAGCCCGTCGCCAGTTGTCGCGGCAGGAGGGCGATCAGCGCGAAGGCGAGGGCGGCCATGACCGTCAGGATCAGGAACGCCAGACCGTAGCTGCCCGTCTCGTCGAAAATGAACCCGACCATGAGCGGACCGAAGGCCCCGCCGATGGCGCCGAAGAACAGGATCGTGCCGAACAGCGCGCCGAGCGCGTTCAGGCCGAAATATTCCGCGATTGTCGGCGTTACGACCGTGAACAGCCCGCCATGCCCGAACCCATAGAGTACCATCGCGCCATAGAGCGGCCATGGCGATTCGATGGCCATCAGCGCGGCAAGCGCAAGGATCAACGGCGTCAGGGCCAGGAGATAGGAACGCCGGCCGCCGATCCGATCCAACAGTCCGCCGACCACGAGGCGCCCGGCGATGCTGGCGGCGCCGATGGTCGAGACCAGGGCCGCCGCCTGGGGAACCGTGAGGCCAAGATCCGCGCCGTGGGCGACGATGTGCAGCGGCACCGCGCCCAGGATCGGGAAGAACAGGAACTGCGCCGCGCACAACATCCAGAAGACGCGGGTCCGCGCCGCTTCGGCATAGGGAATGGAAACGGGGGCGCTGTCGTCCGCCGCAGCTCCGGGCGCCGGCGCGGCGGGCGGCGCCGGCCGGTCGATCAGCAAAGCGCCGAGCAACAGGACCGCGGCGGCGACAAAACCGACGACCATGATCGCCTCGCGCCAGCCAAGCGCTGCGATCAGATAAGCGACGACGCCGGGGAGGAAGATCTGGCCGACCGCCGTCGCCACCTTGACGACGCCTGTCATGGCGCCCCGCCGGCGCACGAACCAGCGGGCCACCGTGGACAGCGTCGCGACGTCGTGGGTCGCCATGCCGACGCCGATCAGACAGCCGAAAATCAAGAACAGATGCCAGGGCGCTTCGATCTGGGAGATCAGCGCGACGCCGCATCCGAACAGAACGCCGGAAACGCTCAAGACGATGCGGGGGCCATAGAGATCCGTCAGCCGGCCTCCAAAGGTCGCAAGCAGGCCCATGGAAAGCAGCGTCAACGACATCGAGCCGGATAGGATCGCGCGAGACCAGCCGAACTCCTGTTCGAAGATCGCGAAAAACAATCCGTAGGAGAACAACAGGCCGACGACGACGACCTGCGTCAGGCAGGCGCCAAGGACGATCCGATACCGGGGATCGAATTTGAAGGGCACTTTGGGAGAACTCTCCGACTTGGGTTGCAGGGCCCGGTTCAGGCGCGGAAGGGCGAGCGTCGGCGGCGGGCGCGGGGTGGTCAATCCATCTTTCCACGGGAATACTTGGCCGCGAACTCAGGCGGGAGGCCGGGCATGACCGACTTTGGAATCTTCACATTCGCGACCGATTATTCGCTCGATCCAGCCAGGATCGCGCGCGAGGTCGAGGATAGGGGATTTGAGTCCCTGTTCCTGCCGGAACACTCGCATATTCCCGCGAGCCGGGAGACGCCCTATCCGGGCGGCGGCGATCTGCCGAAGGAATACTATCACACGCACGATCTGTTTGTGGCGTTGACGGCGGCGGCGGCCGTGACGACGCGGCTCAAACTTGCGAGCGGCATCTGCCTGATCACCGAGCACCATCCGGTCCGTTTGGCGAAGGCTATCGCTTCACTGGACCAGCTTTCGGGCGGCCGCGTGCTGTTGGGCGTCGGCGTCGGGTGGAATGTCGAGGAGATGGTCAATCACGGCGTGCCATTCCGCGACCGCTGGAAGATCATGCGGGAGCGCATCCAGGCGATGAAACGCATCTGGACCGAGGAGAAACCGGAATATCACGGGGAATTCGTCGATTTCGATCCGGTTATCTCCTATCCGAAGCCAAAGCAGGCGGGCGGGCCGAAGGTGCTGATCGGCGCAAACTCCAAATGGGTGTTCGACCGGGTGGCCGATTACGCGGACGGCTGGCTGCCGATCAATCCCTATCCGGGACGCGCCCATGCGGGCGTTTCGCTGGATGAGGGCCTGCGACGTCTCGAGGAGTCCCTCGCCAAGGCGGGTCGCGGCATGGCTGAGATGGACCTCACTGCGTTCGGCCTCGGACCGGATTCCGAGGAGGTGGAGAAGCTCATAAAGCTCGGGTTCAATCGCGTCGTGTTCCATGTTCCGCCAGCGGAAGAAAGCAAGGTCATTCGGCTGTTGGACCGCTATCGCGGCGTGATGGAGCCATTTCTCGCCTGACCGGCGTCTGGCGGCAGCCGGCTGTCAAGCAATTCGTATAATTTATATTTTGCATCGCAGCATAATTTAGTTGCATTGCCGCATTGACGTACTATGACTGCGCATCCTTCGCATTTCCCGCCTGATGGATTCCAGAATCGTGCTCCAAACGACCCTTGCCGCGTTCTACGACTTATTGCCCTTGGGCGAGCGGCGCGGCGCCGGCGCGCCCGCGCTTTCCGCCGGGCGGGTGAAAAGCGAGGTTCTGGCCGGGCTGACGGTGGCGCTTGCGCTCGTGCCCGAGGCGGTCGCCTTTGCGTTCGTTGCGGGCGTGCATCCCCTTGTCGGGCTCTACGCCGCTTTTATCGTCGGGTTGATCACGGCCCTGATCGGCGGGCGGCCTGGAATGATCTCCGGCGCCACCGGCGCGCTTGCGGTCGTGATGGTGTCGCTGGTCGCCGCCCATGGCGTCCAGTACCTGTTCGCGACCGTGGTGCTGATGGGCGTTATGCAGGTGCTCGCCGGCGTATTCCGACTGGGCAAGTTCATTCGGCTTGTGCCGCATCCGGTAATGCTGGGCTTTGTCAACGGCCTCGCGATCGTCATCTTCATGGCGCAGTTGACGCAGTTTCAGGTTCCGGCGAGCGATGGCGTGGATACAGGCCTGGTCTGGATGACCGGCCTGCCGCTCCTGACCATGCTCGGCCTCGTCGCGCTCACGATGGCGGTGATCTGGCTGATGCCGAAGGTGACGCGGGCGTTTCCGGCGCCGCTTGTCGGCATCGTCGTCGTCGCCGCGCTCGTCATCGGCTTCGGCATAGACGTGCCGCGCGTCGGCGATCTGGCGTCGATCAAGGGCGGGCTCCCGACTTTCGGCGTCCCGGATGTGCCGATGACGCTTGAGACGCTGGAGATCATATTTCCCTATGCGTTGATGCTGGCCGCCATCGGCCTGATCGAAAGCCTGCTGACCCTGAACCTGATCGGCGAGATCACGGAGCAGCGGGGCGGGGCTTCGAAAGAGTGCGTCGCCCAGGGCATTGCGAACACAGCGACCGGGTTCTTTGGCGGCATGGGCGGCTGCGCGATGATCGGGCAGTCGATGATCAATGTGAAATCCGGCGGTCGTACGCGCATTTCCAGCACAGCGGCCGCGCTGTTCCTGCTGGCCTTCATTCTCGTCGGCTCGCGCCTGATCGAGCAGATTCCGCTGGCGGCGCTGGTCGGCGTGATGTTCATGGTGGTGATCGGCACCTTCGCCTGGCAGAGCCTGCGCATCCTTCGCATCATCCCCATGACGGACGCGATTGTGATGCTGCTCGTGACGGGGGTGACGGTGGCGACCGATCTTGCGACCGCGGTCGTCGTCGGCGTCATCGTTTCGGCGCTGGCTTACGCGTGGAACAACGCCACGCGGATTCGCGCCACGCTTCGCGTCACGCCGGAGGGCGTAAAGGTCTATCAGATCGAAGGTCCGCTGTTCTTCGGGTCCGCCGAAGCGTTCCTGGACCTGTTTGATCCGAAGAAGGACCCGGCGGCCGTCGCCGTCGATTTCCTGAATAGCCGGGTCGTCGATCAATCGGCGCTTCAGGCGATCGAAACGCTGGCCCAACGGTACGAGAGCCACGCTAAGTCCCTGCAATTGCGCCACCTTTCCAGGGATTGTCACCGGCTTCTGAACCGCGCTGGCCAGTTGATGGTGGATGCGGACGATGATCCGGACTATGGCCTCGCCGTGGATTACGCGGTGAAGACAGGCAAGTTCGGCTAGCGGATTTCGACGCCGCGCCGGCGCGAGCGTCCCGTCGGGCGCCGATTAGAGACAAAGCGCGGAAGTTTTTGGGCGCCGCATATCGGGTAATTGTGTAGTCTCGGATCGTCTTGCGGTTCGCTTGCGTTCGGCGGTTAAGCGGATCGAAATCGAGGCGGTGGATGCTCAACGCGCGCCGCTCGGCGTGATTCTCCCTCTTTGCGCCATTTGGCCCATGGATGCTGGCAGGTGAACGAACGACTTGCGCCAATCGCCCCGTTCTCCTGCGGCAGAGCGGGGCATAGCCGATGACGGAGCCGCGCGGCCTCAAGAAGTGGGCGGGCCTGATCGCGCCCGACATGCGCCGGAAAGCGCTTGCGCTGTTGACGGAGGCGGAGCGCCGAAACGCCCTTCAGGTCATCGTCGCGACCATGCTGGCGGCTGTCTCGTCCTCGGCGATGGTTCTTTCCGTGATGCCGTTCCTTATGGTGATCTCCGATCCGACGACGGTCGAGCGCTCAAGCGGGCTAGCGTTCGCCCATCGTTTGCTTGGCGAGCCGTCTTCCTACGACTTTCTCGTGATCCTCGGCATATTCACAGTCGTAGTGGTTATCGTAGCCTGCGCCCTGCAGATATGGCGCACGCTCGTCGTGGTGCGGTTTACCCAGTTGCAGGTTCACTCCATCGGCAGACGGCTGCTCGCGAGCTATCTCAACCGGCCCTACGAGTTTTTTCTGGACAGGAACACCAGCGATCTTTCGGCGAATCTGCTCTCCGAAGCCGAAGAGGTGGTTCGGCAGTTCTATCGGCCGTTCATCGAGTTCTGCGCGGCGCTGCTAACGACGGTCGCCGTGTTCGCCGCGCTCGCCTGGACGAACGCGCCGGTCGCCATTCTCTGCGCCGTCGTCATCGGCGGCGCCTATGGCGGCAGTTATCTCCTGATATGGCGGCGGATGCAGCGCGTGGGCCGTGCCCGCGCGTCCGCCAACCAGGATCGCTTTCAGTTCGCCAACGAAAGTCTTCGGGGCTTTCGCGACATCCGGATTCTGGGGCGGGAGGAGAACTACATTCGCCGCTATGACGGCCCGTCGCTCAAGATGCAGGAGACCCTGATCCTCCTGAACGTGCTGGCGACGATGCCCCGGTACATCATCCAGGCGATCACGTTCTGCGCGGTGGTCGTGCTGTGTCTGGCGCTTGTGCCAGTCGGCGAGTTGGACGGCGCCAGCGGCCTGACCGAGATGCTGCCGATGCTGGGCGTCTTCGCTTTCGCAGGCCAGCGTCTGGTGCCGGAGCTGCAGCGCCTCTATAGCGCGCTTGCGACGCTGCAATTCGGCCGCGCCGCCGTGGACCGGGTGTATGAGGACCTCTCCGGCGCGCCGGAGATCGTCCGCGCCGCCCCGTCCGAACGCATTCGCCTGACCGAGAGCCTGCGCTTCGACGCGGTGAGCTATGTCTATCCGACCGCCGACGAAGCGAGCCTGTCCGACGTTTCGATCGAGATCCGCGCGAGCGAGAAGATCGGCATCGCCGGCAGTTCCGGCGCGGGGAAGACGACCCTCGGCGATATCGTTCTCGGACTGCTCACGCCGAGCGCGGGGCAGCTGCGGGTCGACGGCGTTTCCATCGACGCCTCGAACGCGAGCGCCTGGCAGTACAGCGTCGGCTTCGTGCCCCAGGACATTTTCCTGTCGGACGCGAGCGTCGCCGAGAACATAGCGCTCGGCCTGACGCCGGAGGAAATCGACCGGGGCTTGATGGAGACTTGCGCCCGCACGGCCAACATCCATCAGTTCATCACGTCATTGCCGGAGGGATATGCGACGCGGGTCGGGGACAGCGGCGTCCGGCTTTCGGGGGGGCAGCGCCAACGCATCGCGATCGCCCGGGCGCTCTACAAAAGCGCCGACCTGATCGTGTTCGACGAAGCGACGAGCGCGCTCGACACCTTGACCGAAAGCGAGGTGATGGCCGCATTGAACGGCCTTCCCGGCGACAAGACGATCCTGATCATCGCCCATCGGCTCAGCACTCTGGACATGTGCGACCGCATCCTGGTTCTGGAGCAGGGCCGCGTCGCCGGCTTCGGGCGGTTCGATGAATTGAAGGCGACCTGTCCGGAATTCCGGCGGCTACTGGCGGCGGCGGACGCCGCGCCGCCCGAGGTTTGATTCGGACGCACGTGGCGGGAAGGTCGCCCGCGATCAGGCGGAAAAGCCCCGCATGACCATCATGTTGTCCTTCGCCAGCGCGTGCGCCTGATCCAGCGACAGATCGGCCGACCGGCGGATCATGCGCTTTGTGGTCCATAGGGCGTCATTGTCGAAGCCGGCCAGGGTCGCGGCGAGGGATTGCGCGACGGCCAGGGTTTCGCCGTCTGGCGTGACCCGGTTGATCAGTCCCATCGACAGCGCGGCCGACGCGGGGACGTTCTCGCAAAGCAGCAGCAGTTCCGACGCCGCCTTGCGGCCGATCTGGGCGACCAGCGTCGGCGTGACGGCGGTCGCGGCGAGGCCGCGGCGCACTTCCGGATAGCCGAAGGTCGCGCCTTCGCCGGCGACCACGAGATCGGACGAAATCGCGATGGCGCAGCCGGCGCCGAGCGCGAAGCCGTTGACGGCGGCGATGATGGGCTTCGGCGTGTCGAGCAGCGCCTGGATCGGCCCGCCGGAGTGGATGGCGGCGCGGAGCGCCTGGCGCTGGCTGCGGCCCCTGTGAGATTCGGCCTCCTTCATGTCGGCCCCCGCGGAGAACGCCCGCCCGGCGCCGGCGAGAACGATGGCGGCGACGCTGTCGTCCGCGTCCGCGTCTCCGAGCGCCGCGACCAGCGCTTCGGAGAGCGCGCCGTTCAGCGCGTTCAGCTTGTCCGGTCGGTTCATGGTCAGCGTGCGGACGGCGCCGTCGGTTTCGGCGATGACGAGTTCGGTCACGGGGTTTTCCTCCATTCGGGACGCTGGCGAGACGTTATCTGTTAGTCTTGAAGTGGATCGCGATGGCGAGCGATGCGCAAGCCCGCTCCCGGCGCAGCGTTTTCACCGTCGGCCAAGGCGACCGGAACGGCGCGGCCGGCAATTGGGGAGGATCGCATGAAGTTCGTGATCATGGGGGCCGGCGCGCTCGGTTCGATCGCCGCCGCGCTCTTGCATGAAGCCGGCCACGACGTCGCATTGGTCGCGCGCGGCGCGCGGGCGGAGCATTTGCGGGCGAACGGCGTGAAGGTAGAGGGGCTCGCCGACGTTACGGCCCGTTGCCGGATCGTGACCGATGCGTCCGAACTCCGCGAGGCGGACGTGATGATCCTTACGGTCAAGACGTTCGATACAGAAGCGGCCCTCGCGCAATTGGCGCACCTCGATATCGGATCGTGCCTGTCGCTCCAGAACGGCATGATGAAGGACGACCAGCTGGCGGCCGTGTTTGGGCGGCAGAAAGTGCTGGGCGCCATCGCCAATTTCTCGGGCGCGGTGCGCGAGGACGGCGTCGCGCTCTTCACGGTGAACGCCACGATCACGATCGGGGAGCTCGGAGGCGGGGTCTCGCCGCGCGTTCAGGCGATCGTCGACGCGTTGAACGGCGCCGGCATCAACTCCCATGGCGGCGAGGATATTTTCTCGACCAGCTGGAGCAAAATGATCATCTGGTCCGGCATGGCGATCATCAGCACGCTGACGCGGGAGCCGAGCCGGCATGTGTTCTCGGACCCGGACGCGGCGCTGCTGGCCGCCCGCATCCACCGGGAAGCGCAGGCGGTCGCGGTCGCCGAAGGCGCGACGCCGCAGCCGGTTCCGCCTTACAGCACGGACGAATCCCTGGCGGAGGCGGACGAGGCGGCGGCAGGGCGGATGGCCTTGGAGACCGGCGCCTTCTTCCGCGAGAACGCGCCGCTGCACAAGCACTCCATGCTCCAGGATCTGGAACGCGGCAAGCGGCTGGAAATCGGGGAAACGCTCGGCGATCTCGCCGCCCGCGGCGCAAGGCTGGGCGTGCCGACGCCGACCGTCGACGCCGGGTACAGGATGCTCGCCATGATGGACCGGGTGCGGCGCGGCGAAGATTGACCTGACGAGCCTTCGGGCTGGTTAGTCGACCGAACCGGCGATCTCCATGATCTGCTCAAGCGCGGCGATGCGCTCGGCCGGGCTCGCCTTGTCGTTGGTGCGGATATTCAGGCAATCCACGCCGACGGCGCGATATTTCTTGAACCGCTCGCGCACCACATCGGGCGGCCCCAGCACCTGGAACTGCGTGACCATCGCATCCGGCACCAGTGCGATCGCGTCTTCCCGCTGGCCGGCTTTCCAGAGGCGCTGCACCTCGCGCGCTTCCTCCTGGAAGCCGGCGCGCTGGATCGCCTCGTTGTAGAAGTTGGTCTTGGCGGAGCCCATGGCGCCCATCTGAAACGCGACGCCGGCCTTGGCCTTCGCGACCATTCCCTCGACGTCGTCGCCGACCTCCGCATAGACCTGGGCGGCGATGGCCAGGTCCTTCATGGAGCGGCCGGCGCGTTCGGCGCCTTTCTTCATGAAGTCGAAATGGGCTTCGGGATGATCCGGCGTGAAGGAGGTGCCGAGCCAGCCGTCCGCCGCTTCTCCCGTATACTCCAGAGACTTCGGCCCCAGCGTCGCCAGATAGATCGGAATGTTCGACGGCTTGATGTCGAGCCTGAGCGCCTTGCCCTCGCCGCCGGGGCGCGGCAGCACGAAGGCCTTGCCCTCGTACTGCAGTTTTTCGCCGGCGAACGCCATGCGGCAGATGTCTACCGTTTCCTTGAGCCGCGTCAGAGGCCGCGCATAGGGAACGCCATGGAGACCCTCCACGACCTGCGGACCGCTGACGCCGAGGCCCAGGCGGAACCGGCCGCCGGAGATCTCATTCATAGAAAGCGCGGTCATCGCGGTCATCGAAGGGGCACGGGCGCTGATCTGCATGATGCCGGTGCCGAGGTGGATGCGTTCGGTTTTCGCGGCGAGATAGGCGAGCGTCGTGATGGAATCCTGCGCCCAGGCTTCCGCCGACCAGACGCAATCGACGCCCATGCTGTCTGCCGCCTGGACCAGTTGGACGGCGTTCTTGATGTCCTTGCCGGCGGCGCCGCCGACATTGATCGCGATCTTTATGGCCATGTCTTCAAGGCGCCGTTCCGGGCGCTTCCCTCGCTGATGCGGTTTCGTCCGCTTGAATGATTATCGGTTGGATCGTGGTCTTGCGGCGCTTGCGTGGCAAGTCCGGCGGCGGTCAGCGAGGAGGCTTCGCCGCGTTTCTGAATTCCGCCGCCCCGGCGCCAAGGAGGCGCGGCAGGTGATTGTAGATGTAGAGGCAGCCTGAGGAGATCGTATCCGCAAGGTTGGCGGTCGTCGCCGGCATGCCGGGCGCGCGGCCGGCCGCGCGGATTTTCTCCAGCGTCTCCTCGATCGCCGCCGCGACCGGCGGCGCTTTCGGGTCGCCCGGATAGCCGAGCGACTGGGAAAGGTCGGAAGGGCCGATGAAGAAGACGTCGACCCCTTTGGCCTCCAGAATCTCGTCGATGTTCCGGATGGCCTCCGCGTCCTCGATCTGGACGCAGACGAGCGAGCTCTCGTTCGCCTGCGCCACGAAGTCCGGCATCTTGTCGCCGAGGCCCCAACGGTCCGGGCGGGTGCCGGCGGCGAGCCCGCGATTGCCGAGCGGCCCGAATTTCACGGCCGCAACGACCCGTTCGGCCTCCGCCTTCGAGGTCACATGCGGCGCCTGTATGCCCTTCACGCCGCGATCCATCACTGCCTGGATTTCGGAGTTGGAATTATTTCGGGGCCGCGCGATCGGCGTTATTCCTGATGCATCCGCCGCCATCGCCATCAGTTCAAGCTCCGAAAGGCCTATGGATCCGTGCTCGCAATCGAGCAGCACCCAGTCGAAACCAGCATGAGCGATCATCTCCACGATCTGCGGCGAGGGAAACATCACGGACACGCCAAGCGCAGGCTCGCCCCGCTTGATCTTTTCCTTCATCGCGTTCTGCATGGATGATCAAAGTCCTTTCCATTCGCGCGGCGCCTGGGATTGACCGTCGCCGCCCGCTGGATGCTAGCCTTCCCACGCATGTATAGACCTCTCATCGCTATTGTCTCCAGCCGCCCCGGGCGCCGTCATGGCGTTCGTTAAGCCGAAGCTGGCGAGCTCGACCAAGGGCATCCTGTGCATGCTGGGCGCAGGTGCGATCTTTTCGTTCACGGACGCCGTCTCCAAGGTGATGATGGGGACGTATCCGCCGGGGGAGGTCATCTTCTTCCGCGCTCTGTTCGTGCTCCTTGTCACGGCGGCCGCGATTCGCTGGCAGGGCGGATGGCGGCAGGTGCGCATCGTCGACTGGCGTCGCCAGGCGGCTCGCGGGGTGAACATCGCCCTGACCGGAATGTGCTTCATGTACGCCCTTCGCCATGTCCCGCTCGCGGATATGACGGCGATGGTGTTCCTGTCGCCGCTGATCCTAACGGCGCTGGCGCCTTACTTCCTGGGCGAGAAGGTCGGTTGGCGCCGGTGGACGGCGGTGGCGATCGGATTTTCGGGCGTCCTGCTGATCCTCGACCCCAGCGGCGGCGTCGCCTGGCCGATGCTGCTCGCGGCCTGCGTGCCCTGTCTCACCAGCATGCGGGATATCCTGACGCGGAAGCTCGGACAGACAGATTCCGCCAGCGCCATGGTCCTGATATCGACCAGCTTCACCTTCGCCGCCGGCGCGATGCTGCTGCCGTTCGGCTGGGTGACGCCCGACTGGCAGGGCATGGCGCTGTTCGCCATGACCGGGAGCCTGCAAGGGCTCGCCCAGTTCCTGACCGTCTACGCGTTCGTCTATGGCCAGGCGGTGGTGGTGACGCCGTTCCGCTATTTCATGCTGATCTGGGCGACGCTCTACGGCTATCTGTTCTTCGCCCACATTCCGCCGATCGACACCTTTATCGGCGCCGCGATCGTCAGCGCGTCCGGGCTCTACATCTTCTTCCGGGAGACCCGCTTGAAGCGATGAGAGGCGGCGGCGCGGCTGGTTATCGCCGCCGCCTCGTCGAAACTCGATCCGCTCAGCCGGTCTTGGCCTTCAGGCCGTCCAACTGCTGGCGCGCGCCGGCGACCATGCAGGCGAGATCGGACGTGAGCATCACCATGTCGAACCCGCGCTCCACGGCGCCGGCCGCGAACTCGGCGCTGGCGCAGTGCATGACGGCCTTGATGCCGTGCTTGTGGGCCGCCGCCAGGATCTTGTTGCAGGTCTCCATGTGCAGCGGGTCCGGATTGTCGCCGCGCGGCGTCAGCCCGAGCGCGAAGGAAAGGTCGGCCGGGCCGATATAGACGGCGTCGAGGCCCGGCGTCGCGCAGATGGCGTCCAGGTTCTCGATGCCTTCCTTGGTTTCGATCATGGCCATGACGACGATCTCGTCATTGGCGTTCGCCACATAGTCGGCGCCGCCATAGTGGACCGCGCGCACCGGGCCGGAGGAGCGGATGCCGACCGGGGGATAGCGGCAGGCGGCGACGGCCTGCGCGGCCTCCTCGGCGTTGTTCACCAACGGCACGATGATCCCGTAAGCGCCCAGGTCCAGGGCCTTCATGATCTTTGCGGGCTCGTTCCACGCGACCCGCACCACCGGGACCGTATCCGTCTGGGAGATCGCCTGGAGCATAGGGGCGACGTCCTTCATCTCCGACGTGCCGTGCTGCAGGTCGACGCAGAGCGCATCGAAACCCTGACGGGCCATGACTTCCGCCGTGAAGCCGTGGGAGATGGAAAGCCACCCCAGGGTCACGTATTTGCCGTCACGCCACATCTGCTTGATTTTGTTTGGCCGCATCGTCCCACCTTCGCGATTGTTCGTTGTTCTGATGAATGACATCCGTCGGGGCAGAGGAAGGCGCGCCCGCGGGGGCCGCTATCGTGCCCCATTGGGCCGCGTCTTCACAACAGCCTCGGTCCGGCCCTTCGAATTTCCCCTGGAGGCGTTAGGATCGGGAGGCGCTCGCGTTCGCGGCCGGTCGCGTCGGCCCGTCTTGCGCCGCAGGAGAGTGTCCCATGACTGCTTCGCCCCGTCCGTTTTCCCTGGAGATCCCCGATGCGGCCATTGACGATCTGAAGGCCAGGCTCGCGAACGTACGCCTGCCGGACCGGGCGCCGGGGCCCGATTGGGCCTATGGCGCCGAGGTCGGCTACATGGCGGAGTTGATCGAGTATTGGCGATCGGCCTTCGACTGGCGAGCCCAGGAAGCGCTGCTGAACGGTTTTCCCCAGTTCAAGGTCCAGCTCGACGACGTCGATCTCCACTACATCGCCGCGCCAGGGCAGGGGCCGGACCCGAAGCCATTGCTGCTGATGCATGGCTGGCCGGGGTCGGTCTTTGAGTTCATCGATCTCATCCCCCGATTGACCGATCCGGCCCGGTTCGGCAGCGACCCGGCGGATGCGTTCACCGTCATTGCGCCCTCATTGCCGGGATACGGATTGTCTTTCGATCCGAGCCAGAAGCGGTTTGGCGTCGCCGAAATGGCCGACCTTATGGCGATCCTGATGTCGGACGTTCTGGGCTATGAGCAGTTCGCGGCCCAGGGCGGCGATTGGGGCGCCTTCACGTCTTCGGCGCTTGGCGTTCGTCATCCCGAGAAGCTCGTCGGCATCCATCTGAACATGCTCTCGCTGAACCCGAGCGATCCTCCGCCCGCCAATCCCACCCCCGAGGAACGGCGCTATGCCGAGGAGGTCGCCCGCTGGGCCAGGGAGGAGACCGGCTATATCCAGATTCAGGGAACGCGGCCGCAGACGCTCGCCTTCGCGCTCGCGGATTCGCCAGCCGGCCTCTGCGCCTGGATCGCCGAGAAGTTCCACGTCTGGACCGACCATGACGGCGATTTCGAAACTGTCGTCGATCGCGACCGCCTGCTCGCCAATATCTCGCTCTACTGGTTCACCGGCGCTATCGGATCGTCGTTCTGGCCCTATTACGACCGCCTGCATGGGGAATGGCCGATCCCGGCGGGCAAAACCGTCGGCGTTCCGACCGGCTACGCGGCCTTTCCGAAGGAGATCCGGAGGCCGCCGCGCTCGATCGCCGAGCGGACCTACACCGATCTCCGTCATTGGACCGTAATGCCGAAGGGCGGGCACTTCGCCGCCCTGGAGCAGCCGGAGGCGCTCGCGCATGACGTGCAGACGTTCTTTCGGTCCCTGCGATCGGATTTCTGAAACTTAACTGCCCGCCTTTTCATGCCTTGGCAGGCGCCGAATTAAGTGTGATGCAAACATATAATAATAAATAAAAACAATGATATAGGTATAATATATAAAGTGTTTAATTAGGAGCGGAGAATTGGCGGTTCCGGGCTGCTGGCAAGAGGGTTTATCTCGTCTGTAGAATATCGTTCTGGGGCGCATGACGGTTTTGAAAGGGGAATTCGATGGCGGTTGAGAACCTGGCGCGGGCCGAGCGCTATCGGCGGGATGCGTTTCTGCCGGCGACGCCTGGGATCGGGGCCGAGGCGGCGCGCGGCTATCGGGACGAGTTGGAGCGGTTCGAGGAGCGGGTCGGACGGCCGGTCTCCGAGACCATCGAGCGCTACAAGCCTCATGTTCGCTTTCCCTGGGCGAACCGCCTCGTGCGGGAGCCCGCCGTTCTTGACGTTATCGAGGAGCTGATCGGCCCCAACATTCTGATCTGGATGGGAACGTTCTTCATCAAGGGGCCGCATACGGATGCGGTCACGCTTTGGCACCAGGACTGGACGTTCTTCGGCCTTAGGCCCCACGAACATGTGACGGCGTGGATCTCGCTCTCCGACGCCTCGGTGGAGGCGGGCTGCATGCGCTTCATCCCGGCGAACGGCGCCGCCAGGCCGATGCGCCACCGCCCCCGCGTCACGCCCGACAGCCTGAATGGCGGCGGCCAGCAGGTGATCGAGCCGTTCGACGAGAGCCTGGCCGTCCACGCGCCGCTATCGGCGGGGGATTTCTCTATTCACAACACCTTGGCCATCCATAGCTCCGCCGCCAATCGAAGCGGGGACCGTCGTATCGGCCTCGGGGTCAGCTTCGTGCCGACCCATGTTCGCCACATCGGCAGCTTTCCGGTTTCGGCGATGCTGGCGCGCGGCGAAGACGCCTATGGCCACTTCAAGCTCGAGCGGCCGCCGACGGGGGACGACGCCGCCGACGCCGCCTATCACGCCGAGATCTACAAGACCTATCGCGCCTCCTACAACGAGCAGATGGCGTGGCACGAAGAAGGGCGGACGCCGTGACCGACGCGCCCGCGCCGCCCGGCGGCAGGCTCGCCGGCAAGGTCGCGATCGTCACCGGCGCCGCCGGCGGCATCGGACGCGCCATCGCGCTCCGGTTCGCGGCCGAGGGGGCCGCCGTCGTGCCGAGCGACGTCAAGGAGCCAGATATCCGGGAGACCGAGCGGCTGATCCTGGCCGCTGGCGGCCGCGCCGCCGCGATGGTCGCGGACGTTTCGAATGCCGGCGACGCGGAGGCCACGGTCGCTTTGGCGCTGAAGGCGTTTGGCCGTCTCGATATTCTGGTGAACAACGCGGCCGCCTTCATCGAGGACGGCAGTGTCGCCGAAATTCCGGAGGCGGACTGGAAACGCACGCTGGACGTCAACCTGACCGGCGCATTCCTGATGAGCAAATACGCCGTCCCGGCGATGGTCGCCGGCGGCGGCGGCAGCATCGTGCATGTGGCCTCCCAATTGGGCCAGGTGGGCAAGCTGCGGCGAAGCTGGTACGGCGTCGCCAAGGCGGGGCTGATCCAGCTCGCCAAGGTCATGGCCATCGATCACGCCGGCGAGAATATCCGGGTCAACAGCCTGTCGCCGGGTCCAATCGGCACCGACCGGATCAAGCGACGCTATGGGGACGAGGCGGTGGCGATCGAGCAGCTCGGCAGCCTGACGCTGCTGCAACGCCTGGGCCGGGCCGAGGAGATCGCCAACGCAGCACTTTTCCTGGCGAGCGACGAATCCTCCTACATGACCGGCGCGGATCTGCTGGTGGACGGCGGCTACAACGCCATCTGACGCGCCGCCGCTATCGCCCTTGGAAATTCGGCTCCCGCTTTTCGCTGAATGCGCGCGGTCCTTCCTTGGCGTCTTCGGTCTGGCCGATGATCCAGCGGAGCGACTGGCCGAGGCGGAGGGCTTCGGCGAGGGATTGATCGAGGGCGGCGTTGGCCGTCTCCTTCGCCGCCTTCACGGCGAGCGGCGCATGGCCGGCGATGCGCCGCGCCAGCGTCATCGCGCTCGGGATCAGGTCCTCGGCCGGAACGACGCGGCTGACGAGACCGGCCCGCAGGGCGGTTTCGGCGTCGATCCGGTCGCCGGTCAGGATGATCTCCATGGCCAGCGACTGCGGGATCGCCCGCATCAGTCGCTGCGGCCCGCCGCCCCCGGCGAAAAAGCCGCGCGTAATCTCGGGCAGGCCGAACTGGGCGCTCGGCGCGCAGATGCGGATGTCGCAGGCGAGCGCCAGCTCCATGCCGGCCGCGAGGCAATAGCCCTCGACCGCCGCGATCATCGGCTTCTCGACCTTGAGGTTCGACCATTCGGGCGAGAGCCCGGCGTCGACGACCGTCGCTGGCGATGTGTCCTTGGCGCGGGCGCCGCCGGCGGCGGCGCGCTGCTTCAGGTCCGCGCCGGCGCTGAATGCGCCGCCCGCGCCCGTCAGAACCAGGACGCGGATGTCCGGGTCGCTCCGCACCCGCTGGAAGCATTCGACGATGCGGGCGCTCATGTCCTCCGTAACGGCGTTCCGTTTGGCCGGGCGGTTCAGGGTGAGGACGGCCACATGGTCGTCCACCTCGAACAGCAGGTCTTGCTCGCTCACGTCTCGTTCCCTCCATGGGCGCCTGGAAGCTTCGGCGGCGCCGGCAGCGCCAAGTATGAAACAGCCTGTCGACATTGCGCCAGTTCCCGTCGCCGCGCTTTGGGGGCGGGCCGGCTGGCCGCGCGGTCGAGCCATGGGATAGGCTCGCCTGTCAGCCTTTCAGCGGAGAATGTCCCAATGGGGATCGATTACGAGAAGCGCGACGGCGTCGCCTACATCACGTTCAACAATCCGGAAAAAGCCAACATTCTGGACAAGGTCACCTCCGACCAGATCGCGGACGCCTGGATCGACGTCTGGGAAGACCGGTCGGTCCGCTGCGCCATCGTGACGGGCTCCGGCGACCGGCATTTCTGCGGCGGGCACAATCTGGCGCCGCGTCCTGGCCTGACGGACGACGACGTGGAGTTCCTGCGCACCCAGCGCATCTTCTGGCCGCTGGCCGGGACCGTGCATGGCCAGCAGACGGGCGTGGACGGACGGATGGGCGATCACTATCCCCGCGTCTGGAAACCGGTCATCGCGGCGGTGAACGGCTGGGCGGCCGGGGCCGGTCTCTACATGGTGCTGGCCTCGACCGATATCCGGATCGCCAGCGAGGAGAACGCCCGGTTCAAGTTCGCGCTGCTGACCCAAGGCTGGCTGGGGCGCGGGCCCGGCGCCAGCCTGCTCATCAAGCAGCTTCAGTATATCGACGCCATGAAGATGCTGCTGACCGACGAGCCCATCGACGCGAAGGAGGCGCTCAGGGTCGGCCTCATCAACGAAGTCGTGCCCCACGCTGACCTTATGGCGCGGGCCGAGACCATCGCCCGCCAGATCGTCAAGCTGCCGCCGGTCGCCGTCAGGATGATGAAGGAGTTCGTCGTGCGGTTCGGCGACCTGCCGACCGATCAGGCCTGGCATATCCAGAACCTGATCAACACTCTGCTGATACAGACGACGGCCGACGGCGAGGAAGGCCGCGCCGCCTTCAACGACAAACGCCCGCCGAACTTCACCGGCGCCCTCCGCCGCCGTGGCGAGCCCTGGGACGAACTGACCGAAGAAGAAGCGGCGCGCCTCGACGAGGCTTATCGGAGCGGGGATTTTTAGGAAGGCGCTCGCCGACTGCCAACGTGGCCAAGGGGCGACACAGGCGGAGGCTTCGAATCTTCAGGGACATGAGCAAATGAGCCGAGAAGCGACTTCTCAGGAGATCGAACGCTACCACATTGCCTTTACGTTGTTCGTCGATCCAGCCGATCAGAATTACGTGGTGGCGCGCTGGTGTTTTCAGCAGGGCCTGGCTCTCGATTTCCTTTGGAATGCTGCGCAGTGTCTGGAAAAGTTCATGAAGGGCGCGCTGTTGCTGAATGGGCGCTCGGCTATCTGTCCGGAAGGCGGGAAAGGCGCGTTCGGACATGATCTGGAACTGTTGTATTCGGCTATGGAGGATGTCGCCCAGGACTTGCTGCCGGACCTGCTGATAAAGCCGAATGACATTGATATGAGATGGCGTGTCGAACCGGCGGCGACATTCATGGGGCGCATTTCAGCCGGCGGCGATGCGCATAACCGTTATCAGATCTTTGGCTACGACCTTCGCCGAGAAGACTTGTACAAGCTGGACCGAATGGTTTTTTCCATTCGAAGAATATGTTGTCCGCTCGATAAGCACTATTTGCTTGGGCGGGCGCATCCTGATCGGTCGGCGATGACGCATCGCGAGGCATTGGCGAAGAACGCGGATATTATGCCGCGCGCCGCGGGGTCTCGCTGGCGCAGCCTGACAGACAAAAAGGCGAGGGGCGATCTCCGGTTCGCGGCGCTAAATCATAACTTCCTGTTCGCCGACGCGGATTTCGAACATGGAGAATTGCGGGTAGGCGGATCAAGCCATATTCCGGTCTTGCTGCGGAATATTCTGCGGCGCGATCAGAAAGCGGTTGGCGGCGAAAAGGCCGCCGAAACCATTGAGCTTGCGGAATGGGTGATCGCCAATATTCACCTCCCCGGCTCAGCGAAGAAAGAACTGCGAGACGCGTGCGAACGCCTGCGCTCACGGATTGGCCCCGATCAGGTCGATGAAGGCGCTTCGCCGCCCAAGGAAGAACCCGACGCCTGAACTTTAAGGATGCGTCGCGCGCTGCCTGTCAGGCGATAGCGCCCAGGTTCCGCAGCGATTCCCGCTCTTCGGCCGAAAGGCTCAGCACGGTTTCCAGAACCCGGTCGGTGTCGGCGCCCATCGCGGGGGCGGGGCCGTTCCGGCGGCTGCAGCTCGCGCGCCAGGGCAGGCCGGGAACCTGGGCGCCGTTCTCCTCGGCCCAGAAGCCGCGCGCGTTCAGGTGAGGATCGCCGACGAGATCGGCGGACGCGGCGACAGGGGCTGCCGCGACGCCGATGTTCAGAAGCGCGTCTTCCGCCGCCTGCGGCGAAAGGGGCTTCGACCAAGCCTCCAGCGCGGCGTCGATTTCCGGGCGCCGGGCGAAGCGGCCCTCCAGCGTTAGGCGCGCCATGTCGTTCAGGCCCGGAACCAGCGCGCACAGGCGGCGCCATTGCTCGTCCGACGTAACGGCCAGGCCGATCCATTGGTCGTCGCCGGCCGAGGAAAAGACGCCGTGGGGCGCGTAGGCGTCCGACGCGTTGCCAGCCGGCTCGGCCGGGGCGTCGCATTGCAGCGCAATCAGCGGCTTCGCCATGGTCCAGAGCATGGCCTCGATCATGGAGAAATCGATGCGGGCGCCGCCGCCGGCCCGTCGCCGCCGCCAGAGGGCGGCGGCGGCGGCGAACGGCAGCAACAGGCCGCACATCGGGTCGAGCCAGGCGAAGCCGATGCGGGGCGGACGGTCCGGGTGGCGGTTCAGGCCCGCGAAGCCCGAATAGCTCTGCAACAGCGTGCCATAGGCGACGGCGCCCGCTTCCGGCCCGGTGCGCCCAAGGCCCGAGGCGGAGAGGTAGATCAAGTCGGGATTGATCGCGTGCAGCTCCGCCGCGCCAAGGCCCAGGCGCTCCATGACGCCTGTCGCGAAGTTCTCGATCAGAATATCGCTTCTCGCGGCGAGCGCCTTGGCGATCTCGACCGCTTGAGGCTGTTTCAGGTCCAGTACGATGGCCTCTTTTGCCTGGCCCAAAACCTCATGCAGGCCGGTGGCCCGGCCCGGGTCGCCGGGGCCAGGCGCCTCGACCTTGATGACGTCCGCCCCCATAGCGGCCAGGTGTCGGGTCGCGGTCGGCCCGGCGATGACCCGCTAAAGTCCAGCACGCGCACGCCCGAAAGCGGGAGCTGACCGGGTATCGGCCGTGCTTGATCGCCGGGCGATGGCGCGGCGGCCGGGAAGGATACGGCGAACGGCGCGCTCGGCGCCTTGATGGGGCGCCCGTCGACCGGGATTTCCCGAAAGAACCCGCGGCTCTCCAGTTGGGGCGAGGCCAGATGTTCCGCCAGTTCCCGAAGCGGGAAGCTTGGCACATGGGCCGCTTGGGCCAGGTCGGCGATGGATTGCTTGTCGCGGCCGCGGCTCCATTCGGAAAGCAGGGCGTGCAGCGCATCCCAGTTTGCCACCCGGTTGGGCTTGCGGGCGAAGCGGGGGTCATGCGCCCAGGCCGGATCGCCCATGGCTTTCACCCAGGCGGCCCATTGGCGTTCCTCGCGCGGCGAGATCGCGACATAGCCGTCCGACGCGGGCAGGATCGTCACCGTGGCGCCGTTGCCGTCCTTTTCCCGCTTCCTCGACCAGCTCTTGCCCGTTGCGCCCGTTCTGGCCAGTTCGGCGACCGCGAGGGTCGCGAGGGCTTCCTGCATCGAGATGTCGATGACGGCGCCGGGGTTCTCCTGCGTTGGATCGGCCAGCGCCGCCTGCATGCCGGCGCAAGCCGCCGCCGCCGCGCCGATAAAGGCCGACTGCTCGCCGACGGCGCGAACCGGCGGTTCGGAAAGGTTCGTCACCTGGCCTGTCAAAAGGCGGGCCATGCCGCTGGCGCCGAACAGGGTCAGATCGGACGCCGGATCGTCGGCCCTGGGGCCGGTCTGGCCATAGTTCGAGATAAGCAGGATGACGGCGGATGGATTCCGGCGCCGCAAGCTCTCGACGTCATGTCCGGCCGCCGCCAGGGCGGATGGGCCGCCTTCCGCGATCATCAGGTCGGCCGCGCTCCAGTCGAGGGCGTCGTCCCGCTCCAGGCGCTTGGCGAAGTTCAGATAGTCCATGAACGGGGAGGGCGGCGCCGCGCCGATGGCGGAGACGTCCGCGCCGGCATCGGAGAAAAGGCGCCCGCAGGCGGCGGCCGCCAATCCGGGCCCAAGCTGAAAAACGCGAAAACCGCCCAGTAACGACATGCCCGGCGCCTTGTCAGAAGTTTCCCCGCCGCGACTCTCGGCGCGGCGTTCTCGATCCTGACAATCTTGGCGCTATCGCCGCGAAGCGGCAAACCGTCGGGGCGAGCGGGCTTGTGTCGCTGCTAGTGCTGGTCGCCGGAGCCTTCATTGTCGCGAAGGCTCGGGGTGGTCAACTGGGCGTAGAGGAGAACCACCGAGAACAAGCCGAAGACGGCGCAGGCCAAGATCAAGAAAGACGATTCGGACATTTCATTCCCCCGATGCCATTGCTTCTCTTCTGCATAAGAAAAGCCGGGGAGAATGGCGTTGACCTATATCAAATTGGGCTGGATCGCCGCCGTCTGTGCGGTTGGCGCTAACGCTCGAAGGCGCCGATGTCCGGCCGTCCGTCGGTCCTGGGCGCGCCGGTTATGTCGGTTTTCGCGCCCAACATCGGATGGCCTTGATCGATGGCGTCCGACTGGGCCGACAGCGTGAAATCCCCGCGCCGGATGTCGGCGAACGTGCGCCTGGGCTTCTCCAGCTTCAAATTGTTTTTTTGGGCGACGGCGCCGGGCGAGGCGTCGATCTTGAAGCGGTGGGCGATGTTGTTGGCGACGATGGTGTTTTCCGGCGGCCGCCCGTCCTTGGTTTTCTGAAGGCTGATCCAGGGCCGTCCGCCCTTGCGTCCATTGGGGTGGACGACGGTGTTGTTCACGACGAGAACGCCGATGGGGCCGAAGACAGTGATGCCGTGCCAGTGCCGCGTCACGACCAAGTTGTTCTGGATCGTCCAGTTGCGGTAGGCGCCGTCGAACAGCCCGATGCCCTGAAGCTTGCAGCGCAGCGGGTGGGCGAGATTGCCTTCCCATTCGAAGAACGAATTCCGCTCGAGGACGACCCCTTTCACCTCGCCACTGCCGACTTTGCCGTCCGCGCCGCGCGACCAGGACTGGAAGCCGTCATCGTGGTTCTTGCTGACCTTGACGCAGTTCTTGACGATATTGCCGCGAAAGACGCCGAAATCCGCGATGCCGCGCAGGCCGTCGCCGCTGAAGCCTTCGACGATGTTGTTCTCCACCAGGGCGTTCGGGGAGCGGATGAAGACCGCATGGCGGACGCCGCGCAGCCGGCTGTTGCGCAGGGCGTTGTCGCCGCCGCCGCGTATCGATACGCCGTCGATGGCGTACGGCCCCTGCCACTGTTCCTTCGTCCAGACGACGTAGTTCCGGGCGTCCGCGCCGCTGCGAATGTCGAGATTCTCCAACCGGACCCCGCTGGATTTCGAGACCGACACGACTGGCCGTTTCGGGCGTTCGGCGGACATGGCGGCAGGGTCGCGCGGCCAGACGGCGAGATCGCTCACAAAGATGTCCTTGCTGGCTTTGATCTCGATCGTGTCCACATGGGCGCGGCCGTCGGGATCGCCGACGATGCTCAAGCGCCCGCGCCCGTTCACGCCGTTCAACTGCAGGTCTCCGTGCTCGCCGGCGCCGAGAACCAGGCGGTCGCCCGGGCGCAGATCGCCGTTCCGAAGAGCGATGTAGAGCTTCGGCCAAGGCCGCTCGCGGGAGCCGTCGGGGTCGGCGACCGGCGGCGCGCCGATCGGCGAGACGTGGACGTCCCGGGCGGACGCCTGCGCGCCGGGCAGGGCGGCGAGGGCGAAGGCCGCGGCCAGAACGGCGGCGGACCATCGGATTTTGATGTGTGGGTAGATCATTCGAACAGCCGCGTCCTCTGCATTGAGCCTCGTCGGTCGTATTTGTCGAAGAAGGACGTAAGGCGCGGACGCGCCGAGCGCCAGTCCTGATCGGGATAGCGGAAATCGGCGTAGCCGCAAGCGCAGGCCGTCGCAATGGCCGCGAGGTTGCGGGGGGCGGTCAGGTCTTCGGCATAGGCCTCCATCTCGTCGAGGCATCGGTCCATGCGCGCCGAGAGCCGGTCGACTTCCGCCTGGGAGCGTTCGCCGGCGGGCCGCATGGCCTCGTTGCGCCGCACGACCGCCGCTTCCATAAATCCGTCGGCGAGCGCCTGGCGACGCAGCGTCGTCCACCTCTCAGGGGCGGTTGCGGGGATCAGGCCGCCGCTCGGCGCCCGTTCGCTTAAATAAAGGCAGATGAGGTCCGATTCCGGCAGCGCCACGCCCGCGTCGGTGACGAGGGCCGGGATCTTGGAGATGGCGTTCGCCTGCAACAGCGACCGGTCGACGCCGTGAGGATCGCCCGGGACGATCTCGATATCGTCGATCTGCCCCGATTCGATCGCCGCGACGACGACCTTCCGCACGAAGGGCGAGCGCGTGGAGTGAAACAGCTTCATGAGCGGCGCGGCGCCCAACCGCGCCGACCGCGCTCCCAACAGGGGGGCGGCGGCGGTCCGTGATCTCTCAACGCGCAAATCTCCCTTCGCGGCGTAACGCCCAACTATGTATGGCGTCCGCGTGGAGAGGCAAAGCGGGGCGGGAGGGTTCAGCCGGAGCGCGCGACCGACCGGTAGAGCTTGCCCGGGCTTGGGTCGACCTGGGCGTCCAGGAACGCCGCCAGGGCGTCGGCGTCCTCAGTGTCGCGGGAGACGGCCTGCCAGTCGGCATAGGCCTGCTCCGTCCGCCATCGGCCGATCACGAAATAATCCGTCGGGTCCTCGAGGCTTCGAACCAATTCGGCCTCGATGAAGCCGTCTATGGCGGCGGGGCGGGTCAACATGCCGGCCCGCTGGAACGCCGCCTCGAACGCCCGTTCGGCGCCGGGCTTCACGCGAAAGCGGATGACGCTGCGGAAGGTCATCGGATGTCCCCGACGCTGTCGGCTATCGTTCTATGCATCGCCGGACCAGACGATTTCGCCGCCTTTCAGGACATGCGCCAGATTCGCGGCCGGGTCCGCCAGCGTCTTGATGTCGTCGAGCGGGTTCTTCCGGCAGATGGCGACGTCGCCATAGGCGCCCGGCGTCAGCGCGCCGATCTCGCCCTCCATCATCAGCAAACGCGGATTGACCACATACATGGAGCGCAGGATATCCGTCGCGCTCTGCGCTTCTGCGCGGATGGCGAATTCCTGGTTCTGGCGCACCTGGGTCTCGCCGATGAGGTCCGTGCCGAAGCCGATTTCCACATTGGCGGCGGCCGCGATCTCGAGCGAGCGTAGGCCGCTGTCGAGCACGATTTTGTTCTTCTCAAGGTTTGCCTTGGGCATGCCGAGTTCCGCGCCGAAGGCGCCCATGGCTTCATAGGTCACCAGGGTCGGCACCAGAACGGCGCCTTTTTCGGCCATCAGGCCGGCCGTCGGCGCGTCGATCAGATTGCCGTGCTCGATGGAGCGCACGCCGCCATTGACCGCCATCTGGATCGCGTCCGGCAGATAAGCGTGGGCGGCGACATAGGTGCGGCGGTTTGAAGCCTCCTCGACCGCGACCGCGACCTCGGGCGGCGTGTACTGAATGCAGTCCATCGGGTCGGACGGGGTGGCCACGCCGCCCGACACATGGATTTTCAGGAAGTTCGAGCCGTCGCGCAGCAGGTGGCGCGCCGCTTTCCGAACGGCGTCCGGCCCGTCGGCGACGACGCCGAAGGCGGTGTGGCGCATCTGGCAGGCGCATTCCGGGACTTCGCGCACGCCGCCTTCCGTATCGCCATGGCCGCCCGTCTGGGAAATCATCAGGCCGGAGCGGACGATGCGCGGGCTGACGGCCCAGCCGCTGGCGACGGCCCGGATCAGCCCGCGCAGATCGCCGCCGGTATCCCGGACGGCGGTGAAGCCGCGCTCCAGCGTCTGGCGGGAGAGCCGGGCCATCACCAGGCCGAACTCGACCTCCGTCCAATGGGCGAGGCGACGGAAGTTGAGGGTCGTCAGCCGGAAATGCACATGGGCGTCGATGAAGCCTGGCAGAACGAAGCATCCGGCCGCGTCGATTTCCACGTCGCCGGCGGCGCTCCCGCCGTCATCGTCGACGATGCGGCCGTCTTCGATGACGAGCGTCCGTTCGCCCGCGAAGTTCAGCGTCGCGGTATCGAAGATCTGGCCGTTTCGGATGACGGTGCGCATCTGGCCCCCCATGCTTTTCGCCCAGTCTGCGGCGCGGGCGGCTTCCGATCAACGCCGCCGGACAGGTTTCAGCGCTTCTCCGTCCAGCTTTCGCAGAAGGCGAGGGCCGAGGTGCTGAACGGCCGGCCTTCGCGCTCGCGCGCCCAGGACTGGCCGGCGGCCTGCTCGCCGTTCATCACGAGACGCGTCCCGGCGGCCGGGATCAGCACCGTATTGACGCCATAGGGCCGCTCGCCGGGACCGGTCCCGGGCGATGTGTGGATCATCAGCGGGTCGCCGAGGTCATGCCAGGTCAGCGATAGGGCGTCATCCCGGCCGGTCACATACTCGGTGTAGAAGCGGTCGGGATCGCCGTCCTTGTCGAAGTCGGCTTCCTCGACGGGGATGGAGAGGTCCGCCAGCTCCGGGTTCAGCACGCCCTGAATGGTGTTCTGGAGCCAGCGGGTCATGGCGATGTTATCGGACCAGATGCGCCACTGGCCGCCGGTCAGCTCGCTTTTCAGATAAAGCACATGGCCGGGGCCGGCGGGCGACAAGACGTTCCGCCAGAAGCTCGCGACGGTCGTCTCGGGCCCGCCGTCGGTCGCCGACAGCCGGATGAATGGGTTTTCGCCGCAGCAGAGCACGCGGTTCGGGTCAGCGGTCATGTTTCCGTATCCTGTTCGTTCGTGGGCCAGCGTTGGTCGCCGAGGCCTCAGGCGTGTTCGAGGCGCGCGATCTTCGGGTTGATCTCCATATAGGCGCAGGCGTCGTTCGCCATGTCGTAGGCGAGCCGCGACGGCAGCTGCTCCAGGGAAAGACCGTACATATGGAAATGGCGGCGCGGAATCTCGCCGGGCGTGGCGACGCTGTGGATGTCGTCCGGCAGCATGGCCACGCTCTCTCCGTCGTGCACGCGGACGGTGCGGGCGAGTTCGATCTTGGCGTGGCCGGGCGCTTCGCCGCCTTCGACCCGGTCGTAGAAGTTATTTTCCTCGCAGCCCTCGAGCCCCGCCACGACGGCCCAGGTGCCATGATTGTGGGGGCGCACCGCGCCGCCGGGCGGCGAACAGGTGAGGTAGAGAGGAAAGCGGCCGCCGTCGTCCTCGCTCAACAGGTAGAGCCGCGCCCTCGCGCCGGGCTCCGGGTTCGGGAAGTGGTCCTGCCCGAACAGGTCCTTCTCCCGCGTGAGGTCCACAAGCGCCGCTTCGATATGGTCCAACGCTTCCCGCGTCACGCCATACTCCCGCTCGATCTGGCGCACGCGGGCCACGGTGGCGGCGACGGCGTCGCGGCGGCGGGCGACGAGGGCGTCGTCGATGTCCGCTAGGACGATCTGTTGGGGCTCTGACATCTGTCGTTCCTTCAGTAGGCGATTCCACGGGCCGCGGCCCAATCCTTGACGCGGCCGATGGTGGGGTTGTCCGGGCGTTCGCGGTAATAGGGGATCAGCGGATAGAGCGCATCGAACAGTCGGCGCAGTTCGCTGGTCGGGTCGGGATTGTCGTCGACGCGCAGGTTCACGATGGCGAAGCCGGCGTTTTCGTAGACCAGCAGCCCGGCGGAGCGTTGCCCGTCCGGCTGGCCGCCAGCGGCGGCGCCGGCTTCCACCGCCAGCATCAAGCGGGTCTCGATATCCTTGTCCTCCGCGTCCGTCATGGCCGCGCCCATGGCGTCCACGACGTCCTGGCTCACGACCGCATTCGCCATCGCGATCCAGCCGGGACCGGTCGCATGACCCGCCCAGTCGCTGTTGTTGGCGCCGGTCATGACATCCGCATGGCCCCAGCGGTCGATGACGCCGATCTGGCGATGGTCGGCATAGGGGTCGCTGTCCTTAAGCTCCTTCAGCACCCGCGTCGCCGGATAGCCGAGCTCCAACAAGCGGATGGCGAGCGGGCCAAGCCGAGGGTCCGTATAAGCCTGGGTCGCGACCGCGCCGACATTGGCTGAAATGAAGGGAACGCGCCCGCCGACCGCCAATTCTCCCGTGGCCAGCGCGATGCCGAGCCGGCCTGTTCTGGGGCAACGGCCGAGCACGGTGAACGTGTGGTGATGTTCGCCAAGCTCGAAGCTCTCTGGGAATAGCGCCTTCATTTGGCGGTCTCCTTGCGTGCGGCGGCGCCCATGCGTTCGCCGGGCGGCGCGATCTCCGTCGCGAGGTCGCGCAGCCATGGCTTGTCCGCCAGCGGCTCCAGGCGCATTTCGCGGGGCTCGAGGCGGGCGAGGCAGGCATAGACCACCTTGCCGTCCAGCCTGAGCATGCACTCCTTGCAGGCGTTCGCGCTGATGCAGGAATATCGGAAGGCGAGCGATGCGTCCTTGTTCGCGCGGATCCAGCGTAAACCGTCCAGCACCGATTGGCCGGGCTCGAACGGCGTGTCGAACGCCTCTGTACGTGGGTCTTCGTCTTCGGACCCGCGTTGAATGACAAGGCGCGCGATCTCGGTCATGCAGAGGCCGCCTTCAGCTTCGCGGCCGCATTCTGGGCGACGGCGATCCGCAAGGCGTCGCCCTCAAGCGCGATCGCCTGATTGCAGGTCCATTCGTCGAGCTGGCCTGGGAAATCTTCGCGCTGATGGGCGCCTCGGCTTTCCGTGCGGCTGAGAGCGGCCGTCGTCACGGCGCGGGCGACCAGAAGCATGTTGCGAAGATCGAACCAGTCCGTTCGCTCCGGGGTGAACGGGCCGGGACGGCCGGGCGGCGCATCGCCGAGGTCTTCCGCCATCCGACCAAGCGCCGTCAGCGCCCGCTTCAGCCCGGCTTCGGTGCGGAAGGGGCCGACGTCCCTCGTCATCAACTCCTGCAACGCCGCGACCTGGTTCGCCACATTGTCGTTCGACGGGGCGGCGGACGCGCTTACGAGGTCCAGCGCCGTCGCAGCGTCGCTTTCCTGAAGGGGCGCTTGTCCGCCCCGGCTGGCGACGAATTCCGCCGCCGACCGGCCGGCCCGGTGACCGAAGACGAGCGCTTCGGTGATGGCATTGCCCGAGAGCCGGTTCGCGCCATTGGCGCCGCCGACCGCTTCGCCCGCGACCAAGAGGCCCGGAACCGCCGTCTCCATCAGGGGATCGGCCTTGACGCCGCCCATGTGGTAGTGGGCGATGGGCGCCACCTCGACCGGCATTTCAGTCAGGTCGATGCCGTTAGCGGCGAGTTTCTTGATGACCGGGCCGAACGCCGCTTCCAGGGCTTCTCGGCCGACATGGGCGAAGCTCAGATAGGCGCCGCCATGGGGCGTGCCGCGCCCGGCTTCGACTTCCTTCAGGATGGCGTAAGTCGCCGTGTCCCGCGTGATGACATAGCGGCCGTCTTCCGGCGCGCCATAACGGTCGGTGAAGGGCTGCATCTCGCCGTTCAGCAACAGGCCGCCAAGCTTGTAGCGGAAGGGGTCCCACATGATCGGGTCCAGGCCGATCAGCCTGGGCGCCAGGTGGCCGATCGGAAAGAACTGGACGAACTCCATGTCGATCAGCTCGGCGCCGGCCCTGAGGGCCAGGGCGTAACCGTCCCCGCCCATATTGCTGGAGGCGCTGCTGCGCCGGTAAAGCCGGGTCAGGCCGCCCGTCGCGAGCACCGTCGCGCCGGCGGAAATCAGAACCGGGCGGCCGGATGCGATATCGACGCCGACCGCGCCGGCGGCGGCGCCGTCCTTCACGACAAGATCGACGATCTGCAAATCCCCGACGCGCGTGATCCCGTCCGCACGGTTCAGCACCTTTCTGAGGGTCTTCGACACGGCGGGGCCGGTGTTCAGGAAGTCCACATAGACGCATCGCGGCCGGTCGTGGCCCGGCGCGTGGGCGGAAGTGATGGCGCCGCTGTCGTCCCGCGCCCAACCGACGCCCCAGTCATCCATTTCGCGAATGCGGTCCGGGCCTTCCTCGCAGAGAAGGCGGGCCATTTCCGGGTCGGAAAGGCTGCGCCCGGAGGCCAGGGTGTCGGCGAGATGGAACTCGGGCGCGTCCGGCGCTGCATCGGCGAGGGCGACCGCGACGGTCATCATCGCCATGACCGTGGCGCCGCCGCGGCCGATCAGGCTCCTGTCCGCCAGGAGCACGCGATTGCCCGCCCGGGCCGCTTCGATGGCCGCATAGATGCCGGCGCCGCCGGCCCCAATGACGAGCACATCGGTTTCAAGCTTGATCGGGTCCAATGTTCAGCCTTGGCTTCGGCGCGAAGCCATCCGCGCCGTCATTGCCAGGCGATTGTGGCGGTTATGGCCGACAGGCGCAATCATTCGGATGCGGGCGCTAGGGCTGGCGGAACAGGTCGTCCGGCGGCTGCACGTCGGCGCCGCTCGCGCCTGTCTCGATCCGGTAGCCGAAGGCGCTCCAGACAGGTTCGGTCAGCGCCGCGAGGCGGGTCTGCGCCTCGGGGTCGAGCGCGCGATATTTTTCGTTCACGTCGGTGGATATGGGGCTATCGAGCGCAATACGGCCATGGCCGAGGCTGCCGGCGTCGTGGCGCCGGTGCGATTGCAGGCAGGCGGGGTCGTAGGGCCGGTTCAGATGGCCCAACAAGGCGCGCAGGCCCGCCTCCGGCGCCGTGACGAACCGTTCGAAACAGAGGACCGGGAGCCCGGTTCGGGCGAGGCCCTGCATGCGCCGATTGTAGAAGGCCGCGAACGCTTCGAGTTCGTCCAGGTCCGCCAAGGAGGCCGCCAGTTCGGGATCGATCGCCGCCGTCCAGCGTTCCAGCCGCGAACGGTTGGTGACGCCCCGCGCGATGGCGCGCGCGGAGCGAGGATCCTGGTCGTAGTTCAGGAGCGACTGGAAGATCGAAAGCGGATTGCGCGCCAGGACGAAACCTTCGAACGGAAATCGGTGCTCCCAAGTGCCTTGCTTGATGAGAAGGCTTCCCGCTTCCGCCGCGCCCGCCGTGACGACCGCTGGTTCGGTTCGGGGGATTCGCGTTTCCGCGCGCGTTGTCAGCAGCTCGAACAGGTCGCGCTGTTCCTTCGGCGTCGTCTCGAAGAGCTGGGAGACGACGAGAATTTCCGGGTGGGCGTCCAGGCAGCGCAACAGCAGGGTTTCGCCTGACCGGGCCATGCTCGCCATGTGAAAAATCGGGATGGTCTGTTCCCGGACGCTCTGCATGTATGGCCTCTGCGGATTGGTGCTCTGGCGCGACGGCGCCGTCGCCAACGTCGTTCGATGTGGCATAGTCCGCCGCGCGGTTCGGGACAAGGAAGGCGCAGGTGACGGGCGAGGGGGCGAAGGCGGAGGAGGCGAGGGTTCTGGCGGAGGCCGAAGCGGCGTTCGCCGCCGGACGCTACCGGGAAGCCCATGGCGCGCTCGACCATGTGCCGACGGCCGCCGCGGCGCCGTTCAAGGCCTGGTCGATCCGTCTGAGGGCCGCTGTCAGGCTCGGCGCGTTCGATGCAATGCAGGCGGAGCTGCGGCTCGCGGCCAAGCGCCTGCCGACGCGATCGCTCGGTCTGTTGAGGGACGCGGCGGCCCGCGTCGCCGCCTCCGTTCTGATCGGCGCCGGCGATGGCGCGGCGGCCCGCATTCTGCTGGAGCGGTTGGCGTCGGAGCATGGACGTTCCGATCTGTTGATGTCCCGCATGGCCGAGGCCGCGGCGTCCATATCGGATTATGACGCCGCCGAGACCGTCGCGGCGGGCATCGAAGACGCCCGCGAACGCGCTTATGCCTATCGCCGCATGCGGGCGCTTATGTGGGGTCGGGGGGAGACCCGCCGGCTGAAAGACCTCCTGGCCCGCAAGGCGGCCGCAATCGGATTGGATGACGCCGAAGCCCTATCCGCCGTACGCCTCGCCATCGCGTTCGATGAGGACGCCGAAGCCGCTGTCGGGGGCTTTGCCGAACGCCCGTCCGGGCGGAGCGACGCGGCGGCGTGGATCGAGATCGGCCATGAATGGACGCGGCGTCGGGCGCTCCGCGCCAGCGTCGAAGCCTATGCGCGGGCGGCGGCCGTGGCGTCGCCCTATCTCGACGACCCCAGGGGTACAGACGACGTGGCGGCGCTCAAGGGCGCGCTGACCTTCGCGCTCGCGGCGATGGACCTTGCCGCCGCCGATGCGCTTGGCGAACGGCTGTTGGAGCTCGGCGCTTCCGAGACGGACGCCGCCGTCGATACGCGCCGTCTTCTGCGACCGCTGGGCGCGCTGCTCGGAGACAATTTGCGGCTTGCGAGCGCCCGCCTTCAGGACAGGCTGGCGACGGGGGATATCGACGCTCTGACGGCGCCTTTGCCGCCCGGACGGCCAGACAGCCTCGTCCTGCGATTCTGGTTCGGGGAGCCGCTTGGCCTGAGGCCGGGGACGCTGCTCGACGATTGTTTCGATTTGCGCAATCGCGTGCTCGAGGACCTTGGCGACGTTCCGTTCGATGTGGAGATCGCGCCATGGCATGCCTACTTCCTGCGGCCGGCCGAGGCGCGGGCCGTCAGCCTGTCGCACCACACCTTCGCCGAAGGAATGGGCGCGCCGGGCCATTCCCTGCACCTGATGACAGGCTATCTGCCGGGCTATCTGATCCTGGAGCGGGGCGGCTATTCCGGCTGGTCCGATATGGCGACCGATCCGCCGCTGGCGGCCATAGACGCCATCGACGACGCCAGGCCGGAGGCAGCGTTCCAGGCGCTCCGGGCGGACTATATCGACGGCAATCGTTCCAAATTCCGGCAGCCCGTGGTCGGCGCGGATGCGATCCCGGAGGGCTGCATTTTCGTCGCGCTCCAGAAGCCGGACGATTCCGTGCAAGACCTGGCGCACATCCCCATGCTGGAGATGCTGGCCGCGACCGTCGCCTGGGGCGGGCGGCGGAATGTCCCCGTCGTGGTCAAGCGGCATCCCTTCTGCCGGAGCGAAGCGGTCCGCGCGGCCTTGGCGGCCTTGCCGGACCATGCGCGCGTCACGAGGGCTTCGGTGCACGGGATATTCCCGTCCGCGCGGGCGGTCGTCACGGTGAACTCCGGCGTCGGCTTCGAGGCGCTGCTGCATTTGAAGCCCGTCATTCTCGCCGGCGCATCGGACTATCACGCGGCGGCGAGCACGGTTCGATCCGTCGCCGAACTGGAGGCGGCGCTGGAAGCGAGCGCCGATGGCGCCGAGCCCGCGCGAATCAAACGCTTTCTGGCCTATTATCTGGAGGAGCGTTCCTATCGCCTTGAGGATGCCGACGTCGCCGCTCGCATGGCCCGGCGCGTCGCCTCGGAGATGCGGGCCGCCGCAAAGGCCGAACACGCTGGCCAAGGACAGACCGGATGACCGAATTTCTGGCGTCGCTCGCCGCCGTTTATGGCGCGGACGACTTGACGATCGACGCGTTTCGGGCAGGGCCGATCCTCTTGCCGAAGCGGCTCGACCATCTGGCCTATGGCTACCACCTGGCGCCGAAAGGCGGCACCGCGCTGGAGTTCGGCGTCTTCCAGGGCGGCTCCATCAACTTCCTGGCGCGCCTCGATCCGAAACGGACGTTCGACGGTTTCGATTCCTTCGAAGGCCTGCCGGAAGCGTGGGAGAGGTCCGCCAGCAGCACCTATGAGGCCGGCCATTTTGCCTTGCCGGGCCTGCCCGAAGTCGAGGCGAACGTGCGGCTGCACAAGGGCTTCTTCGATCGGACCGTGGGGCCGTGGGTCGAAGCGAACGAGGGGCCGGTCGATTTCCTGCACCTGGACGGCGACCTTTACAGCTCCGCCATCGGGCCGCTTCAGGCGCTGGACCACAGGCTGCGCCCAGGCAGCGTCATCGTTTTCGACGAACTTTGCGACTGGCGGGACGAAGGCGTCTATCCGCTGTGGCGCGAGGGCGAGTGGCGCGCGCTCCAGGAATGGCTTGGCGAAAGCGGCCGCAAGGTTCGCGTGCTCGGTCGCGACGGCTATTTCTCGGCCGCGATCCAGATCGTCGACGACGACGCGTCGCTGACGAGCCTTGCCGGCATCGCCCGGGTCGGCGACGCGCTCTGGAGCGTCGGCGCCCGGGCGGAGGCGGTCGGCCTTCTCGGCGAATTGGTCGCCCGGCGGTCCGACTGGGCGCCGTGGGTCATCAAGCTCGCCCAATGGCGGCTGGCGGAGGCCGGACCGGATACGCTGTTGCAGGAGTTCGACGGGCTGACGGCGCCGATCATGGGCGAGGCGACGGAGGACGCCCAGATCAAGCTGGCGCGGGTCCGGGCGCGGGCGCTTCTGGGCGTCGGCCAGCCGGAGGCGGCGGAAGCGGCCATGGCGCCGGCAACGGACGCCGAAACGCCGCTCGACGCGCAGGACTGGCTGATCCTCGCCGAGGCGGCGCGCCGCCGGAAGGATCACAAGCTCGCCCTGGAGCGCTACCAGACCGTCGACCAGATGAAGCCGAGCGAGCACGCCAAGCGCCAGATCGCGGACATGCGCTGGCGGGTCGGCGTCCGGCCCGAATTCGCGCACCTGATGCACAGCTCGCTCATCCTCCAGGAGATCGTCGACCGGTTCGAGTTCAAGACCGTTTTGGACGTCGGCAGCGGCGCCGGGCTGCACGCGGCGGCGATGCGCTCGGTCGGCAAGCAGGTGACGGAGGTGGATCTCGGCGGCAGCAATTCCTTCGAGGCGGGCGACGATGAGCGGGACGTCATCGTCGCCGATTTCCTGACCCACGATTTCGGCCGCCAGTTCGACTGTCTCTGGGCTTCGCACGTGCTGGAGCACCAGCCCAATGTAAACCTGTTCCTCCAGAAGGCCCATGAAGTGCTGCGGGAAGGCGGCGTGCTCGCCATCACCGTGCCGCCGGCGAAGCCGAAGATCGTCGGCGGGCATCTGACGCTCTGGAACGCCGGCCTGCTGCTCTACAATCTGGTCTTCGCCGGGTTCGACTGCCGGGAGGCCATCGTGCGCAGCTACGGCTACAACATCTCCGTCGCCGTTCGGAAGCGGTCGTTCGAGCGCCCGCCGCTCGTCATGGACAATGGCGACATCGACCGTCTGGCGCCCTTCTTCCCGCCGGGCTTCGGCGAAGGGTTCGACGGCGACATTTCGATGCTGAACTAGGCGCCCCTAGCGTGCGGCGGCTTCAACGGCCCGCATGACGCGGAGGATGTTCTGGCCCCAGAGCTTGGCCAGATCCGCCTCGGAGTAGCCCCGTTTCAGCAGTTCGCGGGTGACGTTGAAGCTTTCGTCCGCGCCGTCCCAGCCTTGCACGCCGCCGCCGCCGTCGAAGTCGCCGGAAAAGCCGACATGGTCGATGCCGACGGTCTTCACCGCATAGTCCACATGGTCGGCGAAAGTGGCGAGGGTCACGTCCGGGTGCTCGGCGCGGATGCGGGCGCGCTCCAGCGCGAATTCGTCCAGGACCGCCGGGGAGGCGTTGCGGAAACCCTGGCTCGAGTTCAGGCCGAGACGGCTGCGCAATTCCGTCAATGCGGCGCCGGCCTTGGGATCGACATCGCCGATATAGGAGCGGAACGCGACCATCTGTGCTACGCCGCCGCTCTCCGCGACCAGGCGCAGCAGCTCGTCGTCCAGATTGCGAGGATTGTCGAACACCGCCGCCACGCCCGAATGGGAGGCGATCACCGGCGCCCTTGAGGCGGCGATGGCGTCGAGCGACGTCTGGCGGCCCACATGGCTGATATCGACCATGACGCCCGCGTCGTTCAGGGCCTTCACGAGATCGGCGCCGAGGTCGGTCAGGCCGGGATCGACGTCCGCGTCGCCGTTCGCCTTGTTGGGGTTGGAGCTGCCGCCGAACTGGTTGTGGCCGAAATGGGTCATGGAGACATAGCGCACGCCCCGCGCCGCCCACATCGGGATGTCGGCGACGCTCTCGCCGAGCGGATAGGCGTTCTCCATGCCGATCAGGCCGACCAGCCGGCCGGAGGCGGCGATCGCCTCCACGTCGTCCGCGGTCCGCGCATGGCCGATCTGGCCCGGATAGGCGCGGAACATCCGCTCGATGCCGCGATATTTGTTCTCCGCCGCCTGCCTGGCGGCCGCATAGCCGGCTTCGTCGCGAACGCCCTGGGGCGTGTAGACGATGAAGAAGGCCGCATCCAGCCCGCCGATGCGCATGCTCGGCAGATCGACCTGCGCGCGGGTGATCCGGCCCGGGTCCAGCGCGAAGGTGGCGAAACCGGGGCCGGTGTCGGTATGGGTGTCGATGGTCAATAGCCGGTCGTGGAGCGCGCGCGCCGCCGCCTCGTCCTGGAATTCGGCCAGACTGTTCCCGGCGGCGTCCGGCGTCTCTGACGGTGCATTCGGCATCCATTGCGCCTTTCTCAGAGGGATAGAATCCGCCAGCGTCGACGGTCGTTGCATGTGAGTGTGGGGCGAGCGGGCACGGCGCCGCAACCGCTTCTCCGCCATCGCCGCCCATTCCGCGTCCCCGCTTTGGGGAGACGCGGCGTTGCGTCGGCTCTAATGTTCCGAAACCAAACGCGCGAGGAGAGCCCATGCGACCTGCCGGACGGGCGGAACTGGACTCGCTCTACTTCGACTACCCGCATTTCGATCCGCCGTCGGCGCGGGAGCAATCGGCCGATCCGGTTCCGGTCGCGATCGTCGGCGCGGGACCGGTCGGGCTTACGGCGGCGTTGGCGCTGGCGCGCCAGGGCGTGCGTTCCGTCGTGCTGGACGCCAAGTCGACCTTCAACGACGGCAGCCGCGCGATCTGCATTTCGCGCTCCAGCTTCTACATTCTGGACGCGATCGGCGCTCTGCCGCCCTTCGAGCGTAAGGCGCTGCCCTGGACCACGGGCCGCAGCTTCTATCGCGGCCGCCAGTTCCTCGAATTCCAGATGCCCGACAATGCGGCCGAGCGCTTTCGGCCCATGTACAACCTGCAACAGCAGCATATCGAGCGCTATCTCTGGGAGGCCGCCGCCGCGTCGCCGCTGATCGAGCTGCGCTGGCAGAGCGAGGTGATCGGCCTGGAAGACCGGGACGACGCGGGGATAACTCTCAAGGTCCGCGACCCGAATGGCGCCTACGAACTTCAGGCCGAATGGGCGCTCGCCGCCGACGGCGCCCGCAGCGCCATGCGGCGATTGAAGGGCCTGCGCCTGGAAGGCGAGAACTATGAAGGCCGCTACGTCATCGCCGACATCCGCATGGCCCATGACTATCCGACCGTCAGGCGCGCCTTGTTCGATCCCGCCTGCCGTCCGGGCGGGACGGTGCTGATCCACAAGCAGCCCGACGACATCTGGCGCATCGACTACCAGCTCGCCCCCGACGAAACCAACGAGGCGGCCACGACCGAGAGCGAGGTCCGTCGCAATGTGGATGCGGTGCTCGGCGAAGTCGGCCACGACGGCGGCTACGAGCTCGAATGGTGGAGCGTCTATTCCGCCAATACCCTGGCGCTCGACGATTACCGCCACGGCCGCGTGTTCTTCATCGGCGACAGCGCCCATATCGTGCCGATCTTCGGCGTGCGCGGCCTCAACAACGGCTTCGCGGACGCCGAGAACATCGCCTGGAAGCTCGGCTGGGTTCTGCGTGGACTGGCGGGCCCCCGGCTTCTCGACAGCTACACGCCGGAGCGGCGCGGCGCCACGTTGGACGTGTTCCGGAACGCCAGCAAAAGCGCAAGCTTCATGACGCCGCCGAGCCGGGGCTGGCGTCTCATGCGCGACGCCGCGTTGTCTCTGGCGCTGACCGAACCGTTCGCCGCCGAACTCGCCAATCCGCGCCAGATGACGCCGTACACATATGGCGAAAGTCCGTTGGCGGCGGCGGATAGGGATGCATTCGATGGCGGGCCGCCGCCCGGCGCGGTCGCGCCCGATCCCAAGGTGGACGACGGCTTCCTTTCGGAGAAGCTCGGCGGCGCCGCAGTCCTCCTGTTCGGCGCGTCGGACGGCCTTGAGGCGCTTGAGGGCATCCAAGGTCTTCAGGTCCTGCGATTGCCGCTCGGCGGCGAGGCTGCGAGCGCCTATGACGCGCGCGAGGGGACGGCCTATCTGATCCGCCCGGATATGTACGTCGCCGCCAGGTGGCGACAGGTCGATGTTGATAGCCTGCTGACGGCGCTCAGAGACCTTTTCGATTGGAGAAGCGCGCCATGACGCCGGAAGACGTCGAGACCGTCTATGAAGCGCTCGCGCGGGCTCTAGACGAGGTGGGGCCAAGTCTGTCGGAGATCTATCTCGCCAAGATCAGCCTTGCGTTGGCGCACCGGCTCGGCGACGTAGCGGCGGCTCTCGATATCATCGAGGGGTGCAAGGCCGACCTGCCGACGGAAAGCGAGCGATCTATCTGAGGGCCGACATCGCCGGCGCCAGGGTCTGCGTTACGCGGGAGGCGCGCCGGCCCGAATGACGGCCTCGATATCCTCCCAGGGCGAATTCGGGATGATCGAAAGCATAGTGACGTCCACCTCGGAATCCCAGGCTTCGAGATCCGTCCTGATCCGGTCCGGCGGGCCGTATACGGTCAATTGCTGAAGCAGGCGTTCGGCCGAGTCCGGTATGACCGCGGATTGCGGGCTGGGTTTGGGGTTGGCGGCGATCGTCGCTTCCACTTCGCTCTCGAAGCCGTCCCGTCGCAGCGAATTGGCGTATACGTCGCCCATGGCCGTCACATACCAGGCGACGTTCGCCGCAACGCGGGCGCGCGCCGATTCCGCATCCGGGGAGACAAACGCCGTCGGGCCGCTCAGCGTCAGATAGTCGGATGTTTCCAGGCCCGCCCTGTCCCGCAGGCGGTCTATCTCGGCCCGGCGTCGGGCGATGCGGTCGCGCGTGATGTAGAACGGGAACCAGCCGTCGGCTTCTTCCGCCGCGACGCGGATGGATTGGCGGCCCATGGCGGCGACGACGATTGGGATATCCGGGCGAGGCTTCTGGCCCATCCGCAACGGCCGGCTGTCGAGGTCGTCGTCGATATCGGCGCGCTCGCCGCTCAAGAGGCGCCGGACCTCCGTCACCGTATTACGCAGGCGCCGTGTCGGGCGCTTGAAGCCGATGCCGTGATATCCCTCGACCAGCGCCTGGGTGCTGGCCCCAAGCCCTAGGACATAGCGGTCGTCGCTCATCTCGTGCAGCGTCGCCGCGTTCATGGCGATCGTGCCCGGCGTTCTTCCCCAGATCGAGAGAATGCCGGACATCGGCCTGATCCGCTGCGTCTTGATCGCGATCTCGGCCAGGATCAACGTCGAGTCGAAGCCCCAGCCTTCCGGGACGGAGAAAAGCTCATAGCCGAGTTCGTCCGCCAGGATAGCCATGCGCACGATCACGTCGCGCCGTGTCTCCATCGGCGTCAACGCGATGCCCCGGCGAACGGATTTGCCTGTGGCGACAGTCATTTGATAACGGGCCTTTGGGTTCCGCAACGCCGGCGAGCCGCCCGCGCATCCAGGCCCTATAGATCGCGCAGATTACGCTGCAATGCAAAATTTTGCTTGGAGATGGACATATCGATGCTTTCGCCTCTGTTCTCCCGGTCGCCGTCCGACGAATGCGCGAGGTTTACGCCGGGACTTTGAATGGCGGCGTCGCCGCCGCGCGCGGTATCGCGATGCTTACGGTTGAAGGGAGCGCGCGCCCCGTACATGCCCTACATGCCTACCCAGCGATCCTCGAACCAGATTGGAGGGGCTCGCAGCCCTGGCTTGCGCGATCGGCCTGCTGCTTGCCACGTGCGCTTTGCAAAAATCGAAGCGCCCGTCGTCGCAACTTTCAAGGCAAAGGGTCTGTGTAAGCTGTTGCAGTTTTTGAGTAATGTGCTGCTCTCAACAGGCTCCCAGAGAATATGATTAATATTTCGTTAATTTTGACTCGCCTTTTGCGAACGCAGCATGTGAAACTGTCGTCGTCAGGCGCGGGGGCTGTCTTGACGTTTTATCGAAATGGCTAGGATGGAAAACGTCATGAAATCGATGATCGCCGCAGTTGCGGTCGCCGCCGTCGCCCTTTCGGGCGCGGCCGCCGAAGCGGCCCAATTCACATTCGCAAGTTTCACGTTCGAGCAGGACGACACGCCCGATAAGATCGGCCTGATCGGGAACGGCGCCACGATCGGCGGCGCGCCATTCACTTCCGGGAACGTCGAAGAACTTACGCGGTCGGTCGGCTTCAACTCCGTCTCCGGCACCGCCAACACCGGCTTCGTCGGCGCGCCGGGCTACGATCCGTCTTTGACGTTGGGCCGTCAGGCCAATGCCCAACTTGGCATCACCCAGGACGATGGCACGTCCTGTCTCTTCGGCTGCGCCATCAACATGCCGGGGGGCAACGACGGCACGGATGATCGGCACGGCATTGAGGTGAGCTGGGCGGACGGCTCCGGTCTCGCCAACGGCGCCGGCGATGACTTCGTCATTTATGAATCGATGAGCTCGTCGACCGGGTTCGAAGGCTTCATGGTTCGGCTTGGCGACGCCAACAACGTGTTCTCCGATTGGCGCTTCGAGGCGGCGGACAGCTTCCAGAACTATTCCGACAAGCCGGCGACGGGCGAGGGCGCCTCGGCGACAGGATTCGACATTCTCGATTTCGGCTTCTCCGGGGCCGATCCGATCGTCGTCATCCAGATCGCCAATCTGATGGACGTCGATACGCTCGGCACGGCCGGTAAAGTGCTGTTCGACGGGACCGGCGCGTCCCACGGCTTCGGCAGCAGCTCACTCGATCCGGATCCGCTCTATGTCGGCGTGTTGAACGGGCTTTCCACTTCGTCGGATGTGCCGGTTCCTGCCGCCTTGCCAATGTTGGCGGGCGCGGTCGGCATCTTTGGTCTTCTCGCTCGGCGTCGTCGCCGCGCCTACGGCCAATAACCGCCTATCGGCCGTCGTCGGAGCATCGACAGGCTTCGACGGCGGTTGCGGCGGGTCTATGCTTGGCGCGCACGGGCCAGGCGCCGCCAGACCCGGCGTTCGAGAACGATCTTGGCCGTCGCCAATAAAACCAAGACGGATAGCCCGACTTTGGTCACGGTCTCCATGGCGCCCTCGATCAGAAGCGCGTGCACGACCGTTCCCGCAACGATAGCGAGGGCGAGGAGCGTGTGGCCCATGCGCCAGACTCGGGGGCGGACGCCGAGGCGCTTGCGCAATGCGGCAAGCGCGGCGGCGGCGAAGAGCGCCCACATGGCGATCACGCCCCAGGCGGAGAAGGCTGTCGGCGCGCGGAAAAGTAGGGCGTCGATCACGTCGGGCGGACTGGTGAGCCATAGGCCGGCGACGTGCAGGACCACGCAAACGACGAGCATCCCGCCGACCCAGCGATGCAGGCGCCGGCTCCGGTGGATGGAGAGACCGGGCAACCGGCCGCCTATGAGCAGCGGCTGCAATAGCATCAGCGCCAGAGCGAGCACGCCGGCGAGGCCGGCCGCGATATAGATTTCGTCCCGCCATTGCAGCAGCGGGCTCATCGCCGCCGCTACGATCGGCGCGGCCATCGCAAGAAGAAGCGCGGACCAGATAAGCGCAGCCCGGCCCGGTCCCCTCGGCGCCATATCGTCAACCTCGCCTGGCGTCAGGCGGGCTTCAGGACGAAATGCGCCTCCAGGCTCGTGTCCTTCGCGCTTTTCATAACGGGGCGGAGGAAGACCGTTTCGAACGTGCCGCTGTCATAGGCGAGATGGCCGTGCGGCTGGCCGAAGGCCGGAACGATCTGAGGCATCTCGAGCCTGAAAACGCCGTTCTCATCCGTAAGAGTGGCGCCGTGGCTGCGCTGATCGCGCTCGTAGCCTTCCGTGGTATGCGCCCAGATCTGGATGCGCTGGCGGGGGAGGGGCGCGCCGTCGCCCGCGCGGCGCACGGTGCCGGTCATCCAGAACCCGCCGCCGCCGATCCGCTCCACGATGGGCGCGCCCGGGCGGTAGTTGTTGGAGCCGCCGCGCATGGAGGGCGTAGGCGCCAGGCCCTTCGCCTGGGCCGGCGTCAGCAGCCCGGACGTCCCGGTCGCCAGAACCGCGCCCCCGGCGGCGAGAAGCGCGCGACGGTTGAACGAGATCGAGGCCATCAGATTTTCCCCTGTCGAACGTGCATCCGTGGGGACGATATATGGCGCAATTGGGGCCGTGTCATGGCGCCTTGTTCTGGAAATGGCGCGCAGCGCCGGATCAGGCTGGCGGGCGCAGGCGGCATGACCCAAGCGACAGCGGGCAGCAGCGTGGCGCTGGTTCGCGTGAGCCGACGTCTTATGCCATCAGGCGCGGCGGCGCCTCAGGCCGGCAACGCCCATTCCCGCCATTGCCGCGCCCAGCATCGCCAGGCTGGGCGGCAACGGCACATCGCCGGTCGGGATCGGCGCTGCGGCGTTCGGATCGGTCTGGAGGCCGAGCTGGCCGGCCGTCACGCTGCCGCGCGTCAACTCCAGCCAACCAAACAACTGGTCGGCCGGACCATTGGTGTCAAAGAGCTGAAGCTGGAGGCCGATAAAGACCGTTGACCCGATCTCCGCCAGTGGCCCTTCGCTTAATTCCGGGCCAAGCACTTCGTAGAGATCAACGTCCGTCGAGAAGCTATCGCCGCCTCCAATTTCCTCTCCAGGCTCGAACGTCGCGGCAAACCCGTCCGCGCCGACCGCGATCGCGGCTGCGGATATGCCCGGCGTCGTCAGGCCGCGGATGGATCCGGCTTCGAACCCGCCCACCTCAAAGTCGATTTCGATCGACGTCGTGCCGCCTATGGACGAGCTCAGGACAACGATAGGGCTATCAATATCGACCACAAAAGTTGGACTGACCGAAATGATGAAATCCGTATTCGTGTCGTTATTCAGATCGATTTCGATTGGGGCCGTGTCGATGTCCGTCGTCTGATCGATATTGACGACCGTCAGCGATCCAATGCCGGCCGCGTGAGCGCCCATCGAAAACGTGACAGCCAGAGCCGCGGGAACGACCAACCCTGCCCCAAATCTTTTGAGCATGGCGCCAACAAGTCCTGGCCTCCGAGTTAACATGCTTGACAACGGATTATCTCCCACCTCAACCGATCTGCTCAAATATTTTAACTTAAGTTAACGGTTTAAGTCACTAAATCTGTCGCCATTACGCCATTTGATCGGGAAGAGGCTGACAGGGCATGAAATTTTGAGCGGCGCCGCCGGGCCATAAAGACGCCTTGCCTGAGTTTGTCGCCTGTTCGATCCGCCAATGGGGCAAGTTTATCGACGCATGAACCTTTCTCAACTCATTTGATTTACTGAAAAACGAGGTATATCGGGCGCCGAAAACAGATTCGTTGGTCGGCGGTCAAAGGTGTCGGCGTGCGGACGGGGGCCTTCAGGCAGGTGCTGTCAGACCAATCTCATAAGGTCTCTGGAAGGCCGGGGCGGGCAGGGCTTAGGCGGCGAGGAGCCGCCATTCAGCTAGTACCGCCGATCGGTTCAGTTTGTAAACTTTTCGGCTGACCAGGTGGCGTTCGAGATTGAATAGGTTGTGGACGGCGGCGTGGGTTGAGGCGAATTTCTGAAGGGTTTTGAAGCTTCGGAACTTGGCTATCGCGTACTCTCGTCGCCGGAAATGTTGGTGCGAATTTTCGGCACGATTGTTGAGCCATCGTCTGCATCGTTGACGGCGTTTGATCCCCAGATTTCTGAGCGCGGCGCCATAGGAGGCGAGGCGGTCTGTCACGAAGATCTTGGGACTGCCGTATCGTTTCATGGCGCGCCGTAGAAACCTAAGCGCAGCCTGGCGGTTCCTGCGTTTCGAGGCAAAGACTTTCAGGACCTCGCCCTCATGGTCGACGGCGCGCCAGAGGTAATGCTGGACGCCGTTAATGCGGACAAAGACCTCGTCGACGTGCCAGCGCCAGAGCGAATAAGACGGGTGGCGAATGCGCCGTTTCCGGATCTCGGCGGCGAACTTGGGCCTAAAGCGGTTCCACCAGAAACGGACGGTCTCGTGGCTGATGTCGATGCCACGTTCGAACAACAGGTCCTCGACCTAGCGAAGCGGCAACGGGTAACGGATATACATCATCACCGCGAGGCGGATGACCTCGGGCGAACTGTTGAAGCAGCGGAAGGGATTTCTCATCCGCCAAGGCTATGGGCCGTCCTTGACCGCTTCGAGCCGGATTGCTCTGCCACTGCCATTGCCGGCGCTTACGACGAGCCGTGTTTTGCGGAGACAAATTAGACGGGTCTGTGGCGGAGGGAGAGGGATTCGAACCCTCGAAGGACGTCACCGCCCTTAACGGTTTTCGAGACCGCCCCATTCAACCACTCTGGCATCCCTCCGGCGCGAGGCCTGGGGCTGGCGGCGCTCGCGAGGCGCGGAAACTAGCGGAGGCGGCGGCGTTGCGCAAGCTTGGCCGCCGCCTCCGGTCGTTCGGTCGGAACGCTACTCGGCCGCGTTCTGGATCAGCGTCGCCGCATAGGTTTCGCGGCGGATCAGGTTCGCCTCGAATTCCGCCGGAAACACGTCCGCGACGGAGCCGGCGACGACGTCGCTCGCCAAGAGCGCGTCCGCCCAGGCCTTGGCCTTGGGATAGCCGTCCAGCAGGCCCGTTTTCAGAAGCGAGTCCGCCATGATGAAGCGCTGGAAGAACGGCGCGTAGGCCGCGTCGACCAGGCAAAGGCGGTCGCCGCCGAAATAGGGGCCGTCGGCCGCATCGACCGAAAGCGCATGTTCGATGCGCTCCAGGCGCTTGTGCGCCATCTCGTGCCCGGCTTCCGAGGCATCTTTCGTCTTGGCGTAGTAGACGCCGGAAAGGCCGCTGGAGAAGTCCGGCACGAAATCGGTCCAGGCGCGATGGCGCGCGCGGACGACCGGATCGGCTGGGTGCAGTTTCGGCTCGACGGTCTCGTCGAGATATTCCGCGATGGCGTTGGATTCGAACAGCGGTTCGTCATCGACCAGCAGCACCGGCACCTTGCCGTGCGGCGAAATCTTCAGGAACCAGTCCGGCTTGTCGCGGAGATTGATGTAGGTCGTTTCGAAGTTGACCGACTTGGCGCGGAGGGCGATCACGGCCCTTTGCACCCACGGTCAGGTATAGGAGCTGATCAGATGCAGCTTCGGCATGATCTTGCGTCTCCAGACATGGTTTCGATGCCGCGACTATAGCAGACCGCCCAGGCGCGAGCGACTTGCGAAGCCGTTCGACCTTGCGCCAAGCTTCGAAAATACCGGAGGGCGGAAACATGACGGACCACGACGGCGATATCACCGAAGCCCAAAAGGGCATGTTCGACGCCGGACGCGCCTTACGGCGTCGAACGCGCGGCGGCCTTGGGACCGTTTCAGCGCCGGCGGAGGAGGTTCCCGTATTCGCCACGACGGACGTCCTGGTCGTGGGCGGCGGCCCGGCCGGCACGACGGCGGCGGTCGCGGCGGCCAGGACGGGCGCCAGCGTCATCCTGGTGGAGCGATACAACCATCTGGGCGGCCTTTCGACCGGCGGCCTCGTCATCTGGATCGACCGCATGTCGGACTGGGACGGGAAACTGGTCATCCGCGGGCTGGCGGAAGAGCTGCTCGACCGCCTTCCGGCCGACGCCATCAAGGGACCGGAACGGTCCCTGTGGGGCAGCCGCGAGGAGGGGCCGGTATCAGAGTGGGCGCCGCGCGCCTCCGCCCACCACGGCGCCGTCACCTGGGCGCCGATGATCGACCCGGAGTGGTTGAAGCTGGCCTCGCTTTCCATGATTTCCGAAGCCGGCGTGGATGTCCTCCTGCATTCCTGGGCGAGCGCGCCGCTGGTGGAGGACGGACGGCTTGCGGGCGCCATCGTCGAATCCAAGCAAGGCCGCGTCGCCATCCGCGCCGCCGCCGTCGTGGATGCGTCCGGCGACGGCGACATGTTCGCGCGCGCCGGCGAGGCGACAGAGGGCGATGTCGACCAGGACAACATTCACCACTGCGCCAATACGGCGTCGCTGCTCTCCGGCGTCGACGTGGACGCATGGATGGCGTTCAGGACCGGCGACCCTGCGGGCATGAAGCAGTTCATGCAGGCCGGCCGTCAGGCGGTGAAGCATTTCATCCTGCCGATGGCCGGCTGGCGGGACGACGTCGTGGTGTTCATGGGGCCGCGCTTCGCCGGCTTCGACGTTCTGAAGATCGACGATCTGACCCAGGTCGAACTGTTGTCCAGGCAGGCGATCGTCGACCTGCTGCAATTCTATCGGGCGAACGCGCCCGGGTTCGAGAAGGCATGGCTGATGTTGACGGCGCCGCAGCTCGGCGCCCGTCACAGCCGTCGACTGCAAGGCGAGGAGCGGATGACGGCGGAGATCACGCGGTCCGGCGCCGTGCTGGCGAACGAGATCGGCGTCAGCCCGAGCCTCAGCCCGAACCTGCCGACCGTATCCGTTCCCTATGGCGCGCTGCTCGCCCGCAAGACGGACAATCTGCTGGTGGCGGGCCGCCATATCTCGACCGACGCACAGACCCACACCTTCATGCGTGAAATCCCCCAATGCTGGCTGACCGGCCATGCCGCCGGCGTCGCCGCGGCGTTGACGGCGAACCGCGGCGGCGCGGCGCGGGACGTGCCCGTCGCCGATATCCAGCGGGGCCTCGCCCGGCAGGGCGCTTTTCTCCAATCCCAAGCCGACTAGGAGCCGGATAGGCCGATGAGCGATCCCAAGGATCTTGTGCTGCTCGATTATGAGGACCGGGGCGACGCCGGCCGGATCGCGCGGCTGACGTTCAACAACCCCGAAAAGCGGAATGCGCTGGGCCTTGGCGGCAAGGAACGGTTCATCGAGCTGATGACCGCGATCAAGCATGACGACAGCCTGCGCGCCGTCGTGCTGACTGGCGCCGGGGACCGCAGTTTTGTCGGCGGCACCAATCTGGCGGAAATGAAGGACTTCGACCTGGATCAGGCCGAAGCGTCCTCCACCAAAACGCACAGGGTCTGCGACGCCGTTCGGCAATGCCCGGCGCCCGTGATTGCGCGGATCAACGGCTACTGTTTCGGCTCCGGCTTCGAGATCGCGGCCTGCGCCGACATGCGGGTCGGCGTCGTCGGCGCGAAATTCGGCATGCCGGAAACGCGGTTCGGCATCCCTTCGGGCATGGAGGCTTCCGCGCTTCCGCGCCTGATCGGCTGGGGCAAGGCGACGGAGCTTGTGCTGACCGGCGACCATATAGACGCGGAGGAGGCGTTCCGGATCGGCTTTCTGAACCGCCTCGTCGCGCCGGAAGACCTGGATGCGGCGGTCGAATCCTGGTTGGACTCGCTGCTGGCCTGCGGGCCGCGCGCCGTCCGCATCCAAAAGCGCCTGATCATGGATTGGGATCGCATGTCGGTAACGGACGGCGCGCGCGCCGGCATCCAGGCCTATGTGGAGGCCTATCGAACCGACGAGCCCCATCGCCTGATGACGGCTTTCCTGAACCGCAAACGCTGAGGCTGAACCATGACGCCCGTTTTCACGCCGCTTTCCGAACATACCGGCGTCGCCGTCGAAGGCGTCGATCTGAGCGCAGACCTATCGGCGGAACTGGTCCAGTCGCTCTATCGGGCCTTCCTGGATAAGTCGGTGCTGGTGGTTCGCGGCCAATCCCTGGACCCCGATCAGATGCTGGCGGCGGCGCGCCTGTTCGGCGAACCCTTCGATCAGCACAACACCCGCTTCGCGCTGCCCGAGCGGCCCGAGGTGCATTACATTTCCAACCAGGACAAATATCCGAACGGCAAGCCCTATATCCCAGGCTCCGGCTATCACACCGACCATTCGAACGCCGCCGAGCCGCCCAAGGCGACGGTTCTCCTGGCGAAGGCGCTCCCTAGCCAGGGCGGCGATACGCAGTTCGTGAACATGGGGCTCGCCTACGAAACGCTCGATGCGGAGACCCAGGCGCGCATCGAAGGGCTGCAGGCCGAACACGTCTATCAATCGAGCCATAGCGCCCGGAAACTGGTGGGGCTGACCGAGAAGAGGCGCCAGGAGGTCGAGCAGAGCGTCGTCCACCCCCTCGTGCGCCGCCATGGCGAGACGGGGCGGCGCGCGCTCTATATCAATCCCATTCGGATCGAGCGCCTGATCGGCATGTCCAACGAGGAAGCGCTGCCGTTGCTCGACCGTCTGCTCGCCCATGCGACGCAGCCCGCGCACGAATACCGCCATAGTTGGCGGATCGGCGATTTCGTGATGTGGGACAACCGAAATTTGTTGCATAAGGCGAACGGCGACTATGACCTGAATGAGCTCCGGTATTTGTACCGCCTGATGCTCCGGGGCGAGCGCCCATTACAATCTTGAATTAAATAGGAAAATTTCTGTGGTTATTCCGGAAAATTGACAGAATGCCGCAGGCGCCGCCAAACTTTCCTCGCGTCAGGATGACGCATTGGGGAATTGTGCGCGTCGTCAGGTAGCCAGCGCAGCCAAATTGCGGGGAGCGGGCTATGGCGGTCATCGACGGCGACGGCAACGGGAACACACTCGAAGGCACGGTGGACGACGACGTTCTGAATGGCCTGGGCGGCAACGACACGCTTGACGGCCTGGATGGGGACGATCAGCTCTTCGGCGGCGACGGCAACGATCTCCTGATCGCCAACAATGGCGACGAGTTGCTGGACGGCGGCGACGGGTTCGATACGGCCCGATTCTCCTTCCGTGGGCAGGGCTTTACATTCTTCCTGGCCGCCAGCGGGTCAGCCGTCTCGGCCGACACCCTGCAAACGTATACGCTTGTCGATATCGACGGCGTCATAGGCACCGCATTCGACGACAGTTTTAGCGTCGATACGGCGTTTATCGGCGACAATGGCGATGCGTTCGCTCAGTTCCAGGGCGGCGCCGGCGACGATACGATCACCGGTAACGACGATGTGACCGTCCGGGCGCTGTATAACGACGCCACAGGCGGCGTCAGCGTCGACCTGGAAACGGGCGTCGCCGTCGGCATCGGCGGGGACAATGGCATCGGCGAAGACACGCTGATCAACGTCCACGATGTGAACGGCTCGAACTTCGACGACATTATTCGCGGCACGGATAATACGCCTGGCCCGTTCGGCCGCGAGTCTTTCCGCCCTAATTTCGGCTCGGACGATATCGACGGGCGCGGCGGCGTCGATCGGCTCGACTATCGGGGCACGAACGGCGTCGTCGTCGATATGGCGGCGGGGACGGCGACCAAGAATGGGACGTCCGATTCCGATACGTTCGCCAACATCGAGAATTTGCGCGGGTCGGACACGAACGACGTCCTGCTCGGCGATGACGCCGCGAACGTCATCGAAGGACGGTCGGGGGACGACCGGATTGACGCCAGGGGCGGCGACGATCTCATCGACGGCGACGACGGGTTCGATACGGGCGACTGGCGCAGCCGCGGCCAGGGCTTCAATTTCGTGCTCGACGGGTTCAACAACACGGCCGTCAGCGACGACAACGCCGAGACAGACACGTTCCGCCAGATCGAATCCCTGATCGCAACGGACTTCGGCGACGAATTCACGGTCGAATCGTCCTTTAGCGCGGATGAAGGGAACTTCGTCTCCATTCGCCTGGGCGCCGGGAACGACACGATCACGAATAACGGCGCCGCTGTGCGCGTAGACTACACAAGCGCAAGCGACGGAGTGACCGTGGACTTGGGCGCCGGCACGGGCGAAAGCACCGCCGGCGGCGACGCGGCCGGCGTTGGCGTGGATACGCTGTCCGATGTCCACCGCGTTCGAGGGTCTGGCTTCGACGACATTCTGACCGGCTCGGATTCCGGCGGCGCCTTCGAGGAGTTCGACGGCCGCGCCGGCGACGACGTCATCGACGGCGTCGGCGGCACGAACAACCAGGCGCGCTACGCGTTCTCGCCCAATCGGGTCGTGGTCGACTTGTCCGCGAACGAGGCGAGCGAAGACGGTCGCGGCGGCTCGGACCAGCTGTTCAATATTCAGCATATCCGGGCGACCGACCATGACGATATCTTGACGGGCGACAGCGCCAGCAACTTCTTCCGCCCTGGCGCCGGCGACGATACGGTGACCGGCGGCGACGGATTCGACACCGGCGATTATCGGTTCGATTCCAGCAGCCCGATCACCTTCACGCTATCCTCCACGGTTACAGCGGTCGGCGCTTCGATCGGCACGGATACGTTCTTCGAGGTGGAGCGCTTCAAGGGCGGCAGCGGCGACGACACGTTCACCGCCGACCTGGATTTCGTTGGGTCTTTAGGGAACACCGACGGTATCGTTCTCGCATTCAATGCCTTCGAGGGCCGGCAAGGCGACGATACGATCAACGGCAATGGGCTGACCCGCATAGAGTACTTCGGCGCGGCGGAAGGGATCGACGCCGACTTTATTCGCGGCACGGTTATCGGCGGCTCGAATGTGGGCACGGATACGATTTCCGGCGTCAGTTCGATCGCAGGCAGTGGTTTTGATGATGTCCTGAACGGGAGTGACGATGATCCGTTCAACGATCGGTTTTCTGTCGAGGATTTCCTCCCCGGCGCTGGCGATGACATAGTTGACGGTCGCGGCGGCAACGATCGATTGAACTATAGTTCGTCCAATAATGGTATGGGCGTCACCGTCGATTTGACCATAAACACAGTAACCGACGGATTTGGAGACACCGATACGTTCTTTAATATTGAAGGCGTGCGTGGTTCTGATTTTGTCGACAATCTCTCTGGCGACGATGGCGACAATAACTTCGAACCGGATAATGCGGATGACGTCATCGACGGTCGTGGCGGTGACGACGTCATCGTTTATGATAATCAGTTCGGCGCTGTGAACGTCGACCTCGCCAATGGAACTGCCGATGACGGCGAGGGGGGGACAGATACGCTGATCTCGATTGAGCAAGCGGTGGGCTCGCCGTTCGACGACATTCTGACCGGATCGACTGCCGACAACATCCTGATTGGCCGTAGCGGCGCCGACATGATCAACGGCGGCGATGGCGACGATTTACTCGAGGGCTCGGAAGGCGACGACATTCTAGACGGCGGCGCGGGCGCCGACGAGATGGACGGCGGGCTCGGCGACGACACCTTCACCGTCGACGACGCCGGCGACGTCCTGTCGGAAGATGGCGGGACGGACACGGTTATAGCGTCCGTCGCGTTCAATCTGTCCGGCGGTTTCGAAAACCTCGAGTTCACGGCGGACGCCGGCGACGTCGACGGCAATGGCAACAGCCTCGCCAACGAGATCACCGGCTCGAACGGCGCGAACGTCATCAAGGCCGGCGGCGACGACGACGTCGTGGAGGGCCTGGCCGGCGACGACACCCTGAACGGCCAGTCCGGCGACGACATCCTGCGCGGCGGCGACGGCCTCGACTTCCTCACAGGCAAGATCGGCGACGACATGCTGTTCGGCGGCGCCGATAACGACCAGCTTCGGGGCGAGGAAGGCGACGATCACATGGAGGGCGGCGGCGCCAAGGATCGGATTATCGGCAAGGCCGGCGTCGATACGATCATCGGCGATGAAGCGAACGACAAGTTGTTCGGCAACAGCGGCGACGATCTGATTACCGGCGGCGTGGGCAAGGATTCGATGAACGGCGGCGCCGGCGCCGACACGTATTTCCTCGCGCCGGGATCGCAGGTCGACACGATCAAGGATTTCACGCCGGGCGAGGACTTGCTGGATATCTCGGCCTTCGGCTTCGCCGACTTCGATGCGGTCGACGCCGTGATGCGCGACAAGAACGGACGCGCGCAGATCAATCTCGATGGCAGCCGGGATGTCGTTCGATTGAATGGGGTCTTGGAGGCCGATCTTTCGGAAGGGGACTTCATCCTCTTCTAGACGCCGCCGTCGCCGGCAAGGGGCGTTCATCGATCTGTCGGTTGACGGCGCAATCCTGCCGGGCGATAGCTTGCCGAAAATCCACGTATTTCAGTGCTGGAAGGCGATGCTATGGCGGTGATCGACGGTGGCCCAGGCTCGCAGACCCTCGAAGGCGGCGATGAAGATGACGTCATCAGCGGTTTCAGCGGCAACGATGACCTCTTCGGCAATGGCGGGGACGACGTTCTGCTCGGCGGGGGCGGCTTCGACGACCTGACCGGCGGCGACGGCGATGACGATCTGAACGGCGGCGGCAGCTTCGACAACGCCTTCTGGACGGACCGGATTCAATCCTTTTCCTTCAATCTTGGCTCGAGCAGCTTCGCCATCAGCGAGGACGGGCTCGAAACAGACACGTTCTCCCGCATCGAAAGAATCTTCGCGACGCCCCATGGCGACGCCTTCGTCACCAGCGACAATTATTTTTCCGATGAGGGCGGGGACTTTGTCGCGATCCGCCTGAACGCCGGCGACGACACGATCATCAACAACGGCCTGGACCTGAAGCTGGAATACGACGTGGCGTCAGCCGGGGTGAACGTCAATTTCAGCACCGGCATCGGCCAAAGCATCGGCGCCAATGACGAGGCGGGCATCGGCGTGGATATCTTCACCGGCGTGCCGCGCGTTCGCGGCTCGCAGTTCGACGATATTCTGACCGGCAGCAATAGCGGCGACGCTTTCGAGGAGTTCGAGGGGCAGGGCGGCGACGACGTCATCGACGGCGGCGGCGGCACGAATAACCACGTCCGCTATTCCAATTCGCCTGGCGGAGTCGTCGTCAATCTCGTGACCGGCGAAGCGTCGGACGGCTTCGGCGGCGTCGATACGATCTCGAACATTCAGAATGTGCGGGGGTCACGGTTCGGCGATGTGATCGTGGGCGATGATCAGGAGAATATCATTCGCCCGCTCGGCGGCGACGACATCATCGATGGCGGCGGCGAGTTCGACACGCTCGAATATCGGGTCGAAGCGACCGGCGCGCTCCTGTTCTCCCTTTCGGCATCCGTCACGGTCACGGGCGACGGCATCGGCGAGGATGGCGCGGTCAACATCGAACGCTTTTTCGGGTTCGATGGGGACGACGTCTATACGGTCGACGCCAGCTTCCGCAATACGCTCGACAATCTGGACGGCGGTCTGAAGCTGTTCAACGCCTTCATGGGCCGCGGCGGCGACGACACGGTGACGGGCAACGGCTTTACCCGGATCGAATATTCCCAGGCTACGGGCGCGATCGAGGCGGACCTGGCGGCCGGCACGGTCGTCGGCGACGCATCGGTTGGGACGGACACGGTCGCCGGCGTGAACGGCATCGTCGGCAGCGCTTTCGACGACGTTCTGCGGGGCGGTTCGGACCTGGATATCGGCGAGCGGTTCTCTTTCGAACTGTTCGACGGCGGCGCCGGCGACGACGATATCGACGGCCGCGGCGGTCTCGACCTTCTGGATTTTACCGACGGGTCTTCCCAATCAGGGATCGACTTGGACCTGACCACTGGCGTGGTCGACGACGGCTTCGGCGGCACGGATGTCTTCGCGAATATCGAAGGCGCGCTGACGGGCGAGGCCGATGACGCGCTTCGGGGCGACGGCGAAGACAATTTCTTCAGCCCGGGCGGCGGGGCGGATATCGTCAGCGGACGCGGCGGGGTCGATACGGTCGTCTACTTCACCCAATCCGCCGGCGTCTCCGTGGACCTGGCCGCGGGGGAGGCGATCGACGGAGGCGGCGATACAGACAGCCTGACTTCCATCGAGAACGCCGTCGGCTCCGTCTTCGACGACGAACTGACAGGCGACGACAAGGACAATTTCCTCTCCGGTCGGAGCGGGGAAGACGTTATCGACGGCGCCGCCGGCGACGATACGCTGGAAGGCGGCGCTGGCGCCGACGACATCACGGGCGGCGACGGCGAGGATTTGGCGTTGTACGCCTTCGATACGGCTGGCGTGGTCGTGGACCTCGCGGCTGGCGAGGCGACCGACGGCGCGGGCGACGTCGATGTCCTGACGGGCATCGAAGGCGCGATCGGCTCCGCCTTCGATGACGCCCTGTCGGGCGACGCCGGGGCGAACCAGCTCTTTGGCCTGGACGGGAATGACGTCCTGGATGGCGGCGCAGGGGCCGATTTCCTGGACGGGGGCCTCGGCGATGACCGGTTCGTCGTCGATGACGCTGGCGATGCGTTGGCGGACGACGGCGGCGAGGATACCGTTGAGGCGTCCATAGCCTTCGACCTTCCTGGCGGCATTGAGAACCTGGAATTCACCGCCGATGCGGGCGACGTCGACGGCAATGGCAATTCCCTCGACAATCGCATTACAGGCTCGAACGGCGCCAATCAGATCAAGAGCGGCGGCGGCGCCGACGTGCTGTTCGGGCTGGATGGCGACGATATTCTGAACGGCCAGAGCGGCGACGACGAACTGCATGGCGGGGACGGTCTCGATTTCCTGACCGGCAAGGAAGGCGACGACGCGCTATTCGGCGGCGGCGAGAACGATCAGCTCCGCGGCGAGGAAGGCGACGACCACATGGAGGGCGGGGGCGCCAAGGACCGCCTCATCGGCAAGGCCGGCGCCGACGAACTTCTCGGCGACGAGGCCAACGACAAGCTGTTCGGCAATAGCGGCGACGATGTGATCACCGGCGGCGTCGGCAAGGACGTCATGACGGGCGGCGCCGGCGCGGACCTGTTCGTTCTGGCCCCCGGTTCGCAGGTCGATACGATCAAGGACTTTACCGTCGGCGAAGACCAGATCGACGTGACAGGGTTCGCTCTGGCAGATTTCGCCGCGCTGGAAGCGCTTATCAGGGACAAGAATGGCCGCGCGCAGATCAATCTGGACGGCAGCAATGACGTGGTGCGCTTGAACGGCGTTCTCTCCGCCGACCTCTCAGAGGACGACTTTATCGGTCTCGGATGAGCGGCTTCGCGAGGCGCGCGATGACGCAACCCCGAAAAGAAACCAGCCTTAGGCGAGGCGCCTAAGGCTGGATAGTTTGAGGTTTGACGATGAAGTAGAAAGGCGCGCCGCGCCCTACCGATCCGATCGCGGACGCTGTCCCGCGTTTGACCGGATCGGGGCCAAACGCGGTTGGCGCTAGTGCGTGCGCGGAGGGTCGATCCGAACGGTCACGCCCTTCTGGCGCAGCCCGCCGACGACGGCGCGGCCGCGTTTCGGAAAGACGATGCTGTCGCCCGGCCCGAGAATGATATCCGCGCCGGTGTTGCTCGTCGTAACCCAGACCAAGCCTTCGACGGAGACGAGGGTTTGGCCGGCCTCGATGTCCAGGCCCTCAACCGTCTGGTTGGGAACCACGATATCGCGCATAGCGGTGTACATCTGATTGTCTCCTGAAGCGACGTCGGCGCGGCGCGCTAGCCGGCGATCGACGTCGCTGCAATGTCATTCCTGTTAGACGGAAGGCGTCGGGCCCCAGGGGCGCACGCTCGACCAATGGGTCGCCGGCTTCTCGGTCGCTCCCGCTTTGGCGGACTTGCCGAAAAGGAAGCGCCAACCGGCGGACAGGGTCTGGCTGAACGCCTCGGCGCGGATCTTGCGCGCGCGGGCCATCGCTTCCTCGATCTCGCTTTCGGTGGGGACCCGAACGGTGTTGTACTTCATGGTCATTTTGAGGTTTCCTATATCGCCAGGGGATGTTGCGTTGCAATATAGGGCCTGTTTTTGGGATGACACCGGATATTTTCTCGGGTGACCTATGAGGAATTCTCATGAGTGAGTTAACCGTTGAGTAGGGCTTTGCCGCCGCTTAATGCGTTGCGGGCCTTCGAAGCGGCCGCCCGGCACGGCAGCATGTCCAGGGCGGCGGACGAGCTTGGCGTCACGCCTGGGGCGCTCAGTCACCAGGTGCGGGCGCTCGAAGATTTCCTTGAAGTGAAGCTGTTCGAGCGGCTCACGCGCTCCATTCGGCTGACGGCGCAGGGCGAGCTGCTGTATCCGGGGCTTCAGGGCGGGTTTCAGCAAATCCGGGAAGCCGTTTCGGCGCTCCGCCGCAGCGAGGATCCAAACCATCTGGTGTTGAGCACGCCGCCCGGCTTTACCGCCAAATGGCTGGCGCCCAGGCTTTACCGTTTCTCGAGCGCGCGGCCCGATGTCGAGGTTCGGGTGGCGTCCTCCGCACGGAACGCCGACTTTATGACGGACGGCGTCGATATCGCCGTGCGCAACCTCTCGCTTGAACACCGGATCGACGGCAGCCTGCGGGCGGACTTCCTGGCGGAGATATCTCTGCTCCCGGTCTGCGCGCCGACATTGATCGCCCGCCTCGGCCCGTTCGACACGCCCGCCGATCTGGCGCGGGCGCCGTTGATTCAGGACGAAACCTTCGTCGGGCGCGCGAACATGCCTCGTTGGTCGGACTGGTTCCACGCGGTCGGCGCGCCCGAGGCCCACCATGCCCATGGCATGAGCTTCAGCAGCGCCGACCATGCGCTTGGCGCGGCCGAGGAAGGGGCGGGCGTTCTGCTGGCGAGCGACATTCTTGCGCACGACGACCTGATATCCGGCCGCCTGGTCGCGCCGTTTCCCCTGGCGCTGCCGACGGGCAGAGGCTTCTACCTCGTGTATCCTGCGGTCGCGACCGAGCGTGAGAATGTCGCGGCGTTCCGAAGCTGGGCCATGGCCGAAGTCGAGGATATGGAGCCGTTCCATCAGGCGTTCGAGACCATAGAACTGAAGAAGGGGGCGTGACCGGATGGCGACATCCTTCGAGAAAGGCTGGCGCCCGGCGGTGATTGGCGAGATCGTCTCCGCCCATAGCGCCTACTACGCCAGGGAATGGGGGTTCGGCGCGTTCTTCGAAGCGAAGGTCGCAAAGGAAATCGCCGCATTCGTCGAACGATACGACTCGTCGCTGGACCTTTTGCTGAGCGCGAGGGACGGGGACGGGTTTCTCGGCAGCGTCGTCATCGACGCATCGGACCCCGCGCTGGAGTCCGGGGAGGCGCATCTCCGTTGGTTTATCGCTGTCGACCGGGCGCGCGGCTTCGGAATTGGCGGGCGCCTCTTGGCGGATGCGCTCGCGTTTCTGGACGGGACCGGGCGGACGCGTTGTTTCCTCACGACTTTCAAAGGGCTGGACGCCGCGCGCCGTTTATACGAACGCCACGGATTTCGTCTGACAGAAGAATCCGCCGGCGCCTCCTGGGGCGCGCGCGTAACCGAACAGCGGTTCGACCGACTGTTGGTTTAACTGCATTGGGCGCGCAAAGAAAACCGTGTAAATGGCGGAAAATACGCTATTATGAGTCCCAAACAGGCGTGGGCAAGGGCAGGCCCTCAAAGTCCGCCGCGCCAAGCGGTTCGTCGACCGGAATGTTCTCGCGCTCCAAGAGCGACATGATTTGACGGACATGCTGGGTCGAGTGCCAGACCGTCCTCTCCAGCACTTCATGGGCAGGCTGTTCGCCGTAATAGGTCGCCATGCGGCCTTGGCCGAGCGCGTCGCCCTCCGCTTTCGCCCAATCGGCGAAGGCCTGGCGCGTCTGCTCGCCAAAGCGGGCGATATCGGCGCTGGTCTGCAAATCGTCGGTCGGAGGGGCGACCAGACGGTCATGGGCGAGCGGTTCGCCCGACCCGCGCGCTTCGAGAAAAGCGGCCGGCACCTGAAACAAATGGTGCATCAGGACGCGATAGCTGCGCGGCCGGTTCGGCAATTCCTTCGCCAAAGCATCGTCGGGCATCTGGCCGACATAGCGGATGGCGGCCCGCCAGATCTTGTCGCCGCGCGCGACCAGTTCCGCCGGCGAAAGCGCCGGGCCGACATCTTCCTTGAGGCCGAGGAACTCGACCACGTCGCCGATCAACTGGGCGAAGACGAACTTGCCGGCCTTTGCGACGACCGGCACGGAACGCGCGCCAAGCGCCTGCAGTTCGGCCATGCCGTCCGCATCTTCCAGGACATTTATCGATCTGAACTCGATCCCACGGACCGAGAGGAATTCCTTGACCCTAAGACAGCTCGTTCAATGCGGCTGCCAGAAGACCGTGATTTCGCTCGCCATTTGTGACTCTCCTGTTGCGGCCAGAATAGCGGACGCCGCGCCGCGGAGCAATTCGAGCGCCATTCCGGGTTTACAAACCGGCCGGCGCGCGCCCGTATGTTCGCCGGGACCAGCCAATAGGGACGACGGAGCTTCGCCATGACCAGCCTGAAAACGAAACTTGCCGCGGGAGAGTTCATCGCGGCGCCGGGCATATATGACGGAATCTCCGTTCGCCTCGCGGATTCGATGGGATTCGACGCGCTCTATATGACGGGTTATGGCGTCGTCGCCTCCCATCTCGGCCTGCCGGACGCGGGGCTCGCCAGCTATCGCGACATGTTGGAGCGCGTGCGCGCCTTTGCGGCGCTCGCCAAGACGCCGATCATCGCGGACGGCGATACCGGCTATGGCGGTCTCCTGAACGTCGAGCACACCGTGCGGGGATATGAAGGCGCGGGCGCCGCCGGCATTCAGCTCGAGGACCAGGAGTTCCCGAAGAAATGCGGCCATACCCCCATGCGCCGGGTCATTCCTTTGGAGGACATGCTGAAGAAGATCAAAGTCGCCGTGCAGGCTCGCGATTCGAATGAATTCCTAATCGTCGCCCGCACGGACGCCCGCACCGGCCATGGCCTGGACGAAGCGCTCCGCCGGGGCGAGGCGTTCGCGGCGGCCGGCGCCGATGTCGTCTTTGTCGAAAGCCCCGAAAGCGAGGACGAGATGCGGCGGATCGGCGAGACAATCGACGCGCCGCTGCTGGTGAACGTCGTCGAGGGCGGCTGCACGCCGGTCCTGCCGGTCGAGGATTACAAGCGCTTGGGCTATTCCATCGCAATCTATCCCGCCGCCGGGTTTCTCGCCGTCGGCGCGGCGCTGAAATCGGTCTATGGCCAGATCCGAGATACCGGCTCCAGCCTCGGCGCCGAAGCGCCGCTGGCAGGCTTCATGGAGTTCAGCCGCGCCATGGGTTTCGAGGCGGTCTGGGACTTCGAACGGCGCTGGGCCGACGACGCCTAAGCGCTGGATCAGGCCGGATTGCGACCCAACGTCCTGGTTGAAACCGGAAATTAACGCCGCGTGCGCCTACTTTCGTAACGCGCGCCACATTGACGCGCCTTGCTCTAAAGCAGAAAGTGAGCCGTGCGGCGAGAATCGAGGGATCGACGCGTCGCGCAAGAGGAAACACGGGCCGAACCGGCCTGCAAAATTTGGGGGGAACCATGGCCACAGCGAGCGGCGATCTCGACGATTTCATGAATGGCGTTCGGCGCCGGAACCCGGGCGAAACTGAGTTCCATCAGGCGGTGCAGGAGGTCGCGGCGACGATCCTGCCCTACATCGCGGATAAGCCCGAATACAAGGAAGCGATGATCCTGGAGCGGATGACCGAACCGGATCGCGTGGTGTCCTTCCGGGTCACCTGGCAGGACGACAACGGCAATATTCGCGTCAATCGCGGCTACCGCGTGCAATTCAACAATTCCATCGGCCCGTATAAGGGCGGCGTTCGGTTCCATCCGTCCGTCACCCAGTCAGTCCTCAAGTTCCTGGGCTTCGAGCAGACCTTCAAGAACTCGCTGACGCAGCTGCCCATGGGCGGCGGCAAGGGCGGCGCCGACTTTAACCCGAAAGGCAAGTCCGACCGCGAGATCATGCGGTTCTGCCAGTCCTTCATGACCGAACTCGTCCGTTATGTCGGGCCGGACGTCGACGTTCCGGCTGGCGACATCGGCGTCGGCGGCCGTGAGATCGGCTTCATGTTCGGCCAGTACAAGCGCCTCACCAACCGCTTCAACGGCGTGTTGACCGGCAAGGGCCGTGAATTCGGCGGCTCGCTGATGCGTCCGGAAGCCACGGGGTACGGCGCGGTCTACATGCTGGAGGACATGCTGCACACCAAGGGCACGGAGATCGAGGGCAAGAAGGCCGTCATTTCCGGCTCCGGCAACGTCGCCACCCATGCGGCGGAGAAGATCATCCATCGCGGCGGCACCGTGCTGACGCTCTCGGACTCCGGCGGGTTCATCTACGACAAGGACGGCATCACGCTCGAACGTCTGCAGTGGATCAAGGATCTGAAGGAGAAGCGGCGCGGCCGTATCTCCGAGTATGCGGACGAGTTCGGCGCCGAGTTCCACGAAGGCCGCCCCTGGGGGGTCGCGTGCGACGTAGCCCTGCCGTGCGCCACGCAGAACGAAATCAATGGCTCGGAAGCCGAAACGTTGATCAAGAACGGCTGCATGGCGGTTTCGGAAGGCGCGAACATGCCGACCGACATCGAGGGCATCAACAAGTACCTCGACGCCAAGATCCTCTACGGTCCGTCGAAGGCGGCCAATGCGGGCGGCGTCGCGACCTCCGGCCTCGAGATGAGCCAGAACGCGGCCCACATCTCCTGGAAGGAAGAAGAGCTTTCCAAGCTGCTTCGCGACATCATGAGCAACATCCACTCGGCCTGCGTCGAATATGGCGACCAGGGCGGCGGGTATGTCGACTACATGAAGGGCGCGAACATCGCCGGTTTCCGCAAGGTGGCCGATGCGATGCTGGCCTTCGGCGTCGTCTGATCGACGGCGACATTTCGCGGCTTGCGGCCGGCGTCTCCGGAAGGAGGCGCCGGCCGCTTGCTTTTTCGGGGGATGGAGCCACTTTCGCGGCATGAAGAAAGCGCTATCTATCGCGGCTCTGGCTGCGTCCTTCATCGCCGCGACGCCCTTACGCGCGGCAGAGTGCCCGGCCGTCGGCGAGTGGCGCGATCCCGCGACGAATGCGATTGTGCCGGCGCCCGAGGCGATCGAGCGTCTGGCGGCTGGCGATGTCGTTCTGTTGGGCGAGAACCACGGCATCCCGGACATGCAGCTTTGGCAGGCGGCGACGGCCGCGGCCATCGCCGCCAAGCGCGGCGCGGCGCAGTACGGCTATGAAATGCTGCCGCGCGCCGCGCAGCCGGCTCTCGACGCCTGGGCGCGCGGCGAAACCGGCCGCTCGGCCTTTCTGGCGGAAGCGAACTGGCAGGGCGTCTGGGGTTTCTCGCCAGCGAGCTATGATCCGATCCTGCGCCTGCCGCGCCTCCAGAACGCGCCCGCGATCGCGCTGAACGTCAACCGCAGCCTCGTCCGCAAGGTGGGCCAGGAAGGCTGGGCGGCCACGACGGAGGAGGAGCGGCGCGGGGTTAGCGAACCCGCGCCGGCGGGCCCGGCCTATCGGGAGCGTCTCCGCGCCGTGCTCGAAGCGAAATCGGCCGTGGGCGCGATGCCGCCCGCCGGCCGCCATGGCGAGAAGGACGCGGCGCCCAAGGACAGTCCGCACGAGGGCCACGGCGCCCATCAGAACACGCCCGCGATCGACGAAGCCCAACTCGACCGGTTCGTCGCGGCGCAGCAGGTCTGGGATCGGGCGTTCGCCGAAGCGATCGCCAAAGGCAGGGCGGAGCGCCCGGGGAGGCCCGTCATTGCGTTCATGGGCAGCGGCCATGTGGAGTATGGCCATGGCGTCAGCTGGCAATTGGCCGATCTTGAGGTCGGCCCTGTCAGAAGCGCGGTTGCTGTCTTCAATGGCCCGGACTGCGCGATCGAGGCGGATTCCGCCGGCCGCCCGGTCGCGGATCTCGTCTACGGCCTGCCGGCGCGCATAGCGGAGCCCGGGCCGCCGCCAAGACCCCGGATCGGCGTGTTCATCAAGGATGCGGAAACGGGCGGAGCCGCCATCACGCGCGTGACGGAAGGCTCGCCCGCGGAAGTCGCGGGATTCCTGGCGGGCGATGTCGTTACCGAGGCTGCGGGCCGAGAGGTGCGGAACGCGGCCGAACTGGGCGCCGCGATACGGGCGCACACATGGGGCGCCTGGCTGCCGTTCGCCGTCGCCCGGAACGGCGAGGCTTTGGAACTCGTCGCCAAGCTGCCGAAAGCGCCGCCGCAATGATCGCCACGATCGCACGGCTGTCGCTCGCGGGCTTGCTGTTCCTGGCGCCGGCATTGGCGGAGGCGGCGGAATGGGTCGAGGTCGAGATTACGATCGACATGGCGGCCGGCACGGTGTCCGGAGACGCGACGGCGCCGGACGGCGGCATGATGCTGATCCGCCTGAAGCGCCCGCCGCTGGACGCGTCCCCAGACCCGATGGATGGGTATATCGGGCCGGACAGCGCGCTCCTGCCGATCGCCTCCGGCTGGCTGCCGCCCTTGCCGGCCGGGGCCGCCGGGTGGCGCATATCGGCGACGACGCCGCCTGGATTTTTGGCGGCGCCGTTTCCAGGCGGATCGGTCGAACGGGCGGACGACGGGTCCGGCCACACGGCATTCGAACTGCCGGCGGTCGCCGCCAGGGCGCCGCTTGTTGTCGGCCGCTTTCGGCTGGCGGAGCGGACGGTCGGCGATGTGACCCTCCGGACATTCTTTACCGACGCCAACGCCGCCCACGCGGAGAGCTATCTGGAGGCCGCCGCCGCGTCCATCGCGATCCTTGAGGCGCGCATCGGCCCATATCCCTATCCGGCTTTCTCGGTCGTCGAATCGCCGCTTCCGGTCGGCCTCGGCTTTCCCGGATACACGCTGGTCTCCGGCCGCATATTGCCGCTGCCGTTCATGCGCGGGCGCTCCCTCCGCCATGAGATTTCCCATGTCTGGTGGGGCAATGGCGTTCTGGTCGACTATGAGAGCGGCAACTGGGCCGAAGCCTTCGCCACATTCTTCGCCGACTATGGCATGGCCGAGGAGGCAGGCGCGGAAGCGGCGCGCGACATGCGCTACGATTGGCTGCTGGAGTATGACGCCCTGTCGCCGGACGCGGATTCGACCCTTCGGCGGTTCGTCACGAAGTCCCACGGCGGCGCCCAGTCCATCGGCTACGGCAAGGGCGCCATGCTGCTGCACATGCTGCGCCGAAAGATCGGCGCGGCCGCCTTCGATGCCGGCATCCGGCGGTTCTGGCGCGACAACCGCTTCAAGCGCGCCGGCTGGGGCGATATCCAGGCGGCTTTTGCGGCGGAGACCGGGGAAGACCTGGGTCCGTTTTTCCAGCGCTGGCTCGACGAGCCCGGCGCGGCGGCTGCGGACGCCGCCGACAGGGACTTTCATGTGTTTCGCGATCTCGCGCCCGAGGAACGGATCGCGACGCTGCGCGGCGCATTCGCAGCCAAGCGCTTCGCCGTGGAGGTACGGCCCGGCGCGCCTGTCTCGACCGAGCAGGCGGAAGCCGCGGTCGCCATGATCGGCGTCGTCGCGAAGGACGGCGCGCCGTTCGTCATCGGACCGGCGTCCGACCGGCCGGACGCGGAAGGCTACGCCCCGCCGGACAATCCGGTCGCGAGCATTTGGGCGATGACCGACGCGGACGGACGCGAAGGCGTCAGCCTCGCGCTCGCCAACGAGACCTTGCTGCGGCCGTTGCTCGGGCGCGCGCGCCATTATGGCCGCTGGTCCTGGCTGGCGGTGGGCGCGGACGGGCGGCCGGCGCGGGGACGGTGGCGGCCGGGCCTCAGCCCTTGAAGGTGTGCTTGGCCTCCGGAAAGGCCCGGCTGCGAACCTCGCCGGCATAGGCGCCGATCGCGACGTCCGCGGCCTCGGCCAGTTCGGCATAGACCTTGGCGAACTTCGGCCGGAAATCGGGAAACAGGCCAAGAATATCGTCGACCACCAGAATTTGTCCGTCGCAGGCCGGCGAAGCGCCGATGCCGATGGTCGGCGCCGGCACGGCGGCCGTGATCTCGCGGGAAATCGGTTCGGCGGACTTCTCGATGACGATGCCGAATGCGCCGGCGTCTGAGATCGCGTGGGCGTCCGCCATCAGGCGCTCGGCGTCCGACGCGCGGCCTTGTACTTTGTAGCCGCCAAGCGCGTGCACGGCTTGCGGCGTGAGGCCGATATGTCCCAGCACCGGCACGCCCCTCGCGGTCAGGAACGCCACCGTCTCGGCCATGTGCGCTCCGCCTTCGAGCTTCACGGCGCCGCATCCCGTTTCTTTTAGTATCCGGGATGCGTTCCGGAACGCCTGGTTAGGCGATTCCTCATAGCTGCCGAACGGCATGTCGATGACGACGAGCGCCCGTTCGCTGCTGCGCACGACCGCCTCGCCATGGGCGATCATCATTTCCATAGTCACGCCGACGGTGGAGGGCATGCCGTATACGGTCATCCCAAGGGAGTCGCCGACAAGGATGAAGTCGCAGTGCTTGTCGACGATCGCGGCGATCGGGGCGGTGTAGGCCGTCAGGCTGACGATTGGCGTCTCGCCCTTCAGCTTGGCGATGTCGGGCGCCGTCAGGCGTCGTTTCGTACGATGTTGGCTCATGGGGCTTGTCTGGCGGCAGGCATCGAAAGGGGGAGGGCGCCGCCCTCGCCATCCGCCCTTCATGTACTATCTATTTGCCCAATGTGAAACCGAACGCCAGGAGCCGCAACATGATCCAAGGCCTGCACCATGCCGCCTATCGCTGCCGCAATTCGGAGGAGACGCGCGCCTTTTACGAAGACTTCCTCGAGCTGAAGCTCGGGCACGCGCTGAAGATCGACACGACGCAGACCGGGCGGGAGGCGGCGGTGCTGCACACCTTCTACGAGATGGGCGACGGATCTTTCCTGGCGTTCTTCGAGGAGCCGGCTGTCCCGTTCGACTTCAAGGCGCAACGCGACTTCGATCTGCACATCGCGCTCGAAGTTGATCAGGCGACGCTCGAGCGCATGTTCGAGAAAGGCAAGGCGGCCGGCATCGAGACCCGCGGCGTTTCCGACCATGGGTTCATCGATTCCATCTATTTCCGCGACCCGAACGGCTACGTGATCGAGCTCTCCGCCAAGAAGGGCGGGGAGGCCGGCGACCACTCGGCCGAGGCGCGGGCGCTGCTGGACGACTGGACGGCTTCGCAGGCGGCCTGATATGCCCTTGGCGCTTGCTTGCGCCGCCAAAGGACATTGAATTTCATGCGTGCTGTCGTCGCCCAGAAGGTTTCCGCGCCGAACGAACTCGCCGTCATCGACCTGCCGAGCCCGGAGCCCGGCGAAGGGCAGGTGCGCATTGACGTGAAGGCGACCGCCCTGAACTTCGCCGACACCCTGATCATCGCCCACAAATACCAGGTGCGGCCCGAGTTCCCGTTCAGCCCGGGTTTCGAGGTGGCGGGCGTTGTCTCCGCCGTCGGCCCGGGCGTGACCGATTTCCAGATAGGCGACCGCGTTATAGCGACCATGGACTATGGCGCTTATCGCGAGCAGGTCATCGTCGAGGACTATCTGGCTCATCCGTTTCCCGAGGAAATGGATTTCGTCACGGCGGCGTCCTTCCCCGTCGCCTATGGCACCAGCTATGTCGGCCTTTTGCGGCGGAGCCATATTTCTCCAGGAGAGACGGTGCTGGTGCACGGCGCGGCCGGCGGCGTCGGCTTGACGGCGGTTGAGATCGCCAAGGCCGCGGGCGCTCGGGTCATCGCGACGGCGAGCGCCGATGCGAAATGCGCGGCCGCCAAGGCGCACGGCGCCGACGAGGCGATCAACATCTCCGAGGGCGAGTTCAAGGATCGGGTAAAGGAGCTGACCGGCGGAAACGGCGCCGACGTCATCTACGATCCGGTCGGCGGCGACGTGTTCGATCAGTCGCTCCGCTGTATCAATTGGGGCGGTCGCCTTTTGATCATCGGCTTCGCCGCGGGGCGCATTCCGCAGATTCCCGCAAACTTGTTGCTGGTGAAAAGCTGTTCGGCGATCGGGGTGTTCTGGTCGTCCCACCGCCGGCGCGAACCGATGACGCTGCGCGAAGACTACCGGCAGCTTTTCGCCTGGTGGAGCGAAGGCAAACTGAAGCCGCATGTCGGCGCGACCTACCCCCTGGAGGCCGCCGGAACCGCGATGGAAGCGTTGCTCTCGCGCAAGGTCGCCGGCAAGATCGTCCTAACGACAGAATGACCTCAAGCCGGCCTTGCCGGCGAGAGCAGGGGACGACGATGAAGATCGGAATTATCGGCGCCGGCGCCATGGGCTCGGTCTATGCCGGGCTGATGGCGGATGCGGGGCATGACGTCTGGATGTTCGACAACTGGGCGGAGCACGTCGCGGCGGTCAATGCGAACGGGCTGAAGGTCGAAGGCGCATCCGGCGAACGCGTCGCCCGTCCCCATGCGACGTCGAACGCGGCGGACGTCGGCGTCGTCGAACTGGCGATCGTCGCGACCAAGGCCATGAACACCAAAGCGGCCGTCGAGGCGGCCGCGCCGATGATCGGTCCGAATACCGCCGTCCTGTCGATCCAGAACGGTCTCGGCAATGTGGAACGGGTGCAGGAACTGGTCGATCCGACGAATGTGCTTTGCGGCATTGCGGGCGGCTTCGGCGCTTCGATGGTCGGCCCCGGCCATGTCCACCACAACGGCATGGAGGCCATCAATATCGCCGAGGCGGCGGGCGGCCTCACCCCGCGCATCGAGGCGGTCGCCGAAGCCTGGCGGGAAAGCGGATTCTCGGTCGGGGTCTATGAGGACATCTGGCCGGTCGTCTGGTCGAAGCTGATGGCTAACATCGCGGTGTCCGCCACCTGCACCTTGACCGGGATGCGCGTCGGCCAGATCGTCGAGAACGATTGGGCCTGGGGCCTGTCGCTGGATTGCGTGCGTGAAGCGGCCGCCTGCGCCAAGGCCAAGGGCGTGAAGCTGCTCTACGACGATCCCATCGCCTGGGTGCATGACTTCACGACCAAGATCCCGAACGCCCGGCCCTCGATGTATCTGGATACCCAGGCCGGGCGCGTCTCTGAGATCAGTTCGATCCATGGCGGCGTCGTGGCGGAAGGCGAGAAGCTTGGCGTGCCGACGCCGACCTGCGCCTTCATGGTCCGCGCGGTGTCGGCGCTTCAGGAGAAGATTCGCGTCCACGGCCCGGAAAGCGCCTATCGCGCGCTCTGACCGGCCCTGTCGGCCGAGGCCGGGTTCACGCCGGCGCGATATTCACGCCGGAGACGCGCCAGGCCTCGCCGCGATGGGCGCCGTCGATATGGTCGATGCGCGTGATCGAGCAATTGCCGACGCTGAAGGCGAGCGCGGCGTCCGGCGCAATGTCGAGCGCCAGCCGCAAGGCCGCTCTGATGGTGCCGCCGTGGGCGGCGATCACGATGTCCCTTGCGCGGTGTTCGGCCTTGAGATCGTAGATCGCTTCCTCGACGCGCGCGCACAGGTCGCTGAAACTCTCGCCGCCGGGCGGACGGATGTCGGCGTCCAGCATCCAGAATCCGGGCCAGGGCCAGCCCTCCGGGAAAACGTCCGCGATCGGGCGGCCGTGCCAGTCGCCGAGCGACTGTTCGTTCAATCTGGCGTCTAGCGCCAGCGTCGCCGGGATGTCCGGCCGGCCGGCGCGGCTGACCGCGTTCAGCGTCTGCCGCGTGCGGGACAGGGCGGAGGCGACGAAGGCCGCATTCTTCGGCAGAGCGGCGGCCAGGCCGCGAAAGAGGCTGACGTCGGAAACGTCGGCGTCGATCTCCGCGCCGCCATAGACAAGGCCGCCATTCTCGACGACAGGCGCGTGCCGGACCCACCAGAAACGTGTTTCGCTCATGGACGCTCTTGCCTCCTGGTTCCATCTCTGCGTAACCCAGAGCGAACTATAGTCGGACTAGATAAGGAAAAAGCGACAATGGCCGCCGCCGATGGAGATACGACGCCGGAATCGCCAGAAGTCAGCCTGGCGGAAATCGCGGCGCTCGCCCGGGAGTTTCCGGGGCCGGACCTCGAATCGGCGACCCGCGTGCTGGAACGGGACCGGCTCCTGGCGAAACCGCCGGGCGGCCTCGGCCGCTTGGAGGCCCTGGCGGAGTGGCTGGCGACCTGGCAAGCCCGGCATCCGCCCCGGATGGAGCGCCCCTCGATTGCGGTGTTCGCGGGCAACCATGGCGTTCTCGCCCAGGATATCTCGACCCGGAGCGCCGGCGCGACCGCGAACCGGGTGGCGGCCTACGGGGCCGGCAAGGGCGCCATCAACGCCGTCGCCGGCGCGCTCGACGCCGATTTTCGCGTCTTCGAACTGGCGCTGGAGGCGCCGACGCAAGATTTCACGACGGGCGACGCCATGTCCGACGGCGACTGCGCCCGCGCCATGGCTTACGGCATGATGGCGGTGGAGCAGGGCGCGGACGCCATCGTGCTGGGGCAGGTGGGCGTCGGCGGCGACGTCTCTGCGGCGGCGCTCATGGCGACGCTGCATGGCGGCGAGCCGTCCTACTGGATCGATAGCGCCGGCGAGCATGGCCAGGCGAAGCGCGAAGCCGTGGAAGCCGGCGTCAAACGCCATGGCGCCGCCCATGGCGACGCGTTCGACGTGCTGCGCCGTCTCGGCGGCTTCGAGACCGCCGCGATGGTCGGCGCGATCATCGCCGCGCGGATGGGCCGGGTTCCCGTCGTGCTGGACGGCGTCATTCCCCTGGCGGCGGCGGCGGTGGTCGCCGCCCAGGCGCCTGGCGGAGCGGACCATTGCATCCTAGGCCATCTGGAAGACACCGATGCCGCCCGCCATGCCGCCGCCGCATTGGACAAGGAGCCGGTGCTGGCGCTTGGCATAGGGATGGGCGAGGGGGTCGGCGGCGCGCTCGCGGCGCATTTGCTGCGCGCGGCCGCGAACTGCCACGCCGATCTCGAGACCCGAGCGGAGCGCAATCGGCGCAAAAGCTGAGGCGCCGCCGCCGGCCTCTAACTCAGCCGCTTCTTGGAGTTCAGCTCCAGGCCTAAGTCGTCGTCCGCCGCGCCCGGGTTCCAGGTACGGTGGAAACGATGGGTCATATAGGCGGCGGCGATGATTGGCCCCGCGAGGTTCAGCAGCGGGATGGTGAAAAGCAGCGTCAGAACGAAGCCGTCCGCCATGTTCCAGCCGAGCTTCTGCCGCCGCAGCACATTGGCCTCGAGCGGCGGCATCCGCCTCAACGCCAGCAGTTCGAAGTATTCCCGCCCAAGCAGATAGCTGTTCATGATGTAGAAGGGCACCGGCGCGATCGGCGTCGCGATCAGCAGCAGAACCAGCCAAACGACAAGCATGGCCAGGTTCAAAGCCAGCATTACGAGCGTCAGGCGCAGCGCGGTGGCGACGATTTCGCCCATGGCCTGCCGCCGGGCCGGAGGCAGGTTTGGATAGTATCGCGCCTCGACGGCGTCCGCGATGTCGTCGAGAAACAGGGATTGCAGCCCGATCGCGGCCGCGGGAAACAGCATAAGCGCGATCACCACCGCCAGGGCGAACGCCGCCGTATCGATGAGCCACTGGATGGCGCGGTCTAGCAGGGACGCCCCGAAAAGGCCGCCCGTGCCATAGTCCAGCGACGTTATTCCCCAAAGCGCGATCGCGATCAGCAGACCGAGCAGGATCGCCGCCGCGATCAGGCTCAAGACCAGCGGCTTGAAGAGCTTGGGGTCGCGCAATTGGCTGATGGCGCGGGAAAGGTCGCGAAACATATGCCTGCCTACGATGGCGAAAGATCGGTCGGGACTGCGGTCCTTGGTGGTATGTGGTCCATTCGGCGCCCGACATCAAACGAAATCCGAAATGGCGGAGGCGTGGGGGAGAAGGCCGGGGCGCCGCCTTCACGCGGCGTCTCCGCCTCCCGGGCAGACTCCAATGCCGCAATGCCGGGTTTCCCCTGGCGGCTAACGGCGGGGCGGCTATACTCCGCGAAGATTCGACTTCGGGAGCCTCGGGCGAATGTCCACAGCGCCGCTAGATGTCATAGCGATCGGCAACGCCATTGTGGACGTGATCGCCGCCGTCGATGAAGCCTTTCTGGAAGCGGAAGGCGCGCCGAAAGGCGGCATGACCCTGATCGACGCGGGGCAGGCCAACGCCGTTTACGAGAGGATGGGGCCGGCGAAGGAGAGTTCGGGCGGCTCCGCCGCGAACACCGCCGCCGGCATCGCTTCGTTCGGCGGCCAGGCAGGCTTCGTCGGCCGGGTGCGGGACGATCAGCTCGGCCAGATATTCACCCACGACATCCGCGCGATCGGCGTTTCCTACGAGACGTCGCCGGCCGATCACGGCATGCCGACCGCCCGCTGCTTCATCTTCGTGACGCCCGATGCCGAGCGCACGATGATGACCTTTCTCGGAGCCTCGACGGAAATAACGCCCGAGGATCTTTCGGCCGACGCCATCTCGGGCGCCGGCATCGTCTATATCGAAGGCTACCTTTGGGATGCGCCGCCAGCGAAGGCGGCCGTGATGAAGGCGGTGGAAGCCGCGCGGGCCGGTGGGCGCAAGGTGGCCCTGTCCCTCTCCGATTCCTTCTGCGTCGAACGCCATCGCCAGGAATTTCGAGACCTGATCGCCGGTCATATCGACGTCCTCTTCGCGAACGAGGACGAAATCATGGCGCTCTACGAGACGAAGTCCTTCGCCGCCGCCGCCGACTCGGCGGCGGCGGACGTCGATATCGCCGCGCTGACGCGAGGCGCGAAGGGCTCGGTCGCGCTCGGCGGCGGCCTTCGGGTCGAAAGCCCGCCAGCCAGGGTCGCGAAGGTCGTAGACACCACCGGCGCTGGCGACCTCTATGCGGCGGGCTTCCTTTACGGACTATCGCGCGGGCGATCGCTCGCGGATTGCGCCCGTCTCGGCGGGCTGGCGGCGGCGGAAGTGATATCGCACTTCGGCGCTCGCCCGGAGCAGTCGCTTGCCGACATCGCGCGCAGCCACGGGCTCTAACTCGAAACCCCTGGGCGCCGGACCATTGGCTTCGAAGGTTCGGCTTTACTCGGGCCTGATCCTGTTTGCGTTCGTTGCGACTCACTATCTGAATCACGCGCTTGGCCTCATTTCTCTCTCGGCGATGGAGGCCGGGCGGCTCTGGTTCATCGCCTTCTGGCGGCTCCCGCCGATAGAGATCGCCCTGGCCGCGGCGCTGGTCGCCCACGCGGGCGCCGCCTTGCTGAAAGCCGCCCGCTCGAAGACATTCAAGATGCGTCGATGGGAATGGGCGCAGCTCGCTTTCGGCCTGGTCTTGCCGTTTCTTCTGGCGGAGCACGTGCTCGGCACGCGCGGCCTGTCGCTGCGCGACGGCCTGGACGACACCTATGCCTGGACCCTGTGGGCGCTCTGGCCGAACAGCGCCCTGGTTCAGGCGGCGGCCGTGTTCGCTGTCTGGATACATGGCTGCATCGGTCTGCATTTCTGGCTTCGCCTGAAAAGCTGGTATGCGCCAGTCTCGCCTTGGCTGCTGGGCGTGGCCGTTCTGTGGCCGACCTTGGCCTTTCTCGGTTTCGCCAGCGGCGGACAGGCGATCGCGGCGCTCGCAGCCGATCGCGGTTGGGTCTCGGATTTGCTGTTCGACGTCGGCTTCCCCGGCGGGGACGCTGTCGCCTGGGTAGCCGACGGCACGCGCAACGCCGCACTCGGCGCCGGGGCGGCCATTGTGCTCGCGGCGGCTTGGCGGACGTTCTCCTGGCGCCGGGCGAAAAGCATGGCCGGCGTGAAAATCAGTTATCCGGACGGCGCGGTCGTCGAAGCGCCGAAGGGCGTCACCGTGCTGGAGGCCAGCCAGATCGCGGGCATCCCCCATGCCAGCGTCTGCGGCGGCCGCGGCCGGTGCTCCACGTGCAGGGTGCGGATCTCCGCCGGCCTGGAAAGCCTGCCGCCGGCGGACGAGGCGGAGAAGACGGTTCTGGCCAGGATCAGCGCGCCGCCGAGCGTCCGTCTCGCCTGCCAGCTTCGGCCGACGGCGGATGTCGCGGTGGCGCCGCTGCTGCCCGCGACCGCCGGCGCCAAGGACGTGCGCGAACGCGCCGCCCATGAAAGCGGCGACGAGCGCGAGATCGCCATCATGTTCGCGGATATCCGCGCCTTCACCAAGCTTTCGGAAGACAAGCTGCCCTTCGACATCGTCTTTCTGCTGAACCAGTATTTTCGTTCCATGGGGCAGGCCATCGAAAGCAATGGCGGGCTGCTCGATAAGTTTATCGGCGATGGCATCATGGCGCTCTTCGGGGTCAAGACCAGCGGGCCGGAAGGGTGCCGCCAGGCGCTTGCGGCCATGGTCGAGATGTCCCGCGTGCTCGAGGATCTGAACGCGGCCTTGCAGAACGATCTCGACGCCCCGCTGCGCATCGGCGTCGGCCTGCATGTGGGCTCGGTCATCGTCGGCGAGATGGGCTACAGCGAGACCACATCGGTCACCGCCATCGGCGATGCGGTGAACGTCGCGAGCCGGCTTGAGCCGATGACCAAGAACTACGGCGCGGAAGCCATCGTTTCGGCGGATGTCCTGCGCACGGCCGGATTGCCGGTCGCGGCTTCGGGCGACGGGGGAATATCGCTTGAAACCGTCGAGGTCCGCGGCCGCGACCAGGCGCTGGAGATCGTCGTTCTGCAACGAGGCATGGCGCTCAAGGCCATGTTGGAGCGCGCCGAGGCGGTGGAGTGACCGGAGCTGCGGCGAAGTCGGCGCTAGCGGTCTACCTGCGCCCCCGCCTGATTCTGATTCTCGTGTTGGGGTTCGCCAGCGGTCTGCCGCTGTTGTTGACCAGCTCGACCCTGACGATCCGGCTTCGAGAATCGGGCGTCGATCTTGGCGCGATCGGGCTGTTCTCGCTGGTCGGCATACCGTATTCGCTGAAGTTCCTCTGGGCGCCGCTGCTGGACAGCCTGCCTTTGCCGGGATTGCTGGGACGGCTCGGACGTCGGCGCGGCTGGATGCTGGCGATCCACTTGGCGTTGATCGCCGCCATCGCCGCGCTCGGATATATCGACCCGGCGGCCGGCGGCGTGTGGCTGATCGCGGCGATCGCGATCCTGGTGGCGTTCCTGTCCGCGACGCAGGATATCGCCATCGACGCCTATCGGATCGAAGCGCTGAAGGATGAGGAGTTCGGCGCCGGCGCCGCCATGGCCGTATACGGCTTTCGCGGCGGCATGCTGATGGCGACGGTCGGCACGCTCTATCTTGCGGAATGGGCGACCTGGGAGGCCGCATACGCCTTGACGGCGGCCACATTGCTCGTGGGCGTGTTCGCGATCCTGGTCGCGCCGGAGCCCGACGTTCCGACGAGCATAGCCGGTCCGCCCCAATCCATCGCCGAATTGTTCGGGGAGGCCTATTGGGCGCCGTTGAAGGAGTTCAAGGCGCGGGACGGCTGGCTCTTGCTGCTGTTGTTCGTGCTGATGTTCAAGTTCGGCGATGCGCTCTTGAGCCAGATGGCGGGCGCGCTCTATGTCGATCTCGGGTTCCAGAAAAGCACGATCGCGGAGGTCGGCAAGCTTTATGGTTTCTTCGCCGTCATGGTCGGAACGTTTCTCGGCGGCGTGGCCGTCGCGTTCTGGGGCCTGGGGCGGACTTTGGTCGTGGCTGGCGTTCTCCAGGCGATCTCGAACATCGGGTATTGGCGCCTCGCGCTCGCCGGCGACGACGCGTTCACGCTCGCCTGGGTGATCGGGTTCGAGAATTTCGCGACAGGGCTCGGTCAGACGGCCTTCGTCGCGTTCCTCATGCAGCTTTGCGACCGGCGCTATACCGCGGCCCAGTTCGCGCTGCTGACGTCCATCGTCGCCTTCTCGCCGAAAGTGCTGGTCGCGCCGGCCGGCCTTCTGGCGGAAGCCCTGGGCTGGCCGGCGTTCTGCCTCGCAACCGCTTTCGCCGCCCTGCCGGGGCTGTTACTCCTGTTTGTGCTTCTGAACCGATATCCCGATACATGGCGCGCCGCGCCTAAGCCGGAGGCTTGATGTCATGCAAGTTGGCGTTCCGAAGGAAACAAAGAATCGCGAGTATCGCGTCGGCCTGACGCCCATCGCGGCGCGGGAGCTGGTCGTTCACGGCCATACGGTATTGGTCGAAACCGGCGCTGGCCTCGGCGCCGGCTACACCGACGCGCAGTATGTCGCCGCCGGCGCGGAGATCGTGGGTTCTGCCGCCGACGTGTTCGAAAAGTCAGAGATGATCGTAAAGGTGAAAGAGCCTTTGCCGCCAGAAATCGCCATGCTCAGGGAAGGCCAGGCGCTGTTCACCTACCTCCACCTCGCCGCCGACAAGGCCCAGACCGAGGGCCTGATCGCGTCCGGCTGCACCGCGATCGCCTATGAGACGGTGACCGACCGGGACGGCGGCCTGCCGCTGCTGATGCCGATGAGCGAGGTGGCCGGGCGCATGTCGATCCAGGTCGGCGCCCATTGCCTGGAGAAGGAGCAGGGCGGACGCGGCATGCTGCTCGGCGGCATCCCGGGCGTCGCGGTCGCGGACGTGGTGGTCATCGGCGGCGGCACGGTCGGGGCCAATGCCGCACGCATGGCCATGGGCCTGGAAGCCAGGGTGACGGTGCTCGATAAGTCCATTCCACGCCTGCGCGACCTGGAACTTCAGTACGGCACCACCCTGAACACCATCTACTCGACCTCGGGCGCATTGGAGCAACTGCTTTCCCGCGCCGACCTTGTGATCTGCGCCGTGCTGGCGCCGGGCGCGGCCGCGCCGAAGATCGTTACGCGGGACATGGTGCGCAAGATGCAGCCGGGGTCCGTCATCGTCGACGTGGCCATCGATCAGGGCGGCGCTTCGGAAACCAGCCGCCCGACCAGCCACGACGACCCCACCTATGTCGTCGACGACGTCATCCATTATTGCGTGACGAACATGCCCGGCGCCGTGCCGCGCACCTCCACCCAGGGCCTCGGCAACGCGACGCTGCCGTTCGTGCTCGCCTTGGCCGACACAGGCTGGCGCAAGGCGGTCGGCGACGACCCGCACCTCCTGGCCGGCCTGAATGTCCATGCCGGCGCCGTCACCTATGAGGCGGTCGCCCGCGATCTGAACCTCGACTATCGCCCCGCCGCAGAGGTGCTCTGAAACGCCGATGGACGCCGTCGCCGCCCCGCCGATCCTCGATATCCTCAAACGCGTCTTCGGCTATGACAGCCTGCGCCCTGGCCAGGACAAGGTCATCGAGGCCGTGCTGGAAGGCCGCGACGTGCTGGCCGTCATGCCGACCGGCGCCGGCAAGTCGATGTGCTATCAGCTGCCTGCCTTGGCGCGGGAAGGGCTGGTCGTCGTCGTCTCGCCGCTGATCGCGCTGATGCGGGATCAGGTCGCGGCGCTTAGGGGGGTCGGCGTCGAGGCCGGCAGCCTGAACTCTTCGACGACGCCCGACGAGGCGGACCGCATTTTCGACGCCTTGGACGACGGCCGGCTGCGCTTGCTTTATCTCTCGCCGGAACGGCTCGCGAATGCCGGCGCCGCGCGCTTCCTGGAAGGCCGAAAGATCGACCTGCTCGCCATCGACGAGGCCCATTGCGTCTCCCAGTGGGGGCACGATTTCCGGCCGGAGTATGCGCAGCTTGGGGAGGTGCGCCGGCGGCTCGGCATGCCGCAGGCGCTGGCGTTGACGGCGACGGCCGACGCGGCGACCCGCGACGATATCGCGGCGCGCCTGTTTGAAACGCCGCCCGAGGTCATCGTGCGCGGGTTCGATCGCCCGAACATCCGCCTCGCCATGCGGCCGAAAGCGGGGCCGGCGCGGCAAGTTCAGGACTTCGTGGCCCGTTTCCCGGGCGATTGCGGGATCATCTACGCCAATTCCCGGCGCCAGACGGAGGAACTCGCCGCCGGCCTCGCCGCGAAAGGCGTGACCGCGCTCCCCTACCACGCCGGCATGGCCACCGAAGACCGGGAAGAGACCCAGGACCGCTTTTTGAAGGAAGACGGCGTCGTCGTCTGCGCGACGGTCGCCTTCGGCATGGGCGTGGATAAGCCCGACGTCCGTTTCGTCGCCCATGCGGGCCTGCCGAAATCCATCGAGGCCTATTACCAGGAGATCGGCCGCGCCGGCCGCGACGGACTGCCGGCCGAAACCCTGACATTGTATGGCATGGACGACATCCGCCTGCGCCGCCTCCAGATCGACGAAAGCGGCGCTTCCGAAGAGCAGAAGCGTATCGAGCGGCAAAGGCTGAACGCGCTGGTCGCGCTTGCGGAAGCGCCGAAATGCCGGCGGCAGACCTTGCTCGCCTATTTCGGCGATGCATCCGAGCCGTGCGGCAATTGCGATCTCTGCGAAGGCAATGTCGAGTTGTTCGACGGGACCGTCGAGGCGCAGAAAGCGCTCTCCGCCATTCTGCGCACCGGCGAACGCTTCGGCATGGAGCATCTGATCGCCGTGCTGCGCGGCGCGACCAATGAGAAGATCGAGCGTTTCGGCCACGACCGACTGCCGACGTTCGGGGTCGGCAAGGAACATTCGGCGGCTGCGTGGCGCGGCATTTTCCGCCAGCTCTATGCGCTTGGCGTCGCGACCGTGGACCTGTCCGAATTCGGGGCCTGGCGCGTCGGGCCGAATGGCCGCGCCGCGCTCAAGGGCGAGATGGAGGTTATGCTTCGCCTCGATCCTATCCGCGCCGGAGGCTCCAGGCGGGCCGCCAAGGCGCCGGCGGCGCTGCCCGAGGATATCGACCACAGCCTGCTGGAAGCGCTTAAGGCCCGGCGACGGGAACTGGCGAGCGAGCAGGGCGTGCCTGCCTATGTGGTGTTTCCCGACCGGACGCTGATCGATATCGCCGCCAGAAAACCCCAATCGCTCGCAGCGTTCGCCGATGTCCATGGCGTCGGCGCGGCGAAGCTCGAGCGTTACGGCGAGACGTTTTTAGAAGTGGTCGCCGAAGCGGGCGGTTAGGGCCTGACGGCGTCGGTCCGATTGCAAGCGGCGCAAAAAGAAAGCCAGCCTTGGGCAGGGCGCCCGAGGCTGGCTGAGTTCCGTTGGAAAGAGATCCGGCGCCGCGCGCCTCCGTTTCGGGGGAGCCGCGCCGATAGCTTGCTCTACGCCTTCTTCGTGCGCCGGCGAACGAGGCCGAATGCCGCCAGGCTGCCGGCGAGAAGCGGCAGGGTCGCCGGCAGCGGGACCGGCGATTGGCCGGACACCCGCGAAGACACGGCAGACGGGCTGACGCTGACCAGCGCGTCATAGTTGGTCACACCGGAAATGCCGAAGAACCTGAGCTGAAGCGCCTGATCATTGGCGACGAAGGAATCGAACACGATGTCCTGCAACAGCTCCGCGCCCGTGCCGTTCAGCTTCATGGACTGCGTGACGACGTTATCGACCAGCAGGTAAACGCGCGCCATGAACGACTCATCCGGCAAGGACGGAACCCCGATCGCGTTCAGAACGCTGATGTTGACGATGCCGGTCGCGCTGCCGGACAGGTACATGTCCGTATTCGAAGCGGTGGACTGGCCAACGATCAGAATGTCGTCGCCGGCGTTCAGGGCGCCGAGCTGGACGCTCAGAATGTCGTTCTGCGTCGAGCCGTTCTGGAACCCGGTCACGTCGGAACCGTCGATCGTAGCCGTGCGCGCGCCTTCCGCGATGACCGTATCGAACGCCGTCAGCTTAACGCCGACCGCGTGCGCGGAAACGGCGGGGGCCAGAACGAGAGCCGCAAATGCGCCTGCAATGAGATTTAGTCGCATAACACTAGTCCTCCATTAGAGCCGGGCGGCGCCGGCTGGCGTGGCGTTAACTATTTGGCATTCGCCAAGCCAAGGTTACTTGATGAACGGTTTGTAAAATTTCTTGCGGCGAATGTCACGCAAAAACGATGTAACGAACGTCACACATCGCAGTTATCTACTTAGAGCGATAAGGCAAAAAATCACTAATAAGCATTACTACCTACGTTCGGCGCGTCATGATCTTGACAAAATGCCGCCCGATCTCGTCATAAATCTTAATATCCGGTTAATCCGTGGTAATTTTTAATTAATTATTGTACGTATAATTACGTACAACTACGTATTTTTACGTATTCAGACGGCCAACACCCGTTGACGCCCGGGCGCGCCTGGCCGCCGCGGACACGCCAAACGAGGGCCGTGTCAGAGCGTTTTCCTGGCGCCGCCGGAATCCGGACGCTGTTCGTCCGGAGCGATTGGACGATTTCAACCGTGAAAAACGGACGGCGGCCGGGCGCGGACGTTCCGCGCCGTCGAACCGAAGATCGCTTGTGTCGCCGCGTTTCGATCGTCGGCGATGTGGAGTCAGGATGCGGCGTAGGCCAGAGGCGCTTCGCCCACCGTCGTCACCCGGTGCATCCGGCGTCGCTTGCCCTGGTAGTCGTTGATCGCGTTATGAAGGACAAGGCGGTTGTCCCAGATCGCAAGGGTGCCTGGACGCCACCGCAGGCGGCAGGTGTTTTCCGGCCGGGTCAGGCAGGCCAGCCAATAATCGATCAGCGGACGGCTTTCGGCTTCCGCGAACCCGGAAAGCTCCGTGGTGTGTATGCCGACATAGAGCGAAGCCTCACCGGTTTCGGGGTGACGGCGGACGATTGGATGCTCCGCCATCTCCTCATCCTCCGGGGCGTCTTTCGCCCGCATGTTCGCGAACATCGCCACGGCGGACGTACTGCGGCGGGCCAACTGGGAAGCGACGGACAGGTTCCTGGACCGGAGGCTGCACGCCAGATGCTGCATGGCCGGCGAAAGCGCATCGAAGCCGCCGCGCATGCAGGCGAACAAGGTGTCGCCGCCCGCTTCGGGGATCTCGATCCCGTAAAGGCAGGTGTAGTTTGCCGGGGTCGAAGCGAACATCTGGTCGGAATGCCATCCCGCCCCAAAATTGGCGGTATCGGTTTCCGTCTTCAGAATCTCCATCACCTCCGGCTGTTCCGGCAGGCCTTGAACATGCGGGTGATAGTGAATCTCGCCGAAACGCCGGGCAAAGGCGAGTTGGCTGGCCGGCGTCAGGTCCTGATCGCGGATCGCGATCACGCCATAGCGGTTGAGCGCCGAGCGGATCGCCGCGAAGTCGGCGTCCGGCGCCCCTTCGGATAAATCGACGCCTTCGATATCGGCGCCAAGCGCCCCGGCGATCGGCGTTATCCGCATGCTTCCTCTCCAAAATCTCCGCCGCTTCTCTGTCGGCGGGCCCGTCTATAGATGGATACGTTCCTTGAGGCGGCCAATCAATCGGCCGCGCCTCAGTCCGGGATGATCGCCTCGACGTCGATCTCCATCTTAAGCTCGGGCTTGGCCAGGCCGGCGACGATCAGACCCGTGGAGCAGGGATACACGCCGTCCAGCCAGCGGCCGATGACCCTATAGACGGGTTCCCGATAGGCATAGTCGGTGATGTAGATCGTCGTCTTGCAGATATGCTCGAGGCGCGCGCCGACCTCCTCCAGCAGCGCCTTCACATTGGCCATTGCCGTTTCGGCCTGGGCGGCTGGGTCGTCGCCGGCATAGACGCCGTCCAGACTCGTCGCGGACTGTCCGCGCAGGAACACGCGATTTCCGGCGCGCACCGCCATGCAAAGCCCGAAGTCGATGTCCTGGCCGACATGGCCCACATAGCGGTCGCGCATATTGAACTTGCGATATCGTTGGTGCGCCATGGCGTTCCTCCTGTCGTTCGCGTGGCATCGCCGCATTCTGAGGCGGACCGGCGGCGGCGCCAATCGCGGCGCGCCTCTGTTGTTCCCGGCCAAGCCCGCTAAACTTCCAACCAGATTCAGAATTTCCAGAGGCGATCCACATGTCCTTCCGTCCCGAAACGGCCGCCGAAGCGTTGCTTGCCCGGCTTTCCCTGAATGGCGTCGATACTCTGTTCGCCAATGGCGGCACCGATTTCGCTTCCATCATCGAGGCCTATGCCCGTGCCGGCGCGATTGCGGATTTTCCCGAGCCCCTGGTCATGCCGCACGAAACGGCGGCGGTCGGCATGGCTCATGGCCGCTATCTGGCGACGGGACGGCCGCAGGCCGTGATGGCGCATGTGACGGTCGGGCTCGCGAATTGCGTGATGGGCGTCGTCAATGCGGCTGCGGACAACGTGCCGCTCATCGTCATGGCCGGCCGCACGCCCATTACCGAGGGGGCAAAGCTCGGCGCCAGGAACGTGCCGATCCATTGGGGGCAGGACCTGCGCGACGTGGCGTCCATGGTCCGTAGCGCCTGCAAATGGGAGTACGAGCTGCGGTATGGCGAAGAGGTCGAGGCGGTGATCGACCGCGCGATCGCCGTGGCCATGACAGAGCCGCGCGGGCCGGTCTTCGTCGCCTTGCCGCGCGAGCCGCTGGCGGAGCCGATGCCGGACCACGCCGTCAATACCCCGCTTCGCGCCGCCGTCGCGCCCCCGCCCACGCCGCCCGAATCCGCATTGACGGATGCGGCGGCGCTGCTTGCGGCGGCGGAGCGGCCGTTGGCGATTTCAGGGCGCGGCGACCCGGAAGGCGCGGTCGCGGCGGCATTGGCGAAGCTGGCGGAACGCCTAGCGATGCCCGTGGCGGAGTTCTGGCCGACCCGGAACACGCTATCGACCGACCACCCGCTGCATGCAGGCTTCGAAACGGCGCCGTTGCTGGCGGAGGCCGACGTGGTGCTGGTGATCGATTCCCTGGTGCCCTGGATCATCAACCAGGTCGAACTGCGCCCCCACGCCAAGGTGATTCAGCTTGGCGCCGACCCGCTGTTCGGCCGGTTTCCCATGCGCGGTTTTCCGGTCGACATGGCCCTGGCGGGGGACGTGGCGGCGACCCTCTCCGGATTGGCGGCGCGGACGCCAGACAAGAGCGCGGCGGCAAAGGGCGTCGCGGCGAGCCTTGTCGCCGATCGGGACAGCCGCAAGGCCCGCGCCGCCGAAGCTGGAACGCCGATGTCTCCGGCCTATGTCAGCGGCTGCGTCAGCGCGGCGGTGGGCAAAGACGCGCTGATTGCAAACGAGTTGGGCGTTCAGCCTGCCTATCTGGATATCGCCGGCCCGAACCGGTTCTTCGGGCATTCGCTTTCGGCCGGCCTTGGTTGGGGACTGCCCGCCGCTCTCGGCATGGCCCACGCGGCGCCTGACCGGTTGGTGGCGGCCTGCATCGGCGACGGTTCCTATATGTTCGCGAATCCGGTCGCCTGCGGTCAGATATCCGAAGCGCTCGGCCTGCCGCTCCTGATCGTCGTCATGCACAACGGCGTTTGGAACGCCGTTCGGCGCGCGACGCTTTCGCTGTATCCGCAAGGCGAGGCGGCCAAGGCGAACGCCATGGCGATAACGTCGCTCGAGCCCGCGCCGGATTTCGCGATGGTCGCCGCCGCCAGTCGGGGATGGAGCGAGCGGGTGGAAGATCCCGAGCGGTTGCCGGGCGCGCTCGCGGAAGCGGTCAAGGCCGTTCGGGATGAACGCCGGATGGCCCTGGTGGAAGTGATGGTCGGCTATTGAGGCCGGTCGTCGCCTATCGTCCGGCCCACGCCGAAGACGCGGCGGCGATCATCGCGCTCAATCGCCGCGTCGCCGCCGATTCGGCGCAGTTTCTCGCCTACGACATCGATCCCATATCGGGCGCGGACATGTTGCAGGCGAAGCTTGGCGGAGAACCGGGCGAGGGCGGTCGTGACGACCAGGTGCTTGTCGCCATCTTGCCGGAGGCGAAGGACGACAATACCGCTGTCGTCGGCGTCGCTCTGCTTCGGCGCCACCGGCACCCCGCGTTCGCGGGCGTGCTGCAGTTCAGCCTTGCGGTGGACCCGGCCCTGCGGCGGCAAGGCATCGGCCGGGCATTGACGGACTTGGCGGTCGCGTCGGCCAAAACGAGCGGCGCGCGGCGGCTTCAGCTTGCCGTCATCGACGGAAACGCAGCGGCGCTGCGGCTCTTCGAGACGAGCGGTTTCGTTCAGGAAGGCCGGCTTTCCGGCGCGGCGGAGATCGCCGGACGCCTCCATGATCTTTTAGCGATGGGGATGCCGTTGGATGACTTGCCAGCGGCGTCGCCATCAATATGATCGCCAGCCAGCGAAAAGCAGCCGGAGTCCGCGCCCATGGAGCCGCCCGAAATGATCGAGACGGACAAGACCCGCATCGCCTGCGATGGCGGCGGCGGCGCGTTGGGCCATCCCAAAGTCTATTTGGAAATGGGCGGCAAGTCGGAGATTGATTGCCCCTATTGCGGCCGGCGCTTCGTGCTCTCCAAAGACGCGGTCGCCGCGGGGCACTAAGGGCGTTTCGTCCGTTCGGTAGCTGAGAAAGCCGTTGAGCCCGGCGTCTCAGTCTTCCTGAAAACGCTCCAGCGCTTTTTCCTGCTGGATCGTTTCCTTCATCGCCATATTCCGGATCGCCCGCTGCACCTTGTCGAACGCGCGGACTTCGATCTGGCGAACCCGCTCGCGGCTGACGCCGAAGTCCTTGGAAAGGTCTTCCAGGGTCATCGGGTCTTCCTTGAGGCGCCGTTCCGTCAGAATGCGGCGTTCCCGCTCCGTCAGGTTCTCCATTGCGGCGTCGAGCATGGCGCGGCGATGGTCCAACTCGTCCGATTCCGCGACCGTCACGTCCTGGGTGTCGGTATCGTCGATGAGCCAGTCCTGCCATTCGGCGTCGCCGTCCTGACGCATGGGCGCGTTCAGGGACTGGTCGCCGCCCGCCATGCGGCGGTTCATCTGAACGACGTCGTCTTCGCTGACGGCGAGGGTTTGGGCGATCTGCTTCACGCTCTCGGGCGGCAAATCGCCTTCGTCCAATTCTTTAATCTGGCCCTTCAAGCGACGGAGATTGAAGAATAGTTTCTTCTGCGCGGCGGTCGTGCCCATTTTCACCAGGGACCAGGAATGCAGGATATATTCCTGGATCGAGGCGCGAATCCACCACATTGCGTAGGTCGAAAGCCGGAAGCCTTTCTCGGGCTCGAAGCGCTTGACCGCCTGCATCATCCCGACATTGCCTTCGGAAATCAGCTCGGCCACCGGCAGGCCATAGCCGCGATAGCCCATGGCGATCTTGGCGACCAGGCGCAGATGGCTGGTGACCAGCTTATGCACCGCATCGACATCGCCATGCTCTTTCCAACGCTTCGCCAGCATGAACTCTTCGTTCGCTTCCAGCATCGGAAACTTACGAATTTCAGAGAGATAGCGTTGCAGATTGCCGTCGGCGGTCAGCGTCGGCATCGGCGCGGGCGCAGTTGATTCACTCATGGCGCATTCTTCCTTGGCAACGTCCAAGCAGCGGCATTGTGAGCGCCGAATAGGGCGGAACTATGTTCCTCCGATGGCGCGGGGCGACTGCATTATATCGAGGCAGGATCAAGACTTTTCAAGCTTTTGTTGAAGGCAGGCGAGGTCCGCGGGCAAGGACGCGCCGAAGGTGAGCGGCGCATTGCTTATCGGGTGCCTGAAGCCCAACGTCGCGGCATGCAGGGCCTGGCGGCCAAAGGAACGGGCCGCTTGCAAGGCCGCGTCCGGCAACAACGCCCGCCGCGCCTTGGTCGCGCGTCCATAGACAGGGTCGCCGATCAGAGGCCAGCCCTTATGGGTGAGATGCACCCGGATCTGGTGGGTCCGGCCCGTTTCCAGGCGACATTCGACCTCCGCCGCGCCCATGCCATAGGCCGCGACGACGCTGTATCGCGTGACCGCCCGCTTCCCGTCGCTCGGCCGAACGGCCATGCGCTTACGGTCGCGCGGGTCCCTGCCGATCAGCGTCTCGATACGATCCGCCGGCGGCGACGGCAGGCCCCAGACGAAGGCGCGATAGGCCCGCTCGACGCTGTGATCCTCGAACTGCTTGGCCAGGCCCGCGTGGGCCCTGTCGTTCTTCGCGACGACGAGCAGGCCGCTGGTGTTCTTGTCGATCCGGTGCACAATGCCCGGACGCGCGACGCCGCCAATGCCGGACAGGCTGTCGCCGCAATGGGCGAGCAAACCGTTGACCAGCGTGCCGGTCCATTGGCCCGTCGCCGGGTGCACGGTCATGCCCGCCGGCTTGTCGACGACGATCAGGCTCTCGTCTTCGAAGACAACGTTCAGGTCCAGCGGCTCCGGCTTCGGCGCAGCGGGCTCCGGCGGCGGCTCCCGCGCTTCGTAGACGTCGCCCGCCCGCACCTTGGCGGAAGGGGAGAGCGCGCGCGGCTCGCCGGCCGCCAGCGCCACATTCCCCGCCAGGATCAACGCGGTCGTGCGCGCGCGCGAAAGCGCTGGCCAGCGGTCGGCCAAAAAGCGGTCGAGCCGCGTGCCGGCGTCCGCTTCCGTAGCTTCGGCTCGAAATATGGGGGGAGGGGTCGAAATCGCCTCGGCTCCCGTCGTTGAATTTCTGAAAAGCATTGCGCCCCTGGCTTGACCCTAGGCTATATGAGCCTCGGATTCGAAACTCCAGGGGTGAATATGGCCGGCATAAAGGCCTTGGTGATCGGCATGGGCGTGCTGCTGCTTGCGGGCTTCGTTATCGTCGCCGTCACATTGGTGAACCGCGTCTCGTCGTCGGGCGAGGCGGCGCCGGCGCAGGTCGCATTCCGCTTGGGCGCCGGCGAGCGGCTGGTCGGCTCCGATCTGGACGGGGGGCGAATCGCGCTCCGCATCGAAACGCCGACCGGCGCGCGCGTCGAAGTCAGGAATCTCTCGGACGGCGCGCTCGTCGCCGCCTTCGAGGGCGCGCCCGGCGGCTAGACGGCCGGGCGCCCTATCCCGTCAAACCTCCAGGGTATAGCTGATCAGCCGACGCACGGCGCCCGTCGTCGAAGCGCTGGTCGGCTCGACGCCGTGGAACGACGTCGCTGTCTTGAAGAAACAGAAGGCGCTGTTCGGCAGATAAGGCATTGTCGCGACGTTGACGAAGTTCTCGAACGCGTGATGCGGCCCGCCCGCGCACGTAAACCCGGGCTCCTTCGGCAGATAAAGGGACGTGCCGAGGTCAGGCCGGTTGCCGTTTGCCGGAAGGTAGAACAAGGCGGCGAGGACACGCCTTTCGGCGTCGGTATGCGGTCCAAGTTCGTAGCCGCCATTGTCCGCGAGCAGCATGGATTGGGCTGAGAACGTGACGTTGCCGACGTCAGGACCAAATCGTTCGCCGACCTGTGGCAGGAACTTACGCAGCATCGCGAGCGCAAACCGCTCGCTGCGCAGGTTCGCCGCGAGACCGCCCCAGAATTTCGCGAGTTCGTCCGGCATCGCAGCGATTTCGGCATCGCTAAAGGGGATGACCCCGCGTTGAGCGGCGGACGCAGCATCGCTCTTAACCCAGCCAAGTTCTGTAATCGGGGTGTAGAGCGAATCAGCCGGCATTTTCGCCAACATTTCTTCATAGAAGCTGGGCGGGAAAACTTCAGGGCAATACCAATGAGGAGTGGGCTCAAGCTGAACCGGGGCCGCTTCGATCGCGGCGATCGCGGAATCGACCGCCTCTTCGGCGTTTATCCCGGCGGTTCTCTGCTTCGAAGCGGTCGAAATGCTGGGAGCGGCGACCTCGCCGGAAAGGACGGCGCCTAGTCTCGCCGCTGCGTCTTGGTCTTTCCAGAAGATGGTGTTCCCGGACCCTGCAAAATAACCTTCTGTCTGCATGGATGCCGCGCGCTGTCGATCATCGATATGAAAGCCGCGCTCAATCATCTGATCGATGATCGCTTTGTGCTCGTCGAGGTTTCCGTTGATCTCTACCAGAACCGACTTGAGATCCGGGCTTGCGAGGACCTGATTCATGCCTGCAATAACGGCATGCTCCAATCCATCGACGTCAATCTTCACATGGGTAGGCGGAGGCACGGCGCCGGCTTCCACCAGCTCATCCAGCGGAGCGGCGAAGCAGCCTTGCCGAAAAGCCGGCCGCATCGGCTTGAGGTTCGGATCGACGGCCTGGCCGAAAGCATGGCAGGAGCCTCCTGGCTCAAATCGGCCCATGTAGAAACTATCGAACCCGGCGACGTCGGAGATCGCCATGCAATAGGCCGACACCTGTTCGGAAAGCCCATTCAGATAAAGGTTCATGTTGAGCAGGCCGTAGTTTTGGGATTCCGGCTCGAACGCCAGCACTCGAACGCCGCGTGTTTTTGCCGCCCAGACCGTATACATGCCGACATTGGCGCCAATGTCGGCAAGCACGTCTGCTGGCTGAAACGTTTCTATCCACGCCAACGTATCCCGTTCTTTCGAGAAGAACGTTTCGACGCGCCACCGTGTGATGTCATTCGGCGTGACATACCGCGCAATTCCGCCCGGAAAAGGTATGTCCGTCGCGCCGGCAGGCGTGGCGTTCGGCGAAGGCGCGGCGGCGAGAACAGTGGACATGGCTTGCATTCCATCGGTTGCGATTTTGCGCACCCTCACGCCGTTAAGGTTAATGTGGTCTGAATGTCGGCTCGTTCTGTGTTTCGGCCCGCTTGAACACGGCCGTCGGCGCGGGCTAGCCTTCGCGAAACTCACAAAAAGTTTGTCGGGAGCGAAACATGGATCAGGCGGAGTTCGACGTCGTCGTCGTCGGCGCGGGCAATGCGGCTCTTTGTGCGGCTATATCCGCCAAGGAGCACGGCGCTCGGGTTCTGGTGCTCGAGAAGGCGCCGGAGGATGAGAAGGGCGGCAACTCCTATTTCACCGCCGGCGGGTTTCGGTTCGTGCACACGGGCCTCGATGACGTTCGCGACGACGTTCTCGTCGATATGAGCGACGAGGAAGCCGACAAGATGATCCTGCCGACGCACGACCGGCAGTTCTTCTACGAAACGTTGATGAAGGTGACGCGCGGCCAATCCAACGAAGACCTCGCCTGGACCTTGATCGACGGTTCGCGCCCGGCAATGGCCTGGCTGCGGGAGAATGGCGTCCGCTTCATTCCCATGTACGGCCGACAGTCCTACGAGGTGGAGGGCAAGCAGCATTTCTACGGCGGCGTGAATATCGAAGCCGTCGGCGGCGGCGCGGGCCTCGTGGAGTTTCTGCTGAAACGCTGCGCGGACGTCGGCATTCCCGTCCGCTACGGCACAGCGGCCGTCAGCCTCATCCAGGACCCGGACTACCGCATTCGCGGGCTTAAAGTGCGGGCGCCGGGCGGTTACGAGGAGATCGCCTGCAAGGCGGTGGTGCTCGCCTGCGGCGGCTTCGAGTCAAACCCGGAAATGCGGGTGCGCTATCTCGGCCAGGGCTGGGATCTCGCGCGGGTGCGCGGCACCCGCCACAACACCGGCGACGGCATTCAAATGGCGCTCGATATCGGCGCGGTGCCCTATGGCAACTGGTCCGGCTGCCATTCCGTCGGCTGGGATATTTCCGCGCCGCCGTTCGGCGACCGCTGGGTGCTCGACAATTTCCAGAAGCACTCCTATCCGCTCGGGATCATGGTCAACATTCATGGCGAGCGCTTCGTCGACGAGGGCGAGGACTACCGCAACCTCACCTATGTGCGGTTCGGCAAGGCGATCATGGGCCAGCCCCACTACACCGCCGTCCAGATTTTTGACCAGAAGACGGCGTTCCGCCTGCGGGACGAGTATCGCATCAAGGAAGTGACGAAGGTCGTCGGCAATACGATCGAGGAGTTGGCGGAAGGGCTGGAAATTCCGGCGGAGAACCTGAAACGCACGATCGAGGCGTTCAACGCCGCCTGCCCGGACCAGGCCAAGATCGACGCCGACTATAATCCCGCCGTCCTCGACGGCATCGGCACGACCGGCATCTCTCCCGCAAAGTCCAATTGGGCGCTGCCGCTCGATACGCCGCCCTATGAAGCTTACGTCACGACGACGGGCGTCACCTTCACTTTTGGCGGCCTCAAGATCGACGACAAGAATTGCGTGCAGGACAAGGCCGACCGCGCGATCCCCGGCCTATTTGCCGCGGGCGAACTCGTCGGCGGCCTGTTCTACGAAAACTATCCGGGCGGAACCGGCCTGATGTCGGGTTCCGTATTCGGCAGGCGCGCCGGCCAATATGCCGCCGAACACGCGCGCAGTCTCAACATCTGAAGCGAGAGGATATTGAATATGGCGGATGCGCCAAACCTGGGTTTCGTCGGCGTCGGCGTAATGGGCGAAAAAATGTGCCGGAACCTGGTCCAGAAGTCCGGCCGGCCGGTTCTGGCCTTCGATCATAGCCCCGCGCCGCTGCAGCGGCTTTCCGAATTCGGCGTGGAATCGGCGACCGGGCTCGACGACGTCATGGCGCGGACGGATATCGTCTTTCTCTCGTTGCCCGGCGAGCCGCAGGTTCGGGAAGTGGTGCTTGGGGAAGGGGGCCTGCTGGCCAACGCCAGGGCGGGGCAGATCATCGTCGATTGCTCGACCTGCCCCGTGCGGCTCGCCCAGGAAATCGCCGAGGCCGCCGCCGAAAAGGGCGTCAAGTTCGTGGACGCGCCCGTGGCGCGGGGCGTGACGGCCGCGGAGAACGGCACGCTCAACTTCATGGCCGGCGGCGCCAAGGAAGATTTCGACGCGATCCGCCCCTATCTGGCCTGCATGGGCGGCGACATTACCCTGTGCGGCGGCCCCGGCGCCGGGCAAGCCGTCAAGCTGATGAACAACATGATCGTGGTGCAGACCGTGCGCGCGATCGCGGAAGCCTTGAAGGTCGCGCAGGAATCCGGCGCCGTCGATGGCGAAATGCTGTTCGAGACGCTCACCACCGGCTCCGCCGACAGCTTCGTTCTGCGCAATCATGGCATCAAGAGCATGCTGCCGGGCGCCCATCCGGCCCAGACCTTCCCGGTGAAGTACATCATGAAGGATCTTGGCTATGCGCTGGAGCTGGCCGAAAGCTGCGGCGTCGTCATGACCGGCGCCGAGACGACGATGGACCTGCTGAAAAAGGCGGACGAAATGAACTTCGGCGACCGCTATTACACCATCCTGATCGAAGCGCTGGAACAGCGCGCGAAAGCCTGAGGCCATGTCCGAGAATTGGGAGATATACGGGTTTCGATACGCCCGTCACGACGACCGCGACGAGGGTACGACCTTTATCGATGGTCAGCCCGGCGTCGATATCGGCGGCATGGACTATTTCTTCTGGGCCTTGCGCTCGGGCGAGCGGACCATCGTCGTCGATACGGGCGCCAATTCCGCGAAAATGCCGCCTCGGGGCCGCCGTTCGCTGATCGAACCGGAAGCGGCGCTCGCCGGGGTCGGCATCGATGCGGCCGAGGTGACGGAAGTCTTTCTGACCCACGCTCACTGGGACCATATCGGCAATCTGGACCTATTTCCGAAGGCGCATTTCTGGATGCAGGCGCGGGAAATGGCGTCCATCACGGGACCGGATATGACCTACAAGAAAATCCGGGGCGCCTATCAGCCGGACGAAGTGCAGCGCCTTGTCGGCCTGCTCTACGAGAACCGGCTGACCTTCCTCGAAGGCGACGGCGCCTTTGCGCCCGGCGTCGACTATGTCTTGCTCGCAGGCCACAGCGCCGGCCAGACGGGGCTTCGGGTGCAAACAGAGCGCGGTCCGGTGCTGCTGGCGTCGGACGCCGTTCACTACTACCGCGAGATCGCGGAGGAACTGACGTTCGCCGCGTTCAACGACGTGAAGGAAATGCTGGCGAGCCTGCGGCGGTGTCGCGCCGAAGTCGACGGCGACTGGTCGCGCCTGTTGCCTGGGCACGATCCCATCGTTTCCGCCGCCTATCCCGCTGAGACCCATCTTGAAAATGGCGAACCGGTGGCGCTGCGCCTCGACCTCGCGCCGACCGGTCCCTTGGAGCTGCGCTCATGAGCACGACCTGGAAGATTTACGGCATTCGCTACACGGTGCAGCCGTCGCGGCCCGGCCACATGACGTTCATGTTCGGAAGTCCCGAAGAAGAGACGGGCGGGCTCGACTATTATAGCTGGGTCCTGGTTTCCAACGATCGCGCCATCGTCGTCGATACGGGCGCCGCGGAAGCGAAGGTGAAGCGCTTGGGCCGGGATTGGCTGGCGCCGCCGACCGAGGCGCTCAAGCGGCTCGGCGTCGATCCGGCGCATGTGGAGGACGTGATCCTTTCCCACGCCCATTGGGACCATGTGGGCGATCTGGCCGCCTACCCGAAAGCTCACTTCCATATGAACGACCTGGAAATGGAGTCGATCACCGGGCCGGACATGACCTATCACGTCCTGCGCGAGCCCTATCATGGCGACGAGGCCCAGCAGATCGCCGGTCTCGTCTACGACAACCGGCTGAGCTTCCTGCAGGGCGACGGCGCCTTCGCGCCGGGGATCGACTACACGCTGATCGGCGGCCACAGCGCCGGCCAGATCGCCCTGACCGTCCAGACGGACCGGGGGCCCGTCATCCTGGCGACCGACGCCATCCACTACTGGCAGGAGGTCGAGCAGGAGCGCGCATTCCTGATCTTCCATGATCTGCGCCAGATGCTGGCCGGTTACCGCACATTGAACCGGATGGCGGGCGGCGACCTCGGCCGGCTGCTTCCGGGCCACGACCCGCTTATCAAAGAGCGCTACCCCGTGGTCGAGACGCATCCGGACGGCTCGCCCTTCATTCTCGATCTCGGAGCGGCGCCGACAAGCTGGTAAAGCGCTCTGGCGGGTGGACCGGCGGGCGCGCTGAGCGTAGAACGCTCGGCGATACGTATCGAAACTGGATGATTTCCCATGTCCGTCGTCAATCTCGCCGACGCCGCGCCCATTAGGCTTGCCTTGCCTAAAGGCCGGATTCTGAAAGAGCTGCGCCCGATTCTGGATGCGGCGGACGTGCATCCGGAAGCCGCTTTCGACGATGACGACGCTCGGCAACTGCGCTTCCGCGCCAATGTGCCTGGGCTGGAGATCGTGCGGGTGCGCAGCTTCGACGTCGCGAGCTTCGTCGCGTTCGGCGGCGCGGACATCGGCGTGGCCGGACGGGACGTCGTGATGGAATTCGACGATCCGGAAGTCTACGCGCCACTGGACCTCGGCATCGGCAAGTGCCGGCTGGCGGTCGCGGAGCCGAAGGAAATGGCTCCGGAAGACGATCCCAGCCGCTGGAGCCATGTGCGGATCGCGACGAAGTATCCGAACGTCACCCGTCGCCATTTTGCGGCGCGTGGCGTTCAGGCGGAGTGCATCAAGCTGAACGGCGCGATGGAATTGGCGCCCGTGCTTGGCCTGTGTTCGCGCATCGTCGATTTGGTTTCCACCGGCTCGACTCTCCGCGCCAACGGGCTCGTCGAGATCGAGCATATCGCCGATATCTCCTCGCTTCTGATCGTGAATCGCACGCAGTTGAAAACGCGGCCGCGCCAGTTGAAGAGCTGGATCGACCGTTTCCGGAGGGCGCTCGATGCCCAGGCGGCTTGATGCGCGCGCGCCGGATTTCGACGCGGGCCTGACAGCGCTTCTGGACGGACGCAAGGAAGGCGTCGCGGACCGGGTCGATCGCGTCGTCGCCGGCCTGATCGACGACGTGCGCAGCCGCGGCGTAGAGGCTGTGCTGGAGGCGACTCGCAATTTCGACCGCTTTCCGGCGGCGGACGCCGGGTCGTTGCGCGTGTCGCCCGATGAGATGGCGTCTGCGCTGGAAAGCCTCGACCCGCGCCTGCGGGCCGCGCTCGAGACCGCCGCGAACCGAATTCGCGCGTTCCACGAACGTCAGCGTCCGGACGACTTTCGCTATCGGGACGATGCGGGCGTCACGCTCGGGCTCCGCTGGACGGCGATCCAAGCCGTCGGGCTCTATGTGCCGGGCGGGGCTGCCGCCTATCCGAGCTCCGTCCTCATGAACGCCGTGCCGGCTCAGGTCGCGGGCGTCGAGCGGCTGGTCATGGCCGCGCCGACGCCGGGCGGGCGGGACAATGCCATGGTGCTGGCGGCGGCGGCTCTGGTCGGCGTCGATGAGGTCTGGCGCATCGGCGGCGCCCAGGCGGTTGCGGCGCTCGCCTATGGGGCCGATCCCATCGCCCCGGTCGACAAGATCGTCGGGCCGGGCAACGCCTATGTCGCGGAAGCCAAGCGCCAGGTGTTCGGTCAGGTCGGCATCGACATGATCGCAGGGCCTTCGGAAGTGCTCGTGGTCGCGGACGGGAGCGCCGATCCCCGTTGGCTCGCGCTCGACTTGCTTGCCCAAGCGGAACATGACGCCGACGCGCAGTCGATCCTGATCTCGGACGACGGCGCGCTGCTGGACGCGGTCGAGCAGGCGGTCGAGGTCGAGCTGCAAGCCTTGCCGCGCGCGGAGACGGCCGGGGCTTCGTGGCGGGATCATGGCGCCCTCATTCGCGTCGAAGACATCCTGCGCGACGCCCCGGCGGTGATCGACCGGGTTGCGCCAGAGCATCTGGAGCTTGTCGTCGAGGATCCAGATGGCCTGTCGAGCAGGGTCCGTAATGCAGGGGCGATCTTCTTAGGCGGCGAAACGCCGGAGGCCGTCGGCGACTATGTCGGCGGGCCCAATCATGTTTTGCCGACCTCGGGCGCGGCGCGCTTCTCCTCCGGACTTGGCGTGTTGGATTTCATGAAGCGGACGACGCTGCTCGGCTGCGATACGGCCGGCCTTGCGGCGATTGGCCCCCATGCCGTCACCCTGGCCGAGACCGAAGGGCTGCACGCCCACGGCCGCTCTGTCTCCGTCCGGCTCCAACGGAACGATTCATGAGAGGAGAAACCGCGCGCATTCAGGAAATCGGGCTGGATGAAGCGCTTGGCGGACGCCTTCGCCCGGAACTGGAGCATGACCGCTCCGTCGCGATCCAGGACCTGATCGACGAGAACACCTTTCGTCTGCTGAACGGGGCCGACGGTCCATACCGAATGGAGCTGGGGGTCGACGGCGGCCGGCTCCTGCTTAGGGTGATGCCCGTCGCGGGCGGCGAAGGCGTGGTCTTCGGATTGGCGCTGTCGCCGTTTCGCCGGATCATCAAAGATTACTTTACCGTGTGCGACAGTTACTTCGAGGCGATTCGAACCATGGCGCCGTCTCAGATCGAGGCGATCGATATGGGACGGCGAGGCCTTCATGACGAAGGCGCCGAGAAACTGATTGAGCGCCTGAAAGACCGCGCCGAGGTCGATAAGCCGACGGCGCGACGTCTGTTCACCCTGCTATGCGTGCTGCACGCGCGGGGGTAGGCGAATAAGGGGGCGGCGTTTAGCGACCGATGTCTGACCGGCAGATCGCCAGCATCCTGTTCGTATGCACCTCCAACTCGATTCGTTCGCGCCTGGCCGAGACGCTGGCGCAGTGGCGAACGCGCGGGCGCGTGTATATCGATTCCTGCGGCGTGTCGCCTGGCGAGTTGGATGGATTCGTCGCCGCCGTGCTGGACGAGATCGGTCTCGACGCATCCGATGCGCCGCCGAAAAGCTTTCGCGACCTGGAAGACACCAATTTCGACCTGATTGTGACGCTTTCCCCGGAAGCACACGAAAACGCGCTTAAATTTGCCGAGCATGAGGCTGTCGAAGTAGAGTATTGGCCCACGGTCGATCCGTCCCTCGTCGAAGGCAGCCGTGAACAGCGTCTGGAAGCGTATCGACGGACACGGGATGAAATCCTGCAACAAATATCCGCCCGACTGTCCGGGCCATCCGCCCCTGTGGTATGAGCGCTTCAAGATGGATCGACAGCCGCTCATTCTCGCGTCCGCGTCGCCGCGCCGATTAGACCTCCTGCGCCAGATCGGCGCCGAGCCGGATCGGGTCGCGCCCGCGGACATCGACGAATCCCCCATGCCGAAAGAGTTGCCGGCGGCGATGGCCGCGCGCCTGGCGGCGGCGAAGGCGGCAGCGGTCGCGGCCGACTATCCGGATGGGTTCGTGCTTGCGGCGGATACGGTCGTCGCTTGCGGCCGTCGCGCGCTGCCGAAAGCGGAGACCGAGAGCGAGGCCGCCCAATGTCTGGACCTGCTGTCGGGGCGCAATCACAAAGTGTTCGGCGGCGTCGCGCTGCGGCTGCCGGATGGACGTGTTTTGGAGCGGGTGGTCACGACCGTGGTCGCGATGAAGCGTTTGGACGAACGTGAGCGGTCCGCCTATCTGGCGTCCGAGGAATGGCGCGGCAAAGCAGGCGGTTATGCAATCCAAGGGCTGGCGGCGGCTTTGATTCCCCGGATCAGCGGGTCCTATTCGAACGTCGTCGGCTTGCCGCTTCATGAAACCACTGCGCTGCTTCAAGGCGCTGGCTGGCGAGTATTTCAATGAGCGCGCCCGAAATAGATACGATCCTGGTCGAGCATAGTCCGGGCGAAGTGCGAGCGGTCGCGGCGGCGGGCGAAGAGCCATGGGACATCGCTATCGAGCGTCCGCTGGCCGGCCCGCAGCCCGGCGACATCTACCGTGCGCGCGCAGGGGCGGTCGGTCCGGGCGGAGGCCGGTTCTTCGATCTGGGCGGCGACCATACCGGACTGGCGCGCCGTCCCCGTTCGGCCTGGACCGAAGGCCGCTATGGCCTTGTCCAAGTGATCCGCGGCGACGCCGGCGACAAGGGGCCGCGGGTGACCGATCGGGTCTGGCTTTCGGAGCACGGCCTGGAAGTGACGATCGGGGCCAAGGGCGACGTCGACGACCGCATCGAGATCACCCGCCGCATTCACCACACGCGCCGTGAGCAGCTCCGCACGGCTTTGCGCGCCTATCTCGGCGAGGACATGGCGGTCCGCATCGTCCACGACCCCGGACCGGCGGAACGCATATGCCAGGTGACCGAGGCGCTGGCGAAGCGGTTTCAACGCTATACGAGCCTGGAAGGGGCGCCCGCGCGCCTGCATGCGGCCGAGGGCGAAGTCGGCTGGCTGCTTGAGCGATGGCCGGAGGCGGAATGGCGCCCCGCCGACCTGGCGACCGCGGCTTGGCTGGCGGGCCTGTCGCGGAGCCCCTCCCGCGTCACCGCGCCCGACTCGGCTTTTGCTATGGCGATCGACGACGCCGTGGCGGAAGCGCTGACGAAACGCGTCGACCTGGATGGCGGCGCCCGCCTTTGGATCGAACCGACGCGCGCGCTGGTCGCGATCGACGTCGATCGCGGGTCCGCGGCGGGCGCCGGCGCGGAGATCAACGAACGGGCCGCGCGCGAGTGCGCGCGCCAGCTTCGCCTGCGCCGGCTGGGCGGCATCGTCGCCATAGACTTCCTGCGCGACGGGCAGGCCGAAGCGATCGCGGCGCTCTCCGAGATTTCGGATTCGGATTTCTGGCCCTGGGCGCCGCCGAAGTCAGCGGACCCGAGCGGACTGGTTTCCTTCCAGCGGGCGCGTATGGGGGCGAGCCTCGCGGACTTGACCGCGGGGATCGAGGCGCAGGCCTATCGCGCCCTCCGGCTTTGCGTCCGGATCTCTACCCGGTCGGGAGAACTGCTCAGGGGAATCCGCGCCGCGCCGGATGTCATCCGCCATCTGCAGTCCGATCTGGCGCCGGCGGTCCGCCTGGCGGAACAGAGGCTCGGCGGACCGCTAGACCTGCAACGGGAGCCGGGGCTAGGCTCTATCGAAATTGTCGATATCAAGGGCGAAGTGCTGGAGAAGGTATGAGCGCTCCACGCGCCGCGAAGGCGGGGAAAGTCGCGCGGTTTCGCACGAAAGGCAGCCGTTGCCCCATCTGCAAGGAACCGGCCAGCGTCGAGTTCCGACCGTTCTGCTCCAAGCGGTGCGGCCAGATCGACCTGGGACGCTGGCTGGGCGAGGTTTACCGCGCGCCTGCCGACGAAGACGACGCCAGCGAGAGCGAAATCTGGTCTGAGGGCGGAATGCGAGGGCTCGGCCGGGAAGACTAACCTCCGGTCATGCTCTGGGACAGGGGGAGCGCCGCCAGTATGCGGGAACTGACTATCATCATCGTAGGCGCGGGCATCGGCGGCTTGACCGCGGCGAACGCCTGCGCGCGCGCCGGCATGCGGCCGGTATTGCTGGAGCAGGCGAGAGAGCTTGGGGAAGTCGGCGCCGGCGTGCAGCTCGGCCCGAACGCGACGCGCGTCCTGGTCGCCATGGACTTGTTGGACGCCATGCTGGACGTCGCGGTGACGCCAGAGGCCCAGGTCGCGTATTCCTACGACGACGGCCATGTAATCCGCCGGGTTGCCTTTGCTGAAACGCTCAGCAAGACCTTCGGGTATCCCTATCTGCACATGTATAGACCGGACCTGGTCGACGGCCTCGCCGCGGGGCTGAAAGGGGAAGTCGTTCTGGGCGCGTCTGTCGTCGGCGTCGTCGAGGAGGCGGACAGGATCGGCGCCCGGCTGGCGGACGGCAGCATGGTCTGGGGCGACGCGCTGGTCGGCGCGGACGGCATCCATTCCAATGTTCGCAAGCACCTCCATGGCGAGCTTCCGGCCCGGTTTTCAGGCAACATGGCCTGGCGCGGGCTGTGCCCGGGCGAGGCCGCCCGCCAGCTGGGCATCCCTGTGGTTTCGGCGAACTGGTGGGGTCCCGGCCGGCATTTCGTGCACTACTACGTCGCTGGCGGCGCCTATCTAAATTGGGTCGGGGTGACGCCCCATGACGGCGCGGCCATCGAAAGCTGGACGGCGAAAGGCGAGATCGCCGACGCGCTTGCGGACTACGATTCCTGGCACATACAGGTCCGCGACATTATCTCCGCGACGCCGTCCGCGATGAAATGGGCGCTGCACGACCGTGATCCGTTGCCCTTCTGGTCGAAAGGCCGGGCGACGCTGCTTGGCGATGCGGCCCACCCGATGCTGCCGTTCATGGCCCAGGGCGCGGCGCAGAGCATTGAAGACGGCTATATCCTCGCCCGGTGTTTGCAGGCGACTGCCGACGTTCCGGAAGCGCTCGCCCGTTACGAGCGCAACCGACTGGAGCGGACGGCTTGGGTGCAGCAGGGCAGCCGCAAGAACGAGGCGCTGTTTCACATGACCGAACCGACGGCGGTCGCGGAACGAAATGCGCGCCTGCAAGGCGAGGTCGACGCCAATCCCGAGGCCGTGCAGCCCGATCAGTCGCGGCTCTTCGGCTATGATCCGGTGAATGGAGAACTCGCGCCATGAACGATGTCGACGCGCCCTCCGGCGACGACGCCGACGCCGTCAGCGCCGCCATGGCCGTGCTAGACGCCCATATGGCCGCCTTGAACGACAGGGATGCGGATAAACTCGCCGCGACGTTGCATTTTCCCCATCACAGGCTTGCGTCCGGCCGGCTGCAGACCTGGCCGACGCCGGAAACCTATCTCGCGGACTTCTATGCTCGCGCCGGGGACGGATGGTCTCACAGCGCCTGGGACCGGCGCGAGACGATCGCCGCCTCCCCGGACAAGGTGCATCTGGACGTCACCTTCACCCGATATCGCGCGGATCAGACCGTCATCGGTCAGTTTCGCTCGCTCTGGATCGTGACGAAGACGGACGGCCGCTGGGCGGCAGCGTTTCGCTCCAGCTTCGCCGCCTGACCGAGAGCGCTCGCCCCAAACGCAAAACGCGCCCGGGAGCAGGGCTCCAGGGCGCGTTGGATGCAGTCTCGCGGAAGCGAGCGTTACTTCATCTTCTGCTCACGGAAGAGCACGTGCTTGCGCGCCTTGGGGTCGAACTTCTTGAGCTCGAGCTTTTCCGGCTTCGTGCGCGGGTTCTTCTTGGCAATATAGAAAAAGCCGGTGTCGGCAGTGCTGACCAGTTTCACCTGGACGGTCGCGGGCTTCGCCATGGCGGAGTCTCCTGAATTCGAGGGCGGTTATATGCCGGGTGGGAAGGCGCGCGTCAACCACTATTGCCGTAAGGGCCCGCCGCGACGGTGTGGTTCGCGCCGGAATTCGCCGGCGCCAGCGCCGCCTTGTAGGCGTTCCGGTCCCCGAGAAGCATCTGCGCGATGCGCAGGTCGGCGTCGCCGCCCACCTCGACCTTCGGGCAAACGGCGCGCAGTCGCTCCGCCCGAACCTTGTCCGGCGTACGGTAGCCCCGCCAGTCCGCGGCCTCCCGCGCGACGCGGGCGGCGCTTCGGGAAAAGCTGTCCGCGCCGCTGCGCCTGGACGATACGGTGCAGATCGTCGGACGAACGCCCAGTCCGTCGAGCAGATATCCCGACGGGGCATGCATGCGCGACCAGGTGATGATGAGCTCGCCGCCGTTGGCCAGCTCTTCGAGGTTCTGGATGGAGCCCTTGCCATAGGTGACGCTGCCGATGGCGACCGCGCGACCGGCGTCGACCAGGGCCGCCGCCAGCAATTCCGAGGCTGAGGCCGAGCGGCCGTCGATCAACAGAATGATCGGCTTGCCCTTGGAGATCGCGCCGGCCCGGGCGTGATAGGAGCTGCTGCTGGACGGATGACGGCCGTCGGTTTCGACCACAAGCCCATCGTCCAGGAACAGATCGGCCACCTCGATCGCTTGCGTAAGATAGCCGCCGGGATTGCCGCGCAGGTCCAGAACGATGCCGTCCAGCCCGCCGGTTTCATGCTCGGCCTCCGCGATCGCGGCCGAAAGCGTTTCCGCCGTATTGCGGCTGAAGGAGGAAATGCGGAAGCGCGGCAGGTTCTTGTCCTGCAGGAAATAGACGGTGCGCGGCACGATCTCGCCGCGCTCGATATTCACCGTGAAAGGGGCCACGCCCTCCCGAGCGATCGAAACGGCGACCGGCACGCCGATCGGGCCGCGCAGACGCTCGGCGCGGTCTTCGCGCGGCATGCTGGACAGCGCGACGCCGTCGGCATGGGTGATCACGTCATTCGCCAGCAGCCCCGCCCGCGCCGCCGGCGTCTCCGGCATGACCTCCTGAATGACGGTCTTGCCGTCCACGTCGCTGATGGTCACGCCGATGCCGCCATAGCCTTCCCGACGGGCGCGGCTTTCGGACGCCCGTTTCGGCGGCTCGTAGCGCGAGTAGGCGTCCAGAGAGCCGGTGACGCCGGTCAGAACCGCCGTATAGAGATCGTCCGGCGGCGTCTCGCCGATCTTCGCGGATTGCGAACGGGCCGTCGCCAGGGCGCTGGACAGCGTCGTCGCCCAACCCGTAGCGTCCCGATCCAAGGGCGGCGAATAGATGGCCGGCTGCGCCCCGCCGGCGACAAGCGCGAACCCGTCCCCGGAAGCGGTCGCCTTGAGCGACGGATCGATCTCGGCGAGGCCGTTCAGACCGGCGACCGACATCGCGCGGAGATCGACGGGCTCTATGAAATTGTCCGATATATGGTCGAACGCTTCGGCGAACAGCCGGTCGGCGGACTGCTTGTCATAGCTGTCGTGCACGAATTCCGGCTGGCTGGCGCAAGCGCCCAAAAACAGCAGCGCGCCGGCGACGACGGCTCGATACGCCCAGGCGGGCGCGCCTGAATTTCCGGGGCGGTTGTTCATGGGCGGCCGACTCGTTTCTTACGGCGCTTAATATAGCGCTTAGGCGGGCGCGCGCCACGTGTCGCGGTCAAAATCTCAAGGGTTACGCCCCCCGTCTTCGCATCTGCGTCCCGTATGCGGGCCGATACGGGATCGCCCACCCGGATCGCTGCGCCGGACCCGCCTTCCATGGCCATCCCGTCGCGGGAAAGGCGCCAAAAGTCGTCCGGCAGCAGCGCGGCCGGCGCGAAACCTTCCAGCAACGAATGATCGAAACGAATGAACAGGCCGGCGCGGTTCGCCCCCACGACGCGGCCTTCGAACGTCTCGCCCACATGCCGCGCCGCCATCAAAGCGGCATAGCGGTCGAGCACGGACCGTTCGACGACGGCCGACCGGCGCTCGGTGCGGTTCACCGCATCGGCGATCGCCTCAAGCATTTCGGGCGTATCGATGGCGCCGCCTTCGCCAAGGTTCAGCGCCGCGATCAAAGCCCGGTGCGCGACCAGGTCCGCATATCGGCGGATCGGCGACGTGAAGTGGGTATAGGCCTCCAACGCCAGGCCGTAATGGGGGTCGCAGTCTGCGCCGTAACGGGCGCGGGCCTGGGCGCGCAGAATAAGCTCGCTCAGGATTGTGCGGGTCTGCGGATCCTCGATCCGTGCGAGCAGCGCGTTCAGGTCGCTTGGCCGGTCCAGCCTGGCGCCGGGCGCCGCCGCGCCGAGCTTGGCCGCCGTCTCCGCCAGAAGGCCCATACGTTCGGGATCGGGCTTGTCGTGCGCGCGATAGAGCGCTTCCGCGTTCGCCGCCAGGATCGCCTCCGCGGCCGAGGCGTTGGCCTGCACCATGAATTCTTCGATCAGCCTGTGGCTGGAGAGGCTGGGGCGGAGCTTCATGGCGACAGGGGCGCCTTCGGCGTCGAAGGCCACCATGCGCTCCGGCAGTTCCAGCTCCAGCGGCGCCCGACGGTTGCGGCCGCGCGATAGGCAGGCATAGGCGCCATAGAGACGGCGCACATGCTTGGCGTAGGCCGGCGGGTCCGGGTCTTCGCGCTCTGCGTCGTCGCCGACGGCGGCGGCCTTCTCGTAAGTGAGGCGATAGTGGGAGCGCATCAGGCCCCGTCCGAAGTTCGCCGCGACCCGATGGCCGGACTTGTCGAAGCGCATCTCGACGAAAAGGCAGGCCCGATCCTCGTTCGGCTTCAAGGAGCACAAGCCGTTGGACAGCGCTTCCGGCAACATGGGAATCGCCCGGTCCGGCAGATAGGTCGAGTTGCCGCGCAGCCGCGCCTCCTGGTCGAGCGCGCTGCCCGGCCGCACATAGAGCGCCACATCGGCGATCGCGACGATAACGCGCCACCCGTCCCCGGCAGGCTCCGCGAACACGGCGTCGTCGAAATCCCGCGCGTCCGCGCCGTCGATGGTCAAAAGGGGCGTCTCGCGCAGATCCCGGCGGCCTTGCAGCGTCGGCGGCTCGGCGCACGCCGCCGCCGCCTCGACCTCTTCTGGAAAAGCGATGGGCGCTTCCAGGGACGCCATCAGGGCCAGGCCGAAGGCGGCGGGATCGTCCGCGCGGCCGTGGGCCGAGAGAATGCGGGCGCGAAAATCCCTCCCGCGCGGCCCCATGCGCGGTGAAAGGGGTTGGACGAGCACAAGATCGCCTTCCGCCAATCCCTCCGGCGGCCGGTCCGCGATGGACCAATAGCGCTCGCGGCCGGGGCGGGCGGCCTTCAGGGAAAGGCGGCCATTCCTGTCCGCTTCCACAAGCGCCAGTTCAGGCGCGTCTGCATCCTGCCCGGATGGAAGAATGCGTATCGGGCGGACATGGGGCCGTTCGCCGTCGTCGCTCCGATCGATCAGGCGGCCGATCAGGCGCGCGCCAACGCCGATCCGTCCTGACGCGCCGCCGGCCTCGACAATAACTTCGGGCGGTTCTCCGGAACCGGGCCAGCGGTCGGGCGCGGCGCGGATCGCGCCATCTTCATCCGTGCCGACGACGCGGAAGAGCGTGACGGAGGGCAAGCCTTCCGGGCCAGAATCGCGCGACGGCTCCCCACCATGCAGGGCCTTCTTGAACAGTTGTTTGAACGCGCGACGGTCGTCCATGCCGCGAATGCCGAACGCGCGCGCGGCCGCGCTGGCCTTGGGGCGCGAGGCGGAGTCCGCCGCCAGCCAGGCGCGGATGTCCGCGACTGAGGGAAGCGGACGGTCGGCCGAGCGCTTGCTCAACTCGCCTCGGCGTCGCCCGCCGGCTTCTTCGCCGCTTTCTTCGCCGCCGTTTTCGGCTTAGCCGCCTTCTTCGCGGCCGGCTTCTTCGCGGGCGCCTTCTTTGCCGCGGTCTTGGCTTTGGACGTCCCTTTGCCTTTGCCGCCCGCGGCTTTCTTGGCGATGAGCTCGACCGCTTCTTCCATCGTGTAGGCGTCGACCTCGGCGCCCTTGGGCAAGGACGCTCGAATTTTGCCGTGGTTAACATAGGGGCCGAACCGGCCCTTGCGAATGGTGATTTCGCCGCCCTTGGGGTGGTCGCCCAGGCTACGCAGGGTCGACGCGCCGCCGCGGCCCTTCGCCTTGGCTTCCGCCAGGATCGTGACCGCGCGGTTCAAGCCGACCGTCAGAACATCGTCGTCCTTCGGCAGGGACGTGTAGCCGCCGTCATGCAACAGGTAAGGCCCGAACCGTCCGAGGCCCGCCTTGATGACCTTGCCGGATTCCGGATGGAGGCCGACCTCGCGCGGCAGGGACAACAGCGCCAGCGCGCGAACAAGGTCCAGCGCGGTGGCGTCTTCGCCCTTGGGGAGCGAAGCGCGCTTCGGCTTCGGAGCGTCTTTCTCCTCGCCGGCCTCGCCAAGCTGCACGTAGAGCCCGTAGGGGCCGCGACGCAGCGTCACCGGCAGGCCGGTCTCCGGGTCGTCGCCCAGATGGCGCGGACCGTCGAGGGCTTCGGCGGCCGCTTCCGAATCGGGCGTCGCGAGCGGGCGCGTATGTTTGCATTCAGGATAGTTGCTGCAGCCGATGAACGCCCCATGGCGTCCGAGGCGAAGGCCGAGACGGCCTTTGCTGCAGGCGGGGCAAAGGCGCGGGTCGCCGCCGCCCTCGGGCGTTGGGAAGAAGTGGGGGCCGAGCTGCTCGTCGATGGCGTCGATCACTTCGGTGATCGAAAGATCCTTCGCGTCGTCGACGCGGGCGACGAAACCGTCCCAGAACTCCCGCAGAAGCGTGCGCCAGGGGATGCGTCCGTTGGAGACATCGTCCAGCCGCTGCTCCAAATCCGCCGTGAAGTCGTACTCCACATAGCGGTTGAAAAAGTTCTCAAGGAACGCCGTGACGAGACGCCCGCGGTCTTCTGGCGTGAAGCGGCGGCTTTCCAGGCGGACATAGTCCCGATCCTGCAGCACCTGGAGGATCGAGGCATAGGTCGATGGCCGCCCGATGCCCAACTCCTCCATGCGTTTCACAAGGCTCGCTTCGGTGTAGCGCGGCGGCGGCTGCGTGAAATGCTGTGTCGGCTCGATCGTCTTGGGCGCGGCGGGCTCGTCCTGGTTGAAGACCGGCAGCACGGCGGATCCGTCCTCGTCCTCTCCGGCTTCGTCGCGGCCTTCCTGATAAAGCTTCAAGAACCCGTCGAATACGATCACCGAGCCGGTGGCGCGGAACTTCGTGCCCGCCTTGTCGGCGAAGACGATCGCGGTCTGGTCGATCTTCGCGGACGCCATCTGGGAGGCGATCGTGCGTTTCCAGATCAATTCATAAAGGCGCAGATCGTCGCCCGAGAGGATGCGCGCCATCGATTCCGGCGTCCGGCGCATATCCGTCGGCCGGATGGCCTCGTGCGCTTCCTGGGCGTTCTTCGCACGGCTGCGGAACTGCCTGGGCGAGGGCGGCAGATAGGCTTCGCCGTAGCGGTCGCCGATCAGGCCTCGCGCGCCGGCGAGCGCTTCGCCCGAAAGCGCCACGCTGTCCGTCCGCATGTAGGAGATGAGGCCTGTAGTCTCGCCGTTCACCTCAAAGCCCTCATAGAGCTTCTGGGCGATCCGCATGGTCTGACTCGTCGGCAGGCGCAGCTTGCGGGAGGCTTCCTGCTGGAGAGTCGAGGTGGTGAACGGCGGGGCCGGATTGCGCGTCGTCTGCCGTTTCTCGATGGCCGTGACCGTATAGACGCCGGCCGCAGCCTTTTCGACGGCAGCCGTGGCGGCGGACTCGTCGCCAAGGTCGAACTGGTCGAGCCGGGCGTCGTCCAAATGGGTCAGCCGCGCCTTCGCCTTGCGGCCGTCCTCGGTCTGGAATTCGGCTTCGATCGACCAGTACTCCCGCGCGACGAACGCCTCGATTTCGCTTTCGCGTTCGCAGATCAGGCGAAGCGCCACGGACTGGACCCGGCCGGCCGAGCGGGAGCCTGGCAGTTTGCGCCATAGCACCGGCGAGAGCGTGAAGCCCACAAGATAGTCGAGCGCCCGGCGAGCGAGATACGCCTCCACCAGTTCCTGATTGACGTCGCGCGGGTTGGCGACGGCGTCTTCAATGGCCGACCGCGTGATTTCGTGGAAGACGACGCGGCGGACCTCTTTATCCCCAACCACGCCTTTCTCTTCGAGAAGCTTCTGCACGTGCCAGGAGATCGCCTCGCCCTCGCGGTCGGGGTCAGTGGCGAGCAGCACGGCGTCTGCCCTCTTTACGGCCTTGGCGATGTCGTTCACGCGCTTGGCCGCGCGGTCGTCCACCTCCCAGGACATGTCGAAATCTTCGTCGGGGCGCACCGAACCGTCTTTCGGCGGCAGGTCGCGGACGTGCCCATAGCTCGCCAGGACCTCATAGCCGCTGCCGAGATATTTGTTGATCGTCTTGGCCTTGGCCGGCGATTCGACGACTACGACTTTCAATGTGCGCTCGCGTTCCTGCGTGTCCTGGTCCCGCGGCCGCAATCACGGGGCTAGCGAAGCGCAACCCGTTGGCCGGGCAAACGCTCCAAAGTCCCGCCAAGCTCCATCTCCAGGAGGATCGCGGCGACGGCCGAAGCCGACAATTGGCACTGGCGGGATAGTTCGTCAACTGTGACCGGCGCGGCGGCCAACGCCAGACGGACCCGTTCGGAAGGATCGAGAGCGTCTTCGGTCTCCGGGCCGACGGCGCTCGGGGCCGTCGTTGGGCTGGCGCTCGCTATGGGCGAAGTCTGTCGTTTTTTGATCGGGCGCCGCTGCGCCACAGGCGGTGCGGCGCGGCTGCTATCCGCAGTCGCCGCCGGCAATGCGGCCAGAACGTCATCCGCGCCGCGGATCAACACGGCGCCGTCGCGGATCAGCCTGTTCGCGCCCGCCGAGCGCGGATCGCTCGGGAAACCGGGCGCCGCCATGACTTCGCGGTTTTCCTCCAACGCGAATCTGGCGGTGATCAGCGAGCCTGATCGCTCGGCCGCCTCGATCACCACGACGGCGTCCGCCAGGCCGGCGACGATGCGATTGCGGCGGGGAAAGTGGCGTTCGGTCGGTTTCGCGCCCGGCCGCGATTCGGCGATGAGCGCGCCGACGCGGCCGATCTCTTCCTGCAGGTCTCGGTGCTCCGGCGGGTAAAATACATCGACGCCGCCCGCGACGACGCCGACGGGAAAGCCCTTGAGCGATCCGCGATGGGCGGCGCCGTCAATGCCGCGCGCCAATCCCGAGACGACGGCGACGCCGGCGAGAGAAAGATCGGCGGCGAGACCTTCCGCGAATTGCCTCGCCGCGGCCGAAGCATTGCGCGCGCCGACGATCGCGACGGTGCGGCCACGCAATGCCGCGCAAGCGCCCTCCAATTCGCCTTTTATATGGAGAGCGATCGGCGGCCTCGAGATCTCAGCCAGTCGGGCAGGGTAGTCTGGATCTCCGAATAGAACGATGGCGGCGCCGACGCCGTCCGCCGCCGCGATGGCGGCCTCCGCTTCAGCCGCGCTTGCGACGCGGATGTCCTTCCGGCGCATGTCCGCCAGCCCGTTAAGGGCTTCCGACGGCGCCTTCCAACGGTCTAGCAATTGCGCGAAACGACAGGGGCCGACGCCTGCGCTTAACGCGAGGCGCAGAGTGGCGATCCGATCCTCGTTCCAGCTTCGGTCGCTGCCTGGACTTATGGTCGCATCGGTTGACATGAACACACCATGAAGGGTTCCGCTCTCATGTCAATCAACTATTTGCCTTCGCCGATCCTGGGTTCCTCGCCCTTCAGGATGCGCCGGATATTGGCCCAATGCCGGGCCCAGACGAGGACGGCCATCGCCGCCGTCGCCTCGATGATCTGCTGATCGCCCATCACCGCCGCCGCGACAGGCGCGGCGAGGGCGGCGGCGAGCCCGCCGGCGCTGGAGATGCGCGTAATCTTGGCGACCAGGAGCCAGGCGCACGCGCAGGCTACGCCGAGCGGCCAGGCCAGTCCTGTCACGACGCCGATGAACGTGGCCACGCCCTTGCCGCCTCTGAACCGCAACCAGACAGGAAAGCAGTGGCCAAGGATGGCCCCGTAGGCCGCGAGCACCGCCATGTCCGGCCCGCCGAAACGCCAGCCAAGCAGCACGGCGACGAGGCCTTTCGCCATATCAAGCAGCAATGTCGCGGCGGCGACGCCCTTGCGGCCGGTGCGCAGGACATTCGTCGCGCCGATATTGCCGGACCCGATCTTGCGGAGATCGCCCGCGCCGGCGAGCCTGGTCAACACCAGACCGAATGGAATTGAGCCCATCAGGTGGGCGGCGAAAAATCCCGCGATCAACGGCCAGATGAACGGCCAGCCGCCGAGGGGGTAGATCATCGTTCAGGCGTCCCTGGCGTCGTAGACGAAGCGGCCGTCCACAAAGGTCGCGACGACGACGCCCTGGACCGGACGGCCGTCGAAAGGACTGTTCTTCGACTTCGAGAGGAAGCTTGCGACGTCGATCCGCGTCGGCCGGTCCAGGTCGAACAGAACCAGGTCCGCCGGCGCGCCGACGGTGAGTGTCCCCATTGGAAGGTCCAGAAGCCGCGCAGGGTTCACGGTCATCTTCGCCAACAGGTCCAGCAGCTCGATCTCGCCCTTGTGGTAGAGTTCCAACGCCAACGGCAGCATGGTCTCGACGCCTACGACGCCAGGGTCAGACTGGGCGAACGGAAGCCGCTTGGCTTCCTGATCCTGGCCCCAATGGTCGCTGGCGATGACGTCGATGACGCCGTCGCGCAACGCCGTCACGATCGCCTGCCGGTCGCTTTCCGGCCGCAGCGGCGGGCTGACCCGCGCGAATGTCCGATATTCCAGCAACTCCGTTTCGTTCAGGGCGAAATATACCGGCGCCGTATCGGCGCTGACGTCGAGGCCGCGGCGCTTGGCGGCGGCCAGTTCCGTCGCCGCAGCAGCCGTGGAAAGATGGGCGGCGTGATAGCGGGCGCCGGTCATCTCAACCAGCCTGAGGTCCCGTTCCAGCATCATCGCCTCGGCTTCCGCCGGCGCGGCGGGCAGGCCCAGCCGGGTGGCGATCTCGCCTTCGGTCGCGACGGCGCCGGCCGTGAGCGAGGGGTCTTCCGCATGTTGGATAACGAGCGCGTCGAAGCCGCTGGCGTAACTGAGGACGCGTCGCATCATCTGGGAGTCGGCGATGGCGTGATCGCCGTCCGTGAACGCGAGCGCGCCGGCTTCCCTGAGGAGGCCGATATCCGTCAGGCGTTCGCCCTCGAATCCCCGGGTCGCCGCACCGTAGACATAGACTTTGACGCCTTTGACCTCACGCGCCCGGCGAGCGACGAACTCTACGACGGAGGCGTCGTCGATGGCGGGCTCCGTATTCGGCAGGCCGACGACGGCGGTCACTCCGCCTTTCGCCGCGGCGGCGCTTAGGCTGTCGATCGTTTCTTTTTGCTCTTCGCCCGGCTCGCCCAAGCGAGCCCGCATATCGATCAGCCCAGGGGCCAGGCAAAGTCCGCCGCAGTCGATGGCCTCGGCGTCGTCGGGACCATCGATCAGATGCGGCCCCATATCGACGATGCGGCCGTTCTCGGCCAGAAGGCCGCCGTCCGCGTCCAGGCCGCTCGCGGGATCGAGCAGCCGGGCGTCCTTGAAAAATCGCCGCTTCATCGCGCATCGCCTTCGTTAGAGGGCGTTTTTCGGGTCAAGAGGTCCAGGCAGGCCATACGCACCGCCACGCCCATCTCCACCTGTTCCTGCACGAGACTGCGGCTGACGTCGTCCGCGACGTCCGAATCGATTTCGACGCCCCGGTTCATGGGCCCCGGATGCATGATCAACGCATCCGGCTTCGCCAGCGCAAGCTTTGCCCGGTCCAGGCCGAAGAAGCGGAAATACTCCGCCGTGGACGGCACGAAGCTGCCGCGCATGCGCTCAAGCTGAAGGCGCAGCATCATCACGATATCCGCGTCCCGAATGCCCTCGCTCATATCGTGGAATACGGTGACGCCGTACCGGTCGATCGCGGCAGGCATCAGCGTCGGCGGCGCGATCACGCGCACCTCGGCGCCCATGGCGCGAAGAAGCAGCATGTTGGAGCGGGCGACGCGGCTATGCAGGATATCGCCGCAGATCGCGACAACAAGGCCGTGCAGGCGCCCGGTGCGGCGTCGAATCGCCAGCGCGTCGAGCAGCGCCTGGGTCGGGTGTTCATGGGACCCGTCGCCGCCGTTTACGACGGCGCAACCGGCCTTCTCCGCGATCAATTTGACGGCGCCAGATTCAGGGTGGCGCACCACCAGCAGGTCCGCATGCATGGCGTCAAGCGTGAGCGCAGTGTCGAGCAGCGTTTCGCCTTTGCGAACGGAGCTGACTTCAGGCGAGATATTGATTACGTCCGCGCCCAGACGCTTTCCAGCCAACTCGAAGGATGTACGCGTGCGCGTTGAGTTTTCGAAGAAAACATTGATCAGCGTCTGCCCGCGCAGGACGTCGGACTTCTTCTGTCCGCTACGGTTCAGCTGAACATAGTGTTCGGAAAGATCGAGCAGGAGCTCGATCTCGGCGGGCGTCAAACCTTCGATCCCCAGAAGGTGAGGCGAGGCGAGGGCGGCGGCGGCTGTCATAAAACGCGCTTATACGCCGCCCGGCGGCGGCGCGCCATCGCACGTCTGTGGACGATCTGGCGCTTATGTTTGAAGGCTTCTCTGAAGGCAAACCTCAGGCCAGATCGCGGCGGCTGCGGCCGAAACCGGCTTGCGGTTGAATCGAGTTTCTTGTGCTTCTAACGTCGCTTTCGGCAATCTTGCCACGAATTTTCTGGGCGAGCGCGTTGATCGTGACTGATTCCCTATGCCTCACTTCTGCCGTCGATCTGGCGGCGCGCATGCGATCCGGAGATATCAAAGCGCGAGAGCTGATGGAAGCGGTGCTCGCGCGAATCGACCGCCTTGATCCCCTATTGAACGCATTCGCCTTGGTGGATCGGGAAGGCGCGCTCAAAAGAGCGGCGAAGGCGGATTCGGCTCACGCCGCTGGCGCGGAGCTAGGACCGCTGCATGGAGTTCCGTTCTCCGTAAAGGACCTCGTGCAGACGGAAGGAATGGAGACTGCATTCGGGTCTCATCTCATGGCCGGCAATATCCCGACGCGCGACGCCGCCGTCGTCGCGCGAATGAAAGCGGCGGGCGCCATCCTGATCGGCAAGACGACAACGCCTGAGTTTGCGCACGCCGCCATTACGGAAAGCCTTCGACATGGCGCGACGCGGAACCCTTGGAGCCTTGAGCATTCATGCGGCGGGTCGAGCGGAGGGGCAGCTGTAGCGGCCGCGACCGGTATGGGGCCGCTCACGGTGACGACTGACGGGGCCGGCTCTTCACGCATTCCTGCAAGCTGTTGCGGCGTTTTGGGATTGAAGGCCACGCTTGGCCGTATCCCGAACGAGCAGGCGGTCGATCTTTTCGGAAACTTTATTTTTCTAGGCGCCATCACAAGAACGGCGGCAGACCTCGTTTCGATGTTCAACGTAATGAGTGGTCCGCATCCTGGCGATCCTTGGAGTCGGACCCAACCCTATGCGGCCTGCGCCATGCCGGACGATCCGTTGGGAACGCTGAAAGGTCTTCGAGTTCATTACAAGCCTCGCCTCGGCAACGAACATGTGGATCATGGCGTGATCGACGTCATGGATCGGGCGTTGGACCTCTTGGCCAGCGAGGGCGTGTCGGTTATCCGCAGCGATGGGACCGAGGATTGGGGCAATGAATTGGCCCGTGTGATGATCCGGGCGCCGCTGGCCGCGCGCATGGCGCGATATTCGGCGAAAGACCGCGAGATGATGGCGCCGAGCATGCAGGCTGCGATCGTTGAAAGCGAAGCGCTCGATTTGCGGGCTTTGCAGGAAGCGCCAATGCGCCGCACCGCGCTATACCAACAGACTGAGGCCATATTCGAGACCGCTGACCTTCTTTTGACGCCTTGCGTCAGCGCGCCGCCGCCGCGCATCGGACATTCGCCGCTGGACCCGATAGAGATAAACGGAAAGCTCGCGGGGCCGATGCGCGCGAATTGGTATAACTATCCCGCACCGTTTAACTTGACCGGGCATCCGGCGATTTCGATCCCGGCCGGCCATACCCGCGATGGATTGCCGGTCGGCATTCAAGCGGTCGCGCCTTGGGGGAATGACCAAGCATTGATCGATCTCGCGGCAGCCATTGAGACGGCGGCGCCTTGGGATTGGCCGCCGATAGCCGCGACGACCGAGCGAGCAGAGAACCAATGAAAGTCGATAAAGCGATCTTCCATCCGGACTACAAGCGCGAGCCCTATTGGTGGGAAGCCTCACGTCCAGGCACGGAGCATTCCGCCGATCTCCCGAACGAAACGGAGGTCTTTATCGTCGGAAGCGGCTATGCGGGCCTGTCGGCGGCGCTCGAGCTGGCGCGAAACGGACGGAAAGTCACAGTCGTAGATGCGCTGGCGTTCGGCGAGGGGGCAAGCACGCGAAACGGCGGCGGCGTCAGCGCCGGGATCAATCTCGGAAAAGGTATATCCGGCACGCCTGGGCAGAATGCCCGGGGCGATGACCATCAGTCACTGGTCACCAGATTGCTGCATGAAAGCATGACCGCGTTTGAGGTCGTCGGCGAGTTGATCGAGCGGGAGAACATCGACTGCCATTACGAGCAGCGCGGCCGGTTCGTCGGGGCATACACGAAGGCGCACTATCCGGGCCTGGTGAAGAAAGCCGAGTTCCTGAATAGGGAAATGGACATGGGAGCGACGCCCGTTCCCAGGGAGGCGCAGCGGTCCGAAATCGGCAGCGATTTCTATCACGGCGGCATTACGATCGATAAGGCTGGGAAACTGCACCCGGCGCTGTTTCACAAAGGCCTGCTCGAAGCCTGCCACAAGGCCGGCGTGACGCTTTGCGCACACACGAAGGTCACCGCAATCCTTGGGGAGCGGGGCAAGTTTAAGGCGCGCACCAGCAAGGGCGAGTGCATGGCCGAAGAAGTCGTCATCGCGACGAACGGCTATACCGACGCGCTCTCGCCGAAACTGCGGAAGCGGATCGTTCCGATCTCCTCGCAGATCATCGTGACGGAGGAACTGCCCGCAGACCTTGCGCTGGAGCTCATTCCGAACGGGCGGACGATTTCGGAAACGCCGCGCGTCACCTCGTACTATCGGCTGCTGCCGGGCGACCGGCGGGTCATGTATGGCGGTCGGGCGCGGTTTCAGGACGTTCCGGCCGACGTCAGCGCGACCCTGCTGTACCGGATGATGACCGAGAGATGGCCCCAACTGAAGGACGCCCGCATCACCCATTCCTGGTCGGGCACGGTTGCGATGACGACGGACGCCATCCCCCATATGGGCACGCTTGGCGGCAAGTATTACTGCATGGGCTGCAATGGCAGCGGCGTCGCGATGATGACCTATCTCGGCCGGGAGGTCGCCCGCAGCATCCTTCAGGGCGGGCGGTCCCTCAGCCACTATCTCAACCTGAATTTTCCGCGCGTCCCCGCGCCGTTCTATACGGGCAAGCCGTGGTTCCTCCCCATCGTCGGGGAGTACTATCGCTATCTCGACCGCAAAGAGCGCCGGCAGGCGTGAGCGGCCCTAAGAACGCACCTGCACGTAGCTGCCCGGCGCGGCTTCGATAGCCTTCAGGCCGTCTTCGCCCGGAACCCGCGCCGGAACCTGCTTGCCGGCTTTGCGCTGTATCCAACGCTGCCAGTCCGGCCACCAGGAGCCTTCCACTTCGGTCGCGCCTTCAAGCCATTCTTCCTGGGTCGCGGGCCGCTTGGCGTTGGTCCAATGGCTGTACTTGCCGGAGGCGGGCGGATTGACGACGCCGGCGATATGGCCCGAGGCCGCCAGCACGAACTTGACCGGTCCGCTAAAGCGACGGGAGCCCTGGTAGATCGCCGGCCATGGCGCGATATGGTCTTCGCGCGTCGCCAGAAAGAAGCTGGGCGTCTTTACCTTGGAAACGTCGATCGGAACGCCGTCCATGACGATGCCGCCGGGCTCCTTCAGGAGGTTCTGCTGGTACATGTTGCGCAGATAGAAACTGTGCATCGCCGCCGGCAGGCGGGTCGAGTCGGCGTTCCAGAACAACAGGTCGAATGGGAACGGCTCCTTGCCCAGCAGGTAGTTGTTGACCACGAAAGACCAGATGAGATCGTTCGAGCGCAGGCTGTTGAAGGTCGAGGCCATGTCCGGCCCGTCCATATAGCCCGTTTCCTCCATCTTGCGCTCGATGGCCTGGATCTGCTCCTCGTCCACGAATACGCACAACTCGCCCGCCTGATCGAAGTCGATCAAGGTCGTGAAGAAGGTGGCGCTCTTGAAGTGGTTCAGGCCCTTGGCCGCGCAGTAGGCGAGGGTGGCGGAAAGGAGCGTGCCGCCCAGGCAATAGCCGATCACGTTGACCTGCTCGACGCCGAGATCCCGCTTGATCGCGTCCACGGCGGCCAGCGGCCCCTCCAGCATATAGCTGGTGAAGTCCTTGTCGCGATGGGCGCCGGTGGGGTTCGCCCAGGAGATGACGTAGACGCTGTGGCCTTGGTCGGTCGCCCAGCGAATGAAGGAGTTCTCCGGCCTGAGATCCAGGATGTAGAACTTGTTGATCCAGGGCGGCATGATCAGCAACGGCGTCTCGAACTGCGTCTCCGTCGTCGGCTCGTAGTGCAAAAGCTGCATCAGGTCGTTCTGGTAGACGACCTTGCCCGGCGTCACGGCGATGTTCTCGCCGACCTTGAAGGCGTCCATGTCCGTCTGGCTGATGCGCAGTTCGCCTTTGCCGCGCTCCAGATCGGCCAGCATGTTCTTCAGGCCGCGCAGAAGGTTCTCGCCGCGGCTTTCGACCGTTTCGCGGAGCACCTGGGGGTTGGTCGCGACGAAGTTGGACGGCGACATGGCGTCCACGAACTGGCGCGTGAAGAACTCGACCTTATGCGCGGTGTGGCGATCGAGGCCTTCCGTTTGCTCGGACTGGTCGACCATCCAGCGCGAAGCCAGCAGGTATGACTGCTTGATGTAGTCGAAGACGAGATTGTCGGTCCATTCCGAATCCTTGAAACGGCGGTCGCCCCGTTCCGGCTCGGCGATGGGCAGCGCTTCCTGGCCGCTCATCCGCTGCAGCGTCGATTGCCAAAGCGCCGCGTATTGCGACCAGAGCGCGGCCTGGGCCTCCAGAATGCGGGCGGGGTTCTGTGCGAGCTGGGCCGCGTATTCCATGAACGCCTGGCCGACGCCGAGCGGATCGGACTGCGGGTCGGTCGTGACCGGCGTATTCTGCGTTCGCGCCATGAAGTCGCCTATCAGGCGTTGGCTGCGCTCCGCGATATCGGTGACTTCCTCCGCCAGGCGGGCCATTTCCTCTTGCGAGATCGGTTCGGCCTGCTTGTCCATGTTACCCCTCCGATAGATATTGGGCCGCGAGCCCCATGCTAGCAGGTAGATGCCCCCGAATGTCACGCCTCGCAATTGTTATCGTTTTGGGACTGCTTGCGGCAGCGTGTCGCTCTGGATTCCCGAGCCTGAACGAAGCGCCGGAACCCAATCAGGAGCGGTTGTTCCAGGCGCGCGCGGCGGCGGCCGCGGAACGGGAGAGGCTGCGGGCGGCTTCCGAGGAAACGATGCGTGAGCCAGCGCCGCGCCTAAACGACCGGCCCGGCGAGGCGGCGCGCCTGATCGCGACTTTGCCGGCCGACGGCGAAGCGACGAGCGGGGCTATCGACCGCGCGGTCGCCGAGGCGAAAAGCAAGGGCCGCGCCCTGCATGTCGTCGGCGTCGGCCCGGAAGGCTTGCGGGGCGCCGAGCGGCTGTCTGCGGCTTTGCGCCAGCGCGGCGTCCCAACCACGGTCAGTCAGTTCGCCGCCCTTAACGTATCGGCGAATCGGGTTGAGCTATACCTCTTGCCGTGAAGGCGTTATGCCTTCGCTGCGGGCGGCCGGCGAGGCCGCCCTAATCGTGTTCCGGAGCCCAGAGCCATGAGTTTTCAGTTTCACAAGATCCGCCGCCTACCGCCTTATCTTTTCGCGGAAGTGAACGCTATGAAAGCGGCCGCCCGGCAGGCAGGCCGCGACATTATCGATTTCGGCATGGGCAATCCGGATTCGGCTACGCCGCAGCATATCGTCGACAAACTGACCGAAACGGTCCGCGACCCGCGCACCCACCGCTATTCGTCCTCGAAAGGCATTCCAGGGCTGCGGCGGGCGATCGCCGGTTACTACGATCGGCGGTTCAATGTCCCGCTCGATCCGGACCAGGAAGTCGTGGTCACGCTCGGTTCGAAGGAGGGCTTGGCCAATCTGGCGCAGGCGATCACCTCGCCCGGCGATATCGTGCTCGCCCCGAACCCGAGCTATCCGATCCACGCGTTCGGCTTCGTCATTGCCGGCGCTTCACTATGGCACATCTCGGTGCAGCCGGACGCCTCGTTCTTCGCCGAACTGGAGCGGGCGGTCCGCCATGCGGTGCCGCCGCCGACGGCGTTGCTGCTGAGCTACCCCTCGAACCCGACCGCGCTGACGGCGACGCCGGATTTCTACAAGGAGGTCGTGGCGTTCTGTAAGCGGCACGGCATCTTCATCGTCTCCGACCTCGCCTATTCGGAGATCTATTTCGACGGCGGCCCGCCGCCTTCGATCCTGGAAGCGCCTGGCGCCCGGGATATCGCCGTCGAGTTCGGCTCGCTTTCGAAGACCTATTCAATGCCGGGCTGGCGCGTGGGCTATGGCGTTGGCAATCGCGATCTGATCGGCGCTTTGACGCGGGTGAAGTCGTATCTGGACTATGGGGCCTTCACGCCGATTCAGGTGGCGGCGACGGCCGCGATCAACGGCCCGCAGGATTGCGTGGCCGAGGTTCGCACCCTCTACAGGGAGCGGCGGGACGTGCTGTGCGAGGCGTTCGGCCAGGCCGGCTGGGACGTGCCGCCGCCGCCGGCGACCATGTTCGCCTGGGCGCCGGTTCCCCCGCAGTTTCAGGAACTGGGCTCGCTCGGGTTTTCGAAGCTCCTCCTTGAGGAGGCGGACGTCGCGGTGTCTCCGGGCGTCGGGTTCGGCGAGCGCGGCGAAGGCTATGTCCGGCTGGCGCTGGTCGAGAACAGGCATCGCGTCAGGCAGGCGGCGCGCGGAATCAAGCAGTTTCTCGGCAAGGTGCGGGACAGCAAGGATGCGGCTGAAATGGCGGAACGCCAGGACGCCAGGCAAGCGGAGGCGGCGCAATGACATTGCGAGTTGGAATGGTCGGCCTCGGCGTCGTCGGGGCTGAGACCGTCCGCACGCTACAGGCTCACGCCGACCTGATCGCCGCGCGCGCCGGACAGCCCGTCAAAGTTACGGAGGTTACGGCGCGGGACCGGTCGAAAGATCGGGGCGTCGATCTCTCCGCCTATCGCTGGCGCGACGATCCGCTTGAGATCGCGGCCAGCCCCGACGTGGACCTGGTGACCGAGGTGGTCGGCGGGGAAGGCGGCATGGCGCTCGCGGTGGCGGAAGCCGCCTTGGGTTCCGGCAAGCATTTCGTCACCGCCAACAAGGCGATGATCGCGCGCCATGGCGCCCGCCTGGCCGCCCTGGCTGAAGCCAACGGCGCCATGATCGCCTTCGAAGCGGCCGTCGCCGGCGGCATTCCTGTTTTGAAGGCCCTGAAGGAAGGCCTCGCCGGGAACCGGATCGACCGCGTCTACGGCATCTTGAACGGCACGTGCAATTTTATCCTGACAGAGATGTTCGAGACGGGCCGCGCATTCGACGACGTTCTGGCCGAAGCCCAAGCGCTCGGTTATGCGGAAGCGGACCCGACCTTCGACATCGACGGCATCGACGCCGCCCAGAAGCTTGCGATCCTGGCCGCGCTGGCGTTCGGGGCCGCACCGGATTTCGACGCGGTCGAAACGTCGGGCATCCGTCAGGTCTCGTCGCTCGATATCGCCTTCGCCAAGGAGCTTGGCTATCGCATCCGGCTGCTCGGCGTCGCCGCGCGTTCGGAAGATGGCGTCGAGCAACGCGTCTCCGCCTGTCTCGCTCCGGCGTCGGCCGCGCTCGCGCGGATCGACGGCGTGACGAATGCGGTGATGATCGAAGGCGCTCCTGTCGGCGAGTCGCTCCTCGTCGGTCCCGGGGCCGGCGGCGGCGCCACGTCCTCCGCCGTGCTCGGCGATATCGTCGATATCGCCGCCGGCCGGGGCGGGCGCGGTTTCGGCGCCGAAGCGGCGACGCTCGGCTCGCTGCAATCGACGCCGATCTCTGCACGTCACGGCGCCTACTATATCCGCCTGATGGTTATCGATCGGCCGGGCGTCATCGCGGAGGTCGCCGGCGTCCTCGGCCGTCATGGCGTGTCGATTAAATCCGTGCTGCAGCATGGCCGTCAGCCGGACGAGCCGGTGCCGGTCGTGATGACCACGCACGAAACGACGGAAGCGATGATGCGCGCCGTCGCAGACGAACTGACCGCGTTGGATGCCGCAGTCGAACCCCCTATCTTGATGCGCATCGAATCGCTTTAGAACGATGCCTCGGTCGTCGGCGCGCCGCGGCCGGAACAGAACCACCGGAGGACTTTTGCCCCATGGCCGACGAAAGCATGGATCGCAATCTGGCGCTCGAAGCCGTAAGAGTGACGGAATTCGCCGCAATCGCGGCCTCGCGCCTGATGGGACGCGGGGATGAAAAGGCGGCCGACCAGGCTGCGGTCGACGCGATGCGGACGGCGCTGAATTCCCTCGACATCGACGGCACGGTCGTCATCGGCGAGGGCGAGCGCGACGAAGCGCCGATGCTGTATATCGGCGAAAAGGTCGGTTCCGGCAAAGGCCCGAAGATCGATATCGCGCTCGATCCCCTGGAAGGCACCACGATCACGGCGAAAGGCGCCGCGAACGCACTCGCCGTCATCGCCATGGCGGAAGACGGCGGTTTTCTGAATGCGCCGGACGTCTACATGGATAAGATCGGCGTCGGCCCGGGCCTGCCGGAAGGCATCGTCGATCTCGACAAGTCGCCGACCCAGAACCTGAACGATCTCGCGGATGCGCGGGGCGTCAAGGTCGAGGATCTGGTGGCCTGCATTCTGGACCGCCCGCGCCATCAGGAGCTGATTGAGGAAACCCGCAAGGCGGGCGCTCGGATCATGCTGATTTCCGACGGCGACGTATCCGGCGTGATCGCCACGACCAATCCGGACAGCGGCGTCGATATTTATATGGGCTCCGGCGGCGCGCCCGAGGGCGTGCTCGCGGCGGCGGCGCTCCGCTGCATCGGCGGGCAGTTCCAGGGCCGGTTGCTGTTCCGGAACGACGACGAGCGCGCCCGCGCCCACAAATGGGGCGTGACGGACCTCAACCGGAAATACGATCTGGTGGAGCTCGCCTCCGGCGACGTGATGTTCGCCGCGACCGGCGTGACCAGCGGATCGATGCTCGCGGGCGTGCGTCGGGTCGGCCAGGGCCTCTCGACGGAATCGCTTGTCATGCGCTCCAAGACGGGCACGGTCCGCAAGATCGAGACGTTCCACAATTTCGCGCGAAAATCGATGTTCGATTGATCGCCGGTCTCGTGGCGCCTGACGACGACCGTGCGGACGATACGGCGCTTGGCGTCGGACGTTCGGCGCGGTCGCGTCGGTGGCGGCTGAACGCCGGGCGGCCCGAACTTGCGGCGGCGCTCCGGCAGCGTTTCGAGCTGCCCGAGGCTGTCGCGACGGTGCTCTCGACGCGCACGGCGTCGCTTGAAGCGGCGGAGACGTTCCTCAATCCGCGTCTTCGAGACCTGCTGCCGAACCCGAGCGACCTTCTCGATATGGACAAGGCGGCCGCTCGGGTCGCACGCGCGCTCGCCGAGGGCGAGACGATCGCCATCCTGGCGGACTACGACGTCGACGGCGCGACCTCCGGCGCGCTCCTGACGCGCACGCTGCGGGCGTTCGGCGCCGAGCCGATCCTGTATGTCCCCGATCGCGAGCGGGAAGGCTACGGGCCCAATCCCGCCGCCATGCGCCAACTGCGCGAAGCCGGCGCCAGCCTCGTCGTCACGGTCGATTGCGGCGCGACGGCCTTCGAGGCCATCGACGCTGCAAACGCCGTCGGCCTGGATGTCGTTGTCCTCGATCATCATGTGGGCGCGGACGAAACGCCGAACGCGTTCGCCGTCGTCAATCCCAACCGCTCCGACGAGACCAGCCCCCACGGCCAGATGGCCGCGGTCGGCGTAACGTTTCTCTTCGCCGTGGCGCTCAGACGAGCGGTCGCGGCGGCGGGCGATCTCGACCTGATGGGCCTGTTGGACCTGGTCGCGCTCGGCACCGTGGCGGACGTAGCGTCGATCACCGGCGTGAACCGCGCCTTCGTCGCCCAGGGCCTGAAAGTGATGGCGGGCCGGCGGACGCCCGGCATCTCCGCGTTGATGGACGTCGGCGGCATTTCCGCAGCGCCCAAAGCCTATCACCTGGGCTTCGTGCTTGGCCCCCGCATCAACGCCGGCGGTCGGATCGGCGAAAGCGGTCTTGGCCTGGACCTTCTCACGACCGACGATTGGGTCCGCGCCGGCGATATCGCCGGACGGCTCGACGCCTACAATCGCGAGCGGCAGGAAATCGAACGCGCGGTGTTGGAGGCGGCGACGCCCGATGCGGAGGCGCAGGCCGAAGCCGGCGCGCCGCTGATCGCGGTTCGGGGCGACGGATGGCGACAAGGGGTGGTCGGCATCGTCGCCAGCCGCCTGGCCGAGCGATTTGGCCGGCCGGCGCTCGTCGCGAGCGAGCTCGACGGGATGACGGTCGGCTCCGGACGATCGATAGCGGGCGTCAAACTGGGGCCGGCCGTCATCGCGCTTCGGGAGGAAGGATTGCTTGCGGCCGGCGGAGGCCATGACATGGCGGCCGGCTTTCGCCTTCCTGCCGCCGGCTTCGATGCGTTCAGGTTTGCGCTTTCGGAACGGCTCGCTCCGGAAATCGCCGCCGCGGGGATCGAGCGGACGCTGGAGATCGACGGCGTCGTCGGCCCGGCCGGAGCCCTAGGCATCGCGGAAGCGATGGAGCGGCTCGCGCCGTTCGGCGCCGGAAACCCGGAGCCGCGCTTCGCCATGGCCGGGCTGCGCCTTAGGCATGTGGACGTGATCAAGGATGCGCATCTGCGGCTGCGGCTTGAAAGCGCGGACGGCGCTCGCATCGACGCCATGGCCTTCCGCGCCGCGGATCGGCCGCTTGGCTCGTTTCTCCTCGGGGCGAGGGGCCAGACCGTCCATATCGCGGGGCGGTTGGAGATCGACGCCTGGCGCGGACGCGGGGAAGCGCGAATGATTGTCGAAGACGCGGCCGAAGCCGGCTGATGTTCCGATGTTAACCGCTTCGCGGTATAGTCATTTCTGAGACGTTCGGTCGCGGTTCAGGCGAACCGGGACGGAAAAGAAAAATTGGGGGGAATTTCACGATGCAACTCAAAAATTCGGCGCTGTTCCGTCAACAATGTTACGTCGATGGCGTTTGGGCGGACGCGGATTCTGGCGAGACGATCGCCGTCTCCAATCCCGCGAACGGGGATGTGATCGGCACGGTCCCCAAGATGGGCGCCGACGAGACGCGCCGCGCCATCGAAGCGGCGAAAGCCGCGTTCCCGATCTGGAAATCCAAAACCGCGAAGGAACGCTCCAACATCCTGCGGCGCTGGTACGAACTGATGATGGAGCATCAGGACGATCTGGCGAAGATCATGACGCTGGAGCAGGGCAAGCCATTCGAGGAATCGAAGGGCGAGATCGCCTATGGCGCGTCCTTCATCGAATGGTTCGCGGAGGAAGCGCGCCGCGTTTACGGCGACATCATTCCCGCGCACCAGAATGACAAGCGCATCGTCGTGCTGAAGGAGCCGATCGGCGTCGTCGCCGCAATCACGCCCTGGAACTTCCCGAACGCGATGATCACCCGCAAAGCCGGCCCGGCGCTCGCCGCCGGTTGCACCGTCGTCTGCAAGCCGGCCAGCGAAACGCCGCTTTCCGCCCTGGCGCTCTGCGAACTGGCGGAGCAGGCCGGCATCCCGAAGGGCGTGTTCAGCGTCGTCACCGGCTCCGCCCGCGAAATCGGCGGCGAACTGACCGGCAATCCGATCGTTCAGAAGGTTACGTTCACCGGCTCGACGCAGATCGGCAAAGTGCTGATGGAGCAGTGCGCCGCCACGGTGAAGACCACGTCCATGGAGCTCGGCGGCAATGCGCCGTTTATCGTTTTCGATGACGCCGATCTGGATGAGGCGGTGCAGGGCGCATTGGCCTCCAAGTACCGCAATGCCGGGCAGACCTGCGTCTGCGCAAACCGCCTGCTGGTCCAGGACGGCGTCTATGACACGTTCGTGGAGAAGCTGAAGGCCGCCGTCGGCGCCTTTAAGATCGGCGACGGCATGTCCGGCGGCATGGATATCGGCCCGCTGATCAACATGGGGGCGGTCGCGAAGATCGAGGAGCATATCCAGGACGCGACGGGCAAGGGCGCCCGCGTCGTGCTTGGCGGCTCCCGCCATGAGCTTGGCCACAGCTTCTTCCAGCCGACCATTCTGGCCGACGTGCCGAAGGACGCGCTGGTGGCGAAGGACGAGACCTTCGGCCCGCTGGCGCCGGTCTTCCGCTTCCATACCGAAGAAGAAGCCATCCACATGGCCAACGACACCGAGTTCGGCCTTGCGAGCTATTTCTATACCAAGGACCTGGCGCGCGCCTGGCGGGTTTCCGAAGGCTTGGAATACGGCATCGTCGGCCTGAACACCGGCCTGATCTCCACCGCGGAGGCGCCGTTCGGCGGCGTGAAGGAATCCGGCGGCGGCCGCGAAGGCTCCAAATACGGCATGGATGATTACACCGAGATCAAGTATGTCTGCATGGGCGGAATCCACGGTTAGGCATCTATGACGACAGCGGCGGAGAAGGAACGGGTTGGCAAGGCGGCGGCGGAGCTGGTCGAGGCGGGGATGACCCTGGGTCTCGGCACCGGATCGACCGCAGCCTTCTTCGTCGAAGCGGTGGCGGCGCGGGGATTGAACCCGCGCTGCGTGCCCACCTCGGAAACGACCGCCCGGATGGCGCGGGAGCGAGGTCTCCAGGTCATCGGCCTCGACGAGGCCGACAGCATCGACCTTACGATAGATGGCGTCGACGAAGTGGACGGCGCGCTGAACGCCATCAAGGGCGGCGGCGGCGCCCTTATGCGCGAGAAGATCGTCGCCAGTCTTTCGACATCCGTCGTCTATATCGGGGATTCTTCAAAGCCGGTCGCGACGCTCGGCAAGTTTCCGCTTCCGGTGGAAGTGTCTCCATTCGCGGCGCCGGCGATCCAGCGGCGCCTGCAGGACCTTGGAGCGACGGTCAGCCTCCGCCAATCGGCCGACGGAACGGGGCCGTTCGTTTCCGATGAGCGCCATTGGATATTGGACGCGGCTTTCGGCGAGATCGACGATGCGGACGAACTTGACGTGCTGTTGAACATGACCCCGGGAATCGTCGCGCACGGCCTTTTCGTCGGCCTTATAGACCGCATGCTGATATCGCGCGGCGAGCAGATCGAAGTGATGGCGCGCCCGGAATGAGCGGCCGGCGGCTGGCCGACCTGGAAGCGCGGGTCCGGCTCGAGCTGGAACTGACGGAACATCCCAGCCTCGAATGGATGCCAGAGACCTCCGGTCCGAACGGCGCCCATGTCTACGACGTCGCGATCGCGGGCGCCGGGCAGGGCGGCGTCGCGACGGCGCTCCAACTGAAACGCGACCGGGTACGGAACGTGCTCGTGTTCGATAAGGCGAAACTGGGCTGGGAAGGGCCGTGGCGGACCTATGCCCGCATGCCGACCCTGCGTTCCCCGAAAGACTATACCGGCCCGGACCTCGGCCTGCCGTCTCTTACCTATCGCGCTTGGCATGAGGCGAAGTTCGGCGCGGACGACTGGGAAGCGACGGATCTGATTCCAGCCGCTCATTGGGCCGAGTATCTGATCTGGGTACGCGAGACGGCGGGGATACAGACCGAGGCGGAGACCGAGTTGACCGGCATCCGCCCGGCGCCGGGCGATCTCCTGGCGCTGGACCTGGCGACGCCGACGGGAACGCGTGAAGTATTCGCCCGGAAACTGGTTTTGGCGACCGGGCAGGATGGCGCGGGACGCTGGCTGGCTCCGCCGGAAGCGACCCGGCTGCCGACCGAATACTGGGCGGCGACGGCGGACGACATCGATTTCGATAGCCTGGCCGGCCGCGACGTCGCGGTGCTCGGGGCGGGCGCGTCGGCCGCCGACAACGCCGCCATGGCGTTAGAGGCCGGCGCGCGTTCCGTTCGGATGTTCGTTCGCCGGAAGATCATGCAGCGCGTGCAGCCCTATCGCTGGCTCACCTTCTCGGGCTTTCTCCGCCACTATGCCGATCTGGACGACGCTTGGCGCTGGCGGTTCATGAGCTACATTCTCGGCCTTCGGGAAAGCATCCCGCAGCCGACCTACGACCGGCTGCGCGTGCATGACAACTTCGAGATCGTCACCGGCGCGCCGTGGACGGACGCGGCGTTGATCGACGGACGCATCCGCCTCGATACGCCCAAGGGCCCATTTTCGGCGGACTATCTGATCTGCTGCATCGGCATGGAGGTGGATTTCGCCGCCCGCGCCGAACTGGCGCCGTTCGCCGACGCCATACAGACCTGGGCCGACGTGTATGCGCCGCCGACCGCCGAGGCCAATCCGCGCCTGGGACGCTATCCCTATCTCGACCGGAACGGCGCCTATAGCGAGAAAGCGCCAGGCGCGGCGCCGTTCCTCCGTCATATCTACGACTTCACTTTTGCGGCCACGATGAGCTTCGGCGCCTCAGGCTGCTCCATCAACGCGATGAAGATTGCGGCGCCGCGCCTTGCCGCCGGGATCACACGCGCGTTGTTTCAGGAAGACGCCGAGCGCCACTGGCAAAGCTTGCAGGCCTATGAAGAAACGGTGTTCGAACCCGCCGAGATCGATCGCGATAAATAGGAGGCTCCGATCGCGCCTGTCGCACATAAAGCGCCGCCGCCGAAGAGCGGCCTCGCCAGATTGCCGAACGGAGCCGCGCTCTGGCATTGGGATACGGGCGGCGCAGCCGCGCCGGTCGTCCTGCTGCATCCCCATTCCGGCAATCACCTCTCCTGGGACGCGCAGACGCCGGCGTTCGTCGCCGCCGGCTATCGCGTGATCGCTTATTCGCGGCGCGGCTACCATGGTTCGAAAATGGGGCCGGATGACACGCCGGGCACGGCCGTGGGCGACCTGGTCGAGCTCTTGGATCGCCTGAAGGTCGAGACCTGCCATCTCGTCGGCTCAGCCGCCGGCGGCGGCGTGGCGCTCGACTTCATGCTGTCCTTTCCGGAGCGGCTGCGCTCCGTCGTCGTCGCTTCGAGTTTTCTCAGCATTGTCGAGCCGGACTTCGTGGCCGCGCGGGCGCGAATTGGCGGCGACTGGTTTCACGCCATGCCGATGGAGGCGCAAGAACTCAGCGCCTCCTATCGCGCCTTGAATCCCGAAGGCGTCGCGCGCTGGCTGGAAATTCATCATCTGAACCAGGCAGGCCCGAACCGCCCGGTGCGCGGCTTGAAGCCCCACAGCCGGATCGACTGGCCCGCCCTCGCCAAGAACCGCGTCCCGCTGTTGCTCATGACCGGCGACGCCGACCTGCATATGCCGCCAGGGCTGCTCCGCTCCGTCGCGCCCAGGGTCGGCGCGGCGGAGCTGAAGATTGTCCCGGAGGCGGGGCATCCGATCTATTTCGAAGCGCCCAAGGCCTTTAACGAGATCGTGCTGGCGTTTCTAAATCGCCATGAGGAAGCCTAGCCCGGCCCAGGCGGTCAGGTGCAGCAGGCAAGCGACGGCGTAAAGGTACAGCGCCTTCCGGCCGTCCACGGGTTCCAAGCGCGCTCGCCCTGAGCCGATCCAACCGTCGCGCCCTTCGAACGACAGCCCGAAGCCGGCGGCGAACGCGGCGACGGCCAGGGCGGGCCGACCATTCCGCAAGCGGGCGCCGCTTTGCGCGAACGCGCCAAGCGCGACGCCAAGCGCTTTGCCTGGCGCGCCGCCGGGCGTGAACGCCGCGCCTGCCGCAATGAACAGAGCGGCCGGAATGGCCGCCAGCCGCAGCGCCGTTCTTGCGACGGCGTCTGGAATGGCGCCGAAATGCTCGAAGGCGGCGTCGCGCGGGTCGAAGCGCTGCGCGGCGAGGAGGGCGCCAGCGTAGGCGAACAGACCCGCCAGCCCGAATATGCCGTAAGCGAGGGCCGAGCCGACGACATCGGCGGAATAGCGCGCAATCAGATTGGACACCGCGCGGCGGCGGGCGGAATAGGCGTCGTCCGTTGGGGCGCGCTCCTGGTCGATGGCGCGGGCGTCGTCGAATGCGGCCCGTTGGCCGAAGAACGCCGCGACGAGAATGGCCTTCGCAAGCGCGCCTCCGGCGAACAGTTCGTCGAGGAAAAATCCCAGCGTTCCGGCGCCGAGCGCCAGGGCCGCAAGGGAGAACGCGCCACGGATGCGGAGATCAGCCGCTTGTCTCTGCGGCCGGTTCAGTCGGCGGGCGCAACCGTCAGCCAGTCCCGCGAAAAAATTGCGCACGCCTGCGATCGGCGCCCGAATCCAAGATGGCCGTCCGACCGCCGCATCTAAAAGCAGCGCCAGCGCCAGGGTCCAGAATGGATCGACCGCGACAGCGACCATCGCCGCCGCCTATGCCGCCGGGCGAATGTGGGGAGCGGCCGCGTTCGCTCGGGAGATTGCGCCCATCAGCGGGTCAATGGGCCTCGGCCCAGGTGCGGCCCGTGCCCGACTCGACCAGGAGGGGCACCGATAGTTTGACCGCGTTCTCCATCACCTGCTTTGCGACGGCGGCCGTGGCCTCCACTTCGGTTTCCTTGGCCTCGAACAAAAGCTCGTCATGAACCTGGAGCAGCATGCGGGATTCCAGGCCTGCGGCCTCCAGCGCCGACGGAACGCGCGCCATGGCGAGCTTGATGATGTCCGCCGCCGCGCCTTGCAGCGGCGCGTTGATCGCCGCCCGTTCCTGGAAGTTCCGGCGCGCAGGGTTCCGGTCCTTGATGCCGGGCGTCCAGACGCGCCGGCCGAAGGCCGTCGTCACATAGCCGTGCTCGTGGGCGAAAGCCTTGGCGCGTTCCATGTAATCGCGCACGCCCGGATAGCGCTCGAAATACGCCTCGATGAAGGCTTTTGCTTCGCCCTGGGAGGTCTGAAGCTGACGGGCCAACCCAAAGGCGCTTATGCCGTAGATAATGCCGAAGTTAATCGCCTTGGCCTGGCGACGCAGCGAAGGATCGATGCTTGTCGCATCTCCGCCGAACACCAACGCCGCGGTCGAGGCGTGAATATCCAAGCCGTCGGCGAACGCCTGTTTCAGTTCGGGCACGTCGGCCACGTGAGCAAGCAGGCGAAGTTCGATCTGCGAATAGTCGGCGGAAAGCAGCAGGCTTCCCTCCGGCGCCACGAACGCGCTGCGCAGCTTCCGGCCTTCTTCCGTGCGGATCGGAATATTCTGGAGGTTCGGGTCGCTGGATGCGAGCCGTCCCGTCGCCGCGCCGGTCATCGCGAAGGACGTATGGATGCGTCCCGTCTGCGGGTTGATGTAGGTTTGAAGGGCATCGGCATAGGTGCTTTTAAGTTTCTGCACCTGCCGCCAATCGAGCACGCGCGCCGGCAGGTCGTGTCCCTGGGCGGCGAGGCCTTCGAGAACATTCGAGTCCGTGCTCCATGCGCCGGTCTTGCCTTTCTTGCCCCCGGAAAGGCCCATCTCGTCGAACAGGATTTCGCCGAGCTGCTTGGGACTGCCGACATTGAAATCCCGGCCGGCGAGCTTGTGAATCTCGCCCTCCAGTTCGACCATACGCTCGCCGAATGTTTTCGAGAGGCCGGCGAGCGTCTCCTTGTCCGCCAGCACCCCGGCCGCTTCCATACCCGCCAGCACCGGCGCCAGCGGCCGCTCGATCGCCTCATACACATAGGCCATGCGCTCGGCCGCGAGCCTCGGCTTCAGCTTGGCGTGCAGGCGCAGCGTGATATCGGCGTCTTCAGCCGCGTAGTCCAAAGCCTTGTCGAGCGGCGCTTCGTCGAAGCCGATCTGATCCTTGCCCTTGCCGACGACGTCCTGGAACTTGATCGTCTGGTAATCCAGGTGCAGGCGCGCCAGTTCGTCCATGCCATGACCGTGCAGGCCTGCATCCAGCACGAACGACAGCAGCATCACATCGTCCATCGGCGTGATGCCGAGGCCATAGCGCGCGAGAACGGCCATGTCGTATTTCAGGTTCTGGCCGATCTTGAGAACGCTCGGATCTTCCAGCAGCCCCTTCAGCCGTTCGAGCGCGACGTCCATCGGGATCTGTTCGGGCGCGTCCGCCTTGCCGCCGCCATCCAGGTCGAGTTCGCCCTTGGGGCGCGGCGCCCGGTGGGCGAGGGGGATGTAACAGGCCCTGCCGTCTCCGACAGCAAGGCTGACGCCGACAAGCTCGGCTTGCTGGGCGTCGAGCGACGTCGTTTCCGTATCGACGGCGACCTGGCCGGCCTTCCGCGCGGCGGCGATCCACCCGTCGAGCGCCTCGACGGTCTGCACCAGTTCGTAGGCGGCCTCGACGGCGCCGGTTTCCGCCGGCGCCGGGGTTTCGATCCGGCCATCGTCCGCCAGCCGCGCCTCGACCTTGGCGGTCAACGTGCGGAAGGACTGCGCCCGAAGGAAGGAAAGGAGGACATCCGGGTCGGGCGGCGTCAACGCCATTTCCGCCAGCGTCGTATCGACCGGCGCCGCGGCGTCCAGTTCGACCAAACGACGGGAGATGCGGGCCTGATCGGCGAACTCGATCAGGTTCTGGCGCCGCTTCGGCTGCTTGATCTCCTCCGCGCGGGCGAGAAGCGCCTCCAGGTCGCCATACTCGTTGATCAGCAGCGCAGCCGTTTTGACGCCAATGCCTGGCACGCCAGGCACATTGTCGACGGAATCGCCGGCGAGCGCCTGCACGTCCACGACCTTCTCCGGCGGCACGCCGAACTTAGCCATCACCTCGTCCGGACCGATCTCAGCCATCTTCATTGGGTCGAGCATGCACACGCCCGGCCCGACAAGCTGCATCAGGTCCTTGTCGGACGAGACGATCGTCACCTCGGCGCCGGCCTCCCGTCCGAGCCTGGCGTAGGTGGCGATCAGGTCGTCGGCCTCGAAGCCGTGCATCTCCAGCGCCGGCAGGCCATAGGCGCGCGCCGCTTCGCGCACCAGGTCGAACTGCGGCACCAGCTCTTCCGGCGGCGCGTCCCGATTGGCTTTGTAGTCGGGGAAGATGTCGCTGCGGAAGGTCTGGCGGGAGGTGTCGAAGATAACGGCGATGCAGTCGGCATCCGTGCTGTCCAGCATCTTCATCAGCATGTTGCAGAAGCCATAGACCGCGTTGACAGGCGTGCCGTCCGCCCGCGTCATCGGCGGCAGGGCGTGAAAGGCGCGGAAAATGAAGCCCGACCCGTCGATCAGATAGACGTGCCGAGGCGCCGTATCGGCTTGCGGCTTGGCTTGGCTTCCATCCATGACGTCTAGGCTCCCTGGCGCACGAGCGGCATGACCTCTTCCGCCATCATCTGCATGCAGTCCATCGCGACGGCCTTTTCCATGCCGGCCCATTCCATGCTGAGGATCAGGTGATTGACGCCGAGCTTCCGGTTTATCCCGATCATCTGCTCGGCGACCTCCTCTGGCGAACCGATGAGGAAGCGGTCGCCGATGATTTCCTCAAGCCCGCCCGCGAGGGACTCGTCCTCGGGCATGTCGTCATCCTGGCCCCAGGAGTGATAGGCGGCATACTTTTTGGCGACGAACGGGCCGGCGAGGCGCAAGGCCTCCTCCTTGGTGCGGGCGACGAACGCTTCGCGCCGCATGGGCAGTTCCTTGGGAAACGGCTTTCCAGCCGCGTCGAGAAAGCCCTTATAGACATCCAACTGCCGCGCCACTGTTTCGAGCGTGTTGTGCGGATTGATGTACCAGCAGTCGCCATGTTCGGCGGCGCGCTTCAACGCGACGTCCGCGTTCGCGCCGATCCAGATCGGCGGATGCGGCTTCTGGATTGGCTTCGGCCAGCAGACAGCCTCGTCCAGCTCGAAATGCGAGCCTTTCATCGAGACTTTGTCTTCCGCCCACAAGCGCTTGATCGCGATCAGGTTTTCGGTCGTACGGCGACCGCGTTCCTTACGGGTCGTTCCGAACGCCTTGAACTCGACATCCCGGTAGCCGAGACCGACGCCGAAGATCAGCCGACCTTTGGAGAGTATGTCGATGCTTGCGAGTTGCTCCGCCATGTCGAGCGGCTTTTGCAGCGCCAGCAGGACGATGCCTGCGTTCAGTCGAGCCTGCTTCACCTCGCCGGAAAGACGAGCCAGGACAGGGAATTGCTGAAAGGCCTGAAAGGCGTCTGTCGAAAAATGCGAGCCCTTGGTGATCGATGCGTAGCCAAGCTGATCCGCGAACCTCGCCTGCTCGATCATCTCGTCAGCCTTCGCGGCCATATCGGCCCCGTGCTCATACTGTCCGCGCAGCATGACGCCTAGCTGAAACTCCATAATCTCCGCCCTTTGTTTCTTTCTGAACGATCCACGCTCAATCTAGCGCGAAACCGAAGTGAGTCGCCATCAGATCGAACTGGCCCCGCACCATGTCCCTGCCGGTCTGGGTGATGCAGTTCGCCGCCTTGGCCGCCCTTAGCCAGGGCGTCTCTTCGGGGTTCGTGACCACGTCCGCCACCAGCGTGCCAGGCAGCAGACCGTCCGCCTTCATTGGCAGATTGGGGTCGCCGTTCATGCCGACGGGCGACGCGTTCACCGCAATATCGACTTCCGACAGCGAGGGCGCGACGTGGGCTATCGCGACGCCCGGAAATCTGGCGGCCAGCCGAGCGGCAAGGTCGCCTGCCCGTCCGGCGTCGATATCCGTAATGGCGAGCGCGTCGACGCCCGCTTCGGCGAGGGCATAGGCGATGGCCGAACCGGCGCCGCCGACGCCGATTACAACCGCCTGCTTACCGGCTGGATCGACGCCTTTCTCCCGCATCGCCGCGACGCAGCCGAGGCCATCCGACATTTCGCCGACAAGCCGGCCGTCCGCTTCGCGCCGGATAAGATTCGCCGCGCCGAGGAACCTGCTTCGCTCCGAAAGGTCGTCGCACGCCGCAGCCGAACGCTGCTTGTGGGGGATGGTGGCGATAAACCCGGCGGCGTTCGCGCACCCCCGGATCGATCCGATGAATGCGTCGGCCGCCGCGTCTTCGAGGCTGAGGGCCGTCGTAACGCAATCAATCTGCTTCGCCTCGAAGAACGCATTGAAGAACTGTGGCGCCTTCACCTGTTCGACGGGACGGCCGATGATCGGCAGCAACCGGGTCGCGCCGGAAATCTCAATCGAGGGCATGGCGTAAAATCCTGAAATTCAAGGCGCTTTGGGAAGGAAGCGACCCGCCGCTTGGTTAAGAATGGGGCGGTCGCTTGCCGTCTGCCCATGGACCGGCGCGCTCGTAGGCGCGGGCGACCCGGTACACCGTCGCCTCGTCATAAGCCCGCCCGACAATCTGCATGGAGAGCGGCAGACCGTTCGAGGCGAGGCCCGTCGGGACAGCCAGCGCCGGGACGCCGAGGACGTTGAACGGCGTGCGCGCCTGGCGGCCATAGGTGCGGTGCACTTCGGCCGGATCGTCGATCCGGCAGGCGGGATCCATCGACGACGCGCAGACGATCACGTCCACTTGCGAAAGCAGATGCTTGAACTGGTCGCGATACCGCGCGCGCTGGCGAAGCGCATCGATGTACTCCGCCGCCGAAATGAATGCGCCCGGCACGATGCGATCGCGTGTGGACTTGGAATAGTCGCCGGGCCGATCCGCCAGCCATTGCCGATGGATGGCGTAGGCTTCCGACGTCAGGATCACGCGGTTCGTCGCCGCGAACTCCTTGAGCGGGGCAAGCGATACGTCCTTGATCTCGGCGCCTTCGGCTCTCAACACGCCGATCGCGGCGTCCAATCCAGCCGCCATATCGGGATGGGCTGGCAGATCGGTTTCGTGAAAATGACGAAGGTAGCCGATCTTCAACCCCGCGACGCCTTTCTCGATGGCGACCGTATAGTCGGAGACCGCGTTCGGCGCCGCCGCGGGATCGCGCGCGTCGTAACCGGCGATCGCCTGGAGCATAAGCGCGTTATCGGTCACCGAGCGGGTCATCGGTCCGATATGGTCCAGGCTATAGGATAGCGGGAAAACCCCGGCCCGGCTGACCCGCCCATATGTCGCTTTCATGCCGACGATGCCGCAGCTCGAAGCGGGGTTGCGGACGCTGCCGCCCGTATCCGTGCCGATGGCCATCGGGGCCAAGCCGGCCGCGAGCGCGGCGCCGGAACCGGAAGACGAACCGCCCGGATGATGGTCCCTGTTCCACGGATTTCGGGCCGGCGGCCAGGGAAGATCGAACGCCGGGCCGCCGATTGCGAACTCGTGAGTGGCCGTTTTTCCGAGCAGGATGCCGCCCGCGGCCTTGAGCTTCGCCGCCACGGTCGCGTCCATGGTCGGGATGTTGTCTTCCAGAATTTTCGAATGGCAGGTCGTGCGCAGGTCGGCCGTATCCACGATGTCCTTCAGGGCGAAGGGAACGCCGTGCAACGGCCCGAGCCTGCGGCCGCCCTGGATCGCGGCTTCGGCCTGCTGCGCCGCGGCGCGGGCCCGATCTCCATCCACCAGGAGAAAGGCGTCGAGCTCCGGGTTCAATGCTTCGATGCGACGGAGCAGGGCCTCGGTCAATTCCACCGGCGACAGCGTTTTCGCCGCCAGCATCCGGCTTGCCTCTGTAATGGACAGGAAGCCAAGATCGGCGTCGGACGCGGCGCTCATGGCTTTTGATCCGCAAGAAACGTATGAGCCGGTTCTTCGACGGGCGCATGGTCGCGCGGCATGGCGCTGACCAGCCGCTCGGCGTCCGCGCGCGCATTCTCGATCAATGCGGGGTCAAGCGCGTGCGCGGCGGCGAGCGCGGGGGGAACGGTCGGGCTGGTCATGGGCAGGCAGGCTCCACGCAAGAAAGGTCGATGCTGGACGCCGGAGTATCGGCCGCGCCGGCGCCGGCGTCCAGTCGCTGCGACGCAAGAGCACTTTGCCGCAGCGCAAACCTGGGCTATCTGCTGGTCGCAATGGTTTGCCCGATTTTGATGTCGCGTGGAGAAACTCGATGCCCCTAGACCTGCCTGCGCCGATTGCGCTTTCCGCCTGCCGAGAGGGCCTCGAGGCGGCTGAAACGGTTCTCTCCCGCGCCGAACGGTCCGTCGGCGACCTACTGCGCGGCGAGAGCGGACGGGTCGATCCGGCGTTGCTGGAGCGGGAGCAATTCGCGGCCCATGGCTTCGCCTGGCTGGCGACCTATGTCGCGGGCCTGCGGGAAACCCTGGCCTGGGCGGAGCGCCTGGAATCCGAAGGCGCGCTTGGCGAGTTGGAAGCGCGCATCGCAGCCGGCGCGTTCGCCGAGTATCTGAACCAGATCGCGGGCGGATTTCCGATTTCGCAAGGGGAGATCGTTCGGCCGGCGGACCTGGGGCTCGTCGCGGACGACATCGCGGTTCTGGAGGCCGCTCCCGTTCTTACGCTTCGGCGCGAGGGTTGGGCGCCTGCGACGAAAGCCCGGATCGCCGAACTGATCGCGGACGGAGACTTCGGCGCCGCCGGGCTCGGCGACGAGACCCTGAACATGGTGCAGCAGCAGTTCCGACGCTTCGTCGACGAGAAAGTCATTGGCCCGGCGCACGAATGGCACCTGAAGGATGAACTGATCCCCATGCCCATCGTCGAAGAGATGGCGGCGCTTGGGGTGTTCGGCCTGACCGTGCCTGAAGCCTATGGCGGGCTTGGCATGGGCAAGGTGGCGATGTGCGTCGTGACCGAGGAACTCTCGCGCGGCTATATCGGCGTCGGCTCGCTCGGAACCCGTTCGGAGATCGCCTCCGAACTGATCCGGCTCGGCGGCACCGAAGAGCAGAAGCAGCAATGGCTGGAGCCGATCGCCACCGGCGAGATCCTGCCGACCGCGGTTTTCACCGAGCCGGACACCGGCTCCGACTTGGGTTCGCTCCGGACGCGGGCGACCATGGAGGGCGACGTCTATCGCGTCACCGGGAACAAGACCTGGATCACCCACGCGGCCCGCGCCGACGTGATGACCCTGCTGGCGCGGACGGACCAGAATGCGCCCGGCTATCGCGGTCTTTCCATGTTCATCGCGCCGAAACCGCGCGGCGACGACGCCGAGCCGTTCCCGGCGGACGGCATGTCTGGCGGCGAGATCCAAGTCCTCGGCTATCGCGGCATGAAGGAGTACGAGATCGGCTTCGACGGCTTCGAAGTGAAGGCGGAGAACCTTCTGGGTCAGGAAGAAGGACAGGGCTTCAAGCAGCTCATGGCGACCTTCGAATCCGCCCGCATCCAGACTGCGGCCCGGTCGGTCGGCGTCGCGACGCGGGCGATGGAAGTCGCGCTTGGCTACGCGACGGAGCGGCGGCAGTTCGGCAAGTCGATCTCCGCGTTTCCGCGCGTCTCCGGCAAGCTCGCCTGGATGGCGGTGGAGACGATGGTCGCGCGCCAGCTCACCTATTTCGCCGCGCGTCAAAAGGATTCCGACCGGCGCTGCGACATCGAGGCCGGTATGGCGAAGCTCCTGGCGGCCCGGACCGCCTGGTCGAACGCCGATAACGGCGTCCAGATTCATGGCGGCAATGGCTATGCCCAGGAGTACGAGATGAGCCGGCTGCTGTGCGACGCCCGCATTTTGAACATCTTCGAAGGCGCCGCTGAAATTCAGGCTCAGGTCATCGCGAGAGGCTTGCTGGACCGCCGAAACTAGCCTCAGGCGTCCGGGCGCGGCTCCAGGATCGGGAACATGAACGTGAAGTCCTCGATCAGGCCGAACAGCTCATCGATCTTCGTCGCATCCCCGACGACCTGAATGCGGCCGGACTGAACGCCGTCCGCCACCGAGAGGCGCTTGGTCAGGATGTCGGTCAGCACCGGGCGGTCGAGCGTTACGGTCGCGTCGGCCGCTTCGGCTTGCCGGTCCTCAAGGTAGGTCAGCGCCGCGTTCTCCAGGTTCAGAACATATCGGGCGTCGATATCCGGGAAGACCCAGTTGAGGACGATGCGCTTGCCCTCCGCGGCCGGCCCGTTCAGGCGGACGCCCAGATAGTCGAAGAACATCGGCAAGGGCAGGGCGCGCACGACGTCGCCGCTGACGGCGGCTGGTCGTCCGTCGTCCTCCACGCCGGTCCTCAGCTCCATCGCGCCCTGTAGATAGGCGTTCCGCCAGGTCGCGGATTCGGCCTGGTACCCCATCTGCTCCAGCGCATCGGCGGCGAGGGCGCGGGCGGCCTGATTGGTCGGGTCCGCGAAAACGACAGCGTTCGCGACCTCCGCGACCCAGCGATAGTCGCCCTTGGCGAAATCCTCCCGCGCCTTGGCGAGCGCCGATTCCGGCCCGCCCATATAGGCGATCATCTTGGCGCCGCGCTCCTTTGGCGGCAGGGGGTTCAGATTGGTCGGGTTCGCGTCGTACCAGCCGACATAGCGCTGGTAGATGGACTTCGAATTGTGGCTCATGGTGCCGTAGTAGCCGCGGGTCGACCATTCGCCTTGGAGGCTGTCCGGCAGGCGCAGCGTCTCCGCGATTTCAGCCGCTTTCCAGCCCTTGTTGATGAGGCGCAGCGTCTGGTCGTGCAGGAACTTGTAGGCGTCCCGTTGTTTGGCCAGGAAATCGAGCACGCGCCCGTTGCCCCACACGGGCCAGTGATGCTGTGCAAAGACCACATCGGACTTGGGCGCATAACGATCCCGCGCCTCGTTCAGGTATTTCGCCCATGCGTTTGCGTCCCGGACCTGGGCGCCACGTATCGGATAGACGTTGTGCATGTTGTGGGTCGCGTTCTCCGCGAGGTTCAGCGCCTTCAACCCCGGAAAGAACATGTGCATCTCGGCTTTGGCCTCGGTATCGGGCGTTAGCTGGAACACGATCTCGACGCCATCGACGACATGCCGCTCCACCGGTTCGCGGATGACCTGCGTCGGCGGGATCAGGGTGACGGTGCCCCGCGAAACCACCTTGCCGAGGCCGGCGTCCACCTGGCCTCTCGGTCCTTTCGGCAATGCGGCGCCGAACTGAAAGAGCGCGCGCCGGACCATCGGCCCGCCGACCAGCACATTCTCCTGCGTCACTTCCTCGACGAACCTGTCCGGCGCGATGATCGCCACGTCTCCGGCGATGACGTCCGCTTCGTCGACCACGCCCTTCACGCCGCCGTAGTGGTCCACATGACTATGGCTGTAGATCACGGCGACGACGGGACGGTCGCCCCGATGGGACTTATACAGGTCCAGCGAGGCTCTCGCGGTCTCCGTGGAAACCAGCGGGTCGATGATGATAAGGCCGCGCGCGCCTTCGATGATGGTCATGTTCGAGATGTCGTAGCCCCGAACCTGATAAATGCGATCCGTCACCTGAAACAGGCCGGCCGTCATGTTCAGTCTGGCCTGCCGCCAGAGGCTCGGGTTGACGGAAGGGGGCGCCTCCTCGGCGCTCAGAAAAGCATAATCCCGAAGGCTCCAGACGAGGCGGCCCCGGTTGTTTCGAATCTCCACGTCCGGCATGCCTGCGATATAGCCGCGCTTGGCGTCCGCGAAATCCTGGGCATCGGCGAAGGGAAGGGCATCCAGGACCGACCGGTTATGGCCGCATGTGTGCGCGCTCGCCTCTTTCGGATCATGTGTGTGATCGGTCATCGTGCCCGTCCCTGAAATTGAAGCGTCCGAGAACGAACCTTGGCGCGCGTCCGGGGTTGGCGCAAGCATTGATGACCGACCGGAAGTGCAATCGATGCCAAGCATAAATGCTTAATTTTATGTGTATATTAGAATAATGTATCGACGCGGCGGCAATCTTTCGGTTGCGATTGTTCTGTAAGACGTGTGGTGGGGCACAGTATTCGGAGATATGAGCATGCAAGCCATAGGGCCTGCGGCCAACCCTGCCCAATTGTCGACCGGCGAACTTAGGCGTCGGCTCGATTCGGACGACATTTCGCCTAACCGCGCGCCGCCGCCCGCCGCCAACGATCAGGGGCTCGGCGGTCGGCCGATCCAGCCGGCCGCGGCCGCCTATGATCCCGCGGCGCTCGGAGCCGACGCTCCGCCAAAGGATGAAGTGCTGGAACAGCGCGATGCGGCGCCGCCAGCGCCGGAACTCGACCTGCGGGACCCGGACGATCCGAAGCCCGCTCCGTATAGCTCGGAGCCAGTGGAAGAGCCGGAGCCGGAGATTCCGACGGCGCGTCTGGAGGTCGTGAATGTGCAAGGCCGCCTCGGCGCGCCGATCACGGCTTACGACAATAGCAAGAGCCCGCCGACGCTGGTTATTTACGTCTGAATGCGTTTCCCCGCGACGCAAGCTTGCGTCGCGGGCCCGACACGGTTACATAACGCGCTTCCGAGGGCCGGCTGAAACGCCGGCCGCTTTGCTTTGGATTCTAGAAATGGCTGTTCCGAAGAAGAAATCATCGCGCATGCGCCGCAATATGCGCCGGTCCCACCACGCCCTCAAAACCGAAGGCGTCGTCGTGGACAAGGAGAGCGGCAACACCCGCCGCCCGCACCACATCGATCTGGAGACCGGTATGTATCGTGGCCGCCAGATCCTTGAGCCGAAAGACGATATCTAGGCCGCTTGCCGCCGGGATACGTCCCGGACGCACAGCCGGCAGGGAGCTTTCGTTCTCGGCATGAGCGCAAATATTCACGAGACCGATGTCGTCATCATCGGCGCGGGCCCTGTCGGCCTGTTCGCCGTGTTCGAGCTTGGATTGCTTGGGCTGAAGACGCATCTCGTCGACATTCTGGATCGGCCCGGCGGCCAGTGCGCCGAGCTGTATCCGGAAAAGCCGATCTACGACATTCCGGCGATACCGGTGTGCACCGGTCAGGAATTGACGGACAAGCTGATGGAGCAGATCGCTCCCTTCGAACCTGTCTTCCATTATCAGGAGATGGCCGAGAAGCTCGAGCGGCTTCCTGACGATCGCTGGCGGCTGACGACGGATCAGGGCGTGGTGATCGATGCGACGGTCGTCGTCGTGGCGGCCGGCGGCGGCAGCTTTGTGCCGAAGAAGCCGCATCTCGCGGGCCTCGAGACGTATGAAGATTCGTCCGTGCACTATGCCGTCCGCAAGATGGACGCGTTCCGCGACAAGAAGATCGTGATCGCCGGCGGCGGCGACTCCGCGCTGGACTGGGCCTTGAACCTGCAGCCGCTCGCCAAGCGGGTCACGCTGGTTCACCACCGCGACGGCTTCCGCGCGGCGCCGGCGAGCGTCGAGCGGATGCGCGGCCTGGTGGCGGAAGGCGCCATGGACTTCGAGATCGCCCAGCTGGTTTCGCTGGACGGCGTCGACGGCAAGCTCGGCAAGGTCAACATCAAGTCGAAGACCGAGGGCGAGGGATCGATCGAAGCGGATGCGCTGCTCCCCTTCTTCGGGCTGACCATGAAGCTCGGCCCGATCGCGGATTTCGGCCTGAACCTGCATGAGAACTTGATTCCGGTCGATACGGAGAAGTTCGAATCGTCGACCCCGACCATCTTCGCGATCGGCGACATCAACACCTATCCAGGCAAGCTCAAGCTGATCCTGTCCGGCTTCCACGAAGGCGCATTGATGGCCCAGGCCGCTTTCGCCTATTGTCGTCCCGGCGAGCGGCTCCGCTTCCAGTACACCACCTCATCCAGCGATTTGCAGAAGAAATTGGGGGTTCGATGAAAGTCCTGGTCACCGACCTCGACGGCAAGGTTCACGAGATCGAAGGCAAGTCCGGCTGGACGCTGATGGAAGTCATTCGCGACGCCGGCCTTCCCATCAAAGCGGAATGCGGCGGCGCCTGCGCCTGCGCCACCTGCCATGTGTATGTGGACGACGATTGGATGGATGCTTCCGGCGAACGCTCCGAGGAAGAAGAGGACATGATCGACCTCGCGCTAGAGGTCGAAGACACGTCCCGTCTTTCCTGCCAGATCGAGATGTCCGATTCGCTCGACGGTTTGAAGGTGCGGCTCGCGCGGGACGCCGTGCTCTAAGAACCGCTTCGAGGCTTTTCAGATAAGATGAATGGTTTGAGCGCGCGGGCGAACGTCGCCGAACGCGCCGATGACGCGCGCCGAGGCGTAGCCATTCGCCGCGAGCGCCCGAACGGCCGCCGCCGCCGCTTCGGCAGGGACGGAAGCAAGCAATCCGCCAGAGGTCTGCGGATCAAACAGTAACCGCGCCAGGCGGCATGACCCGTCGCCTGCCATTCGAACGCCGAAGGCGGCGTTCGCCGGCGCCATCGTGCTTTCGATGCCCGCCTCGATCGCCTCCAACGCGCCCGACAGGGCAGGGAGGGCTTCCAGCTCAAGGTCGATGGCGAGGCCCGCCGCGTCCGCCATTTCGATCATATGGCCGGCGAGCCCGAAGCCCGTGACGTCCGTCAACGCGCGCGCGCCGTGCTGGCGGAGGATCTCCGCGGCGTCAGCGGCCGAAAGGCGCATGCAGGCGATGGCGTCTTCGACATCGCCCGTCTTCGCTTCCCCGCGCATATCGGCGGCCATAAGCGCCCCGACGCCTAAAGGCTTCGTCAGGATGAGCCGGTCGCCGGAGGCCGCGCCCCCCTTGCGGAGAAGGTTGTCTGGCTTCTGGTAGCCGTTCAGGCTGAGACCCAAGGAAAGGTCGGCCCCTTCGCCCGTATGCCCGCCGACGAGACGGGCGCCCGCGTCGGCGAGCGCTTTCAGAACCCCGGCCAGAACCTGCGTCAGATCCCGTTCCGTCGCGGAGTCGCCCGCATGCGGCAAAATCACCGTGGCGAGCGCGCTGTCGGGCGCGGCGCCCATCGCATAGAGGTCTCCAAGCGCATGGACCGTCGCGATCTCGCCGAACAGGTAAGGGTCGTCGATAAAGCTCCGAAACTGATCGACCGTCTGCACCAGCGCCTCGCCGGGTCGGGTCGTCAACACGGCCGCATCGTCGCCGGCGACATCGCCCAGTCCCAGCGTTTCGAGCGCGCGACGCAGCACGGCGCTAGAAACCTTTGCACCGCAACCGCCGCAGCGCATCGGAACGGCTTCCGCCAGTTCCGTCTCGGAAGGCGGCGTCGGCCGCATGGGCGGCAGGACCTCGTACTTCTCCATCCAACGCCGGTCGATCCAGTCCTTCAGAGACCAGGCCCATTTGCCGTTCGCCGCCAGCGCACCGTAGGAAAGGATCGCGCCGCCATCCCCGGTGGACATCAACGAGAGCGTTCGCAGCTGCGGCTTCCAGGGCTCCAGCGGTTCCCCAAGCGCCGAGCGGCGCAGGTTCGCCGCAAGCGGCGGACCGGCCCGCACCGCATAGACCCCGGATTTCGCCAGCGCGCGCGGCTGGAAGGCCGCGCAATCCCCCGCGGCGAAGACTTCCGGATGGCTCGGGGATTGAAGAAACCGGTTCACCTTGATGAAGCCGTCGTCGTCCAGCGCAAGGCCGGAGCGCCTGAACCAGTCCGGCGCCGCGGCCCCTGTCGCTAGGATCGGGGTATCGCAGGGAATGGACGTTCCATCCGCGAACGTCGCCGTCTCGCCATCCAGCGCGCTGACGGCGGCGGAAACATGCAGGACGACGCCGGCGTCGTCCAATGCCTCGCGCATACGCTGCCGCACGGCGGGCGAATGTCCCGGCAGAATGTCGGCGTCCGAGCACGCCAATGACATCTCTACCGATTTGCCCTGGCGTTCGAACCGCCGTTTCAGGCCCAGCGCCGCCTCGACCCCGCCAGCGCCGCCGCCCACGACCAGAAACCGCGCGCCTGGCGGAAGCGCTCGGTCCATTTCGTCGAGACGGGCGAGGAAACGGTCCAGCGGCTTGATTGGCAGGCCATGGCGGTCCGCGCCCACGATCGCAGACGACGGCGGCGTCGAGCCCACGTCGATCGACAACAGGTCATAGGCGAGGGGCGGACGGTTCTCCAGCAGGACATACTGGCCGACCAGATCGACGCCGGTCGCGGGCGCTCGGATCAGTTGCGCCCCGGCCCAGCGCGCGATCTTGCCCAGATCGATGTGGCAATCGGCGTGGTCGTATACCCCGCGGAGGAGGCCCGGAATCATACCGGAATAGGGGGTCAGGCTATCCCTGGCGACCAGGGTCACGCGAACGCCGGGCTCCGGCCGCATGCCGAACCGCTTCAACACGTCCACATGCGCATGGCCGCCGCCGACCAGCACGATATCCCGCTCGACCGGCGCCTGGTTCAGCATTCAGGCGCCGCCGTCCGTCCGGCCCCAGGGCAGCATCCGCCGCAGGGTCGCGTCCTTGTCGATGAAATGGTGCTTTAGCGCCGCGCCCACATGGATCGCGATCAAGACCATCAGCAATTTGCCGATAAGGTCATGCAGCAGCCGGAAAGCAATGCGCAGGTCGTCGTCCGCGCCGACCAGCGTCGGCAGCAGAAGTCCGGAGTTGAACAAATCGACGGGCGTGCCGCTCGCGGACGCCATCAGCCATCCGCTAAGCGGCAACGCCAGCATGCAGCCGTAGAGCGCCCAATGGGCGAGGGCGGCGAGCTTGACCTGCTCGGCTGGAATGTCGGGCAGTGACGCGGGCGGTTTATTGACCGCCCGCCATCCGATCCGTAACAGCGCAAGCCCGAGCGCCGTGGCGCCGAGCGATTTGTGCAAGGCATAGAGCTCGAACTTCCGCGGGCTCAGGGGTAGTTCATGCATGTAGAGGCCAAGGCCGATCAGCCCCAGAATCAGGGCGGCCATTCCCCAATGAAAGAGCTTCGCAAGCGCGCCGAAACGGGCTTCGGAATTCATGATCGCCATGGACGACCTTGTAGCAGCCCGGCGAATTTATCCGCAACGCATGACGCGCGGCCGAAGGGCGCATAACCGCGCACGGTCAGCTCGGTAAGGAGGGGGGCCGTCGCCGCGTCGGCGGGTTATTCCGGCGTGGCCTCGATGCCGATGCGGATGCGCACTTCCTTATCGACGAAGACGCGCCAGGCGCTCAGCCCCCATTTGGTGCGGTCGATCTTCACGTTCGCGATGAATCCGACACGCGGCGTTCCGAAGATCGGGTCTTTCGCCTCGCCGGCGAACGTCGCATCCATTTTGATCGGGCGCGTATTGCCGGCGATCGTCAGATCGCCCTCGATCACGCCGCTGGATTCGCCCGTCTGCATGATACGCGTGCTTCGGAAACGCATCTCCGGATAGTTCCGCTCATCGAACAATTGCTCGCTGAGGAGAGTCTGGTTCATCAGGTCGTCGTCGGTTTCAATGCTTTTCACCGGAATCCGAACGTCGATCGAACTCTGGGTCACGTCTTCCGGCACATAATCCAGCGTCGCGGAGAAGCGTTTGAAGCGGCCAGGATAGGGAATGAGGCCCAGGTGGACGACTTCGAACTGCACATAGGAATGGGCGGGATCGACTTTCCACGGCGCCGCCGTAGCGCCGGTTCCAGCGACGGCGATCATCGCCGCGCCAATCGCCCCGAAAAAGCATCGACGTGCTCTAAGCTTCGTCATTATAGCCCCCATCGAAATGACGGCTCGTTTATATCATATCCATACTTCGAATAGTTAAATGATTACCGAAACGTAATTCATGATTTTGACCGAAATTGCATCAGAACAGCGGCGCGGAATCTTCCCCCTGGTTCAGTTGCGCCATCTCGGAGAGAGTGACCGGCGATATCGGCATCCGGGTCCGCATGAGCGGGACGTGCGCAGGCGACGCCTGCTTCGCGTCGGCGAGGAGCCGGGCCGCGCTCGAAGCGCACATGCGCCCCTGGCAGGGGCCCATGCCGACACGGGCGAAGGCTTTCAACTGATTGGTCCCTTGCGCGCCGAGCGCCGCCGCCGCTCTGATATCGCCCGCCGACGCTTCTTCGCATCGACAGACAAGGACGTCGTCGCCAGGCGACAGAAATGCGCGCGCGGGCGGAAAGACCGCATCCAGAAACGGCCGAACGGCGCGGGCGCGAGCCAGCCGGGCGTGCGTTGGCCAGCCCGACCAGCCGCCAGGCGCGGCCTTGCCGAGCGCGCGCGCCGCCGCCTGTCCGGCAAGCGCGCCGGCGGCCATAGCGCCTGCCCAACCGGCGACGCCCGCGCAATCGCCCGCGACATGCGCCCATTCGTGGCTGTCCAGCAGACCGGTTCCAAGCGACGCCGCTGGCCGCCAGGCGGCGGCCCCTGAATCGTAGACGTGGCGCGCTCGCATGGATCGCGTCAGCTGGGCGTTCGGCAGAACCCCGTCATGCACAAGCAGACAGGCCGCGTCGATGCGGCCGATCTCGCCCCGCGCCGTTTCCCAGGATACGGCCTCCAGGCGTTCGTCCCCCTCGGCTTTGAGCGCCGTGACATCGTGGACCGCAGGGCCGAGGCCGACCGTCCAACGTAAGCCTTTCGCCAGATAGTCGGGGCCGAAGACGAGGGCGCGCGCGCCATGCCCGACAGCCTTTCGGCGCGATGCCGGGTCGTCGGTCCTGAGGATGAGCGCCGGGCTGGATCCGGCCGCGCGCAACTGGGCGGCGAGCAGCAGCAGCAATGGTCCTTGGCCGGCGAGCACGAAAGGCGCCTGTGGGGCCAGATCGCCTGTTTTTAGCGCGATTTGCGCGGCGCCCAGGGACATCACGCCCGGCAGCGTCCAGCCGGGAAACGGCGTCGGCCGTTCATAGGCGCCCGTCGCGATGATCACCCTGCGGCCGTTCAATCTGCGCGCGGCGCCATCCCTGAGATAGAGAACGTCGCCGCCAGGATCCTCCACGCCGTCGCCGTCATCCTCCGCGTCCTCGACGCCGACGACGCGGCAAAGCGGTCGATAATCGACGCCGGCCGCGCGAAACCGCTGAACGGCGGCGAGGCCCTTGCCATAGTCTCCGCCAAACAAGCCAATGTCGCCGCGCGCCGCGACCGCCTCGACAGCCCGCCAGATCTGTCCGCCCGGAGCGGGCTGGTCATCGAGCGTGACGACCGATGCGCCGGCCTCGGCCGCGGCGACAGCCGCCGCCATGCCAGCCGGCCCCGCGCCAATGACAACAACGTCCGTCTGTTCGGTCATGCCGGTTGCGCCAATCCGTTCAGACGCGGCCGCGCCTGTCCGGTTTCGACCTTCATGCCGTCCGCGACAGGCGTCATGCAGGCCTGGCGGTTCGCCTGCCCGTCGATGGTGACCAGGCATTCGAAACAAACGCCCATCAGGCAGTACGGCGCCCGCGCGGCGCCCGACAGCCCGGTTCGACGGATCGGCGACACGCCGGCGGCCAGCAGCGCCGTCGCGACGCTTTCGCCTCGGCGAGCGGCGATGACGCGCCCGTCCACATAAAGGCGCGCCGATTGATCGGCCGGAGGTTCAGAGCGTCGGACGAGCATATTCCGTTCCATCGAAGCGGCGTGCGGAGAACTGTTCGAATCCGACGGCCGTTCGCCCTTCGAGCACCCATTCCGGCAGGCGATGCGCGTGCACCGCCGCCAATGTCACGCCGGAATGATTGGTGGCCATAAAGACGCCGGGCCAGGTTTCGGACTCATCGTAGATCGGGCAGCCATCGGGCGGCATCACGCGAAGCGCCCCCCAGGCCCGCACGATATTGACGTTGGCCAATGCCGGCAGAACCCGAACCGCCCGCGCGGCGATCGCGCCCGCGACGTCGCCGGTATTGCGGTCGTCGAAGCCGACGTCCTCGTGCGAGACGCCCATCATGATCGAGCCTTCATCCGTCTGGCGGATCGAGCCCAAGGGAAGGCGCAGCATCGGCTCCACGCGCTCGGTCACCAGCACTTGCCCGCGCTGCGGCCGCGTCGGGCAGTGCAGACCCGCCTTGGCGGCCAGATCGGGAATGCCATGGCCGCAGCCGATGACGATTTTGTCCGCCGCAAAGCGGCGACCGTCGGCGGCGACGACTACATAGCCATCGCCGTCGCGCTCGAACTCAATCGCCTGCGCCCCAGGGCGAAAGCGGCCGCCACGGGCTTGCATGCCGGCATGCAGACCGCGCAGCAGCTTCAATGGATTCGCATGGCCGTCATGGACGCAATAACTGCCGGCGATCACTTCCGGCCCAAAGGCGACGCCGGGCAACAGGTCTTCAAGCGCCTGGCGGTCCAGCATTTCCGCTTCGTAGGGCAGGTTGCCCGCCTGATCCTGCATGGTCTGGATCAACGCTGCAGCGTCCGAGACCTCGCTCTCGGAGAGGCAAAGGCCAAGCCCGCCATTCTGCTCATGGGCCGTCGCGACGCCTGTATCCGCGAGAATTTCCTCGCTGAAGGCGCCCCAGAGCGCCGCCGATTCCCGAGACCATTCCTGATAGCGCTGGAGCCCCCGGCCCTTGGACTGAGTCCATACCAGGCCGAAATTGCCTCTAGCGGCGCGGATTGCATCGTCGCCTTCATCAAGCAGGAGCACGTCAGCGCTGGATCTGGACAGGCCATAGCCAATGGCCGCTCCAACCATGCCGCCGCCGATGACGATGACGTCCGCGGATTCCATCTTGCTCCTCTTCGGGCGCTTAACGGTTCGAGAAGAAGCTTTCCAGCAGATCGTCGGCTGAGCTTCCTTCGTCGTCCGCGTCGAACATGCGCGACAGATCGCCGAGTTGGCCCAGGCCGCCCGCCGGCGCGCCGCCGCCCAGGCCGCCGCCGCCCAGCATGCCGCCGAGCATCCCGCCAAGGCCGCCGAGACCGCCGCCGCCGGCCTGACCTTGGCCTCCGCCCATCAACCCGCCAAGGATATCGCCGAGCAATCCGCCGCCAGCCCCGCCCCCGGACCCTGAGTCGCCGCCCCGCATATTGCGGGCGATCGCGCCCATGGCGAGGCTCGCCAGCACCGGCAGCATTTGCTTGAGAAGGCCGCTATCCAGGCCGGTGCGCTCCGCCGCGCGCCCTGCGACGGCGCGGGAGGCGTCCTTGGAGCCGAGCAGATGGCCGAGAATGCCGTCGCCTTCGGTTCTGGCCGTATCGGACCGGACCAGTTCCGGATCGTCCAGGTATCGGTCGTGACCGTCCCGGTCAACGGCCGAGGCCAGCGCTTTCAGGCCGTCGCCCGTCGACGCCTGACGTTTCATGCCGCTGGAAAGGGCAGGCAGGAGCTGTCGCATCGCGGTCTCGGTCTGCGCGCGGTCCAGCCCGAAACGCGACGCCAGCGCTTCTACGGCCTGGCCGTCTTTAGCGGAGAGAATGCTGTCGAGAAGGTTCTGGGCCAATGTCGCCTCCATCGGATTGCGCGGTTAGACCGCCAGTGTATCAGAGCCGGCCCGCCGCCGAACCCACGGAATACCCGTATATGCGCGACGATCTGGCGCCATAAGGGGAGACGGCAGACATTGCGCCGCGGTGCAGCGAGGCTTAGGTTGCGCGCGCTCGAAAGAGCGCATTCGCAATCCCCATCAAAGGTATCGGAACCATGGGAATCATCGCCGACCGTCTATCCGTCATCAAGCCTTCCGCCACCGTCGCGCTGAACGCCAAAGCGATGGAGATGAAAGCGGCCGGCGAGGACGTGATCGGGCTTGCGGCGGGCGAACCCGATTTCGATACGCCGGATTCGGCGAAAACGGCCGGAATCAACGCCATAAATACGGGCGATACGAAATATACGGCCCCGGACGGGCGTCCTGAACTGAAAGCCGCCGTCGCGCGCAAGTTCGCGCGAGAAAACGGCGTCACCTATGCGCCCAATCAGGTCAGCATCGGCAACGGGGGCAAGCATGTCCTCTATAACGCGCTGATGGCGACCGTGAATCCGGGGGACGAGGTCATCATCCCGGCGCCCTATTGGACCAGCTATCCGGATATGGTCCGTCTCGCCGAAGGCGAGCCCGTCATCGTCGAATGCCTACAGTCGAACCGGTTCAAGATGACGCCGGAGCAGCTCGAGGCCGCGATCACGCCAAAGACGAAGTGGCTGATCTTCAATACGCCCTCGAACCCGACCGGCGCGGCCTACACCTGGGACGAAACCAAAGCGCTGACCGACGTCCTGATGCGGCACGAGCACGTCTACGTCATGACCGACGATATGTACGAACACATCGTCTATGACGACTTCAAGCCATGCACGGTCGCCGAAGTGGAGCCCAGGCTCTATGAGCGCACGCTCACGACGAACGGCGTTTCCAAGGCCTATGCGATGACGGGCTGGCGGATCGGCTATGCCGCGGGCCCGCTGCCGATCATCAGCGCCATGCGCACGATCCAGTCCCAAAGCACGACCAACCCGTCTTCGATCAGCCAGACGGCGGCGGTCGCCGCGCTCGACGGGCCGCAGGACTTCATCAAGGAACGGTCCGCCGCGTTTCAGCGTCGACGCGACTTGATCGTATCCATGCTCAATCAGGCGTCCGGCCTGGATTGCCTGACGCCGGAAGGGGCGTTTTACGTCTATCCGTCCTGCGCGGGGACCATTGGCAAAACGACGCCCGAGGGCAAGAAGATCGAAACGGACGACGACTTCGCGGCCTATTTGCTGGAAACCGAGAAAGTCGTCGTGGTGCCGGGATCGGCGTTCGGCCTCAGCCCGCATTTCCGCATTTCCTACGCGACCTCGGACGAGGCGCTGGAGGAAGCGGGCGTTCGAATCCAGCGCGCCTGCGCCGCGTTGACCTGACCTGACCGAGGAACCGGCGCGGCGGCTTTCTCGCCGTCGCGCCGGCGCCTTGCGGGCGGCTGAAACGGCTTTAGACTTCGCGGGCAGGATGTTCCGCCAAGGATAGTTTTCGCCCATGCCCGGTCTTCTGGACGGCGTTCGCGTCGTCGATTTCACGCAGGTTATTTCCGGCCCTTACTCAACCTTCATGCTCGCCCAGCAGGGGGCGGACGTGATCAAGATCGAATCGCCGGGCGCCGGCGACCAGTCACGCATGATGATCGCAACCGACGGCCCCTTCGGGGACGCCGGGCAGACGGCGATGTTCATGGCGTTCAACGCCGGCAAACGATCCATCGCCATAGACCTTAAGCACCCGGACGCGAAGCGGGTGATCGGCGACCTTGTCGCCCGGGCGGATATCGTCATCGAGAACTTCAAGGCCGGCGCCATCGACCGCTTGGGGTACGGCTATGACTGGGCGAAATCGATCAATGAAACGATCGTCTATTGCTCGATCTCCGGCTTCGGCCCGACAGGCCCGCGCGCCGGCGAGGCCGCCTATGATCCGGTAATTCAGGCGAATTCCGGCATGATGACCCTGACCGGCTATGAAGGCCTGACGGGCCCGACGAAGGTTGGATTCTGGGTGACGGACATGGCGTCGGGCATGACGGCGGCGTTCGCGATGTCCGCCGCGCTCGCCAAGCGGCGGGCGACCGGGGAGGGGAGCTATATCGACGTCTCCATGCTGGACGTCGGCGTTTCCTTCATATCGCCGATGGTCACCAACTTTCTGAATTTCGGCAATGTTCCAGCGCTCGCGGGCAATGGTTCGGCTGCAAGTTCGAATGTCTCCAGCGTTTACGAAACGGGCGATGGGCTGCTGCAGGTCGCGGCCGCGACCCAGGGCCAGTTCGAAGCCCAGATGAAAGCGATGGATCGGCCGGACCTGATCCAGGATCCGCGTTTCGCCGAGCGGAAGACGCGCATGAACAATCTGGCGGCGCTGCGCGAAGAGCTCCTCAAGGAGTTCGCCAAAGCGGACGCCCGAACCTGGGAAAAGAAGCTCGCCACGGTCGGCGTGCCGGCCGGCGCCGTTCTGACCGTGCCGCAGATGACGGAAGACGAACAGATCGTTCAGCGCGGCCTGATTCGCAGCGGCCCGGCGCCGACGGGGATCGAAGGGGACTTCAAGACGGTCGGGGCGCCCTTCAAGACCAGAGGCGATATCCAGGACGATATGCCGCCGACGCCCAATCTGGGCGAGCATACGGACGCCGTGCTGGCGGAGCTTGGATACGACGCTGCGGCGATCGCTGACTTGCGGGCCGGCGGGGCCGTCAGCTAACCCTTCTTGCAGAGGCGCCTCTTACTTAGAGCGCTGCTTCTCGCTCGGCGCCCAGGCGAACAGCAGGGCGACGCCGATTATGACGCCGGTCGTCGCGGCCAGATCGCGGACGCCGGCGGCGCCGGGAACCATGCCGGCCATGCCGGGAACAAATGTCAGAACGATAACGATCGCGAGCAGAAACAACCCGAAAACCGTCAACAATCTAAGCATCCTGCCGCTCCAAGTCCTGCGTTTGACCGCCTTTCGGCGGCCCGCCTCGGACGCCTACGTGGCGGCCTCCAGCGGTGATTCGGGCCTTCGATGACTATGGAGAATACACGGAACTCCTTACCAATTTCTGCGTCGGCGATTTGCGAAATTGGCTTAAAACCCGTTTGAGAAAAAATTGCGACGGATTCTCGCCCACCGAACGTTCTAGTAGGTGAGCGTAAGCGGCAGCCGCGAAGCGAATAGTCGATGGATGAACCTCGAACCAGCAAGATCGCCGCAGACGGCGCGCTGATGCGCCGCCTGGCTGCGGGCGAAGAAGCGGCTGCGCGAGAGCTTGTGGCGCGGTTCGCCCGGCCGTTGGCGCGTTTTGCGGCGACGATCCTGAACGACCCGACCGAGGGCGAGGATATCGCCCACGAGGCGATCATGCGGTTGTGGCGCGGCGCGGCGGACTGGCGGCCCGAAGGCGCAATCGGCGGCTGGCTGCGTCGGAGCGTATATACGCTTTCGATCGACCGGCTGCGCCGCAATCGGCGGTTCGTCGACGATCCCGAAGGCGTCGCCGTGGCGAACCATGCCGATCCCAGGGTCGATCCCGAGGACGCCGCATCAGGCCGCCAAATCGGCCTGGCGGTTGAAGCAGCCATATCGAGCCTGCCCGAACGGCAGCGGGCGGCGCTCAGACTGGCGCAGTTCGAAGGGCTTTCCGGCGTGGAGATCGCCGAAGCGCTGGAAACGACGCCCGAAGCCGTTGAATCTTTATTGGCGCGGGCGCGGCGGGCCTTGCGTCAAGAACTCAGCAGCGCATATGCCGATATTGGCGGCGCGCTCGCGCCCGAGAGGACAGCAGGATGAAGAACGCAGGGGACGCATTATCGGATCGGATGCTTTCAGCTTACGGCGCCCGCATCTGGCGCTGGCCCGAAGGACGCCTTGGCGGCCTCTCGCGTCTGCTCCTGTCGCCGGAGTTCCGCCGGCGCTACTTCGAGGAGAAAGCGCTGGATCGGATGTTGGCGCACGCGGCTCCCAAGCGCGTCGCCGGAGCGCGTGTCGAAGGCAGACTGCTTGCGGCTATGGGCGTCGATCTCGGCCCCTCGCGTCAACGTCGCCTGTTCCATCCGGCCGGGGCGGGCGGGCTCGCCGCGGCGAGCCTGATCGCGGGAATAGCGCTCGGCGGTCAATTCGGGCCGGACGTGATCGGCGAAGCCACCTATGCGGGCCTCTCCGAAAGCGCGTGGACCCAGGTCGCGGACGATATCACTTTCGATGACGAGGAGCTTGGCTAATGCGCTGGTTCCAGCAGCCGCGCCCCGTGATCCTGTTCGCGTCGCTGGTCGCCAACCTGTTCTTTGCCGGATTGATCGCAACGGCGGTGATCCAGCGGCCGCCGCCGCCTGAGCCGCCGTCGCCTTCGGTACGCTACCTGATGAAGGCCGCCGGCCCCGAAGTTAAGCCGTTGTTCGAGGACGCGTTCGCCGCCCGGCGGGAGGATATGGACGCAGCGCGCGCAGCGCTGCGGGAAGCCCGCGTCGCGTTTGAAGCCGCCCTCCGGTCCGACCCGCTGGACGTGGAGGCGCTCAGAGCGTCGCTCGACGCCCGCCGCGAAGCAGGCCGGGACCTGAGGCGGGTCTTCGACGAGGTCTATCTGGATGTCGTGCCGACGCTGACGCCGGACGCGCGGCGGGAAATGGCCGACATGCGCCGGCCACGGCGCGACGGCAAGAAAGACCGTTGGGACCGAGACCGCTCGGAGCAGAAAGCAAAAGACTGATCCACGGCGCGCGGCGATCGTTACGTTTTTGGCGGCGCGTAGCGGCATGGGGCAGGGACGAACGCCCCATTTCGCAATTGTTCCGCCAGTTCGCGTTTTAAGATTTTACCGGAAGCCGTTAGCGGAAAGCTTTCCAGAACCACGTAATATTCGGGCATGTCGTAGCGCGACAGACCGCCGGTCGCCAGATGCGCCAGCAGGGCGTCGGCCTCTGGCGCCGTACGCCCTTCCGCGACGAGGATGGCCAGGCAGACGCGTTCGCCCAGCCGCTCGTCCGGCGCCGGAATGGCCGCGGCCTTCGCGACGTCGGGGTGGGCGACCGCGATATCCTCGATCTGGGCCGGATGGATGTTGTGTCCGCCCCGAATGATGATGTCCTTAAGACGGCCGGTGACGCGTAGATTGCCGTTCCCATCGATCCGTCCGAGATCGCCCGACAGAAACCATCCGTCCTTGTTGAACGCGGCTTCGGTCGCCGCCTGATTGCCGAAATAGCCGAGCATCAGGCAGGCGCCGTGCCCGGCGATCTGACCGACTTCGCCCGGAGCGACGTCCTTATCCGGATCGACCTGATCGACGATCTTGATCTCGTAGGCTGGCCCGCCGCGCCCACAGGTGCTGACGATGACGTCATCCGGATCGTCCGGTTGCGTGTATTGGTGGGACGAATTTTCGCTCATGCCGTAGACGTTTTGAGGGTAGACGCCCTGGGCGCGGAAATTCTGCGCCACAGCCGGCGGTATCGGGGCGCCGGCCATATAGAAGACCTTCACCGCGCCGAGCCGCTCAAGACCGCGCGCCCGCTGCTCGGCCTGAATGTCCATGGCGTGGGTCGGAACGCCCATCACATAGGTGGCGCCCGTCTCCAGAATCCAATCCAAAGCCGTGGCGCCATTCGGAGGATCGTTCAACGCCAACTCGGCGCCGGCGGCGAGCGCTTGGGACAGGCCCACCCAGGCGATGTGATGGGTCAGCGGGGAAAGCGAGAGCAGCACCGTCGTCTCGTCATGGCCCCAGTCTCGCACCATGTCGCGGGCGTTGGCGAGCAGCGTATTGGCGGAATGGGTGACGCCTTTGGGCTGTCCCGTCGTGCCGGACGTAAATGCCAGATAACAGACGGCGTCCGGATCGTCCCGCTTGGCCGGCGCGGGCAGGGGCGCATCGAATGCGCCGGCGCTGTCGCGGCCGGCCGGCAGCCGGAACACCCGCCGCATTCCCGGCAGGGCTTCCGCCTTCGCGGCGAAGTCGACTGTCGCGGCGTCGACGCCAACGCCTTCCTCGAAAAGCACAGCCCGCGCGCCGATGGCCTCCACCAGTAGCGCCGCATCGTGTCCGGTGTAGTTCTGATGCAGCGATGGATTGGGAACGGCGCCGATGCGGCCGGCGGCGAGAAACGCGGCCACGGCCTCGACGCGATTGGACAAACGCAGGCCGACTCGCTCTCCGGGCTTGAGGCCCGCAGCGGCGAGATGGGCCGAGAAGCGTTCGACAAGTTCCTGAAACTCAGCCCAAGTGAGACGGCGCGCTGAATCGCGGATGGCGAAGTCGGTTGGCCGGCTGGCGGCATGCTTCTCCAGCAGATCGCAGAAAGTCTCCGGGCGCCAAAGGCCCGACTCGTAATAACTTTCAGCGGTTTTTGGATGGTGCAGGCTTAGGACAGGGCCAATCGGGCGCGCGGGCATCTTAGTCTCCGCGCCTGTCAGCGGCCGAACGTGCCGGCATCCGGCTTGCGCTTTTCCCGGAAACTCGCGCCCAGTTCTTTGGATTCCTCGGTTTCCAGGAACGGCCGCAGCAACAGATCATGGGTGACGCGGGAGAGGCCGATCACGCCGCCATGGCGGGCAAGGAAGGCGTGCTTGATGGCGGCGAGGGCGAACGGGCCGCGCTCTGCGACGTCCATGGCCATCTGGCGCGTCGCCTCATGTAGCTGATCGTCTGGCGCGACCCGATTGATCAGCCCGCGTTCGGCCGCCTCGGCGGCTGAAAGGCGGTCGTTCAGCATCCACATTTCCTTGGCGCGCTTGGAGCCGACAAGATCCTCCAACCTCCAGGTTCCGTAACCGGCGTCGAACGACCCCATCATCGGACCGACCTGACGGAAAACGGCGCTTTCCTTGGCGATGGTGAGGTCGCAAACGACCTGAAGGACGTTGCCGCCGCCGACCGCGTAGCCGTTGACGCTGGCGATGACCGGTTTCTGGAGACGTTCGATGCTCTCATAGATGTCGAGCGTTGGCAGGACGCCTGGGTAGAGGAGGGTTTCCTCCATGCCCGTCTTTTCGCCGCCGATGCAGAAGAACCGATCGCCGGCGCCCGTCAGCACGACGACCCGGGTGCGGGTTTCCCGGCGGATCTCGTTCATGCAGTCCCGCAGTTCATGGCACATGGTCGCGTTGAACATATTGCCGTGGTCGGGCCGGTTCAGCGTGATCCAGCCGATCGGGCCGTCTTCTTCATAGAGAATTGTTTCGAACGTCATTCCTGAGACCTGTCATATTCCTACGGGCAAGAAAGCCTATCCGGTTCGCCGCGCCTGCGCGAGGCCTCGAGAGGAGGCGCTTGGCAGGGTACGTCATTGAAATTTTTTGTAGCGGATCGAGCGCGCGCCGGCGCTCCCGACGTGCGACCGCTCCACGTCGCCGCCGCCGTCCGGGGAGCAATTCCTTACGCTCTCAATCGGGTCGGCGCACGACGCCCCAGGGGAACGGAGTCCAAAGACTTGTCGGGAGGCCTGCCGTCGCGAGCGCTCGCGAGGCCCATTCGTTGCAGGTTAGGATCGGGCCGTAGCGGCCGTGAGCCGCCAGGAATAGGTCTTGGCCGAACCTTGGTCCCGGCAATGGCTGCGCCCGCCCGTCGGAGCCCAGCGGAAGGCTGGCGGCGATGGCGAAGGCGAGACGGCGCGCCTGATCGTCCGAAATATGGAGCAGCGTGACGCCCGGCGTCTCGTAGAGGGCCTCACGGAAATGGACGCGAACCGTCGTCCCGCCGATGCCTGCGATCGCTTTCAACGCGATCCAAGGGTCGAAATCGGCCCATGTCGGCGTGTTGCGATAGAATTCCGCCGCGCCCCAGCCGAAACCGGCCCAAACGGCCGACGGCGGCGCCGCGCCGGTCGGCAACACGTCACGCCAATCATGTCCGTACCAAGCCAGCGGCATGACGATGTCGACATGGACGCCGTTGTCGATGATCGCGATGGGCACGCGCCCAGGCGTTTCCTGAAAATCTTCGTTGACCGGCACGCGCCCGAGCGCCAGCGCCGCGAGGCCATAGACGGCGAAGAGGGCCGCGAGCCCGCCGATGCTCCTTAGGAGCCAAACGCTCACCCAACGCAAGCAGCGCGCCATCGCCAGTTCCCATGGATATCCTCGTTGTAGAGGCTGTCAGGCGATTAAGGCCGTACTGCGGCCAGAAGGCGTCGGATGCGGATCGGGGGCCCACCGACCCAACAAACCGGGTGCGCAATGAACGCTAGGGCGCATCGGTCATACGCCACGACAAAATGTCCGATAAGACATATTATGGGAAACACGGGCGCTACACTGACGCACACACCAGAACGACCGAAAGATCAGCCTTCTATAACCAACCCGTCATAGGCAGGTTCCACATTACGCGGCAACTCCCGCATCAGCGCCTCGTAATCCATCGTCGCATTCATATGGGTCAGGATGACGCGATCCGGACCAATCCGGTCGGCCCAATCCAGCACTTGTTCCAAACCGGCATGAACAAAATGCGGTTCGATGCGTAAACACCCGACCACCCAGGTTTTGACGCCTTTCAATGCGCGCAGCGCCTCTGAATCTAGGCGAACGACATCAGTCGAATATGCAACGTCGCCCGCCCGAATTCCGATCGTGCGGCAGACCTCGTGGTCCTGCTCGAAGAGCCTGACGCAGGCCTCGCTCACCCGAAGCTCATCCGCCTGGATGGGATTGGCGTTCAAGCTCGGACGAAACCAACCGCGCTCGGATCGCGGCGGCGCGAAAACATATGAAAATCGCCGCGCAATCTCTTCCAAATGCTCGGAAAATCCATACGCCTCGATCTGGCGGCCCATCCTATGATTTATGCCGCGCACATCGTCGATGCCATGAACATGGTCCGCATGAGCGTGGGTATAGATGATGGCGTCGATATCGCCGGCGCCGGCCGCGACATATTGCTGACGAAACTCCGGCCCTGTATCGACCACAATCCGCGCGCCGTCGATCTCGATCAGCACACTGGCGCGCGTCCGCCGATTCTTCGGTTCATTCGGGTCGCAGACGCCCCAGTCGCCCGTCACATAGGGCACGCCGGCGGAAGAACCCGCGCCCATAATCGTCATCTTCATGCGGCTGCGAGGCCTGCGGCTTTCGGAAACAGCGCGGCGAAATTCGCCGTGGTGGACGCTGCGATATCCGCTTCGGAAACCCCTTTAAGGTTCGCCAATTTGCGTGCGGTATGAATTGTATAGGCCGGTTCGTTCCGCTTGCCGCGCATCGGCGTCGGCGCCAGAAACGGCGTATCGGTTTCGACCAGCAGGCGATCCATCGGCACGTCCGCCGCGATCGCCCGCACTTCCTCGGCATTGTTGAAGGTCAGAATGCCGGAGAGAGAAATATAGAGGCCGAGCTCCAGCGCCCGTTCGGCCAACGCCCTACCGGAAGAGAAGCAATGAAGGACGCCGGCGAGCTGTCCGTTCGCGGCCTCCTCTTCCAATATCCGCACCGTATCCCCATCCGCATTGCGGGTATGGACGATGAACGGCGTTCCGGTCGCCTGCGACGCCCGGATATGGCGGCGGAAACTTTCCTGCTGCTCGTCGCGCGGGCTCTTGTCGTAGAAGTAGTCGAGGCCGGTTTCGCCGAGCCCCGCCACATCCTCTCGCGCGCCGAGCGCCGTCAGCTGATCTTCTGTCGGCACGCCCTCGTCGCCGACCCGATGCGGATGCAGCCCGACCGCCATCGCCACATGCGGACGGTTGGCGGCGACGATTCCAGCGACATCGTCTACGGCGGCGAGGCTTGTGCAGATCGTCAACATGCCCCTCACCCCGGCCCTGACCGCGCGCGCGACCGCTTCGGCGCGCTCGTCGGGCGGCAGATGGTCCAGATGGCAGTGGCTGTCGACCAGACGAGGCTGCAGGGTCAAGCGTCTTCCTCCTCTTCGTCTCCCTGATAGCGGGGAAACACGCCGGATGGCTTCGGCAATTCCGCGCCGGCCGCGAGCGGCGCGTCCCCGATCGCCGCGAAATCCCGCCCGCCCGACGGGATCGCCAACTGATCGAGCAACGCCTCAGACGCCCCTGGCATGAATGGCTGCGTCGTGATCGCCAGGCGACGGATGGTTTCGGCCAGCACATAGAGCACCGTCGCCATCCGGTCAGGATCGGTCTTGCGCAGCGCCCATGGCGCCTGGCGGTCGACATAACCATTCGACGCCCGCACCACGACCCAAATCTTCTCCAGCGCTTCGTGGAAGGTCTGGGCATCCATCAGCGGGCGCAGATCGGCAGGCAAGGCGCCGGCGGCGTCGAGAAGCTCCCGGTCTTCGGCCGTCAGCGCGCCCGCCGTCGGAACGACGCCCTTCAAGTTCTTGGCGATCATCGACAAAACCCGCTGAGCGAGATTGCCATAGTCGTTCGCGAGCTCGTTGTTCATCCGCGCGATCATGGACCGCTTGGAAAAGTCGCCATCATTTCCGAAGGGAACTTCACGCAGAAGAAAATACCGCGTCTGGTCAAGGCCATACCGGTCGATCAGGTCATGGGGCTTTATGACGTTGCCGAGCGACTTCGATATCTTCTGCCCCTCGTTGGTCCACCAGCCGTGAGCGAACACGCGCTTCGGCGGCTCCAGGCCCGCCGCCATCAGGAAGGCCGGCCAGTAGACCGCGTGAAAACGCAGAATGTCCTTGCCGACCATGTGCAGGTCCGCCGGCCAGAACTTCTTGAAATCCGCTCCGTCCACATCGGGAAAGCCGACGGCGGTGATGTAGTTCGTCAACGCATCCAGCCAGACATACATCACATGGTCCGGATCGTCCGGCACCGGTACGCCCCACTTGAAGCTGACCCGCGAAACGGAAAGATCCTGCAGGCCGCCTTTGACGAAGCTCGTGACTTCGTTCTTACGCGAGGTGGGCGCGATAAAATCCGGATTTTCTTCATAAAATTTCAGAAGACGGTCCTGCCAGGCGGATAGCCGGAAGAAATAGCTCGGCTCTTCCACCCACTCCACCGGCGCGCCGGACGGGGCCAGCTTCTCGCCGTCGGGTCCGTCGACCAGTTCGCCCTCGCCATAGAAGGCTTCGTCGCGCACGGCATACCAGCCGGCATAGGAGCCCAGATAGATATCGCCCCGCTCGATCAGCCGCCGCCAGATGGCCTGGCTGGCTGCGATATGGCGGTCTTCCGTCGTGCGGATGAAATCGTCATTCGTGAAGTTCATCGCCGCGGCTAGTTCGCGAAAGCGCATGGAGACGCGGTCCGTGAAGGCCTGTGGGTCGATGCCGGCGTCCGCAGCCGCCTTCTCCACCTTCTGGCCGTGCTCATCGGTGCCCGTCAGGAAATGGACGTCGTAGCCATCCAACCGCTTGAAGCGGGCCAACGCGTCGCAGGCGAGCGTCGTGTAGGCGTGACCGATATGGGGATCGTCGTTCACGTAGTAGATCGGGGTCGTGATGTAATAGCGCGGCTTGTCGGACATGCCGCCGGCTCCTCAGGCTGAAACAGGGTTGGGCAAGCGTCTGAATGCGCGCTTCAGGCGGCGGCGCGCGCGAGCAACGCCTGAACCCGCGCCAAGATATCCACGAGCGTTTGCGCCGGGTCAAGGTTCACGGCCTCGGCCCGCTCGATCCGCATCGCCGCATGGCTGTAAAGCTCGCTCCATGGCCTCGCGCCGATCACGGCCGCCTCCCTGGCGAGCGCCGCCAGTTCCTCGGTCAAACCGTCGGCGGGCGCGGCGCTGGGCGGGCGCGCCGCGGTCGCCAGCCAGGCGAGCAGGGTTTCACCCGCGATCCGTCGTTGGAAGGCATCGCGCGCGATCGCCCCGGCGAAAGCCTCGGCCAGGATGGTCCCCTCCCCGCGCCGCCCCGCCAGCGCCTTGGCGAGGCCATTCACGATCACCGCGCCGCCGCCGTCCAGCAACGCCAGCGCCCGGCCGGCGGAACCGCCCGCGAGGCGGACAGCGGCCGCCATGTCGTCGCTCGTCGCTTCTGGCCGCCGGGCGGCCAGAATGCGGGCGACCTGATCGTCGTCCAGCGGACCGAACGACAAGCGCGTGCAGCGGGAAAGGATCGTCGGCAGCAGGCGTCCGGGATTGTGCGAGACCAGGAAAAGCGCCGTGCGCGGCGGCGGCTCCTCGATCTGCTTCAGCAATACATTCGCGGCGGAACGGTTCAGGTCGTCGGCCGCGTCGATCACCGCGACGCGCCAAGCGCCTTCGCCCGCCGTCAGGCGCAGGGATTGGATCAGCGCGCGTGCGCTGTCGACGGCGATCTGCTTGCCCACGGCCTCCGGCTCGACGGTGAACAGATCGGCATGGCTGGCGGCGACCACGCGGCGGCAGCCTGGATCGTCCGCGGGCCGGTCGAGGCTGGCGGCCGGCGTCGCTCCGCCGAACAACCCGCCGATTTCTGGCTTGTCGTCGGCCAGAAGAAACTTCGCCGCCCGATAGGCGAACGTCGCCTTCCCGACGCCGCGCGGCCCATGCAAAAGCCAGGCATGGTGCAGGCGACCGGCATTGTAGGCCTCCAGGAACCGCGTTTCGGCGCGTTCATGGCCAAACATCCCTATTGCGCGTCGCGGATGATCCAGGTCTTCCGGCGGCGGTTCGACGGCCCGGGTTTGTCGCCTGGCCATGACTAGGCCATCCCCAGCCGGGCGCGAACGGCCGCCATGATGTCGGCCGAGACGGCGTCCAGCTCTCGCGCGGCGTCGATCACGGAGCATCGCGCCGGCGCCGACGCGGCGATGGCGAGGAAACCGTCCCGGACAGCCTTGTGAAACGCCTGCGGCCGACGTTCGTATATATCGCTCGCCGCGCCGCGCGCGCGGACCCGCTCCAGGCCACTCTCGACGGAGAGATCTAGGATCAACGTGAGGTCCGGCGAGAATCCGCCAAGGGGACCGCCCAACGCCCAAGCTTCAAGCGTCGCCACCCGCGCAGGGCCGACGCCGCCGGCATAGCCCTGATAGGCCATCGTGGAGTCGGCGAACCGATCGGATATCACCCATTCGCCTTTCTGGAGCGCTGGCTGAATCACATCGGCGATGTGCTGGCGACGGGCCGCGAAATGCAGCAGGCATTCGGCGTCGGCGTGCCAGGTTCCGGTTTCGGGCGGGAGATTCAGCAGCGCTTCGCGCACACGCTCGGCCGCCGGCGAGCCGCCGGGCTCGCGAGTCTCGATGACGTCGATGCCGCGCTTACGCAGCCATTCGGCCAATCGGCGCGCCTGGGTGCTTTTTCCCGCCCCCTCGCCGCCTTCGAACGTGATGAACCGCCCCGGCGCCACCCGATCAGCGCCAGGCGCCGCCGACGAGCGCGCTTACGGTTTCGATCACCCGGCCGACCGGCCCCAGCCGTTCGACCGTTTCGCCGACGAAAAGCGGGCGTTCGATCGGATCGACGCCAGGCGCCGTAACGACGACCGCGCCCAGCGGTTCGCCCTTGAAGACAGGCGCCGGCGTGGGGCCTTCGTAACGCACGACCACCTTCAACTCTTCCCGGGCGGCGCGCGGCAGCGTGACCGTCAAGTCCCGATCGACCACAAGCGGCGCCGCATCCTTCTGGCCAAGCCACAGGTCCGCGCTCTCAACCGTCTCGCCGGCGCGCAGAAGCTTATAGGTGCCGAAGGCGCCAAAACCCCAGTTCAACAAACGCTCCGCTTCCGCGCCGCGTTCGCGCGTCGATTCAAGTCCATTGATCACCATCAACAGCCGCCGTCCATCTCGCACGGCCGTCGCCGTCAGCCCATAGCCGGACGCTTCCGTATAGCCGGTCTTGAAACCGTCGGCGCCTTCGACGACGCCGAGCACGGGATTGCGGTTATTTTGAACGATGCCGCTATAGGTGAACGAACGCTTCGAATAGTAATGAAAATACTCAGGAAAATCTTCGAGCAGCCGGCGCGCCAGGAGGGCGAGATCGGCGGCTGTCATATAGTGGTTCGGGTCCGGCCATCCGGTCGCGTTGGCGAAATGGCTGCCTTTCAAGCCAAGCTCCGCCGCTTTCTTGTTCATTAGGTCGGCGAACGCTTCCTCGCTGCCCGCAAGGCCTTCGGCGACGACGATGCAGGCGTCGTTGCCGGATTGGATGACGATGCCCTTGATAAGGTCTTCCAGCTTGGCGCGGCCGCCTTCCGGCAAAAACATCTTCGAACCGCCCTTGCGGGAGGCTTCCCGGCTGATCGGGAGTTCATCCTGCAGGGTGAGCGACCCGTCCTTCAACCGCTCGAAAATGAGATAGGCGGTCATAAGCTTGCTCATGGAAGCCGGCGGCATTGGCGAATGCGCTTCCTTCTCCAAGAGCACCGCGCCGGTCGAGAGGTCGATCAGATAGGCCTGCCGCGCCTTGGTGTCGAAGCTGGCCGCCCTCGCCGTCCCGCCTCCATCGAACGGCGCCGCAAAGGCCATGGCGGCCAACGCGAACACAAACGCCGCTGCGCGGCGCCACGTCTTCCAGCGATGCAGCATCACATCCCTCACCGGATATAGACCAAGCGAGCGTCAGCCAATCCCAGGCCGACGACTTCGGATAGGGCCGATCGCGCCCGCGCTTCGCTTTCAAACGGTCCGACGCGCACCCTGTGTAAGGTGCGGCCTTGCACTTCGATCGGATCCACATTGACCGCGCCGACGCTTGCAAGCCGCGTTTCCAGGCGCTTGACGTTGCTGGCGTCGCCGAAGGCGCCGACTTGCACAAACGCCAGATCGGTCGCAGGCGCTTCTCGCCTCGGCGGCGGCCGGCTCGGCGCAGATGGCGGCGGCGATACCGACCCCGGCTGGGCGACCGGCGCCGCTTGCGGCTTTGGCTGAGGCGCGGCGACGACAGGCGCAGGCTGCGGTTCGCGTCGCGTCGTTGTCGGCGGCGCGGGGCGCGGCTGCGGGGGCGTCGTCACGACCGGGCGAGGCTCAGCGGGCGGTCGCGGCGGCACAGTGGACGCCAGGACGGTTCTGTCGCTATCGGCCCGGGCGCGGACGCGATCGACTTCCTCGACAGTCGCGCCCGACTTCGCCAGGCGCGCGACTTCCCGGCTCGGCTCCTCCAGCAACTCGACCCGAACCAGGGCGACGCCAGTCGACTTGAAGCCCAATGCCTCCGCCGCCGCTTCCGAGACGTCCAGAATTCGGTCGCCATGATAGGGGCCGCGATCGTTCACGCGCAAAGTCGCGCTGACGCCGTTGCCGAGATTGGTGACGCGCACGATGCTGGGCAGTTGAAGCGTGCGATGGGCCGCGGTCAAAGCGGTGCTGTCGAATATCTCGCCATTCGCCGTCGGCTTGCCGTGAAAGCCGGGTCCGTACCACGAGGCGCGACCTGTCTCTACGTGGCTGAAGCGTTCGCTTGGCCGATAGAAGCGTCCGGAGATGGTATAGGCGTTGCCGACCTTATAGCTGGAGCGGCCATCCCTCGGGATCGGTTCGGCCCGCGCTTCTGCGTCTTTCTCCGGGGCCGCTTTGTCGCTGGAGCAGGCGCCAAGCGCCAGCAGGAGTGCGAACGTCCCGGAAAGAAACGCGATCCGTCCCATCATGGGCCCCTCAAAGCATCCGACAATTCGCCGACCGTGACGGCGTAGAGATGAGCGCAGTTATAGCGCAGGATTGAGGTGTAATTTTGGTAAACGAGATAGGCTGGCCCCTTGGCGCCGTCGGGAAGAACCATCCGCGCCGGCAGGTTGACGGTCGGCAGCGGCGTCCCGTCCGCCTTCTTTACGCCAAGCGCCGTCCAGTCGTTCAGGCCCCGCTGTTTGCTCATCCGTTTTTCGGCGCGACAGCCGCGCTGATTGCCGAATTCGGCCTCCGCCGAGCTCTTAATTTTCGCCGGCGCGGACACCTTGCGCCCCCACGTCCGGTCGTTGCGCCAGCCATGACGGGCAAGATAGTTGGCGATGGAGGCGAACACGTCGCCTTCATTCTTCCAGATGTCACGCCGCCCGTCCCCATCAAAATCCTGGGCGTAGGCGAGATAGCTGGACGGCATGAATTGAGGCTGACCCATGGCGCCGGCCCAGGAGCCCTTAAGGCTGGCGAGATCGATATAGCCTCGGTCGAGCATCTTCAGAGACGCAAAAAGCTGCTCGCGAAAATAGGCGGACCGGCGCCTGTCGAACGCCAGCGTCGCGACGGCGGGGATCACGGGCATCGTCGCCTCGACGGCGCCGAACCTGGTTTCGATCCCCCAGATCGACAGGATGAAACGTGGCTGAACCTTGTAGCGCTCGGCCACCTTGTCCAGCAGAGACGCATGCTTGCGCCGCTTGGCGAGCCCCGCTTGAACGTTTTTCTTATTGACGTTGCGACTGAGATATTTCGCGAGCGTGATCGTGTACTCCGCCTGCTTGCGATCACGCTCCAGAATGCGTTGAACGGGCTCGACGTCCGAGAGCGCGCTTTCGATCACCTGGGCCGACAGCCCGGCGTTGCGCGCTTCCAAGCGAACTTCGTTCAACCACGCCTGGAACTCCGCCCGAACTTCTGGGGTGATTGCAGGCGCTTTCGTCGTGCCGTCCTGCGCATGCGCCACACTGGCGCTTAACAGGAATATGGCGAGCAAACCAACGAGACGAACCATCCGATACCTTCCGCGGCCGCGTTTCGTTTCAACTCTCGCCCCACTCCCCCGGCGAGAATCGCGGGCTTAAGTCTAGCGGATCGTCTGCTTGTTCGAAACCGCGATCACTGGACCTCTACCGTGAACGAATGCTTCTGGGCGCTTCCGTCGCCGCGGGCGAATGAAACATTGGCCGTATAAAGACCGGCGGGCCACGGACCGTTTGCGCGAACGCCGACATACAGCATCTGCCGCAGCCGGTCCCGCGCGATTGTAACCTCGCGCATCAACAGGTTTCGACCGTGCGGATCGACGATTTCGAACATCGCCTTGTCGCCGGACTTCACATGCCAAGCCAGCGCCCAGGCCATCAGCGCCGGCGCATTCCGCTCGATCGTCGGACGTCGATAGGCGCCAGCGGCCGCATCGCGCAGACTGGGCTCCTCCCCGATCAGTCCGACGGCCACAAGGCTGAACGGCGCGTAAGCAAGCGCTCGGGCCGCCTCGTCGGTCCAAAGCGCCCCCTTCGTGGCGGCGCATCGCTCTGGGTCGAAGCCGTCCGGCGCATAAGGATCGACCGGTTCATTGTCTCGCCGAACCGAGAAATGCAGATGCGCGAACTGCGTGCGCCCGGAAAGGCCGATCGCGCCGAGACGCGTTCCACGGGAGACGTGCTCGCCCGGCTGCACCGCGACGCTTCCAGCGCGCAGATGGCAGTATTGCGTCCGCCACCCGTCCCCATGGTCGATGAGGACGCCATTGCCGCAATCCCGGCCCTGCGGCAGCGCCGACAGGCCCTCCCGCAGGACGACGCCGTCGATCTCGCCGTCGCGAACCGCCGTCACTTTGCCATCGGCCGCGGCCAGAACCGCGACGTCACCCGCTATTTCCGCTTCGCTCGCCAAGCCGATGTCGACGCCCTTGTGTCCGTCATAGGCCTGGTCGCCGCAGCCGAAGTCCAGGGCGCCCGGACCCGGGTCATGGTCGAAATGCTGAAGGGGCCAGCAGGTTACGCCGACCTCGCAGGCGACCGGGGCATCGAGCCAGCCTTCCGCCGCGACCGTCGACGGCGCCGAAAACCATAGAGCCGCGACGAGCAGACCCCGCAATAGCTTTCGGCGGCCCGCCATCGTGCCGGGCGCCCCGAGGCTCAGTTCTGCGTGATCCCGCGCCGAATGGTGTCGGTCAGCGGGCGGACAAGCGTCGTCAGGAACGTTTGCTCGCCCGTCACGATCGACACTTCCGCCGGCATGCCGGGGTGGAGGGTCAACCCCTCCAACTGCGGATCGTTCGCCGGCAGGCGCACGCGCGCTTCGTAGTAGGACACGCCGCTGCGCTCGTCGGTCAGCAAATCCGCCGAAACCGTATCGATCGTGGCGTCGAGCACCGGCGCCGTGCGGCCCGGATAGGCGGAAAGCCGGACCTGGGCCAGAAGGCCGGATCGGACGACATCGATATCCGCCGGGTTGACCCGCGCGAGGACGATGAGATCGTCGTCGGCCGGCACGATTTCCATCAGCACATCGCCCGGACGGACGACGCCGCCCCGCGTATGGGCCTTCAGACTGACCACCTTGCCCGAGACCGGCGCTTTCACGACCGTCCGCGCCTGGACGTCCTCGGCGGCTTTCATGCGTTCTTCCAGGCCGGCGATCTCGGACGAGATCTGGTTCAATTCGTTGTCGATCTCCGTCAGACGCGACTTCTGCAATTCGGTGATGCGGAGTTCGGACTCGCCGATCGCCTGATGGTTCCGCGCGATGCCGGCCTGCGCCCGCGCCCGCCTGCCGCGAATTTCCGTCGCCTGGCGTTCCAGGCCGAGCAGGACGCGCTTGATGCCGAGGCCCTTGTTCACCAGAAACCGCTGATCGGCGATTTCCTGCTGAATGAGGCGGAGCTGGTCGTTGTTGGACGCGATTTCGTCCTCCAGGCCCTTGTTCTCTTCCTCGAGCTGGCGCATGCGAGACTGCCAGATGCCGATCTGGTTCCGTTTGACGTCTGTCGCCGCGCGCAGCGCCGTTTCTTCCGCAAGCAGGACCGAGCGCACGTCGAAATCCGACCGCAGCGCCGAAAGCCAATCGGGGAATTTGACGAAGGATTGCCCGCTGCGCTCCGCCTTCAAGCGCGATTCCCGCGCAACGGCGTAGATCAAGCGCTTCTTCAGTTGTCCCAACGTGGCGTCGGCCTGGATGGACTGCAAAACGATGATGTCGTCGCCGGCGACGACTTCCGAGCCTTCCGACACATAGATTTCCGCGACGATGCCGCCCTCGAAATGCTGCACCTGGCGGCGGTTGCCGCTGACGATCAACATTCCCGGCGCAATCGCGGCGGAATCAAGCGGCGCTGTCGCGGCCCAGCCGCCAAACGCGCCGAAGAACGCCAGGAGCACGCCAATACCGAAGATCAGCGGCCCCTTGTAGTTCGGGGTTTCGGTTTCGGCCGGCGCGGCGTTCTGGTTGACGACCAGCGCCGCGCTGGCGTCGACGGGAAATCCGCCGCCAGATGACGATTGCACATTTGCGGGAAGAGCCATCTTAGCCGTCCTTGCGGTCGCGCCGGGGCGTCACCCGGCCCGGTGTCGGGTTCGCCGTCAAGGCCGGGGCGGCGCCCGGAAACAGACTGCCCGGCGTCGTCGGGCTCGGGTGAAGGGGCCTGCGGTCGCGCACGCCGCGCCGTTCGTCGGAAGCCGTGTTCGCGGCCTCGTTCGTTTCCACGTCCGCCCCGTTGCTCTTGGGCGTCTCTTCCGCCGGGGTCGACGCCGCGCTGATGCGGCTGAACAGAGCCCGGATATCGTTCGCCGTGGGCTCGGAGGTCATCGCTTCGCCGTTCGGCCTACTCGGCGCCGGAGCGGACGCGCTCTCTTCCAAAGGCTTATCAGCTTCGCCGACAGCGCCGTTCGTTTCAGCGTTCTGGGCGACCTTCGGCGCCGAAGGCTCCGCCCCATGCGGCGCGTCGCCATTCCCGCCGGGCGCAGCGCCCGTCTCCGCCGGCGTTTCGGTCGTCGAAGCCGGGGCCGCCGTTTCGGCCGTCGGCGCGGCGTTCGACGCCGCGCGCGGCGGCGCCGATTCCACGAACTCCGGTTTCAGCACATGGGATGGGGGCGGGTCGCCCTTGGGCTCGGTTCCGGTCGCGCCGGACGCTCCAGCCTGGCTGGCCGCGCCGCCCGGCCGGATGCGCAACACCGGCGCCGGCGCGTTCGGGTCCGAGGTCGGCGGCGGGCTTGGACGGGCGCCGCCAGAAGGACCGCGGCCTGGCGGCGGGTCGTTCACATTCGCCGCCGGATCGCCGCCGCTCAGCCCCGAGGGGCCGCCGCTCAATCCGGTTGGGCCGCCATCGATTTCGGCGCCGGCGCCGGCGTCGCCCCCGCCGCGCGTCCGATCCGCCAGTTCGGCTTGCCGGACGGCCTCCAGGCTGCCAGGCGCCACCTTGGCCAAGATCTCGTCTCTGGGGCCTTCCATCTCGACCCGGCCCTGGTGCATGACGACCAGCCTGTCGACCGACTGCAGCACAGACGGCCGATGGGCGACGACGATGGTGGTGACGCCGCGCTTCTTCAGTTCGGCGAGCGCTTCCATCAACGCGCGCTCGCCGTCGGTGTCCAGGTTCGAGTTAGGCTCGTCCAGAACCACGAGCGCGGGATCGCCATAGAGGGCGCGCGCCAGAGCGATCCGCTGCCGCTGACCGCCGGAAAGGCGCGTACCGCCCTCCCCGATCATGGTCTCGTAGCCGTTCGGCAACCGCAGGATCAGGTCGTGCACGCCGGCCATCTGCGCGGCGGCGATGACCGCGTCCGGATCGGGCTCTCCCAATCGGGCGATATTCTCGCGCACCGGGCCGTCGAACAGCTCCACGTCCTGCGGCAGATAGCCGATATATTTGCCCCGATCCGCCGCTTCCCAGATAAACACGTCCGCGCCGTCGAGCCGCGCGTGCCCCGCCGAGGGGCGCCAACTTCCAACGATGACGCGCGCCAATGTCGTCTTCCCCGAGGCGGAGGCGCCGATCAGTCCCACGCATTCGCCGGGGGATATCTCAAGGGTGACGCCGCGCAGAACCGGTTCAGGCGCTCCCGGCGGCACGAAGCCCACGCCTTCGATCGAAATCTGGCCCTGGGGACGCGGCAGGTTCATCGCGTCGCCTGTTGCGGGCGTGCGCTGGAGAAGCTTCTTGATGTTCTCGTAAGCGCCCTTCGCCGCCACCATGCCGCGCCACGCGTTGATCGACTGCTCGATCGGAGCCATCGCGCGGGAAAGGATGATAGAGGCCGCGATCATCGCGCCGCCCGAAAGCTGGCCTTGGGTCACGTAATAGGCGCCGGTGCCGAGCATGCCGATTTGCAGCGCGAGGCGCACGAATTTCGCCATCGAAGAGATGCCGCCCGCCCTGTCGCTCGCCAGCGCCTGAAGGCGGAGCCCCTCTTCGTTGGAATCCCGCCAGCGCCGCACCAGGTGCGGCTCCATCCCCATGGCGGCCGCGACGTCCGCGTTCCGCACCATGGCGTCCGCGCGATAGAGCGCCTTCGCGGCGGCGCCGTTCGCCTGCTTCAGGGGCGTGCGGGTCCAAAAGTCGTTGGCGAGCGCGAACATGAAGACGATCACGGCGCCCGCGACAGCCAGATATCCCAGCACGGGGTGGATCAGGAAGATCAGCGCGACGAAGATCGGCACCCAGGGCGCGTCGAGCAACGGAAAGATGCCAGCGCCGGTTAGAAACCCGCGCAAGGTGTTGAGTTCGCGCAGGCCGCTGGCGCCGGTCAAACCGCCGGCGCGCAGGGAATCGTTCATGCCCCCCGCCAGCACAGGCCCAGAGAGCGTCCGGTCGACCCAGGCCCCGAGCCGAACCATGATGCGGCTGCGCATCATCTCCACCAGACTCATGCAGAGCAGGCCGGCGACGGCGATGATCGTCAGCAGGATCAGCGTATCGACGTTGCGCGACGCGATGACGCGGTCGTACATCTGCATCATGTAGATCGGCACGATCAGCATCAGCAGGTTTACCGCGAGGCTGAAAAGGCCAACCGCGATGAACGCCTTCCGGCTGCCCGCGACGACGCGTTTGAGCGCGGCCTCTGGGTTCATGATATTCGCATGCTCCAAGTTGGCGCGGCTGAGAAATCCCATACCCTGCCAGCATTCGCAACTTAACGAATGCAGTCGAAATATCTTTATCGCAAACCTACGCTGAAATGCGCGTTAACACGCGCTTGCGCAAGCGTCCGCTTCCCGGCGATGCTTGGCGAAACAATTCCAGAGTCAGGGGAAACACAGGATGCGCCTCGAAAACAAGACCGCGATGATCGTCGGGGCCGGCCAGTCGCCGGGCGAAACCGTCGGAAACGGCCGCGCGGTGGCGCTGCTGTTCGCCCGCGAGGGGGCGGAGGTCGCCTGCGTCGATCGCAGCCTGGACGCGGCGGAAGAGACGGCGGCGCTGGTCCGCGAAGAAGGCGGCAAGGCGATCGCGCTGGCCGCGGACATCACCCATGAAGATCAGATCGCCAAGGCCGTGAAGGATGCGGAGGCCAGCCTTGGGCGCATCGACATCCTGCATAACAATGTCGGCCTTTCGATCGCCGGCGGCGATTCAGAGATCGACGCCTTCACCGAAGCGGCGTTCGACAATGTCTTCGCCATCAACCTTCGCGGCATGGTGATGACCTGCAAGCACGTGCTGCCGGGCATGCGCGCGCGCAAATCCGGCGCCATCGTGAACATCTCGTCGATGGCCGTGCTCGATATGTACCCCTACGTCGCCTACAAGGCCTCCAAGGCCGGCGTCGTCGCGTTTACCGAGCAACTCGCCTACCAGAACGCGCCGCACAATATCCGCGCCAATGTGATCCTGCCTGGCCTGATGGACACGCCCATGGCCGTGGACACGCGCGCGAGAGAGTGGAGCCGCCCCCGCGAGGAAGTCGCCGCCGAACGCAACGCCAAGGTCATGCTCGGCGGTAAGATGGGCACCGGCTGGGACGTCGCCTACGCCGCGCTCTTCCTGGCGTCGGACGAATCCAAATTCGTCACGGGCGTCACCTTGCCGGTAGACGGCGGCGCCAGCGTGAAGCGGGGCTGACAGTCGGCCGGAGGCCCGCCTCGCTCTGGACGCAGGCCCAGAAGGCGATTGGGGCGCTGCGAAGACGATAGATCAAAGCCGATCGCCCGAGTTCGGACGACGCTGGCGTTTCACCGGGTCGTCTTGAGCACGCCGGTCAGGTTTGCTTCAGCGGCAGCGATCTCATCGCCAAGCGCGCCGCCGAGATAGGTCTTCACCTTGATGCGGCCCGCGGCCGCGCCGGAAACATTGTCGAGCTCGGCGTCGTTCAGAAACTCGGGCGCGCCGTCCAAGGCCGTCGTCGCGGGTTTGCCGGCGTTCGACATCCTTTTCGCTCCTTCCAGTTTACGCGCGCATCGCAGCAATGCTCTCCAAGGGTATGTGTGACCGCACGCGCAGAACGCCCCAAGCTCGATATCGGCCGAGTTTGGAATTCGGCCCAATGACCGTCTTTTCAACGTCCTCGGCATCCTATCCGGCCAATTGGCCGAGAATGCGCGACGCCGGGCGCGGCGCGATCCGCCTCGGCCTCTATCCACTTGACGCGCCCGCCCTCCCCGGCGCTTTCTCTGCGGCTGATGGATGGGTGGCAGAGCGGTCGATTGCGCTGGTCTTGAAAACCAGTGAACCGAGAGGTTCCGTGGGTTCGAATCCCACCCCATCCGCCAGATGCCCCGAGTAGGCTTGCGCCCAAATTCACGCGCGACAAGCCTGTTTCCAACCAGACCTCCTCGACGTTAATCCCTGCTCCCGGCCGGCGCTGGATGAACGCTATCAGTCCCTCGCTGAACTTCGACCGTTTCGTCCTTCGATCTTAGGTTTCTGTCCCAATTCCTGCCAAAGCGGTTTCTCGCTTCGATTGGGCCGATTCCCGCGAAGAAGGACACAAGCCGCCAGCGTCATTCTGCCCGCGCTACGGCCGCTGCGTTCGCCGCTCTCCGTCATGGCCGCATATCGAACGGTGGCCGTCTGCGGGCGGCTGGGGACGAATCGATTGTCAGCAAGGCTGGATATGACCAGACTCTCCTGGTCGGGAGGCGCCTACGTCGGATATCTCGATCCAGGCGTTTCCGCAGCGAAAAGGCTTTTGGCGCATTGGCGTCAACGCCGGTCGTTCCTTGAGGACTAAAAGATGGCGGCGACAATTATCGATCTTGGCGCGCTCGATGGAACAGACGGGTTCCGCATCGACGGCATCGACATATTGGACCTGAGCGGCCAGTCCGTCAGCGCTGCGGGCGACGTCAACGGCGACGGCTTCGCCGACCTGATCATCGGGGCCTACAATGGCGACCCGGGCGAGAACTCGAACGCTGGCGAGAGCTATGTCGTGTTCGGCGCCGCCGACGGCTTCGGGGCGTCGATCGCCCTCGCCGACCTCGACGGCGCCGACGGCTTCCGTCTCGATGGCGCGGACGCCGACGACCAAAGCGGTCGGTCGGTCAGCGCAGCGGGCGACGTCAACAGCGACGGCTTCGGCGACCTGATCATCGGCGCGTCAGGCGCGGCCCCGGGCGGAAACTTAGGCGCCGGCGAGAGTTATGTCGTGTTCGGCGCCGCCGGCGGCTTCGGGCCGTCGATCGCCCTGGCGGACCTCAACGGCGCCGACGGCTTTCGCCTCGATGGCGTGGACGCCGACGACCAAAGCGGCCGGTCGGTCAGCGCAGCGGGCGACGTCAACGGCGATGGTTTCGGCGACGTGATCGTGGGCGCGCAGGGCGCGGATCCGGACGGGAACATGAGCGCCGGCGAGACCTATGTGGTGTTCGGCGGCGCCAGCGGCTTTGGGGCGTCTATCGCCCTGGCGGGCCTCGACGGCGCCGACGGCTTTCGCCTCGACGGCGTCGCGGCAAATAACCTGAGCGGCGGGTCCGTCAGCGCCGCGGGCGACGTAAACGGCGACGGCTTCGGCGACGTGATCATCGGCGCATATCGCGCAGAGGCGGACGGAAACGCTTATGCCGGCGCGAGCTACGTGGTGTTCGGCGCCGCCGGCGGCTTCGGGGCGTCGATCGCCTTGGCCGATCTGGACGGCGCCGACGGCTTCCGCCTCGACGGCGTCGACGCGTCGGACATCAGCGGCCGGTCCGTCAGCGCCGCGGGCGACGTCAACGGCGACGGCCTCGGCGACGTGATCATTGGCGCCTACTTTGCGGATCCAGGCGGAAACTCGGGCGCCGGCGAAAGCTATGTGGTGTTCGGCTCTACCGGCGGCTTCGGCGCGTCGATCGCCCTGGCGGACCTCGACGGCGCAGACGGCTTCCGCCTCGATGGCGTCGATGCGGGCGACTATAGCGGCCTGTCGGTCAGCGCAGCGGGCGACGTCAACGGCGACGGCTTCGGCGATGTGATCGTCGGGGCCTTCTTCGCGGACCCGAACGGAAATTCAGGGGCCGGCGAAAGCTATGTCGTGTTCGGCGCCGCCGGCGGTTTCGGGGCGTCGATCGCCCTGGCGGAACTCGACAGCGCCTGCGGCTCCCGCCTCGACGGCGTCGCGTCGAACGACAATAGCGGCCGATCGGTCAGCGCCGCGGGCGACGTCGACGGCGACGGCTTCGGCGACCTGATCGTCGGCGCATATCACGCGGACCCGCCTGGAGGTATTTTCGCCGGCGAGAGCCATGTCGTTTTTGGCTTCGACAGCGGCGCCGTCACGCACCTTGGAAATTCAAAGAAGAACAACATCGTCGGGGACGATCTCGACAATGTCATGGTGCTGGGCCAGGGCAGCGACCTGTTCGATGCAGGCCGCGGCAATGACGTGGTGCACGGCGGCGTCGGCTTCGATTCCGGCGATCTCGGCGCTGGGGACGACCGGGCGTTCGGCGGCTCCGGCAAGGACACGCTGAACGGCCAGAGCGGCGACGACATGCTTTTCGGCGAGGACGGCAACGACCGCCTCGATATCGGCGGCGGCGACGATCTTGTCGATGGCGGCCTTGGCAACGACCAGATCTTCGCCCGGGCCGAGGAGCTTGGGCCCGGAGACCGGATTTACGGCGGCGAAGGAACGCGGGACATCCTCCAGCTCCGCAGCAGCGGGACCCTGGACCTCACGGCCCTCGACGTCTTCGTCGGCGTCGAACGGGTGAAAACGGCGAGCGGCCAGAACGTCATCTCCGTCGACCAGGATCTGTTCTTTTTCGGGCGGAACGGCGACGAAACCTTCCAACTCGGCGCGGGCAAAGACGTCGTCAAGGCGAGCGACGGGGCAGACATCATCCTGGGCGGGGACGGCAACGATCGTCTGCTGGGCCAATCCGGCGACGATGTCATCGATGGGGGCGCCGGCAACGACAAGATCAAGGGACAAGCCGGCTTCGACACCTTCGCCTTCGCGCCGGGCGGCGGCCGGGACAAGCTCTTCGACTTCACGCAGGGCGAAGACCTGATTGACGTCCGGGCTTACGGCTTCGAGAGCTTCGCGGACGATGTCGCGCCGCGCCTGCAGGATGTGGCCGGCAGAGCCGTGCTGGATTTCACCGGCGGCGCAGACCGCGTCATCCTCCTCGGCGTCGCCTCCGCCGATCTGACCGCAGCCGACTTCATCCTCGCGACCGATTAAACGTCCAGCCCGCGACGGGCTGGCATTTACGCCTTGAGCGCTCCAACAGCGGCGCATCTGGGGGTTAAGTCCGTCGGGCGCTTTACATCTTTATGGCGCTCTCGCATTGTCCGCCTAGCGTTCCTCTCCGGTTTGTGCTCCCAACCCGTCGGGGGTTGTCTCATGCCTTGGCTTCGATGGCTGATATTGGCGGCGTTCGCCGTTCTGGTCTCCGTTCCGCCCGCATCCGCCCAGCCGATCCCGAGCCAGCTTCTGGCCGGCGATCAGGAGGTGAACCGGCTCTACAACGAAAACCGGTACGAGGAGGCGCTGGACGTTACGCGAAGGCTGTTCGAAGAGGGGCGGAAGCTTCTCGGCGATACGCATCCGAAAGTCCTGACCTATCACCACAATATCGGGTTCTTCCTGAACGAACTGGGGCGTCAGGACGAAGCCGAGCCCTATATCACCGCGGTGGTGGCGACGCGGCGCGCGGTCATGGGGGCCCGTCACCCCCACACCCTGCTCAGCATAACGACCCTGGGCAGCGTCTACGAAGGGCTCGGACGGCAGGAGGAGGCGCAGGCGCTCTTCGAGGAGGCCGCGTCAGGTTACCGGGCCGCGGCCGGTCCGACCCATCCCCAGACATTGGGCGCCATGGAGCACCTTGCCGATTCGCTCTTAAAACTCGGTCGCCTGGATGAGGCGGCGCGGACCGGCGAAGCCACGCTCGACGGCTACAGATCGACTGTCGGCGATTTGCATGCGGGCACGATACGGACCCTAAGCTCGCTTGGCGTCATCTACGACGCGCAGGACCGGTTCGACGAAGCGGCGGCGGCCAAGCTCGGCGCATTGCGTCGAAGCGAGGCCCTGTTCGGCCACCGTCATCCGACGACGCTGTTGCACCTCAACAACTACGGCGCGTTCCTTGCGAATCAGGGGCGCTATGAAGACTCGGCCCCGCATTTGGAGAGCGCCCTCGCCCTGCGGCGTGAAGTCATGGGCGAGGAGGATCCGGACACGCTAGCAAGCGTGGAGGCCCTGGCCACGACGTACATGCGCCTGGGCCGCGTCGGGGAGGCCGAAGCGCTCTATAAGCAGCTGATCGACGGCCGCCGCCGCGTGCTCGGCGACCTTGACCCTCTCACCCTGCGTAGCTTTGACCTTTTGGCCAATTTATATTTCAGCGAGCGGCAGTTCGACTCCGCCGCCCAGTACTTTCAATCCGCTCAGGCCGGGATGCGCGCCCTGCTCGGCGACGATCATCCAGATACGATGACCGCCCAGAACAGTCTGGGCCTCGCCTATGTCGAACTCGGCCGGGACGACCTTGCCTGGCCAATCTTCAAGGCGCTGCTGGCTAAGCGACGCAAGGCGCTCGGCGACGATCATCCGAACACGCTGCGCACGATGAACAGTCTCGCGACGGCATTAAATCGGCTCGACAGGTTTGACGAGGCCAAGGCCTTGCTGGTCGAAACGCTTGGGCGACGCCGGGCCGCTCTAGGCGACGACCATCCGGACACATTGGTAAGTCTCCACAACCTCGCCAATCACAATTTCACGCGCGGGCGCCTCGACGTCGCCGCCCGTCTGGCCGAGCAAGCTCTTGCTCTCGCGCGCGCCGTGAACGGCGAAGAGAGCCGTGGAACGCTTGCCACGATGACGATGCTCGCCAATGTCTATTTGAGCCAAGGCCGGGTCGTCGATGCGGAAACCCTTCTCGACGAGGCGCTCGAATCAAGCCGCGACGCGCTGGGCGAAAACCACCCGCAGACCGTCCGCATCATGGGGTCGTTGGCGGACGTCTATTTTCAGCGGGGACAATACGATAGGGCCGAGGAGCTCAACGTCGACGTGGTCGAACGCTCGAAGGCGATGTTCGGCCCGGAGCACCCCATGACGCTGGAGACAATGAACCGCCTCGCGATCATCTATGGCGATCTGGTCCGCCATGAAGACGCCGAACGACTGCTTCGGACCGTCCTGGAAAGCCGCATCAAGCTCTTCGGCGAACGGCACGGCAGCACCTATGTCAGCATGACCAATCTTGCAGGGGCGCTGTTGTCCCTTGGGCGGTACGACGAGGCGGAACCGCTGTTGAAGACCGCGCTCGCGGGCCAGACCGCTCTCGTCGGAGCTAGCGATCCAGACACCTTCAGCACCATGACCACTTTGGCCGCCCTCTATTCCGCGCGCGAACAATTCGCGAAGGCGGCCGGCCTGCATCAAGCGACGCTTGAGGGCCGGCGCCGCAAGCTTGGCGACGCGCATCCGAAGACCATCCTCAGCATGAACAACCTCGCCGTCGTCTATCACCATCAGCGTCTCTACAGCGACGCGCTCGCGCTCTACAAGCAGGCGCTGGCGGCTAGCCGGTCGGCTCTGGGCGCGACCCACCCCGATAACTTGAGCAGGATGGGCGACCTGGCGGCGCTCTACCAGGACATCGGCAAATACGATGAAGCGGAGCGGCTCCACGAGGCCGCCTTTAACGGCCGGCGCGCGGTCTTCGGCGACGATCACATATTGACGCTGGAAAGCCTGGACGCTCTCGGCAAGGTCTACTTCCAGCAGGGACGTTACGGCGACGCCGAGCGGGCCTTGAAGTCGGTATACGAGACCTCCCGCAGCACCTTCGGCGAAAAGAACATCGGCACGCTTGTTCGTATGTCGCGCCTGGCGGACCTCTATGAGGCGCAGGGCCGATACGATGAGGCGGCGGCATTCTTTGAAACCGCTTCGATCGGGTTCCGCGAGGCGGAAGGAGGCGATCCCGGCGCCAAGGTCGCTGGCCAGCATCTTCTCGCCAGATTCTACGTTCGCCAGGGCCGTTACGATGAGGCCGAGCCGTTGTACCGCGCCGTCCTGAAGGACGTGAGGTCGAACCTTGGCGAGCGCCATCCCGTGACAATATCCGCCATCGCCAATCTCGCGGCCTTCTACCAGGACCTCAATCGCGACATCGTGGCGGAGCCGTTGCTGAAAGAGGCGGCTGCGCTAAGTCGCGCGGTCTATGGCAAGCGACATCCGGAGACGGCTGCGATCCTGGGGCGACTGGCGGCGCTCAACGCGAAGCTGAACCGCCTGACCGAAGCCGAACAGTTCTACCGGGCGGCTCTAGCCGCCGGGCAGGCCGGCCGAAGCATCGCCCATCCGTTGACGGCCTACACACAGCTCGGACTGGCGGAGACGCTCTTGCGCCGGGACCGCAGGGAAGACGCCTTGGCGACGCTGCGGCAGGCGGAGGCCACGATGGTCGCCTGGATCGGCGAACAGATCCGATCCTCGCAATCCTACTTCGCCAGGGCCGCGCTTCTGGAGCGGCAGACGCAGTTCGAAAGCTTCATCTACGACCTGGCCGCGATCTATGAATCGCCTGAACTGAACCAGTTCGCGGCGGACGTCGCCTTGCGCTGGAAGCATCTCGCCGGCGACGAGGACGCGTATCTGGAGGCGCTTATTCGCCGCACGGATAACGTCGATGTGGCGGAAGCCGGGGCGACGCTGGCGCGCGCGCGCAGCGCCCTCTCCGAAGCGCGCCAGCTCGGTCGGCTGGAGGAAGCCGAAAGCCGGCTCGCCGAATTGGAAGCCGCGGAGGCGCGGCTGGCGGACCTTAGCGCCGACTTCCGCCGCACGGTGGAGATGACGACCGCCAGCTATGAGGGCGTTTCGGTGGCGCTGCCGGCCGACGCGGCGCTTGTCGAGTTTCGGATTTGGACGCCGCGCGATCCAGCAACCGGGACGCGCGCGCCGCCGCGATGGCGCGCATTGCTCGTTCGGCCAGGCAAGGGTCCGGCATTTTTCGATCTTGGCCCAATTGAAGAAGCATACGCTGAACTGTCCGCGCTCCTGAGCGCTTCCGATATAGATGAGCGCCGCAGCATGGGGCGGGCGCTTTACCGGAGCCTGTTCGGCGCCATGGACGCCGACCTTCGCGCTCTGGCGACCGTTTACATCGCCGCCGACGGCGCGCTGCATCTGACGCCTTTCTACGAGCTTGAGCTTCCAGATGGCCGATACTGGATCGAGCGCCAGAACGTGCGGTTGATCCAGTCAGGGCGCGCGTTGACGCATGCCCGCGCGCCTTCGCCAAATCGTGGCCTGACCGTCATTGGCGGCGTCGATTACGCGACCGCTCCGGATGTGAACCTCGCGCCCCAGCCAGAGGACGCCGGCGCGGCGGCCGACATGCCGAACATCGACGACATCCCGTGGGCGAAAGTAGAAGCGGAGACGATCGCCAAACATTACGCCGAGGCCAGGGGCGAGGCGGTCGAGCATTGGAGCGGCGCCGACGCCATGGAGAGCCGGCTGAAAACCATGGCCGAGCCGCCGCGCGTGCTGCACTTCGCGACGCACGGCTACTACCTCGACGAGGCCGAACGGCCGATAATGATGTCGGCGCTGATGCTCGCCGGCGCGGAGACGGGCGCAAGCGGCCCGGTTCTTCCGGAAAGCGAAGACGGCATCCTGTTCGCGATCGAGGCGATGGGACTGAACCTGCAGGGCGCCGAACTCGTCGTCATGTCCGCCTGCGACACCGCAAGCGGCTGGGTCGACTATTCCGAAGGCGTTTATGGATTGGGGCGGGCCTTTCGAATAGCCGGCGCCGGGAATGTCCTAATGACGCTTTGGCGGATTGAAGACCAGCTCGGGATGGAGTTCATGATCGATTTCTTTGAACATTGGCTGCAATCGCCCGACAAAGACCCTGCCGTCGCCTTGAGGGAGACACAGCTTCAATGGATCGCCGCCGCCGATCCGCACAAACGACATCCAGCCGCGTGGGCCCCTTACATCCTGCTTCAGAATGGCCGTTGACCGGAGCTGTCGCCGACATCCCGAGAGTTAGATAGCCCAGAAGACAGGCGTGTACGCCGCTTTCCCGCAGCGCACGCCGCGACCAGTACTGGCCTTGCGGGCGGCCGGGGGCGATATGGCTTTGCCGCCCTACCCTGGCCGGATGGTCAAAGGGCTCGAAATGCGCCTCAGGACGCCAGCATCGCGCGCGCCTGGCCGGCCCAGTCGCCCCGAATGCAGGCGCCTTTGATACCGCCGACGTTCTGGTCGAGCCAGGCAAGGTCCTTGGCGTCGAAATCCGCCAGTTGAGCGAAGGTATGAATGCCGAGTTCGTTCAGACGAACCTGGACCTTCGGCCCGACGCCCTTGATGCGCGTCAGGTCGTCAGGTTCGGCGGGCTCCGTCGCCATCAGCGCGGGCGCTTCGACATCGGCCGCCGCAGTCTCTTCTTCACCCTCGGCGTCCAACGGCTGCGGTCCAAAGGCCGTCATGAACGCGAACCAATCGGGCGCCTGGTCCGCGAAGCGATAATCGACGCCCATCAACGGCGCCGTCGGCAGGAAACTTGCCCAGAAACGGAATATCCCAAAGGGATCGAACGCCGAATATGTCTGGCTGTCAGGCTTCATCGCCGTCTCCTATCGCAAAAAACCCCCGTAACACATTCGATTGTGCATCGCAATATTTTGCGTGCGCCGCAGAAGTTCATACCGAAAGAGGAGCAGAGATCCCCGGCCTGCGCGGCATTGAACGAATGCATGCCCCAAAGGCAAGCCCCTCTCAACCGACGGGCCCGCCTGCAAGCAGGATCATACCTAGCCAAGGGCTATCGGCTGAAAAACGACGCCGATGGGCGGGTCTTGTACAGCCCGTCGCCGAAAGTACGTATGCCGCGCACACGCGCCTATTCGCTGGATGGCGGGCGGGCCGCCACAGTCCGGGCCCCTACGCGCCATGCCTCCCGGCGTCCGGAATGGCGAGGCGAGGCGCGCCTGCGTTCTAACCGGGCGGTATGGTCATGGGGTCATGGCATGGCGATCAGGTCGTCGAACTGGGCGTCGCTGACGCCGACCAGGATGGCGCTGACGGCGTCGCTGGTCGCCAGGGTCGAGGCCTTGCCGCTGAAGACGATGGCCTCCGTCGTTCCCGTCGCCGCCGCGCCGGCGGCGAACGCCAGACGGTCGACGCCGACTTCGAACCCGACGATGACGTCGCTCGCGTCGTCGTCCAGCAGCTCGAACACGTCGGCCCCGAACCCGCCGTTCAGACGATCGATCCCAAGGCCGCCGTTCAGGACGTCGTCCCCGGCGCCGCCGTTCAGCGTGTCCGCGCCGTCCCCGCCGTTCAGAACGTCGCCGTCCGCGCCGCCGAACAACAGGTCCGACGCGTCGCCGCCGTTCAGGTCGTCCGCCCCGGCGCCGCCGAACAGCATGTCCTCGCCGCCGTCGCCGAACAGATCGTCGTCGTCCTCGCCGCCGAACAGCGTGTCCGCGTCGTCCCCGCCACGCAGCTCGTCGTCGCCATCGCCGCCCCGCAGAACGTCCTCGCCCGCTTCGCCCGAAACCACGTCGGCGCCGCTCTCCCCGTCCAGCGCGTCGTCCCCGGCGCCGCCGAAGATCATGTCCGCGCCCGAACCGCCGAACGCGACGTCCGCGTCGCCGCCCCCGTCGATCATATCCGCCCCGGACCGGCCACGCAGAACGTCGTCGCCGGCGCCGCCCTCAAGCGTGTCCGCGCCGGCGCCCCCGTCCAGAACGTCGGCGTCGGCGCCGCCGAACAACATGTCGTTGTTCTCCGCGCCGATCAGCGAATCCTCGCCGTCGCCCCCGAAAAGCTCGTCATCGCCCGCCTCGCCGCGCAGACGATCGTCGCCCGCATCGCCGAACAGGTCGTCGTCGCCATCGCCGCCCCGCAGATCGTCGTCGCCCTCCCCGCCGGTCAGTTCGTCGTCGCCGGCGTGGCCGCGCAGACGGTCGTCGTCGTCGCCCCCGTCCAGAACGTCATCGTCGCCGCCGCCCAGCAGCAGATCGTCGCCGGCGCCGCCCAGCAACAGGTCCTCGCCCTGATTGCCGCGCAAAACGTCGTCGCCGGCGCCGCCGTCAAGCTCGTCGTCGTCCCCGCGGCCGAACAGCCTGTCGTCGTCCCCTTCGCCGAACAGCGTGTCCTCGCCGTCGCCGCCAAACAGTTCGTCGTCGCCGTCGCCGCCCCGCAGATCGTCGTCGCCGCCGCGGCCCGTCAGCTTGTCGTCGCCGCCGCGGCCGCGCAAAACGTCCGGATCGTCCGAACCGCGAACGTCGACCGGATCGTCGTCGCCCCCTTCCGGAACGTCCGCAACCGCAACCGAAATGTCCCGGACAGACGACGCCGCCCCGTCCGAAACTCGAACCCGAACCGAATAAACATTGTCCACATCCCCGTCCGACGGAGACTCGAAATCCGGAGGCGAAAGGAACGAGATAGCGCCCGTCGCCTCATCGATGGAGAACAGCGCGCCGTCGGCCACCGGGTCGATCGAGAACGTCAGAACGTCCAGGACGTCGGCGTCTTCCGCCTCTACCACGCCGACCGCCGCAATGTTTTCATCGACCTGGAACCCGTCGCTCAGGATGACGGGTATGGCATTGTCCGATTCGAGCACCGGGAAAATGGCGAGATTGATCGGCTCGCCAATGGCGTCGTCTTCGTCCGGCAGCCCCTGAAGCGCGAACACGCCGGCCGCCGGATCCCCGAACGGGACCACGCGAAGGCGCGTCAGATCGGCGGAGAAGTCGTCATTGACGAACGCGCCCTTCGCCAGCCCGATGCGGTCGCCCTCGCCTGGATTGAAATCGACGATGTCGTAGGCCGCGGACCCGTTGGCGATCAGGAACAGATCCGCTCCGGCGCCGCCCGACATTCGAATGAAGACCTCGGGACCGATGGGGATCGGGCCGATATCGACCGCGCCGCCCGTCGCGATCAGAACGTCATCCCCCTCCCCGCCATTCAGCACGACGCTCGGCCCATCGCCCATAAGCACGTCGTCGCCGCCATTGCCGTTCAGCACGCCGTCGCCGCGAATGTCTTCGGCCTCGTCGCCGCCTTCCAGAATGCCGGAGCCGCTGAGGTTTGGCGCGTAGGAAATGTCAACGCCGCTTGCGGTTCGCGTCGCTTCGAAATCGCCCAGATATGCGCCAAGCAGCGTGAGGTCGGCGCTCTCATCGCCAATGGAGATCGTCACCACGGTTTGGCCGATGAACGCTTCCGCCAGATCTTCGACCGACGTATCGCCAAACAGCTGCTCAGGGGTCGGAGCGGCGGGATCGACGTCATTGGCGTCCGGCCGCGCAGCGCGTTCGCGCGTAGCGGCGAACGATATCTCGCCTTCGGGCGGATCCAGGACGCGGAGCAGATCGTCCGGTTGAAAGTCCAGCACGACGTCGTCGACAAAATTCGCCAACGGGCCTTCCAGCCGGTCCGCGCCATCGCCGAGCGCGAACGTCTCGGCGCCAGGCGACGCCTGAAGCACATCGGCGTCCGTGCTGCCGAAACGGAACTCGGCGTCCGTCGCCTCCGGATCGACCAGGTCGATGACGACGGACCCACGCGCCCGCGCGCCGTCCGCGTCCTCGATCTCGTAGAAGAAACGATCCGTCCTGCCGAGCAGGCCGGGATCGGTCGGCGGCGTGTAAACGAACGCATTCTCCTCGGCGGAGAACACGACATCGCCGAGCGTGGACGAGGCTCCTGGGCGATCTCCATCGCCGGGCGGCGCAATGGCGACGGGCGCGCCATCCGGTCCGAGCACATAGAAAACCGGACCTTCGAGGTCGCTGTCGTTTCCGATCGCGTCAATCACGATCGGCTCAAACGGCGCCGTCAGGCGAAAGATATCCGTCGCGGCTTCCGGCGCGGCGTTCACCCGGAAATGCAGCGTCGCAGATTCGGACCGGAGGCCAAGATCGTCGGCGACGCTATAGGTCAATGCGCCGGCGCCCGAGGCGAATCCGAACAGCTCCAGAACTCCGTCATCGCCGACAAAGGCGCCCGCGACATCGGAATCAGGTTCGCTATCGAGGCGCAGGCTGGTCGAATCGACGGAACCGTCGATGTCGTCCGCGCTGGCGAGAAGGTTCACGATCAAGACGTCGCCGGCAGTGAAGAGGACCGGATCGTCGGCGCTGGTCGGCTCGCCGGCGAAGAACGGCGCATCGTTCACAGACGCGACGCGGATCGCGATCTCCGCCACATCGCCTTCGGTTTCGCCGGGCAGCGGCGCAAGCGGCACGGATGCGAGGTCGTCGCCGTTGACGTCCTCCAGGCTCGCATAGAGATACCCGAAGATGCCGGGCGTGCCGGTCGCGGAAAGCGCGAACTCGCCGCCGGCGCTGGTCATGATCGGGTCGAGGTTTTCCGGCATCGGCAGCACGGCCGCGAGACCGGCGAGCGCCGCCGGATCGAGCGCGCCCGGATCGCCGGAAATCAGGTCGAGCAGGTCCAGGGCGCCCTGTACGCCGAGGATCGCCGGATCCGCCGCATCCGCGTCGAACAGGAACAGGGCGCCTTCGACGGGCGTATCTTCGTCCGTCTCGATCGCCAGCGGATCGCCGGCCGGCGTCAGAATGACGACCTCAGGCGCGTCTTCGGTCGGCGCAATCTCGACCCGCACCTCGACAGACGCCTCCTGTCCCGCCTGATCGCGCGCCGTCGCGGCAAACACGGCCGTGACGCCGCTTAAGTCGGCGGTCGGCGTGAACAGGACGCCATCGCCCGTGATCTCGACCTCGCCGACGGATATATCAGTTCCTTCGGCGACGGCGGCGGAGACGGAAATGATCTCGGCGTCGCCAAATCCGCCTTCGCGATCCGCAAGAAGGTCGATCGTAATCGCGCTATCTTCATCAACTGCGAAGAACGCCGGTTCCGCCGCTGTAACGACGATCGCCTCGAAGCCATCGGTCGCGCCTTTGTCGCCCGCCGCCGCGACGACGACCTCCGCCGCATCGGGCGCCGCCAAGGCGAACGCTTCGGCGACGGCGATCGAAACCGCGCCGGGGTTGGAGCGACCGCCGCCGCCAGCATCTTCGAGCGTGTAGGTAAGGGTCTCAACGCCGTTCAAGACGCCGTCCGCCCCAGCCGGCGCCGCCCGCAACGCCGCCAAGGCGCTGTCCGTCAGCTCCAGGCCAATCGCCATCAGGCCGCCTTCCGCGGGGATTGCAATATCGTCGGGACCGACGCCTTCCGCCGCGACGAGGCGTTGCGCGAAGGCGTCGCCGAAGTCAGGGTTTGTCAGGAGCGAGGCGAAATCGAGGGTCTCGCCGGCGCCGGCGTCGGGCTCGATATCGTTTGCAAGAATTTCCGCGTAGGAAATGAAGCCGTCGGTCGCAAAGGGCAAAATGAAAACATCATCGCCCAGGACAGGCGGCAAGCCCGTCACTGTGATCGAGACATCGGTCGCCGCGGACTGAAACTCTCCGTCTTCCGCGATATAGGCGAAATGAACATCGCCGATGAACGATTGCGGAGCGATATAGGTGACGACGCCCGTGCCGAATCCGGTGTTAGGGTCGATTTCGAGGATCAGTTCGCCATTCGCGACGTCGCCGTCCAGCAAGTCGGCTTCCTGATCCGCGCTATCGAATACAATATCGAAAATGCCGATGGGGTCGCCGTCCCCGTCGCTGTCGTTCGCGGTCAGGTCCAGCGTGACGGCTTCGCCGCGCCTGACGGCGGCCTCGTCGGCGACTGGCTCCGGCGCGGCGGAGACATAGCGCAACGCAAATCCCAGATGGCCGTCATTGGCGATGCTTAGAACTTCCTGCTCCGAGAGAAAATCTGTCGAGAAGCCGCCGCCGATGCCGGATGAAACCGCGTCGTCGAAGACCACCGTCTGATTGGCGGCGTCGACCTCCATCGGAATCAGATCGACGACGAACCGGTCGCGATACTGGCCTTCGAGTTCGAACGTGAAGGAGAGGTCGGCGTCCAGTTCCGGGAAAAGGTCCGCCGGATCGATCAACCCCTCGCCGCGACCGAGCGTAACGTCGAATACATAATCCTGCTGCAGAGTGGCGAAGTTTACGCCAGATATCAGGGGGTTGGCGATAGTGAAGTTTACGTTCGTGGCGCCCTCGACCCGGTTCAGCGAGAAGTTCCAATCGAAACTTTCCATCGACACGGTGACCTGGGTGGTCGGGCTCGCGCCGCCGTTCTCATCGATAAAGTCGGCTTCGATATCGTAGGAAATGATTTGCGGCGCGCCATTGTAGAAACTCGCGAACTGCGTCGTCGTCTGATTCGGGAAGGCGAACAGGTCATTGAGCGTGATGACGCCGCCCCGCGCGCGGTTCTCCGTGTCGAAACTGAAACCAGGCAGCAGCTCCGACAGCACTTCTTCGTTCGTCATGCCCTGGAGCGACGCCACATCCTGGTCGGTGACGATCAGACCGGTGGCGTTCGGAATCTCAAACGTCGGCGTAACGTCAGCGGAGAAATTCAAGGTAGTTGTAAGGTCGGGGAACCCCGGAATCGTGCTTTCGGCCAGAATGATGGTGCGGCTTATGGCGGCGCTATGCTGGGAGCCGAGAACGCTCTGGTCGCCCGTCAACGGCTCCATGTCGATCGGCAGGATCACGTGGTCATCCTGGTCGAAGCCGTCGATACGGTCCCCTTCCAGGCCTTTCGCCGCGATGGCGGTCGGCCCGGCGAAAGGAAGCGGGTCTAGTGTTATGCTTCCGCTTTGCCCATCGAAATTGACGCCGTGCGTCGGCCCGATCACTTTCTCCGCGCCGCCGTCCAGGATGAAGATATTCTCGCGCGCCGCGCTGATTTCATCGGTGAAGGCGAAACTGGACGAGAAGACATTGTCGCCTGCCCCGCCAATGAGAATGTTAGGCTGCGGCGCGAAACCGTCGTCGGCCTCGGTTTCGGTAAGCGCGCTGTCCGTCGGCGACGGAACCTGTGTGGCGGTCGCCGCCCGCAACGCCGCTTCGCCGATGCCGCCTCCGCTCAGGAAATCGTCGAACGCGCCGCCCTCCAGCCAATCCGCCTTATCGCCGCCGAACAGGCTAACGGCGCCAGCCGCCCCCCGAGCGTCGAGCACATCATTGCCGTCGTCGCCGAAGTAGCTTCCTGGCGCCGTGATCTCGAAGTACTCGTTCTTGCCGACCGCATTTGCGAGGTCTTCGGAGAACTGCGTAAGGCGAGTCTGATTCTCAGGCGTCCGCTCCCCCTCCGGCACGACGCTAAGCGTCGCGACGACTTCTTCGAGCTCGCCATCGATAGTCTCGCCCCGCACGAGCACGGTCGGCAGGCCCGTCGAACCGTCGGCAAGCGTGATCGCATCCGGGCGGATCAGAATGTCGATCGAGGCGATGTTGGAGAGTTCGCCTTCCGTATCGAAAACCTTGTACTCAATCTGATCCAGACCGAAGAACGGCACGTCCTCCGTCGCATCGTAGAAACCGTCTTCCTCGCCTTCCTGTACGCCCGGATCGTCCGCCGTAACGCGTCGCAACATGATTTCAGGATTGCGGGCCTCGTAAACCAAGCCGTCGTTGGTCAGGATCAGCTTGTTGCCGAGCTTGGTGACGAATTCGGTTCCGACCGCAACCTCCGCAATGCCCTGATTGAACGCGATGCGGGTTCCATCTTCATCGTCGAACGGCACTGGATCGCCGTTCTCGTCAACGATCTGGCGAAGCAAAAAAGCAAGGGATTCGGTGACGGCGACCTGGCGGCGCTCCACGCCGTCCTCCGGCGCGGCCGGCGTATCCGCATCGAAATCGTTCTCGAACGGATCGAGCGCCAGATCCTCGTCGCCGGGTCCCTGATAGCGCGCTTCGATATCGTCGTCGACGGCCGTCGGCGGCACGTTGTTGTTGAAGATTTCCGTATAGAAAACCTCGGCGCCGTCGCCATCGAAGAAGCTGCCTTGTTCGACGCGCAGCTTCGGAAAGTTCCCCTCCAGCGTGAACGAGAACCCGGTATCGGCGCCGTCGTCGAAAATGCTGACGACGGTCGAAGTCTCGTCTCCGGCGCCGACGAGATCGATGGTCTCGCCGATCACCCGCACCCGATCGACGCGATTGGAGAAATTGAGAATGAGATCGCCGTCGAGCTCCTCCGGCGTTCCCAGGATGACGTCCCCGACCGCGCCGTCCAGTTCGAAGCGGTCGCCGCCGTCCCCGCGACCGCCGTTGATCGTATCCTGGCCTAGTCCGGCCATGATCAGGTCGCTGCCGCTGCCCCCGACGATAAAGTCGTCGCCGTCGCCGCCGACGAACGTGAGCCCGATGCCGCTGGCCTCCGGACCGAACACCGTTCCGCCGCCAGACTCCGCCAATATGACGGTCAGGGGAATGACCGCGCTTATGGGCCGGCCATCGGCTCCGGCGAGCGCGCCGTCTTGCGGGTTCTGGACGGTCGGCATCTGGCTGAAGTCAATCTCAAGCTGCCGACCGTCGCCGTCCATCACAAACTCGCCGTCCGTGATCACGATCGAGATCGCGCCCTCGCCTTGCAGCTCCAACAGATCGAAAGTGGGGAGATTGTCCGTACTGGTCGAAAGCGTCTTGGCCTCGCCAAAGTCGGACTCGATGCGAAGAACTTCGAAATTGGCCAGTTTCGCCGCGAGGCCATCCAGATCGAAGTCGCCCGCTTCAAACCGGTCCACATTGCCAGCCGCATCGTAGAATACGGACCCGAACGAGGCTTCAACGAACGCCTCGCCGGCGATGCCGAAGACATCCCCGATGCTCACGATATCGATGCCGTCGCCGCCAATCAGCCGCGCCGTGGCGTCGAGGATGGTATGAACGGCGTCGGCTGATCCGATGGTCTGGATCACGTCCAGGTCCGCATCGCCATCCAGGATATTCACGCCTTCCGCCGCGATGAGCAGATCGGCGCCGGCGCCGCCGTCGAGCGTATCGTTGTCCGCGCCGGCTTCGAGCCGGTCCGCGCCATCCCCACCCGCCAGGAAATCGTCGCCCGCGCCGCCAAAAAGTAGATCGGCGCCGCGTTCGCCGAACAGCATGTCGTCGCCGCTGTTGCCGGAGATAACATCCAGGCCGTCGCCGCCCACGCCCTGGTCATCGCCTTCACCCCCGGCGAGCACATCGGAATCGTCTCCGCCGAGCATGACGTCATCGCCGTCGCGGCCGAAAATACCGTCCGCCCCGGCGCCGCCGATCAGGAGATCGGCCAATGCCGTGCCTTCGAGCGTATCGTCGCCGTCCCCGCCGAGCGCCATGCCGCCAAAGCCGTCGTCGAAGTCGTCATCGATCGGCAACTCGACCAGATCATCGCCGTCCAGCGCCGCAATGATGGCGCGGTCGTCGAGCGCATCGCCCAGCAACGTGCTGTCGGAGCCGATCTGCGCGACCGGATTCAATTCAAAAAAGCCGACGCGCGCGCGCAGGAAGTCAAGGTCCAGCGCGATCTGCTCCAAGAGCTCGACATCCGGCAGTTCGAGCTGGCCGAACATATCCTCGATCTTGTCGTTGATATCGTCGATGACGCCCTGGATCTCCTGGCGGAGACCGTTCTCGACCCGCTCCAGCAGATCGGTCAGGCCGATCGCGTCCTCGACCTCCTCAATCGCAGCGTTGATCGCGCTGGTCACCGGCCCCAGGAAATTGAGAAACGGATTGACGACGTCCATCACCTCGTCGAGTACGGAGGCAAAGTCATTCAACAGATTGCCGAGGTCCCCGAGGAAGGAGATCGAATCGAGGACGGCGAGAGCGTCGATCGCGTTGAGCACCACTTCGATGCTCGCCTGAAAATCCAGGATGAAGTCCGCGAATACCGCCTCGATATCCGGCAGGTCCGGCGCATCCGGCAAGGCGCCCAGATCGGGCGCGAGTTCGAATACCCGATCGATGAAATCATCGATCCGGTCCAAGACCTCGCGGATCGCCTCGGACCGGCTCGCCAAACGGGCGTCGAACGCTTCGAGCGCCTCGGTCACGCGGGCCAGCACCGGCGCCGGCAAGTCGATGGCGATTGTCTCGCCGTCCGCCGACTGCGTCGCGTTCAAATCCCGGATCAGCGCTGCTTCGATCGTCGCGGCGTCCTGCTCGTCGCGCTCCGCGACATCGATCGCGGTCTGGCGGATGACCTCAAGCGCGTCCGCGACTTCATCCAGCTTGCCGAAGACTTTCAGCACTTTCTGGAACTTCTGGGCCTTGGCGTCCAATTGGTCCAGGCGGCTCTCGACCCTGGTCAACGTCGGCGTAATCGTGCCGGCGGCGTCGCCATAGACGTTGGTCGCTGTGCTGAGCGCCTTGGCCGCCTTCCGCACGACCGATACCGGGATCTCTTCGAGCCGATTGAAGATTGGCTCCAGCCGGTTGGCGACGCGCTCCGTCGTGCGCAACCCATCCGCCGCCGGATCCAACGTTTCTTCGCGGAACTGACGGAGCGAGTCGATGGCGTCGTTCAAGTCCCCGGAAAGCTGTCCGACGATCTGCGTGACCTGCAGCGTGACGAAGAAACTGCTCGGATCTTCCCGGGATAACTCTTCCTGAAGTTGGGCTGCGTTCGTCGTTAAACTTTCAAGCGATCCGTCAGCGCGCTGACCCACCTTGGACGCGCGGATCAGCTCCGCCGGATCGATCGCCATTTTCGTTCCCCAGAAGTACTTACGCCGAGCGCCAATGCCGCTCATTCATCATCGACGGAATTAGCCGAAGAATCAATGCGTCAGCGATCATGAGGCTTAGTACCGTCACTCAAAAACGTAGACCTGCTCACGCCAATTCATTCGCGCAATAGCCGGGATCGACTGACTATTATCAACGTGCATATGCAGATTTACGGCTTATGATTTCAGGCCGTTCCGCAAGAGAAAGGACAGCGATGACGCGCACAATCATTGAGGGAGGATTGGTGCTGCCGATGACAGGGCGGTCCCATCTGCACCGGCAGGGCGTCGTGGCGTTCGAGAACGATCGCTTGTCCTATGTGGGCGACGGCTCCGACTTCGACAGGGACGCGTTCCAGCCGGACCAGGTCATCTCGGCGAAGGGGCGCGCCGTGCTGCCCGGTCTCGTCAACACGCACATCCACCTGATCGGCGCTTATCTGAAAGGGATCACCGAGGACGTGCCCGGCGGCAAGGCGGCCGGCCTCTTCAACAGAGCGCTTCCCATTCTGGCGGAGTGCCGCGATCCGGCGGACGTCTACTGCGGCGCGCTCGCCTGCGCCATGGATATGGTCTCCACCGGCACGACGACGCTTGTGAATACCTGGCACCGGGAAACGAACATCGGCCCTGCTGTCCGCGATCTCGGCGTGCGCGCCAGCCTGTCCGAAATGCTGGTCGAGATCGGGCTGACCGGCCTGAACGCCGACAAGACCGATCGACCCTGGGTGACGGAGCGGCTCGACCGCGCGCTGGACGCGACGGTCAAGCTGCATGAAGAGTGGCACGGCGCCGCCGATGGGCGCATCACGGTCCGCGTCTCGCCGGGCGGCCCGGGCTATATGTCGATGGAAGGCATGGAGCGATCTCGTGCAATGGCGGACAAGCTCGGCGTCGGTATCAATGTTCATATCGCCGAACTGCCCGGAGAGACCGAGTTCACCGAACGGCTTTACGGCAAGCGGCCGATAGAGATCGGCGTTGAGACCGGCGTCCTGGCGCCGGACGCCATCGCCATTCACTGCGTCTTCATGACGGAGAACGACGTGGCGCTGCTGGCGGGTTCCGGCGCGCATATGTCCCACACCAGCTACCACGTGACCAAGCGCGGATACTTTCCGCCGATGGAACTGGTTTATCCGGCGGGCGTGCCGGTGTCGCTTGGCAGCGACTGGTGCTCGAACGACCTCTGGCAATACATGCGCGCCGCCATCCTGACGCCGCGGACGATCACCGGCGACGTCGCCATGATGGACGGGTATGGCGCGCTTGAACTGGCGACATTGGGCGGCGCCCGCGCGCTTGGCATGGAACGTGACATCGGCAGCCTGGAGCCCGGCAAGAAAGCCGACGTCATTCTCGTCGACGTCAGCCAACCCTGGCTCAGACCGATCCGCCTCGAGAACTTCGCCTCGAACCTCGTCTACAACGCTAACGGCGCCGATGTGACGGACGTGTTCGTCGATGGCGAGCGGATATATGCGGACAGACAGTTTACGACCGTCGATCAGGACGCCGTCCTGGATGAACTGCAAGGCCGCGCCGAGGCGATCTGGGCGCGCGCCGAGACGAAATTCTAGCCGTCGCGCGCTCCTCGGTCTTTGGGATCAGGTCGCGTTCGCCCGCCCGATGGTGACGCCGCCGCAGATGAAGAGCACCTGGCCGGTCACATAGCCCGACCGGCCGTCCAGCAGGAAGCTGACGCCGTTCGCGATGTCTTCCGGCGTGCCGAAACGCTGCATGGGAATGCGCTTGCGATAAGCCTCCCATTCCGGCGAACCCTCGCCATAGACTTCCTTCAGCATATCGGTTTCGATCGGCCCGGGCCCTATGGCGTTCACGGTGATGCCGAAGGCGCCCAACTCTTCGGCCCAGCTTTTGGTCAGCCCGACGACGGCCGCTTTGGATGCGGCGTACACGGTCTGTTGCGCCGCGCCGAGCGCGGACCGGCTGGCGATGTTGACGACCCGGCCGAAGCCCGCCGCCTTCATGCCGGGCAGCACCGCCTGCAAGACCTCGATATAGGAGCGCACGTTCACGGCCATCACCCGATCGAACGTCGCCATATCAACGCCCTCGACCGGGTGGGTGGCGACGATGCCGGCGCAATTGACGATGCGCGTGATGGTCCGGCCGTCCACCGCCCATGCGAGCGCCTGCGCCGTCTCGACCGGATTCGAGAGATCGACTTTCCGGAACTCTCCAAGCGATGGATCTTCCGGGTCCAGCACGTCCAGCATCACGATCTTGTAGCCGTCTTCTTTAAGCCGCGTCGCGATCGCGCGGCCGATATTTCTCGACGCGCCGGTCACCAGCACATATTCATCCATCTCGTTCGCTCCCCTACGGATTGTTCGTTTGTGTGTTGGAGCATATCGATCTCGGCGAAAAGCCCAATGGCGACCGCCGACGCATCCGACGTTCTTGCTATAAGCCGACGCATCCGACGTTCTTGCTATAAGGAAATGCCGATGACCCGGAAATTGTGGTCCATGCTGTTCTGCGGCGTCCTCGTCGTGCTGATCGCGAACGGCCTGCGGCTGACTTTCGGCGTTTTCCTGAAACCGGTATCGCTCGACCTGAACATCAGCCGCGAAGCGTTCGGACTCGTCATAGCAGGCCAGGCGCTGCTCTACGGGGTGTTTCAGCCGCTTGCGGGCTATGCGGGCGACCGGTTCGGCGCATTCAAGACGATCACCGTCGGCGCAGCCCTTTATGGCGCCGGCCTATGGCTGGCGAGCCTCGCCGACGACGCCTTCGATCTGCATATCTCGTTAGGGCTTCTGGTCGGCCTCGGCCTGAGCGCCAGCGCCAACGTGATTGTGCTGGGCGCGATCGGCAAGGTCGTTCCCAACGAACGCCGGGGCGTCGTCTTCGGCACGGTGATCGCGGCCGGTTCGCTCGGCATGTTCTTCATGGTGCCGGCCGCCCAGGAACTCCTGAACCAGTTCGGATGGCGCGAGACGTTGGTCCTAATGGCCCTTCTCGTCGCGGCGACGCCGTTTCTGGCGGCTGGCCTTAGAGTGCGGTCAAGCGACGGGAACGACGCGGCGCGGCAACCCTTCGGCGACGCCGCGGCCGAAGCCTTGCGCCATCGAGGGTATGTGCTGCTGACGCTTGGGTTCTTCGTTTGCGGGTTTCACGTCACGTTCATCGGCACGCATTTCCCCGCCTATCTCGGCGACGTCGGCGTCTCGCCGGCCGCCGCGTCCTATGCCTTCGGCGTCATCGGCCTCTGCAACATCGCCGGCGCCTATGCCTTCGGCGCGCTCGGCGACCGATTGCGCAAGAAAAGCGTGCTGACGTCGATCTATTTATTGCGGGCGGTGTTAATGACCTTGATGCTTTTTGTGCCTATGACAGACGTGACGGCCATTCTGTTCGGCGGATGTATGGGATTGGTCTGGCTGAGCACGGTTCCGCTCACAAGCGGCATCGTCGCCCAGGTGTTCGGGCCCCAGCATTTTTCGTTCCTGTTTGGCGTGGTGTTCATGAGCCACCAGTTCGGCGGTTTCTGCGGCGCATGGCTTGGCGGACGCATTTATGACACGACAGGGAGCTACGATATGATGTGGGTGATCTCCATCGCGCTCGCCATCTTCTCAGCCGCCTTGCATTGGCCGATAAACGACCAGCCCCTGGCCCGCCGGCAAGTTGCTGCGGCCTGAAGTGTTAGGAACGATTGTATCCTGTTCGGATTTGCTCTTATATCGATCTGTCAAGAAAATGCTGGCCACGATTCGCGGCGCGGCGAATGGGGAAGCGGTTTGAGCGATATCGGCAAAGTCATACGCGGCGCGGCCGGGACGGCGGCGATCGCCCTGGCGTTGACAGCGTGCGAACGGCCGATTTTGGGCGACCGCGCCCCGGAACAGGCGCCGCCGCCGGCCAATAACGGCGCGACCGCGCTTCCGTCCGCCGGTGCAATTCAGCCTCGGCCTTTCGCTCCGGGCGCGCCCACCGGCACGTTCGTCGGCGCCAAGGTTCTCCAGCTTCGCGGCGATCTGGAAACCATGCAGCGCGGCCTCGCCGCCCACAGCCAGCGCCTGCGCGAAACCCAGGCCTCCACCGCCGCCAACGCCGAGCGCTATCACAGCCTCGTCGCCGGCATTAACGCGCGCCTGCAGGTCGGCACCACGCCAGGCAATCCCGTGTTGACCAGTCAGCACGGCGAAGCCCAGGGGCAGCTGGCGCGCATCGACGCCGATCTGGCCCGCCTTTCGGAGCTCGCCGGTCGCGTTTCCACCGATTCCGCCCTGGCCGGCTACCTGCTCGAAGCGGTGCGGGCCGCCTACAATCTGTCCGGCGCCGTCGAGGAAGATCACCGCCAGCTCGCGATCCTGGAAGATGAAGTCAATCGGACCGTCGTATTGGTCGACCGGCTCCTCTCCGAAATCAATATCGACGTGGATCGGCAAACGGCCTATGTCGCCCAGGAGCGCCGCAATCTGAATACCCTGGCGCTCGCCGTTAAGAACGGCGAGCCCTATGGGGGCAATCTGGGCGTCCGCGCCCTCGCGCGCGGCGATGTCCCCGCCATGCGCAGCGGGGACGCCGCGACGTCGAGCCGCCCGCTCGTGGTGATCCGTTTCGACCGGCCGAGCGTCGCCTATGAACAGCCGCTCTATCGCGCGGTCAGCGAAGCATTGGAGCGCCGGCCCTCGGCGAATTTCGAGGTCGAGGCCGCAGCGCCGCAATCCGCCGCTTCGCCGGTTTCGGCGCGCCGTCAGGCAGAGCGCGTAACCCGGACCCTGATTGAAATGGGCCTCCCGCGCGACCGCATCGTCATGTCGGAACGGCTGGCGGCGGACGCCGCAACCGACGAGGTTCGCATCTACGTCAGATGACGCCGGACCGGCGTTCGAGGAACTGACGCCGGCCAGACGAAAGACGGCCAATGTTCGGTTTTCGCGACGCTTTCCAACTCGACATCTATCACGATGCGCCGGGCGCGCGGCCCAGGCACATCCGCGCCGCAACGATCATCGCGATCCGATGGGTCGCGATCGCCGGACAGCTCGCCACGATCCTTTTCGTGCACTTCGTGCTGGGTTACCGGACGCCCCTGGCCATCTGCCTGGCGGCCGTAGCGGCTTCAGCCGCGCTCAACCTGTTTCTGTTGCGCCGATATCGCAGCGGCGCGGAAATGCGGCGGCGGGACACCCTCTTCTCCCTCGGGTTCGATGCCGTGCAGCTTGCGCTCCTGCTCGGGCTGACCGGCGGCCTCCAGAACCCGTTCGCCGCGCTGTTGCTGGCGCCCGTCACCGTTTCGGCGTCCACCCTGCCCGGCCGCCATACTTTATGGCTGGGCCTGTTCGTCGCCGGCCTCGTGACCTTGCTCGCGCTTGCGCACCTGCCGTTGCCGGGACCGGCGCCGGCGCTGCCGCCCATGTATCTCTTCGCCTCCTGGGTCGCGATCCTGGTGGGCGTCGGCTTCGTATCGGCCTATGTCGCCCGCGTCGCGAGCGAACAGCGGCGCATGTTGCAGGCCCTCGCCGCGGTGGAAGCCACTTTGCGGCGGGAACAGCAGGTATCGGCCGTGGGCGCGCTCGCAGCGGCGGCCGCCCATGAACTCGGGACGCCGCTAGCCACGATCACCCTCGTGGCCAAGGAGCTCTGCCGCGACCTCCCGCCGGATACGGAAGCGGCCGAGGACGCCGCCCTGATCTCGTCCCAGGCGGAGCGCTGCCGTGAAATCCTGGCCGAACTGGCGGCGCGGCCGAGCGACGACGCCGGCGACCGGTTCTACCCGATCTCGATCTCCGCGCTGATCCAGAACATTGCGGACGAACGAAAACCCGCCGACATCGAGTTCCGGATCGTCCGCCGGCCGATCGCCGACGACGCGGGCGGCGACCCGCGGATCGCGCGCACCCCGGAACTGGTGAATGGCCTCGCCAATATTCTCTCGAACGCCCTGCAGTTCGCCCGGACCAAGGTTACGGCGGAAGTCGCCTGGAGCCGCCGGAATGTCAGCGTCACCGTCGTTGACGACGGCCCCGGTTTCCCGGCGGATTTGCTACGGCGCATCGGCGAACCCTATATATCGACCCGCACCCATCGGGACGGCCATATGGGGTTGGGCCTGTTCATCGCGCGTACATTGTTGGAGAATTCCGGCGCCCGGCTTAAATTCGCCAACCGACCGGGCGCAGGTGCGGAAGTAGTAGCGTCATGGTCGCGGCCAGCGCTGGAAGTAACGGCCGAGGAGCGGAGTTGATGTCAATCGAAGCCAGTAGCGGCGGCGCCGCGAGCGGCAAGTCCCTGTTGATTGTTGAAGATGACCTGCCTTTCCTGAAGCGGCTGGCGCGCGCGATGGAGCGGCGCGGCTATGAAGTGCATACGGCCGAAAGCGCATCGGAGGGCCTGCAAGCCGCATATCTGAAACCCGCCTATGCGGTCGTCGACCTGCGCCTTGGGGATGGCAGCGGCCTCGATGTCGTCGCGGCGCTGCAAGCCGAACGCCCGGACGTGCGCGCCATCATCTTGACCGGATACGGAAATATCGCCACCGCCGTCGCGGCCGTGAAGGCCGGCGCGATCGACTATCTGCCGAAACCGGCCGACGCCGACCAGATCGAAGCCGCTCTGCTCGCCTCCGTCGACAGCCCGCCGCCGCCGCCGGATATGCCCATGTCCGCCGACCGGGTGCGCTGGGAGCATATTCAACGCGTGTACGAGCAATGCGACCGCAATGTGTCCGAGACCGCCCGGCGTTTGCGCATGCATCGGCGCACGCTCCAACGCATCCTGGCCAAGCACGCGCCGCGCGAATAACGGCGCTGACTTTTCGCGCCCGCTGTTGCGGCGCCATAAAACGGCTGAAATCATTCCAACACCGGGCTTGCAGGGGCGCCTCTGCACGCGACGATTGGGCGCAGCACGGCATTTCAATGCGTTAGGCGCGATAAGCTTTCTGTCGGCTTTGTGAATTTTATCACATGCCGTGAAAAAAAATTACTCAATACCGCTTGCTTTTTGCAGTGCAGCATTGCATATTCAGACCTGCGGAACGGTTCGCCGTTTCGTGCCCATCTTGGGCGTTTCCTCCCTGAACTTGGGCCGCGCACAAAAGTGCGCGGCCTCTTTTTTTATCCGAGCGGCCTGCGCGACGTTGTTTCCGGCGGCGGTATTAAGCCGCTACGGCCTGACGCGACGAAGCTAGGCCGCCACCGTACCACAGCCATATTTTTCTATTATTTTCTTGATACTTATGGAGCCATCCGCGCCAAACCGCGAACGGCCTCGGCCAGGCAATCGAGCAGCCCGGTTAGGTCTTCCTGCAGCTTCGGAAAGTACGAGCCGCGGCCATAAGTAGCCTCATCCATATAGAGGGCGCGATTGACCTCGACCTGGAGGACGTGAGAGCCGGATTCGGGCGCGCCATAGCTCTTTGTGACGAATCCGCCGGGGTAAGGATCGTTGATCGCGACCGCATATCCCTTGCGCCGCAAAAAAACCCGCGCGGCGTCCACCAACGCGCAATCGGCCGCGCGGCCATGGTTATCGCCCAGAACCATATCAACCTGACCGAAGCCCGGATCATCCCGGCAGGTCAGGCCGACCGACGGCATCGAGTGCGCATCGACGAGCAGCGACACGCCGAAAGTCGCGCGGGTCGCGCTGAGCAAGCGGCGAAGCTCCGCGTGGTAGGGCTTGTAGCAGGCGTCCAGACGCGCCGCCGCCTCCGCAAAGCTTAGCCGCCGCCGGTAGATATCGACGCCGGCGGCGACGACTTTGGGAATAGAGCCAAGCCCCGCCGCGACCCGGGGGCTGCGCGTGACCGCATAGGGCGGCAGCGGCGCATCGAACATCAACGGGTCCAGCTCATAGGCTTCCCGGTTCACATCCACATAGGCGCGCGGGAACTGGGCCGCCAACAGCGGCGCGCCGACGTTCAAGGCGCCGCTGAACAGGGCGTCCACATGCGCGTCCTCGGAGCGGCGGAGCGCGCTCTCGTCGAGCCTGCTCGCCTGGATCAGGTCACGGGGGTAGCGGGCGCAGGAATGAGGCGACGCCACGACCATCGGCGCCGTCTGCCGCGACGGCTCAAGCACGGAAAAGGCGCGCTCCACATCGATGTCGATGCGCGTCGCATCCGATCGTTCGCGAATGGGGCCCGGCGAATTCATGGCTGCTGAGATTAATTGTTATTCGCGGGCGGGGAAACAGCCGCAGCGCGGGCGCGGACCCGTTCGCGGTAACTTACATAGAGCCCGGCCCCCACGATGATGCCGGCGCCGACCCAGGTCCATAAATCGGGGAAGTCGCCGAAAAGAAGGAAGCCGACCACAGCCGCGCCGATCAGGTGGGCATAGTTGAGCGGCGCCAGCGTCGCGGCGCCAGCGTAGCGGTAGGCGCTGGTCAACAAAAAGTGACCGGCCCCGGCCATGCATCCAAGCAGAATGAAAAGCGCAATCGGCAGGAGCCCTTCGGGCGTCGTCCACACGAAGGGCGCGACCGGCGTCATCACCACTGCGCCGACGACAGCGGCGATCGTCGCGCCGGTGGCAGCCGAATCATAGGTCGAGAGATGACGCGTCGTGATCTGGTAGAAAGCCCCGGAACACGCGCTCGCCAGGAAGAACAGCGCCGCCCAACGCATATCGACGCCTGGACGTATGATGATCAACGCGCCGATGAAACCGACGAAGACCGCCGCCCAGCGCCGCCACCCCACCTTCTCCCCGAGCAATGGCCCCGAAAGCGCGGTCACCATCAGCGGACCTGTCATCTGAATCGCCGCGCCGGACGCCATATCCATATGGGCGAGCCCGGTAAAATAGAGCGCCGAAGAGGTGACCAGGAACAGGCCCCGCAGACATTGCAGGCGATAATGCCCCGACCTGAACAGGTTGACGCCATAGCGCGGCAGGAAGGCGGCTAGCATGAACGCCATGGCGCCGACGCTCCGCGCCCAGGCGACCATAAGGGGATCATAGGTCTGCGTCAGCCATTTCACCGCGCCGTTCAGGCAGGAGAAGATCGCAATCGCCGCCAGGATCAGACCAATGCCGACCATGGCGGCCCCTTCGACCCGGCCGGCGCGTGGGGCAGATTGCATATGTTACGGGCCCTATGGGCGAACGGAGCGAAAATGACTAGCCTGTTTAGACTGTTCGTCGCCAATTTGGGAGGGCCGAGACATGCCGGATTGGAATATCAGGCCAGACCTTACGGCCGCCCATGCGCGCGCCTGGGATCGTCTCTCCCGCCCGGGCGGATGGCTGACGGGCGCCGAGCGCACCGCAATCGCCGCGGAAACCCGCGCGGCGTTCGATTGCCCGGCCTGTGCGGCGCGGAAGGCGGCGCTTTCGCCGGAGGCGCCGATTCCGCTGCATACGCCTGCGACCGACCTCCCGCCGGAGAAGGTCGACCTCATTCACCGTATCGCGACGGACGCCGACCGGCTGACTCCCTCTTGGCATGCCCGCACGGTTCCAGCCGTGCTGTCCGTCGAAGCCTATGTGGAGACTGTCGGCGTCATCGCCGAGACGCTTGCGGTCGATCGCTTCGACGCGGCGCTGGGATTGCCGTCGCGCGCCCTGCCGGCGCCGGTCGCCGGCGAACCGCCCCGCCGTGCGACGCCGGCGGCGAAGCTCGCCGGCGCCTGGGTGCCGACCGTCGCGCCGGAAGACCTCGGCGCGGACGACCCGCCCGCCGCCCACGCCATGTATCGCAACCGCAGCGCCGCCAATATTCACCGCGCCCTCAGCCTCGTGCCGGAGGCGATGCTCGGCTTCTTCGATCTCGACGACGCCATGTACCTGCCGGACGCGCTCTTGCGCGACTTCGCCCAGGAGCCCCGCGCCGTCACCCACGCGCAGATCGAACTCCTGGCCGCGCGGGTATCCGCCCTAAACCGATGTCTCTATTGAACTACCAGCCATCTCGTCCTGCTCCGTGGGAGCGGCCAGTATGCTGGAGACGCCTATGACGACCGGGCGGCGGTGGACGCCGACGCCGACAGCGGCGTGCCCCATGGTCGGCTGCTGCTCGCCTTCGCGGAAGCGGCCGTCGCCGACGCCGAAGACCTTAAAGCGCGTCGGGACGCCGTCGCCGACGCGCTTGGCCAGGACGCGACGATCGATGCGGCCGCGGTGATCGCGATATTCCAGGCTGTAGTTCGGATCGCCGATGCGACGGGCATTCCGCTCGAGGACGCCAAGGCCGAAATCAGCGCCGAATTCCGCGCCGAACTGGGCCTGAACGCCTTCTCGGCCGCGGACTGAAGCAGAATCCCGCTGCGGCCGACCTGTCGGCGTCAGGCTGACTGAAGCTCGGCGCGGTCGCGAAACTGATCGAGCGCTTCCGGATTGTCCAAGGCTTCCTTGTTCTTGATCTGGCGGCCATGCACCACGTCCCGCACGGCCAGTTCGACGATTTTGCCGGATCGCGTGCGGGGAATGTCGGTCACTTGCAACACCTTGGCCGGCATATGGCGCGGCGACGCCCCTTCCCGCACCCGGCGACGGATGCGTTGAACCAGGTTGTCATCCAGCTTGAGGCCCTCCCTCAGCTTCACGAACAGCACGACCCGCGTATCGCCTTCGAAGTCCTGGCCGATCACGATGCTTTCGACCACCTCTTCGAGCTGCTCGACCTGACGGTAGATCTCCGCCGTACCGATGCGCACGCCGCCCGGGTTCAGGGTCGCGTCCGAGCGGCCATAGATGATCATGCCGCCGTGTTCCGTAAAGGCGGCATAGTCCCCGTGACGCCAAACATTGGGGTAGACGGCGTAATAGGCGTCGAAATAGCGGGCCCCATCGGGGTCGTTCCAAAAGCCGAGCGGCATGGACGGAAACGGGTTCATGCAGCAGAGCTCGCCCTTCTCGCCGACCGGCGCACGGGAACCGTCATCCAATAGAGTCGCCACGTCCATCGCCAGCGCCGGCGCTTGAATCTCGCCCCGATATACGGGCGCCATCGGATTGCCTGCTACGAAACAGCCGCAGAGGTCCGTCCCTCCGGATATCGACGCAAGACATACATCCGCCTTCACGTGGTCGTAGACGTAATCGAAACCCTCCGGAACCAGCACCGAGCCCGTTGATAAGATTGACTTAAGCTGCGCGAGGTCGTGGGATTTCACCGGCTCAACGTCGGATTTCGCGCAGCCTTCGATGAACTTGGCCGAAGTGCCGAAAATATCGAACTTTTTATCGGCCGCGTAGTCCCACAGCACATTCCCGTCCGGATGAAACGGCGACCCGTCATAGAGCATCAGCGTGGCGCCGACGCTCAAACCGCTGGCCAGCCAGTTCCACATCATCCAGCCGAGCGTGGTGAAGTAGAAATGACGCATGCCGGGCTTCACGTCGGCATGCAACAGATACTCTTTAAGGTGTTGCATAAGCACGCCGCCGGCCTTGTGCACGATGCATTTTGGCGCGCCGGTCGTGCCGGAGGAATAGAGGATGTACAGAGGATGGTCGAAAGGCAGTCGGACATAGGGCGCCGGCGCCGCCTCATGCGGCGCCAGCCATTCCTGAAGGCCGATAGCGCTCGGCATCGCGGAAAGGTCCGGCGCAGCTTCCAGGAACGGCGCTATGACCAGTTTTTCAAGCGTTGGAAGCCCTTCCGCGACGGCGCTCACCTTCTCCCGGATATCCAGCCGCTTGCCGGCATAGACATAGCCATCGACCGTGAACATCACCTTGGGCTCGACCTGCCCGAACCGGTCCAGTACGCCCTGCACGCCGAAATCGGGTGAACAGGATGTCCAGACGGCGCCGACCGCCGCGGCGCCCGCCATGCAGGCGATCGCTTCGGGTATGTTGGGCAGAAAACCGGCGACGCGGTCGCCCGGCTGAACGCCCATCGCCACCAGCGCCCGAGCGATCTGGCCGACCAAGGCGACGAGCTCCTCGCCCGACATTTCCGTTTCGAGGCCATCTTCGCGGCGGAACATCAACGCAGGGCCGGCGCCGGCGTGGCGCAGCAGGTTCTCGGCAAAGTTCAACCTGGCGTCCGGAAAGAACCGCGCGCCCGGCATCTTGTCGCCGTCGATCAGGATGCGTTCGCCCTTCGCTTCCGCGACGACGCCCGCCCAATCCCAAAAATCGGACCAGAAATCGGCGAGCTCGGCGACGGACCAGGCGTGGAGCTCCGCATAGCTTGCGAACGCGCGTCCCCGTTCCTTGGCCTGCCAGGCCATGAACGCGCGCAAATTGGAAGCGTCGACCCGTTCGGGCGTCGGCGTCCACATCGGTTGGGCCATAGTCGTCGTCTCCGGTAGGCGGCAATCGGATGGTACTTTCGCTTGGCGTCCCCATTGAGAGCAAGCGGGCGCGGCATTTAACCCTTTTTCCGCATGCGCCAGCCTAAAACGCATGGCAAGGGCGCGAAAAATGCGCTGGCGCTCGCCAGGGCCGCGCCTAGACTGCCGGCGATTGAATGTCAGACCCTGGCTCCCACGCGCGCGATATCCGCCCAGTAGCCGCCGCCCTGCTCATGCTCGGCGCATGCGGGATGTTCGCGTTCAATTCGATCTTCGTGAAGCTCGCCGCCAACACGGGCGTTCACCCGTTCCAGATCGCCTTCTTCCGCAACTTTTTCGCCTTCCTGATCATCCTGCCCATGGTGACGGCCAGGAACGGCTTCGGAGTGCTGAAGCCGAACCGCCCTGGCCTTCTCGCGTTTCGCGGCATGCTCAACGGCGGCGCGATGATGACGTGGTTCTACGCCGTGCCGCTGATGGCGATCACGGACCTGACTGCGATCGGCTTCACCGGCCCGATCTGGGCGACGCTTCTGGCCGCCGTGTTCCTGGGCGAGCGCATGCGGCTCCGTCGCTGGACCGCGATCGCGATCGGCGTGCTGGGCGCTCTGATCGTCGTCCGCCCGGGCTTTCAGGAGATCAACAGCGCCGTCTACCTGGTCCTGGCCTCGTCCGCCTGCTGGGGGGCGACCCTGATCGTCATACGAAGGCTGACGTCGGTCGAGCATGTGGACACCATCCTGCTCTACCAGTCGGTCGCCATGGCGTTGATCGCGGCCGGGCCGATGATGTTCGTTTGGACGACGCCGACGCTCGAAGGCTGGCTTTGGATGGGCGTCCTCGGCGCGCTCGCGATGGGCGCCCACAGCCTGCACGTGCGCGCTTTCGCCATGCAGGAGGTCTCCGCCCTGCAGCCGCTCGACTTCGCACGCTTTCCGATCAGCGCCGTCGGCGCCTACTTCATGTTGGGCGAAGTGATGAGCAGCTGGACCTTGGTCGGCGCCGTCGTGGTGTTCGGCGCCGGCTTCTATATCTCTCGGCGCGAAGCCCAGGTCCGTAAGGCGGAGGCCGCGAGCCGGAAGGCCGGCGGGCAGCCTGACTTCCCGACCCCGGCTTCCAGCGCGCTTTCGACACCTGTCCTGACCACGGCCGCCCGACGCAACGAACGGCGCCGGGCATTCCTTGAAAGAGCCGCCAAAGGGCGCGGCGGGCAATGGGGGCCGTCGCCGACGCATCTGTACGCGACCGCCCGTCCCAAGGGCCGGCGCGGCCTGCGCCCTCGGCCCCGCCGGCCGATCGGTCCGGCCGAATGATCAATCCTTCTCGCCTCATCGACCGGCTGCCGCCGGTGCTGCGCGCCACCGTCTATGCGCTTCTCGCGACGGTTTTCTTTTCGGCGATGTCGATCTTCATTCGCCAGGCCAGCCTGGAGCTGCACCCGAGCGTCGTCGTTTTCTTCAGGAATGTTCTTGCGGTCGCCGTCATGGTCCCTTGGTTGATGCGGGCCGGGCTCGGCGCCATGCGCACGAACCGGATCGGCATGTTCGGCCTGCGCTCGGTCTTGGGGCTCGTCGGCATGACCTCCGGCTTCTGGGCGGTTTCGCTGATCCCAATCTCCCAGGCGACGGCGCTGTCGTTCACCTCGCCCATCTTCGCGACGCTCGGCGCGGCGCTCGTTCTCGGCGAGGTCGTGCGGCTCAGGCGTTGGACGGCGATGATCGTCGGCTTCATGGGCGCGATGATCGTCGTGCTGGGCAACAATGGCGGTCTCGCGGGCCTGGGAACGTTGGAACTTGGCGTAATGCTGGCGCTGTTGAACGCGCTCATCATGGCCGCGAACAAACTGGTGCTGAAATCGCTCACGCGTACGGAAAGCTCGGAAGCCATCGTCACCTACATGGTGCTGTTGTTGACGCCCTTGTCCTTGGTGCCAGCGCTGTTCGTCTGGAGCTGGCCGTCGCCGATGGGCTTCGTTTTCCTGGTCTGCCTGGCGCTCGCCGGGACGCTTGGCCATCTCTGCATGACGCGAGCCTTCGCCTCGGCCGAGGTCACCGTCGTGTTGCCGTTCGATTTTGCGCGCCTGCCAATCTCGGCGGCGATGGCCTTCCTGATATTCGCGGAAATCCCAACTTTCTGGACGGTCATCGGCGGCCTCGTGATCTTCGCCGCGACATTCTATATCGCCCGCCGGGAGGCCCAAATCGCCAAGCAGGCTGCTCGTACGGCGGCGGCCGAATAGCCCCTCCTACCGTTCACGCCCGGATCAATCGATGATCGAGTACATGCGGCCGCCGGCAAAGCCGTATGGACTCGCGCCATTGGCGAGCGCCAGATCGAACCACGGTCGCCCTGGTTCCAAGTCCGGAAACGCCTCCGCGAACTGCCTGAAGACCCGTCCAACGACGATCAGCGCCGACACGCCATAATCGTCGAGAATGCTTTGCCGCCCGTTTGCCAGTTCGTCTGCTGACATGCGCTCGTGCAGATCGATAATCCGGTTCAGAACATCGGCCATGCCCGGCGGCTCGCGCTCGGCATAGTGCGCGACGGCCGAAGTCAGCAAAGCATAGGCTTGCGTCACACTCTGCTCGACGAATGTCCCATCTTCGTAAAGGCGCGCCAGTTCGGTCATTGCGAAGAAATCTCGCTCGTCCGCACGTTCCTTCAGCCAGTTGAACGCGGCCTCGTCTCCCTCCGCCTTGGCGTTGGCGAGGTCGAGTTTCTCCACGCGGGCCTTCGCATCCTCGAAGCCGGCTTCCGCCGAACGGCGAAGCCAGGATTCCACTTCCGGATTGTCCTTGTCCTCCTGCTCCAGAAAATGGGCGAGATTGAACATTCCCCTGGGATTGCCGGCTTCGGCGGATCGCCTTGACCACATCTTGGCCGCCTCGACGTCCTTCTGCGCATCCGTCCCATAGCCAAGAATTGTCGCCAGATTGTTCATCCCTCTGGCCTCGCCCGCCTCGGCGGCCTTCCGATACCATTCCATCGCAAGGTCGATATCCACCGGCGCGCCGTCGCCCAGGTGGTAGGAACATCCCAGATCGAACATCGCCGCGGCGTCGCCGCCGTCCGCCGCAAGCCGATACAAGACGCCGCCAAGGCGTTTGTTCTCCCTCACGCCTTTGCCGAAGTCATACTTGATCCCAAGTAGGTGCTGGGATCTGGCATGGCCCTGCGCCGCCAATCGTTTCAGGTAGCGCAGTTCTTCCTTCTGGCCTTCCAGGGACGCGGCAGCTTGGAAATCCGCCTCCGAAGGCGGCTGGTTGCGCGCGAAGAACGCCTTTCTGCCGAAATAGCGAAGAACCGTAAAGGCGGTCGGCTTCTTGCCGACGGGTAGGTCGCCCATGGACGTGAACCTCTCAAAATCCCCCGAAACTCAAGCCGTTCGAACGGACGATCGCCGACCGAATGGATCGCCTAGTCCGTGGTCACGAACATGCCGAGGCCCCCATACCGCATAGTGCCCGCCCCATTCTCGATAGCGAGCTCCTGCAAGGCTTCGCCTTCGTTGAAATACGGTTCGTTGGACTCGACCTGCCGGAGCATGTGCGCGACAACCAAAAGCGGCTGCAATCCGCCCTCGCTCAGGATGCCCAGCCGCGCTTCGACGCGTTCCTCCTCCGACATTTTCTCGAGCATATGGATCATCCTGACCAGCAGGTCCGCCGTGCCCTCTCGTTTGTCTAAAGGATGCAGGCCGATGGCCGCCCCGTACAATGCGTAGGCACGGGGTAGGTTTCGCTCGACATGCGTCCCCTCCTCGTACAGTCGCCCGAGTTCCGTCATCCCGATGTAGTCTTGCTTTGCGGCGAGGTCCTCAATGGCTTTCAATCCGGCGTCCCGGTCCTCGACGACCGCGCTGGACAATCTGAGACGGGCGACGCGCTCCCTCGCCTTGGGCTCGCCCGCATCCGCGGCGCGATACAGCCATTCCTCAGCTTCCGGATCCGGCTCGTCCCCCCATTCGAGGAGTCTCACGAGCAGCATCATGCCGTCGGCATCGCCGGCCTTCGCGGATTTCCTGGCCCACTTGACCGCGACTTCGAGGTCGCGCGGCAGGTCCGTTCCAATGGCGTAGAGCGACGCCAAATTGTTCATCGCCTTGGGCTCGCCGGCTTCAGCGCCCGCGCGGAACCACTTGATCGCCAAGTTCATGTCGGTCGGCACGCCCCGGCCAAAGTGATAGGCGACGCCGACATTGAACATCGCCCCCGCCTCGCCGCCTTCTGCCGCCAACCGATATAGCTCGACCGCGCGCCGCCTGTTTCTCTCTACCCCACGGCCGGTATCGTAGAGCGACCCAAGAATAAACTGCGCCTTCACATGGCCCTGCGCCGCCAAGCGCACCAAGCTTGGAATATCGCTCACATCGATTCTTCGGTCCTCTACGACCCGCAAGTCCGCCGCTGACGGCGCCCGGTTGCGCGCCCGAAAGGCCTCGACGCCGAGATAGCGCAGAGCCTCGAAGGCGGTTGGCTTCTTGCCAATTGTTAGAGTGTTCATGCGCGTCCGCCGCTCCGTCTCGCCACAATCTCTCGCACGATCATTCGGGCCTTCGTCGCCGCGACGAACCGCTCAGTCAGCGGTTGTGAAAATGCCGTAACCCGCATAGCGCATGGTTCCAGCGCCGTTTTCGATCGCCAGCCATTGCAAGGTCTCGCCTTCGTAAAAGTCGGAGTCGCCGATATTTATCTGCCGGAAGAAGTACGCGAGAATCAGGAGCGGCTTCAGTCCGCCTTCCCGCAAAACGCCCTCGCGCGCCTCGACTTTCTCCTCCTCGGACATGGCGTCGAGCATACGGATCATCCGATCCAATTGATCGGGCTTGTCGGCATGCTCGTCCAAGGGATGCAGACCGATGGCTGTTCCAAGCAAGGCGTAGGCCCGTGGCAGGTTTTGCGCGACATGCGTCCCCTCCTCGTAAAGACGCGCGAGCTCAGTCAAACCGAGGTAGTCGTGCTTGGCGGCGAGGTCTTCGAGGGCCTTCAATCCGGCCTCACGGTCCTCGCCAAGCGCGCTCGCGAGTTGCAGGCGCGTCACCTCGACCTTTGCTTCCCGGTGCCCCGCTTCCGCCGCGCGATGCAGCCAGACATCGGCTTCCGGATCGGCTTGGTCCTCTCTTCGCAGAAGGCGCGCTAGAATATGCATGCCGTTGGCGTTGCCGGTCTCGGCCGACCTGCGGGCCCATTTCAGCGCGACCGGAATGTCGAGCGGCACATCAGTTCCAGCGGCATAGAACGCGGCGAGGTTGTTCATCGACCGCGCCTCGCCGGCCTCCGCGCCGGCACGGTACCATTTGAGCGCCAGATCGAGATTCTCCGGGACGCCGTCGCCGATATGATAGGAACTGGCTAGGTCGAACATCGCCTGCGGCTCCCCGCCTTCGGCCGCGAGGCGATAGAGCTCGACCGCCAGACGCTTGTTGACCTTGATGTCATGTCCGAAGTCGTAGTGCGTCGCGAGGGTGTGTTGCGAACCCGGATGGCCCTGCGCCGATAGACGTTTCAGGTACGGTAGTTCCTCGGCAAAGGTCTTGGCCGCGGATGCGGCCTCAATATCCGAAGGCGATGGCGGCTTATTGCGCGCGCGGAATGCGTCCATGCCCAGGTAGCGCAGGACTATGAACGCTGACGGCTTGTCGCCGATCGGAGAAGACGTCACGATGCCATCTTTACGTGTTTTTACACCTATCTATACAACCTTATACGCTTTTCCGGGCTCGAGGCCAATACCAACCCGCGACCGCACGCGCATGCCGAAATTCCCGCCCCTTCCCATGGGACGCTGCGCCATGCCTAAATTCCATGGTGAAGAGAAACACCAAAGGGGGAGTGGAACATGACCTTGTCGAGCGTCAGCGAATTCGACGCCGACACGCCAAAGTTTCTGCGTGGCAAATACGCAATCTGCGGCGTCGGCGAGACCAGTTATCGGCGTGGTTCCGAGGAATCCACGCGCAATCTAGCGACATGGGCGATTGGCAACGCGATGGCGGATGCCGGACTCGAGGCTTCGGACATCGACGGAATGCTGAGCTATTCCGGCAATGACTCCGTGCATGCGCCCTGGGTCGCCGGCGACCTCGGCATCCGCCTGAACTTCTATATGGACGTGCACGGCGGCGGCTCGTCGATCGAAGCCTTGATCGGCATCGCCATCGGCGTGATCGAAGCCGGCATGTGCAAGACGGTCGCGATCTATCGCGCCATGAACGGGTTCAGCCAGGTCCGCATCGGCGGCACCGGCGCCCGCTCGGCGGTGCCCATCGTCGGCGACCAGATCCACAACCGCGCCTATGGCTGGCAGTCGGCGGGCCAGATGTTCGCGCCGACGTTCCTGCGCCACATGTACGACTACGGCACGACGCCGGAGCAAGTCGCCCATGTGAAGGTCGCCCATTCCAAGCACGCCTCGAACAATCCGAAGGCCTATTACAAGAAGCGGATGACGGTGGACGACGTCGTCAACTCCCGCATCATCTGCAAGCCGCTGCATCTCTTGGACTGCTGCGTGGAGACGGATAACGGCACCTGCATCATCGTGACCAGCCTGGATCGGGCGCGGGACTGCAAGAAACCGCCGGCGGTCATCCAGTCCGTCGTCGGCCGCTGCTGCAAGCCGCGCATCGACATGCATTACCAGCACGGCCCGATCTCGACGGTCGCCGGCCGCTACGCCAGGGAAATCCTCTGGCCGAACGCCGGCGTCGGCCCCGAAGACATCGACGTCACCGGCTCCTATGACGCATTCACCTTCACCACCATGCTCCAGCTCGAGGACTATGGCTTCTGCAAGAAGGGCGAAGGCGGGGACTATGTCTCCTCGGGCGCGATCGAACTCGGCGGCAGGCGGCCCAACAACACCTCCGGCGGGCATCTCTGCGAGGGCTATACCCATGGCATGAACATGGTGATCGAGAACACCCGCCAGCTCCGTGGCGAGGTGGACGATTCCTGCCCCATCGGCCCGGACGGCAAACGCCAGCACACCCACGACTACAGCGAAGGCGGGTGCCGACAGGTCAAGGACGTCGAGCTGACCGCCAATCTCGGCTGGGCGATGCCCGGCACGGGTTCAGCGCTGGTCATGGCCAAGGACGCGCGCTGAGGCGCATTGAATTGGGTTGCGGCGCGGCTTGCTCCGCCGCCGCCGCCAAAGGAGATAGAAGAATGCCGATCGTTGGCGAATATATGGGCATGGCCCTAACCATCGACGATGTCGACAAGGAGAACCGCGAGTTCTTCGGCTATTGCGACAAGGGCGAGTTCCGCCTGCAAAAAGGCAAGAAATCCGGCCTCGTGCGCTACCCGCCCACCACGGCCTGCCCATGGACGGCAGACCGGGAATACGATTGGGTCCCGGTGGAGGGAAAGGGCGCAGTGCATTCCTATGTCGAGGTGCATCACCCGATCCAGCCGGCCTTCAAGGAGAAGGTGCCCTACATGATCCTGATGGTCGATCTGGATACGCAGAAAGGCCAGCCCTCCGAACATGAAGCGCTCAGGGTCGTCGGCAATCTGCTGACGCCCGACCTCGAGTTCGCGCCGCCGGAGCTCATCAAGACCGTGGGCATCGGCACGCGGGTGAAGATGGTTTTCCGCAAGGTGACAGACGGCTTTTCGCTGCCGCACTGGGTCATCGACGAAGACGTGGACCAACCGGCGTCCCCGTGGCGCTATCCGCAGGAGTAGCCGGATGACGGCCGATCCCGTCTACGAGCGCCAGAACTTTGGCAATTCCGTCGGGTTCGGCCGCAGGCCGGCGCTGCTCGTCGTCGACTTCCAGGTCGGGTTCGCCGACCCGGAAGTCTTCGGCGGCGGCAATGTGGCGGAGGCGGTCGCCGCGACGGCGCCGCTGCTCGCCGGCATGCGGGAGATCGGCGCGCCCATCGCCTATAGCCGCGCCGTCTTTGACAAAAACGCGGGCGACGGCGGCACGTTCGCTCTGAAGGTGCCGGCGCTCTATCGGCTGGCGGATGACGCGCCCATCAGCCAGATCGCGCCGGAACTTGCGCCCGCGCCCGGCGACCTCGTGGTCCGGAAGATCGGCCCCTCCGCCTTCTTTGGCACATCGCTGATGAGTTGGCTCGCCAACCGCTCCGTAGATACGCTGATCGTCGTCGGCGCGACGACCTCGGGCTGCGTGCGCGCCAGCGTGATCGACAGTTGCTCCTATGCGCTCCGCACCATCGTCGCCGAGGATTGCTGCGGCGACCGCGCACTTGGCCCCCATGAGGCCAATCTGTTCGACATGGGCCAGAAATACGCGGACCTGATGTCTGGCGCCGAAGCGCTCGCCAAGGCCCGCGCCGCCCTCGCCGCGAACGCTGCCGGCTGACGCCTTAAGACCCAACCTTCAGCGGCGCGACAAGGCCCTTCAGGCAAGCGAGCACGCTGAGCGCCGTCACCTTGCCGGTGCGCGGGTTCTCGTCCGACGGCACATTCGCGATCTCCAGGGTGAAATCGCAGCTGTCGGCCTTCACCTCGATGCGATGGCAGTTGCGGTCAACGCCCGGATCGGCCCAGACGTCGAGCCGCGTGCGGTCGGGCCCGATGCCCGCGAGCGCCAGCGCCGCCGCGACGTTGACGTTGGCCGGAAAACCTTTCGCGCCGTCCCTGGCCGAGCCAGAGAACACCAGCTTCGCTTCCGTCAGCCCTTCGACGGAGATGTCGTTCTCGACGAGATGCGGCGCGCCGACGAGGCCGCCAGGCGGTTTCCGCGTGACCATGGTGACGGACCGGATGTCGCCTTCCGCCGCCGCGCGCACCGCGTCCAGCCCCAACAGCGCGCCGGTGGGCGCGACGATGCGCGCGCCCGTCTGCCGCGCCCGTTCGATCAGTTCCGGACGCGGCAACAGCTGACCGACGCTGGTCGGAACGAAGATGCGCCCCCGCTCCACCGCCGGACTGGCGATTTCGTCGAACACAGCCGCCGGCAGCCCTTCGACCACGATATCGCAGTCGGCAAGATCGCCGAGAGCGACGACCGGAACCGCATGCGCGAACCCGGCCATATTCCCTCGTGCCTTGGCGTGATCCCTGGCCGAAACCGCTTTGAGCTCCAGTCCTTCGACCCCTGCGTCCAAGGCCTCGGCGACCTTCCGGCCGACCGCGCCGAAGCCGCCAATGCCGACTGTAAGATTTCGCGCCATGAGACCTATCCTTTGCTCGGGTCAACGACGACTGTGCCGAATTTCGCGCCGCTCTCCACCAACTCGTGCGCCGCAGCGATTTCTGAAAGCGGCAGCACATCCGCCACGGGACGCAGCGCATTGGCGCGCTCTCGCGTCCATCGGTCGACGCCCCACCGCGCCCGGTCGAGGGCCGCCGGCGGCAACGAATTCAGGACAAACGGCCGAACAAGAATGTTCCGCCGCATCAACAGGCGATATGGCAGGACCGGCGTCAGGTCCCCATCGGACGCATAGGCGGCGACGGCGCCGTTAAGCGCAATAGCATTCAGAAACCACTTCAGGTCGCCGCCGAAATCGACCGAGACCAGCCGATCTGCGCCCTTACCGTCGGTCAACTCCAGCACACGGTCGGCGACGTTCTCATCCCGGTAGTTGATCGTCGCATCGGCGCCGCCCGCGACGGCGCGGGCCGCCTTTTCCGGGCCGCTTACGGTCGCGATGACGCGCGCCCCGCCCCAATGGGCCAGCGACGCCGCATAGAACCCCACAGCCCCGGCGCCGCCGGACACCAGCACCGTCTTGCCGCTGACCGGCCCGTCGGCGAACACCGCGTGATAGGCGGTCATCCCCGGAATGCCGAGCGTGGCGCCCTCGGCGAAGGACACGTGGTCTGCAAGTTCGGTCACGAGATCGGCGGAGAGCGCGATAAACTCGGCCCCCGTGCCGAACGCGCGCCCGAGCCGCTGACCATTGAACAGCCAGACCCGCTTGCCGAGCCAGGTGGGCTGGACGCCGTCGCCGACGCTATCGACCACGCCGGCGCCGTCGCTGTTCGGAATGATGCGCGGGTGATCGTATCCGTAGCTCGACGCCCCAGCCCGCAGTTTGACGTCCGCCGGATTGATCCCGGAGGCTTGGAGTTTGATCCGGACCTGGCCGGGCTCAACCTCGGGCGTCGTCATCTCGCCCAATTGCAGGACCTCCCGCGCCGGCCCTTTTGTTTCATACCAACTCGCGCGCATATTTCCCCCCGTTAAAGACCCCCGATAATGCCGATCCGAACCCGAGGGAGCAAAACCATGCATGTTCACGGCGCCTGCCACTGCGGCGCGATCCGCATCGAGGCCGAGGTCAACCCGGACAATGCGATGATCTGCCATTGCTCGGACTGCCAAGCGCTTTCCGCAACCGCGTTTCGCGTCAACGTCCCGAGCAAGGCGGAAGACTTCAAGGTCCTTCAGGGAACGGTGAAGGAATATGTCAAAATCGGCGACAGCGGCGCCCGCCGCGCGCAAGGATTCTGCGCCGATTGCGGATCGCAGCTTTACGCCACCGGAGCCGAGACGCCACGCGACGTCTACATGCTGCGTGTCGGCGTTCTGGCGGAGCGGGATCAACTGGCGCCGAAGCGCCAGGCCTGGCGGTCGTCCGCTTTGACCTGGCTGGGCGACTGGCCGGACATCCCCTCTTCCCCAAAGAGCTGAGCGCCATATCTCCAGCGCCGGGGGAAGTAGCCAACGTTCATGTCAGGCCCGGAGGCTTGCCGACGATGCGTCCCATATATTTGCTTGCGACAATCCTGGCGACAGCGACGTTCGCGGCCCATGTCCGGGCCGCCTCGGCGGCTGAAACGGTCATCGAGCGGGTCGAAGCATCGGCCGCGACCTTTCGCGTCGTACGGCTGGCCGATGGGCTGGAGCATCCCTGGTCCCTCGCGTGGCTACCGAACGGCGAAGCCTTGATTTCGCTGCGGCCGGGCCGGCTACTGCGCTGGCGCCCTGCCGACGAATCCACGACCGAAATCGGGAACGTCCCGTCCGTAACCGACTACGGCCAGGGCGGCTTGTTCGACGTGAAGCCCGCGCCCGATTTCAGCGAAACCGGCCGCATCGCGCTTGCATATGCCGCGACGGGCGACGGCGGCACCGCGACCCGCATATCGACGGCCCGGTTGGCAGGCGACAGGTTGACCGAGCTTCGCATCCTGTTCGACGCCGCGCCGCGCACGCGCTCAACCCGGCATTTCGGCGGCCGGCTCAGGTTCGATTCGACAGGCGCGCTCTACGCCAGCTTCGGCGATCGCGGTGCGCGCGACCGCGCCCAGGACCCGGACGACCCGGCAGGATCGATCTACAGATTCCCCGTGAACGGCCCGGGCGAGCGCATCACCATGGGCAACCGCAATCCCCAGGGCATGGCGGTTCACCCGTCGACCGGCGCCGTATGGATGCATGAGCACGGCCCTCGCGGCGGCGACGAAGTGAACATCGTGAAGCCCGGCGCCAACTATGGCTGGCCGATCGTCACCTATGGTCGTGAATACAGCGGCTCTACGATCGCCGACGCTGGGACCGGCCCGGGCTTCGAGCCGCCGCTGCATTATTGGGTCCCGTCTATCGCGCCTTCGGGGATGGCGTTCTATGTCGGCGACGCCTTCCCTGCGTGGCGCGGCAGCCTGTTCGTCGGCGCGCTCCGCGCCCAATTGCTGGCGCGGCTGACCGTGACAGATGATCGCGTGACCGGCGAGGAAAGGATGCTGGAAGGCGCGCTAGGCCGCATCCGGGAGGTTTCGGTCGGTCCGGACGGGCTGGTCTACCTCTTGACGGACGCGGAGGACGGCGCGCTCTATCGGTTGGAGCCGCTCTAGCCTGATTTTTCGGAACCGCGTCGCCGATGTCTATCGCCAGTCTGATCGTCGTTTATATCTTGTGTTGGTGGTTCAGTTTCTTCCTGGCGCTGCCATTCGGCGCTCGCCCGCGTGAGGCGCCCGAATCCGGACATGCGGAAAGCGCGCCTGCTCGGCCTCGCCTGTTCCTGAAGGCTGCGATCGCCACGGTCGCCGCCGCCGTGCTGACGGTCGGCATCTGGTTCGTCATCGACGCCAATCTGATCAGTTTTCGCCAGGCCGGCTAAAGCCCGCTTCAGCGAATTCCACGGACGTGCGACCGCCGACAGCGACAGCGCTCAGGCGTCGTTGCGAACAGGCCCTGGAAGCGGCGCGACCTCGACGCCCTCTTCGACCAATTCCTTCGCCTCGGCCAAGGACGCTTCGCCGAAAATATCCCGCTTCTCGGTCTCGCCATAGTGGATGCGGCGCGCTTCCTCCGGAAACCGCTCGCCGACATTCTCGAAGTTCTGCTCGACGTGACGGCGCAGCGCTTCCAGCTTGGCGCGCTCGGCGGCGAACGCCATCGCCGCTTTGTTAGGCGCGCCGTCGCCCTTCTTCGAAGCGACCGACGGCGCCATCAGCGCCTTCTTCACTTTAACCGATCCGCAATCGGGACACGCGACCAATCCCTTGTCGAGTTGCTTGTCGCAGGCATCGATGCCAGGAAACCAGCCTTCGAACTCGTGCCCATTCTTGCAGACAAGGGCGTAACGGATCATTTCAGTCGCATTCCCAAGAAAAGCCGAAGCACCAAGATTAGCAGATAGGACAACCGACTGCTAACGCAATGGCGGCCGCAGACACGCTCGCGCGCGCGGGCGATTGACGCGCGCCCGCAGCAACGCTTAAATCACCGCAATTCTGCGAAAAAAATGCTGCTGGAGGAGCGTCCCCGACGATGACCGCGCAACGTCTGCCGTTTGAAGGTTTCAAGGTGCTGGATATGACCCAAGGGGTCGCCGGCCCGCATTCGACCATGTTGCTGGCCCAACAGGGCGCCGAAGTCACCAAGGTCGAGCCGATCGACGGCGACTGGGGCCGCACGCTCGGCAAGATGTACGGCGACACCTGCGCTCACGCGATCATCTTCAATCGGGGCAAACGCTCCGTTTCGCTCAACATGAAGGACGCCAAGGCGCAGGCGCTGGTGCAGAAGGCCGCCGCGGAGGCCGATGTGATCGTCGAAAGCTTCCGGCCTGGCGTGATGGGCCGCTTCGGCCTCTCCTATGCGGACGTGAAGAAGGTGAACCCGAACGTCATCTATCTGTCCGTCACGGGCTTCGGGCAGGAAGGCCCCTACAACAAGCTGCCGGTCACCGATTCCGTCATTCAGGCGTTCTCCGGCTGGATGTCGATCAACCGCGACGAAGCCGGCACGCCGCAGCGCATCGGCATGATCGCCGTCGACGTGATGACCGGCCTCTATGCGTTCCAGGCGATTTCGGCCGCGCTGATGCGCAAAGTCCGTTTCGGCGAGGGCGCCTATATCGACTGCTCGCTGATGCAGTCCGCCGCGGCGTTCCAGGCGGCGAAGGTGATGGAGCACTATCTGGAAGGCGGCCAGCCCCAGGTGCTTTACGTGCCTGTCGGCACCATGAAGACCAGCAACGGCTACATCAATGTGACCGCGATGCGCGAGCACCATTATGTCGGCCTCTGCAAGGTGCTGGGCAAGGACGAGTGGGCGAAGGACCCGCGTTTCGACAGCCGCGAGAAGCGCATCGACCAGGAGAAGGTCCTGATGCCGATGGTCCGGGCCGAGTTCCTGAAGAAGACGACCGAGGAATGGGCGGAGGCTTTGACCGAAGCCGGCGTCATGAACGCGCCCGTCTCCACCTATGACCACTTCATGGCGGACGAACACGTGAAGGCGGTCGACTCGATCTCCTGGATCCAGCACCAGGGCATGCAGGGCGATCTGCCCATGTGCAACATCCCCGGCTTCCGAAGAATCGAAGGCGACGACAGCCTGGACGAGGCGCCGTCCATCGGCCAGCACACGGACGAAATCCTGACCAGGTGGGGCCTTTCGGACGCCGAGATTTCGGAGCTGGTCGCCAATGGCGCCGCCGGCCGCGGCGCGCCCGAACAGGCCGCCGCCGAGTAGCCGGCCACGGCCGCGTATCTGCAGAGGGACGACACCCAATGAAGCTTCTTCGTTATGTGGCGGGCGACGAAGTTCGCCCGGCCATGCTCGACGCCGACGGCGGCATCCGCGATCTGGCGTCCATCGTCCCCGACATCGACGGCGAGACCGTTTCCCCGGAGGGGCTCGCCCTTCTGGCGGCGATCGATCCGGCGACGCTGCCGAAGGTCAGCGGCGACGTATTGCTGGCTCCGCCGATCGACCGGCCGTCGAAGATCGTCTGCATCGGCCTGAACTATTCGGATCATGCGGCCGAAGTCGGCATGGAGCCGCCTTCGGAGCCGATCATCTTCCTGAAGTCCAGCACGGCCTTCGCCGGACCGAACGGCCCGATCATCAAGCCGCCCCACTCCACCAAGCTGGATTGGGAGGTGGAGCTTTGCATCGTCGTCGGATCGGAGGCCAGCTTCGTTTCCGAAGACGAGGCGCTCGATTGCGTCGCCGGTTACGCTGTCGGCAATGACGTTTCGGAACGCGAGTTCCAGACCGAACGCCCCGGCGGCCAGTGGACCAAGGGCAAAAGCGGCGATGGCTTCGCGCCGGTCGGCCCCTGGATCGTTACCAAGGACGACGTGCCGGATCCGGAAGCGCTCAATATCTGGCTTGAGCTCAACGGCGAGCGCATGCAGGACGGCAATACCTCGACCCTGATCTTCGGCGTGAAGAAGATCGTGAGCTTCGTTTCCGAATATATGACGCTGCTGCCGGGCGACGTCATCATGACCGGCACGCCGCCCGGCGTCGGCGCCGGCAAGTCGCCGCCGCGCTTCCTGAACGCCGGCGACGAACTCCGTCTTGGCATCGACGGCCTCGGCGAGCAGGTCCAGAAGGTGGTGGCGCGCCCTTAGGCGACGCCCCGCCCCGCCTGCATGTCCTTCGATCTGCGGCTGGTCCGCTATGGCCCGGCCGGCGAGGAACGCCCGGGGCTGATCGACGACGACGGGCGGCTTCGCGATCTCTCCTATGTCTTGATGGACATCCAGGCCGAAGCGCTCGACCCGGATGAAATCGACATCCTAAGGGCGATCGAACCCGCGACGCTGCCGCTTGTTCCGGCCACGCCCAGATTGGCCGCGCCGGTGAATGGCGCCCGCATCACCGCGATTGACGGCGCTTCCTGCCTGCTCCGCCCGATCGCCGTGTCGGACCGGCCAGACGGCGCGCCCGCCCGCATGGGCCTCGCCGCCCTAAACGGCGCGCCGGCGCGCGTAACCGCCTATACGTCCGCGCTCGTAGCCGACGATCGATCATGGGCGGCGCTTGGACCTTGGCTGGTCGCTTTCGATCCGCCTCTCCGACCGTCCCGTCTCAAGTCGGCCGGCAGACCGCTCGGCTTCACGGCGCAGACCTCTATCTTGCAATCCGCGACGGCGGAAGCCGGCGATGTGTCGATCGTCCTTTGCGACCCATCGACGCCCTCTGGCGCGTGGATCGACGGTTTTGGCCCGCCGCAGCCGCTGCGGCCCGCCTGAACGCGCCGATCTCCGTTGTCGCCGGCCGATCATCCAACTTATGCTTCGGCTCTCGGCATATCTATCGACATGGGAGCTTACTGGTGGACGATCTTTTCGACCTTTCAGGACAGACGGCGCTGATCACCGGATCGACCAAAGGCATCGGCAAGGCGATTGCATCGCGGATGGCGCAATATGGCGCGAAGGTCGTTGTCTCCAGCCGAAAGGCGGACGTCTGCGAGGCGGTCGCCGAGGAGATCAACCGGGACTACGCGGCGCGCGGCGGCTCCGCAACGCCGATCCCCTGCCATGTCGGACACAAGGACCAGCTGGAAGCGCTGGTCGCCAAGACCGAGGCCGATCTCGGTCCCATAGACATCCTGGTGCCCAATGCGGCGGTCAATCCGTACTACGGTCCGTCAAAGGACATGCCGGATTCTGCCTGGGACAAGATCATGGAGACGAATGTCCGCAGCACTTTCTGGCTGTGCAACATGGTCATCCCGGGCATGGCGGAGCGGGGCAAGGGCTCCGTCACAATCATCGCCTCCATCGCCGGCCTGAAGGGCAGCGTGGAGCTGTTCGCCTATGCGGTCTCCAAAGTCGCCGAGCACCAGCTCGCGCGCAATCTGGCGCTGGAATACGGGACGAGCGGCGTGCGTGTGAACGCGATCGCCCCCGGCTTGATCAAGACGGATTTCGCCAAGGCGCTCTGGACGGACCCGGTGCGGATGGCGCTCATCAACGAAAAGCTCCCGCTCCGCCGCCTGGGCGAGCCCGATGAGATCGCCGGCGCCGTGCTGTTCCTGGCGTCGAAGGCCGGGACTTATGTGACCGGCCAAGTGATCGACGTGGACGGCGGCGCAGGCATCGCGCCTTAGAACGCGACGGTCGATAGCCGGCGGCGGCGCGATTTGCATCGACCTCCGCGCCGAACCGTCTTACGCTTTTGTATCGTTTCTGCGGCGAACCCTGGCCCACGAAAGGCATGAAGACAGGGCGCCGCGACCCGGGAGGACAACGCCATGGAAATCGCTCTGTCGCCGATGGAGTTCGCGAAACGCGCGCGCCGGCTTTACTCAAACCGCGAAGCGGTCGTGGACGGCGACCTGCGCTTCACTTATGGCGAATTCCTGGAACGCTGCGATCGTTGGTCGTCTGCGTTGCAGGGCCTTGGCGTCGGCAAGGGCGACCGGGTGGCCTATATCGCGCCGAACACCCATTCCCACCTGGAAGGCTACTATGCCGTGCCCCAAATGGGCGCGGTGCTGGTGCCGATCAACTACCGGCTCCTGCCCGAGGATTTCGCCTACATCATCAATCATTGCGGCGCCAAGGTCGTCTGCGCGCACGCCGACTACCTGGAGGCCATCGACGGCATTCGCGATCAATTGCCTGACGTCGAACACTATGTGGCGTTGGAAGGCGAAGCCGATAGCTGGATCGACTACGAGACCACCCTCGCCGCCCATGGCCCGGACTATGACGCGCCGGACATCGCGGAAACCGACCTGCTGACGATCAACTACACCAGCGGCACGACCGCCCGCCCCAAGGGCGTGATGATCACCCACCGCAACGCTTACATGAACATCATGGGCACCCTCGTTCACCAGCATCTCACCCCGGCCGACCGCTATCTCTGGACGTTGCCGATGTTCCACGCGAACGGCTGGACGTTCACATGGATCAATACCGCGCGCGGCATGGCCCATGTCTGCCTGCGCCGCGTCGAGCCGCCGCTGATATTCGATCTTATCCGGAATGAAGGCATAACGATGTTCTGCGCCGCGCCGACGGTGCTGATCAGCATCGCCAACGCGCCAGCCGACGTGCGCGAAGGCGCGCCGCGCGGCGTTCGCCTGTTCACAGCGGGCGCGCCGCCCGCGGCGGCGACCATCGAAGTCGTGGAGCAGGACCTGGGCTGGGACCTCACCCATGTCTACGGGCTGACCGAAACGGCCCCGCTGATCTCCGTCTGCGAGACACGGCCGGAGCATCGGGATCTTTCCGCCAGCGACCTCGCCACCGTAAAGGCCAGGCAGGGCGTCGAGATGGTGAGCTCCGGCGAACTCCGCGTCGTCGACGAGGAGGGCCGCGAAGTCCCGCACGACGGCGAGACGCTTGGCGAGATCACCGTTCGCGGGAATGTCGTGATGCAGGGCTATTACAACGACCCGGACGCGACGGCCGCCGCGATCAAGGACGGCTGGTTCCATTCGGGCGACGCCGCCGTCGTCCACCCGGACGGCTACATGGAGATTCGGGACCGCTTCAAGGACGTGATCATCAGCGGCGGCGAAAATATCTCTTCCGTGGAGATCGAAGGCTGCATGCTGCGTCACCCGGCGGTGCAGGAAGTCGCCGTCGTCGGCATGCCGCATGAACGATGGGGCGAGTCGCCACACGCCTTCGTCGTGCTCCGCGCCGGCGCCTCAGCCAGCGAAGATGAGATGAAACTGCATGTGCGGGACAGTCTCGCCCATTTCAAAACGCCGCAATGGGTGACCTTTATGGATGATCTCCCGAAAACGGCGACGGGCAAAGTGCAGAAATATGTCCTGCGCGGCGGCAAGAGCGGGATCTCACGGCAGTAATCAGCGGCGCGCGCCGATGCGAAAGCGGGCGCGCGCCGAAGAAACGACAAGTAATCTTTTTAGTTAAAACCCGCCGCAAGATTTAGGCGCATACTTGCATTACGACTACACAAGGGCAGTCGAAATTCACCGTTAATAATAAATCAGATAACCACAAAACTAATATTACCCCTGCAATATTTCGTAAATCGCCTCCATGCGAACTCCGATCGCGCGGGCCGTGCGCTTCTTTCGAACGGCTTGCCGCTTCCGCCCCATGGGGCGGGCTTCATCTGAAGTCGACCATCTCGGAGACGCAGCGCCATGACGACCGGGCATCACACCTCCCCCCAAGACGAAGCCATCGACCTGACCGATCGGGATTTCACGCCGATCGTGCCGATCTCGACAATCCCAGGCATACCGACGGACGGCGGCGGACTTTTCGGTCGTCTCTATGACGGCGACGACAGCCTGGATTCGATCCCCGAACTCGAAGCGCTGATCGACGCGAACGCGCCAGACGCGACTTTCCTCGCCAAGACGGTGGACTTCTCAGGCGGCCTGACCATAGCCGAGTTCCTTGGCGACGAAGCCGTTCTCGACCCGGAAACCGCCGCCGCCGCGAACGTCAGCTTGCAGACCTTCGGTCTGGCGCTGACGGGCCTTGTCTACATCCCCGCCGGCCTCCACACGATCGCCGTCCGTTCCGACGATGGTTTTCGCCTGTCCCTGAACGGCGAAGAGATTTCGAGCCACCTGGAAGAACGAACGGCGGCCGAAACGACGATTATCGGGGACTTCGAAGCCGGCTTCTACGAGCTGGAACTGCTGTACTTCGAGAACCTGAACGGTCAATCCCTGCGAATGGAAATCGACGGCGAGGTCGTTTCCCAGAACGCGTTCTACGAGAGCGTCGAAGCGTTCGAGGATGCGGCTGCGAACACGGGCGAGCCGCTCATCCCCGCAGATGATTTTCACCCCTCCACCGTTTTCGGCCCCACGGCCGGCTCCCCTGCCCCGGAGATCGCGATCGGCGATCTCGGCGATATCCCATTGGCGGGCGCCGGGCTCGTGGGCGTCGTTTACGACGCGGAATCAATACATTCGATCACGGACTTCGCGCGCCTTATCGGCGCTGGCCTCGCGCCTTCCGCGACCTTCGAGGCCAGCGCGATCGACTATGGCGACGGCGCCAGCAACGAGTCCCTCGCCGATTTCCTAGGACCGGACGGCGGCAGCATCGTCGGCGACGCCGACCTCGTGATGGACGGCGTCGGCATTACGCTGAATGGGTTCATCGCCCTTCCCGAAGGCGAGCACTCCATCACCGTGCGCTCCGACGATGGCTTCGTCCTGCTGTTGGGCGGCGCCGAAGTCGCCCGCTTCGAAGGCCGACGCGGCGCGGATGAGACGACGGTGAACCTCGACCTCGAAGGCGGCCTCTACAAAATCGAGCTCGCCTACTTCGACAGCACCGGCGGCCAATCCCTTGTGCTTGAAGTGGACGGACTGCCGGTGGACGGCAGCGCGTACTACCCGAGCGTCGCCAGCTTCGAAGCGCAGCAAGCGGCGGCCGACGGCGCGACTGTTCCCGTTGAAGACTACCACCCCGGCAAGGTTTTGGGCCCTGAGGCGTATGGCGCGGCCCTCTCGATTGAAGGCGCCGACGAGGCCAACCGGATCGTCGGTCTCGGCGACGACGATCACCTGGAAGGCGGACGCGAAGTCGATCACATCACCGGCGGCTATGGCGACGATTTCCTGGACGGGGGCTCGGGCGACGACGTGCTGGACGGCGGGCGCGGCTCTGACCTGTTGATCGGCGGCGCGGGCGACGACTTGCTGATCGCCCGTTCCGACGCCGGCGAGCAGCGCATCGGCCAGTTGGCGATCGATCAGCGCGGCCGCGGCGACCCGGACGGCGAAGTGAATGACGCGCGCCAGAAGCTTGCCGGCTGGGAAAGCCAGCCCCTGAAGGCCGACGATATCCTGGTCGGCGGCTCCGGCGCGGACGTCTTCCTGATTGCTCCGCTAATCAACGCCAAGCAGGACATCATCGAAAAGCACGTGCGTTCGGACGGCACGATCGACTGGGCGCGCGTCGCCGGCGAGAACAATGAGGTTCACGACCACTGGGTCGACGCCATCGGCATTGACGTCATCGCCGACTACCATGCGGGCGAGGACACGATCGCGATCATCGGCCATACGGCCGTTCCGATCATCCAGGCGCGCCGCGACGTGGACGGCGACGATGACCTGGAAACGATCATCACCATCTATTCCAACCAGCATGGCGGCGGCGGCGCCCACAACCGCGACCTGATCGGCCAGGTGATCGTTCACGGCGACGCGGTCGACCTGGACGACATCGTGACCGACAACGGCGTCACCTACGGCATTGTCGAAAACTACAGCGACCTGGCCGAAGCGCTGTTCCCGACGGGTCCAGCGAAGGAAACGGTGACGATCGAGCAGGAAGGCGGCTTTATCGACGCCGGCACCGGCGCTCAGGATCCAGCGAACACGACGATCGAAGCCGCCTACGACACACGCACCTTCGATCCGGACACGGGCGACGTCGATCTGGGCGCCGTCACCGGCCGGCCGGAAGACCACATCGACAATCCCTTCCTGCACATGCTGGACGAGCTGGACGCCGATCCGAGCACGCGCGCGCTTTCCAACAGCCGCGCGCCCTTCGCACCCCGCGCGGTCTCCGAAGACGGGCTGACGGAGATCGAGTCCGACATACCGCCAGCCATCGGATTCTGGCGCTTCGACGACATCGCCGATGGCGTCGGCGCGGACTCGCGCGGCGGGCCGGACGTCGTCGCCTATCGGCACGACGAGAACCGAGCGATCCCGCGACTGGAGGGCGCGCAGACGGAAGGGCCGGTCGACGACGACGGCCTTCCGACCCCTGGCGCCTCCACCGGCGCGCTCTACTTCGACGGCGAGCATGACTTCGCCTTCATCGAACATCGGGGCGACTATCAGGTAAGCCATGGCTCGATTGCGCTCTGGCTACGGCCCGACGACCTCTCGGACGACCAGATCGTCGTCTCGAAGGACCTCAGAAACTCAGGCGAAGGCGGCCACTTCCGCCTGGGCCACGAGGATGACGGCCGCATCTTCCTGCGCATGGCGGAAGGCGATGGCGGCGGCAACAAATCCTGGACGTCCGCCGCTTCCTACCTGGATGAGGGCCAGTGGACCCATATCGCCGTCTCCTTCACCGACGAAGGCGTCACGGTCTACGTCGACGGGCGCGCCATCCCCGATTTCGCGTGGGTGCGTCAGGAAGGCAATGTCGACGCCCCCGGCGAATACACCGAGGCCTATCTGATCCAGAACCAGGAGCCCTGGATTCTGGGCGCCGACACGTCTTCGACAGAAATCAGCGGAACGGCGGCAAAGTTCGCCCTCGACGCCCAAAAGCTCGATGACGCATTCGAAGGAGCCATCGCGGACTTCGGCATATGGGGCGGCTATACGGCCGATGCGGCGTTGACCGCCAGCCAGGTGGTCTCGTTGGTGCAGAACGGCCCGAGCGAGGCCATGCTGAATGCGCCCGCGACGCCGGCGGCCGGCGTCATGGATGGCCAGGCCCAAGAGGTTGTCGGCACGGACGCCATCGACCAGATCGACGGCCTGGCCGGCGATGACATCCTTTCCGGCGGCGACAGCGGCGATACGATCAACGGCGATTATGGCGACGACCAGCTTTCCGGCGATGCCGGCGACGACGTTCTGGACGGCGGCCGCGGTTCGGACCTGCTGCTTGGCGGCGATGGCGACGACCTGTTGATCAGCCGGTCGGACGCTGGCGAGCAACGCATCGGCCAGCTCGCCATCGGCCAGCCGACCCGAGAGGATCCCGACGGCGAAGTCGACCCGACCTATCAGAAACTGTTCGGCTGGGAAGACCAGCCGTTGGTCGCGGACGACATCATGGTCGGCGGTGCGGGCCGCGACACCTTCCTCTTCAATCCGCTCATCAACGCCAAGCTCGATATCATTCTCGAGCATGTCGAGGACAATCGCTGGATCGACTGGGCCGGCGTCGCGGGCGAAACCAATGAGGTCCACGACCATTGGGTCGACAGTTTCGGGATCGACGTCATCGCCGATTTCGTCGCGGGCGAGGACGAGATCGTGATCGTCGGCCACACGGCCGCACCCGAAGTCTCCTACAAGCTGCTCGACACGAACGGCGACGGCGTGGCGGACGACCTGATTTCGATCATTACGGTCTACTCCAAGCAACATGGCGGCGGCGGCGCGCACGACAGGGACCTGATGGGCCAGATCGTCGTCTACGGCGACGCCGTCGATGCGGGCTCGATCGTGACGTCAGCAGGCGTCACGCACGGCATCGTCGAGACGATCGACGACATTGTGGAGGCGCTGGCGCCGACGCCCGGCGAAGCAGGCCGCAAGTCGACCGGAACGCTGTTCCAGATCGATCCCCTTACGGGCGAAGCCGTCGACGTAACGATCGGCTACGACAGCCGCAGTTATCGCATCGACGAGAACGGCGGGATCATCGTCGATCTGGGCGACGTGATCCGCAATCCCGACGCCTATGTCGAGAACAAGTTCGCGGACCAGGTGACGTTCCAGAGCGCATTCCCCGACGGCGAAGCGCCGACGACGCTGCTTGAGACCGGACCCGTCGTTCTCAACGACGATCAACCGTTCTTCGAAATTGTCGGCGTCGCCGATCTCGCCGGCGCGACCGGCTCCATCATCGCGACGTTCACGGCAAATTCGCCGGGAGACGAATACCAGGCGATTTGGTCCCAGGACGCCAACGGATACGAGGATGGCGGTCACCACACCGCCTGGATCGACCCGAACGGGCATATCAAGGTCCGGTACCAATCGGAGACCGAGAGCGCTTATCTGGAAGCCAGGGGCGTCGAGATCGAGGCCGGGGAAACCTATACGGTCGCGTTCGCCTTCGATGGCGAAACGGCGAGGCTCTATGTCGACGGCATGCTCCAGGATGAGGAAGACGCCTTCCCCACCGGCACGCTCGGCAATGAAGAGAGCATCGTCCTGGGCGCCTCGACCATCTATCGCACCTCCGGCGAGCTCAACAATCTCCGCGACTTCTTCGACGGCCGCATCCACAATTTCGAAGTGTTGGACAAGCCGATCACCCTCGCGGAGCTGATCCTGCGCCAGGAGGCGGCGGACTTCCTCGATCAGTTCGATATCCTCGAAACCAGCGCCGCCGCAGAGAAGATCGAAGGCGGCGACGGCCAGGACACCGTCAGCTACGCCGAATCTTCGGCGGGCGTGAAGATCAATCTCACGAACCAGAAGAGCAGCGGCGGCGACGCGGACGGCGACAGCCTGACGTCCATCGAACATGTGGTCGGAAGCAGCCACGACGACGTGCTGGTCGGCGACGCCGGCGCCAACATGCTGAGCGGGGGCGCCGGCTCCGACCGCCTGAATGGCCGGGACGGCGACGATCTGCTCTTCGGCGGCGACGGCAATGACATTTATCGCGTCGACGATGTGGGCGACCAGGTCATGGAGCGCGCCGGCGAAGGCCGGGACAAGATCCACACCACGGTCGACTTCATGAACCCTGACAACGTGGAAGCGCTCAGCGCGCGCTACTCGGACTCCGGCGTTCAGTTGACGGGGAATTCCGGGCGCGAAACGCTGACCGGCGCCAATGTCAAAAAGGAAGGCGACATGATCGCCGGCCTTGGCGGCAACGACAAGCTGATCGGGCTCGTCGGCGACGACAATCTTCATGGCGGCGCCGGGAACGACAAGATCTACGGCAATTCCGGCGATGACGTCATCAATGGCGGCGCGGACAATGACGCCCTCATCGGCAAACAGGGAGCAGACACGTTCGTGTTCGATCTCGGCTCCGGCGTTGATGTGATCAAGGACTTCACGGCCGGCCTCGATAAGATCGACATCTCCGCCTACGGGTTCGAGTCCTTCGACGACCTGGACGGCGTCCTGGCCGACGTGAAGGGCCGCGCCCAACTAAACCTGAACGGCAATGAGGACGTGATCAGGCTGAACGGAGTTCTGGTCGAAGATATGAGCGCCGGGGATTTCATCTTCGCCTAGACAACGAACGGCCGCCGTCTGATGTCATATCGGCATCGGTCGGCGGCTGCTCGCTTTCCGCCGTCGCCCCCCGCTATGATCAAACCGAAAGATCAAAGCCGGAGGGAGAGCCGCCATGTCCGCCGACCAGTCCAACCAATTCGACGCCCTTATCGTCGGCGCCGGCGTCGCCGGACTCTATGCGCTGCATCGATTACGGGACACGCTCGGCATGCGCGTCCGCGTCGTCGAAGCCGGGGATGGCGTCGGCGGCACCTGGTATTGGAACCGCTATCCGGGCTGCCGTTGCGACGTGGAAAGCCTGGAATATTCCTACTCCTTCGACCCGAAGCTCGAGCAGGAATGGTCATGGCCGGAACGCTACGGCAATCAAGGCGAAATTCTGGAGTATCTGGAACATGTGGCCGAGCGTTTTGATCTGAAGCGGGACATCCAGTTCGAAACCAGGATCGCCTCCGCCCGTTACGACCGAAACGCCAATCGCTGGACGCTCACTTCCGAAGCCGGCGAAACGTATTCGGCGCCGATTTGCATCATGGCGACCGGCAATCTATCCGTGCCGCGCGTGCCGGATTTTCCGGGCCTCGACGACTTCAAGGGCGAGACCTATCACACGGGCCTCTGGCCCCATGAAGGCGTCGATTTCACCGGCAAGCAGGTCGCGGTGATCGGCACCGGCTCATCCGGCGTGCAGTCGATCCCGATCATCGCCAGGCAGGCGAAAAGCCTGACCGTCTTCCAGCGAACGGCGAACTACATCCTTCCCGCCCGCAACGGCCCGCTCGATCCGGCGACGGAAACGGCGCACAAGGCCGAATATCGCGCCCGGCGCGAGGCCGCCTACGATACGCCCTTCGGCATCGCCGGCTATCCGCCGCCGACCAAATCCGCGTTGGAAGCGACGCCCGAAGAGCGTCGCGCCATCTATGACGCCAAGTGGCAGGAAGGCGGCTCGATCAGCTTTCTCTATTCCTTCACGGACCTTCTGACCAACGACGCGGCGAACGCCACGGCGCGGGAATATGTCCACGAGCGGATCCGCGAGATCGTGAAAGATCCGACCGTCGCCGAACTGCTTTGCCCGAACGATCATCCGATCGGAACCAAACGGCTCGTCCTCGATACCGGCTACTACGAGACCTACAACGAACCTCATGTCACGCTGGCGAACGCCCGAAAGGCGCCGATCGAAGCGCTGACTGCAAACGGCCTGCGCACGACCGAGGCGGAGTACGCGTTCGACGCGATCGTCTTCGCGACCGGCTTCGACGCCATGACCGGCGCCCTGAAGGAAATCGACGTCCGCACCGACGACGGCAGGTCGCTGACGGCCGACTGGGCCGCCGGCCCCTACACCATGCTCGGCATCATGTGCGCCGGTTTCCCGAACATGTTCATGGTGACCGGCCCCGGCAGCCCCGGCGTCAAAAGCCAGATGATCCTTTCCTGCGAGCAGCATGTTGATTGGATCGTCGAGTGCCTGCGGCGCATGGCGGCGAATGGCGAGGCGGCGATAGAGCCGACCGAAGAGGCGCAGACCGAATGGACGATGCACGTGAAGGACGTGGCCGACCAGACGCTCTATCCCAAGGCGGCGAGCTGGTACATGGGCGCCAACATTCCCGGCAAGCCGCGCGTGTTCATGCCCTATGTCGGCGGCGTCGACCGCTACAAACGGACATGCGACGAGGTGGCGGCCGACGGCTATCCGGGTTTTACTTTCACGCCGGCCGAAACGCCGGCGCTGACCGCCGCCGGCGAGTGACGCCGGCGACGCGCGCCCAGGCCATCACCGTCCCTTGAAATCAGGCTTCCGCTTTTCGCGGAACGCCTTCCGCGCTTCCTGGCCGTCTTCGGAGTTCTGGAGAATGCCGCCCGCGTTCGACGTCAGCACCATGGTCGTCTCCATGGAGCTGTCGAGCGCGGCGCGCATCACCCGCTTGGAAATCCACTGAACCAGCGGCGGCTGGTCGATGATCTTCTGGCAAAGATCCCGGGTGAAGGCTTCAAGGTCGTCCGACGGCACCAGGTGGTTCAACAGGCCCCAGGCGTAGGCCCTCTCGGCGTCGAGGGAGCCGGTATAGGCGAACTCCAGCGCCCGGCCAAGGCCGACCATCTTCGGCAGATAATAGCAGGCGCCGTTCTCCATGATCTGCCCCACCTGCTGATAGCCCATCAGACGGGTCTTCTCGCAGCCGATGCGGATATCGCAGTGGAGCGCCATGTCCATGCCGGATCCGACGGCGACGCCGTTCATCATGGCGATGGTCGGCTTGCGCACGACCGAAATGTCGCGATGCAGCTTGGTGAAGGCGTGGAAGAAGTACTGCCGGGCGGCGTCCCCGCCGCCAAGCTGGCTCATGGCGGCGCCGTCGACAATGGGGCCGGTTTCGCTTTCCGGCGGATTGCCCCGCATGTTCACGCCCGCGCAGAACGCCCGGCCGACGCCGGTCAGCACCATGACGCGCACATCCGGGTCGTCGTCCCCCGCCCGCATATACTCGCCGACCTTGGCGACGGTACTGTTGATATGGGACTGGCCGAACAGCGCGTTCATCGCGTCCGGCACGTTGAACTTGATCCAGAGGATGCCGTTCTCCTCTTTCTCGTAGAGCAAATGATCGACTAGCTGCAGCGCCAAGTTCTTTCTCCCTGAAGGCGACGGGGACCGGACGGGCCGGTCCGAACGCCACAGCCTAACCCGAGCCCGACGGCGGCGGTAAGGCTTAGGACTCTACCGGGCTGTAGGCGGCATGGCGCTCTAGCGTCACGTCGGCGACCGGGACGAAGCTGTCCGCGCTCGCGGACTTCCAGGCCAGCTCATAGCGGGTGGATTCGACGTCTTCCACGAGCTGGTTCGGCAGCACGAAGGGGTAGACCCTGTCCGCGGGCTTCAGATCATAGGCGTTCAGGCGGTGATAGAGATTGTGGGGCTGGAGCTGGCTGGGGTGGCTGAGACCGGCCGCCGCCACCAGCTCCTTCAACGTCTCCATCGTGCTTTCATGGAAGCGCCGCACCCGTTCCGCCTTGTCCTCGACGACGAGCCCGCGCTGGCGAAGTTTGTTCTGGGTTGCGACGCCGACCGGGCATTCGCCGGTATGGCATTTCAGGGAATGGATACAGCCGATGGTGAACATGAACGCCCGTGCGGCATTGGTCCAATCGGCGCCCAAGGCCGCATTGGCCGCAATGGCGAACGCGCTCGTCGCCTTCCCCGCCGCCGCAAGGCGCACCTGGTCCTTCAGGCCGGCGCCGACCAGGGCGTTCCGGGTGAGGATCAGCCCTTCGCGGAGCGGCATGCCGACGTGATCCGTAAACTCCTGCGGCGCGGCGCCGGTGCCGCCTTCGGCGCCGTCGACGACGACGAAATCGAGCGTTACGCCGAGCTCCCGCATCGCCTTCATCAGCGCGAACACTTCATGGGGCTGGCCAACGCAGAATTTCACGCCGACCGGTTTGCCGCCGCTCATCTCTCGGAGGCTCGCCGCCCAGGTCACGAGTTCCTTAGGCGTCGAAAACGCGCTGTGAAACGCCGGCGAAATGCAATCGACGCCGACGGGAATCCCGCGCGCCGCCGCAATCTCCTCGGTCACTTTCGGCCCCGGCAACATCCCGCCATGGCCCGGCTTGGCGCCTTGGCTGATCTTGATTTCGATCATCTTGACCTGATCGTCCTGGGCCTGCGCCGCGAACGCGCCGGCGTCGAACGTTCCGTCCCGGTTGCGGCAGCCGAAATAGCCGGAGCCGATCTCCCAAACGAGATCGCCGCCATGGGCTCGGTGATAGCGGCTGATCGAGCCTTCGCCCGTGTCGTGGTAGAAGCCGCCGCGCTTCGCGCCGAGGTTCAACGCCTCGATCGCATTGGCGCTCAGCGAGCCGAAGCTCATCGCCGATATATTCAGAAGCGAGGCTGAATAGGGCTTCGCGCAACTCGGTCCGCCGACGTCCACCCGAAAATCGCCTTCCGCGACGGGCTTCGGCGCCATCGATTGCGTGATGAACTCGTACTCCGAGGAATGAACGTTCAAGCTTGTGCCGAAAGGCACGGCGTCTTCCTGGCCTTTTGCGCGCGCATAGACGACGGCCCTCGCCGAGCGCGCGATCGGCCGGCCCTCCTGGTCGCCCTCGACGATATACTGGCGAAGATAGGGCCGCGCCTCCTCGAACATCCAGCGCGCCCGCGCGACGATCGGGTAGTTGCGCATGAGGCTGTGGCCGGCCTGGAAGAAATCGTAGGCCCCGAGCGCGCAGAGAAGGCCAAAAACCAAAGCGCCCCAGAGCGCGACCGGCGCCCAGATCGCCGCCAACAGACAGATGATCAGCCCGGCCCCGGCGATGATGACGCCGCAGAAGCGCCTCAGCCCTTGCGGGAAGCGAAGACGGCCAAGATCGGTATCCAACGCCATTTCAGCCCCCCCCAATTTCAAACCGAACGCGGCGAACTTACACCGAGACGCAGCGATGACGCCACGGCAGCGAGCGCTTGGGGGTGGACGGAAGGCCTGTCAGCGAGTGCAATGGACAAAACAAGTTTCGCGCCGAGGAGACGCCCAGATGCCGATCATTGATTCCCAAGTCCACGCCTATGAAGCGAACACGCCCGAACGCCCTTGGCATAATGTGCCCAATTGGCCGGACCACGTGACCGGCGACGAAATGGTCGCCGCCATGGATGCCGTGGGCGTCGATGGCGCCATCCTCGTTTCGGCGTTTTCTCTCTATGAATATGACGCGAGCTACGCGATCGAAACGCAGCGGGCGCATCCTGGAAAGTTCGGCCTGGTGAAGCCGGTCGACCCATCCGACCCCGCGGTCGCGGACGTCATCGCGGACTGGAAAGGCGTGGCGGGCACGGTCGGCATTCGCATCATGCTCGACCGCGGCCCGAAGCGCGCGCCTGACGATCCCGGCTTCAAACGCGTCTTCGAGGCGGCGGCGCGCCACGACCTGCCGGTCAACTTCCTGTGCTGGGGCAATCTGGACGCGGGCGCGGCGCTGATCGACGCCTATCCGAACGCCCGCTTCGTCCTGGACCATCTGGGCCTCGTGCAGCCCCGCACGCCGCCGGCGCCGGAAGAACCGTTCGCCGATCTGTCGAAGGTTCTCGAACTGGCGAAACGCGATAATGCGGTGATCAAGGTCAGCGGCGCCTGCACCCTTTCCAAAGCCGGCTATCCCTATCCGGATATCTGGGACCCGCTGGCGCGCGTCTTCGATGCCTGGGGCTTCGACCGATGCCTCTGGGGCACGGACTGGACCCGCGCCGCCGCCGTTCTCACCTACGAGCAGGGCGTCGAACCCTTTCGGCTGACGGATCGGCTTAGCGACGACGAGCGGGCGATGTTGATGGGCGGCGCCTGCGCCAAGGCCTACAACTGGTCGCCGTCCTAAGGCGGCCGGTTCGACGCCGCCTGCCATTTTCGACGACGGCGGGCGGCCATGCTCATTGCGGCCGATTCAGACGGCCTGCTAAACCTCACTGATATACACACCAATGGGCGAACCTAGAATGGCGCGCGATCTGACATTGGGGCCGGAATGGTCCCATGAGATGTATGAATGCTTGAAAGAACAGGGCGTGGAGCTGTTCTGCTGGGTGCCGGACGGCGGCCATAAGGTTCCGATCGCCCGGTCGCTCGAAGACGACGACGTCATCTCGGTCCCGCTGACCCGGGAGGACGAAGGCGTCGCCCTGCTGGCCGGCGCGCATCTCGGCAAGAAGAAGGGCGTGCTGCTGGTCCAGTCCAGCGGGGCCGGCAATTGCATCAACATGCTCTCGCTGACGGCCATCGGCAGTTTCCCCCTGGTGATGCTGGTCACCATGCGGGGCGAGTTTGGCGAACAGAACCCCTGGCAGGTTCCCATGGGCAAGGGAACGGAGCCCAGCCTTTCGGCGATGGGCGTGCATTGCCTGCGCTGCGACCGGCCGGAAGACGTCGTGCCGACGACGATCGCCGCCCTGAACATGGCCTACAAATCCGAACAAGCCGTGGCCGTCCTGCTGAGCCAGAAGCTCATCGGCGCGAAAGGATTCTAGAGATGGCGCAACCGAGCAATCAGCTGAACCGTCGCGAAGCCGTGCCGGCCCTTCTGGGCGACCTTTCCGGAAAGCTTGTCGTATCTGCGCTGGCGGGCACCGCGCAGGATCTCGCCGCCCATAGCAAGGAAGCGGATAACGTCTACCTGCTGGCCGGCGCCATGGGCGCTTCCGTGCCCATGGGCCTTGGCCTCGCGCTCTCGCAACCAGACCAACAGGTGCTGGTCGCGGCCGGCGATGGCGACCTGCTGATGAACCTGGGCTCGCTCGCCGTCGTCGGCGCCATGCAGCCCAAGAACCTATCCATCGTGTGCATCGACAATGGCCACTATGGGGAAACGGGATATCAGCCCTCCCACACCAGCCGCGGCATCGACCTGGAGATGATGGCCAAGGGCGCCGGAATCGCCGCGACGATGACGGTGAATTCCATGGACGAGATCGAAGCCGCCCAGGCCGTGCTGGCGCGCACGGATACGCCGGCCTTCGTTCTCCTCAAGGTCTCGAAGGAACCTTCCGAGCGCTACCAGCGGTCCCTGGATGCGCGCGCCAGGAAGAACATCTTCCGCGACGCCATCGCCTGAGCGGAGGGAATACGTTCCTTTCAGGCCTTCCAGGCGGAAGCCAAGTCAGAGCGGTTACTGCGCCCAGGCGTCCGGCCCGTCGCGCTCGGCGTCCCACGCGTTCCAATGGAGCACGTCGTCCAAGGGCGGGCGCATCGCCGGCTTGAAGTCCTGTCCGATCGTATAGGCGACCGGCAGCAGGCCGACTTGCATGATCCCTTCGGGAATATTCAGGAGCGCGGCCGCCTCGTCCCCATGCTGGAGATGCAAGGTGGTCAATACAGACCCCAGCCCGCGCGCGCGGAGCGCCAGCTGGAAGCTCCAGACGGCGGGCATGATCGATCCCATCAGCCCGGCCCAGACCCGCTGGGGCGGGTTCTCGGGCAAATGGTCCACGCGCACGCACGGAATGACGTGCGCCGGCGCATCCTGCAGGCGCGCCGCCAGATATCGGGCGGAATCGTAGACACGGCTATCCTGGGCGGCGCCTCGCGCCGTGGCCGCCTCATAGGCGCTGTCCAGATAGCCGCCCGCCCCTTTGCGGTAGATGTCGGCGAGAGCCTTGCGCTTCGCCGGGTCGGTGACGACGATCCAGCGCCAGCCTTGCCGATTGCTGCCCGTCGGGGCCTGCAAGGTCAGTTCAAGGCACTCCCGGATGATCTCGTCGGGCACCGGCCGTTCGAAATCCAGGCGCTTACGCACCGCGCGCGTCGTCGATAGCAGGGCATCGGTGATCTCGAGGTCGTAGACGCTCATCGGAAAGGCTCCATTTAACGAGCGGCATTCGCCTGGGCGCGACGTTCGCCGCCCTCGGCACATGCCAGAATTGAGGTCGGCTAAAAGTTCTGGTCCGGCACCACCTCGTGCAAAGGCGGAACCGTGGGATCGGCCTGACGGCGCCAGTAGTAATCCGCCGCCGTCGAATAGGCGTCAAAGACCCGTCGCAATTCGCCGACCGGCTCTTCATGCACGTCGACCCTAAGGTCATAAAGCGGATATCCACGATCCGCGTAGACAAGCAGGGCGGCGGAGTTCTGCCCGCCATGCTGGCCGCCAGCGTCCCGCCCTGCTTCGAGCGCCCGCATCAACCGTTCGGCCAAGCTTTCGGAGCCGGCCTCCGCAAAGCCCTGCTCAATCGCGTCCAACACGCGCTCTCCGGTCAGCACATTGCCGAGCGCGATCAGGTTGTCGCGGATGTGATGCCCCGCCCAATCCCGATTATGGGCGCCGGTGCGCGCGGCGACATAGCCATCCGCGTCGATCACGCCAAGCTGGCGATATTCGTGCATCGGGTCGGCCTCGACCATTTCGTCGATAACGCCCGGGGCCTTATAGCCCTGGTCCAGCAGGTTCAACGCCAGGCGGCCAAGGCGAGGATCGGCGATGGCCATCACCGCGACGACGCCGGACCGAGGCGCGGCGTGGGGAACGCGCGCCCCGACCGCCAAAGACCGGGTCGCCGTCGCCAGTCCAAGCATACCGGTGTCGGGGCATCTCGCCATCACGGTGAATGTCATGTGCGCTCTCCCACTGGCCGTTTCGAGCAAGCATGGCGCAGGACGCTTGAGTTCGCCAGTTCAGCCGCGCGCCGGAGCCGCCGCCCCCTAGAATCCGGCTTTACTCGCCGCTTGCATCCTGGCAAGGCAATGCGGACGCCACGCGACAGTCCGCATGCCATCAATGTTTCGGGACCATATTCATGCCCCCTTCCCCTTCCATGCTTAAGACCGTGGAACAGCGCCTGCTGTGGCTCTCCCATTGGATGATCCACAACGCCAACCACATTCGCCCGAACGAGGACGGCATCAAGATCGGCGGGCATCAGGCATCGTCGGCCTCCATGGTTTCGATCCTGACGGCGCTCTATTTCTCGGCGTTGCGGCCGGATGACCGCGTCGCGGTCAAGCCGCACGCCTCGCCGATCTTCCATGCAATCCAGTATCTCATGGGCAATATCGACCGCGCGGCGTTGGAGAACTTTCGGGGCTTCGGCGGCGCGCAGTCCTATCCGTCCCGCACGAAGGACGTGGACGACGTCGATTTCTCCACGGGCTCCGTCGGCCTCGGCGTCGCGATCACATCCTTCGCCTCCCTGATCCAGGATTACATCCAGGCGAAGCCGTGGGGCGCGGACCTGAACATGGGCCGCATGGTGGCGCTGGTCGGCGACGCGGAACTGGACGAGGGCAACGTCTACGAGACGCTCCAGGAGGGCTGGAAGAACGACCTGCGCAATTGCTGGTGGGTCATTGACTATAATCGCCAGTCGCTCGACGGCGTGGTGCGGGAAGGACTGTGGCAGCGCGTCGAGAAGATTTTCGACGCCTTCGGCTGGGATGTGGTGCGCATCAAGAATGGCGCGTTGCAGCGCGCCGCGTTCGAAGAGCCTGGCGGGGAGCGCCTGAAGCAGTGGATCGACGACTGCCCGAACCAGCTCTATTCCGCATTGACCTTCATGGGCGGCGCCGTGTGGCGCAAGCGCCTGCTTGACGACCTCGGCGACCAGGGCGACGTCACCGCCCTGATCGAGCGCCGCAGCGACGAAGAGCTTGCGGACTTGATGGAAAACCTCGGCGGCAACTGCGTCGAGACCATGGCGGACACGTTCGCATCCATCGACCATGACCGCCCGACATGTTTCCTTGCCTACACGGTCAAGGGCTGGGGCACGCCGATCGCCGGCCACAAGGACAATCACGGCGGTCTGATGACCGTCGAGCAGATGGCCTCCTGGCAGGAGCACATGGGCGTGCCGAAGGGCGAGGAATGGGAGCCCCTCGCCGCCGTAGAAGACCCGAAGGCGTTCAAGGCGTTCCTGGCGAAGGCGCCGTTCTTCGCCAAGGGCCGCCGGCGCTATCAGGACGACAAGATCGCCGTGCCGGCCATCGCGCCCGCCGCCGAGGCGGAGATTTCGACACAGATGGCGTTCGGCCGCATCCTTTTCGATCTAGCCAAGAGCGACGAGAAGCTGGCCGAACGGATCATCACGACCTCGCCCGACGTCACCGGGACCACCAATCTGGGCCCTTGGGTCAACCGCCGGAAGCTGTTCGCGCGCCACTCCCAGGAAGACACCTTCAAGCGGGAGAACATTCCCTCGACGGCCCGCTGGGAGTTCGCGCCCGAAGGGCAGCATTTCGAGCTCGGCATCGCCGAAATGAACCTGTTCCTACTGCTGGGCGTCGCCGGGCTTTCGCATTCCCTCTTCGGCAAACGACTGCTGCCCGTGGGAACGGTCTACGATCCTTTCGTGTTTCGCGGGCTCGACGCCTTGAACTACGCCTGTTACCAGGACGCGCGCTTCATGATCGTCGGCACGCCGTCGGGCGTAACCCTGGCGCCGGAGGGCGGCGCGCACCAGTCGATCGGCACGCCGCTTGTCGGCATGAGCCAGGACGGCCTCGCGGCTTTCGAACCGGCATTCGCCGACGAACTGGCCGTGATCATGGCCTGGGCGTTCGACTATATGCAGCGCGACGGGGACGGCGACGAGGACGAGCGCACTTGGCTGCGGGACGAGACCGGCGGATCGGTCTATCTGCGTCTTTCCACGAAACCCATCGAGCAACCAGGCAAGCGGGCGGACGACGCCTTCCGCCAGGGCGCTATAGACGGCGCCTACTGGCTCAGAAAGCCGGGGCCCGGCTGCGAAGTCGTGATCGCCTATCAAGGCGTGGTCGCGCCGGAAGCGATCAAGGCGGCCGGCGCCATCGCCGAAGCCCGCCGCGACGTCGGCGTGCTCGCCGTGACGTCCGCGGACCGCCTGAACGCCGGATGGACGGCCGCGCAACGCGCCCGGTCGCGTGGGAATGTCCGGGCGACAGCCCACATCGAAGGACTGCTGAACGGCCTGCCGCGCCATTGCCACATCATCACGGTGATCGACGGCCACCCGGCGACGCTCTCCTGGCTCGGCGCCGTCGCTGGCCATCGCACGATACCGCTCGGCGTCGAACATTTCGGCCAGACGGGAACCGTCTCCGACCTCTATCGCCGCTACGGCATCGACGCCGAGGCCATCATCGAAAAAGTCGAAGGGCTGACGCCGGGCAAGAAGGTCGTCGCATTCTAGCGCTGGGCGCGCGCGGCGGACGAGCCGCCGTCCCTCTATCGGCTCGCTACCGATCGGTCCAGGCGACGGCTAAATCGGCCAGATGCGCCCCATCACGCCGTCGCGCTCGATGATCGCATGCTTCAGCGCGCCGCCGACATGCAGGCCGAGCAGAACGACGATCGCCCAGCCGACGGTTTCGTGAAGCTCGTAGAGAGTTTCGCCGAGCGACGGGTCCTTGGCGATAAATTGCGGCAGGGACCAGGCGAAGAATTCGACCGGATAGTCGGCCGCGTCCGTCGCCAGCCAGCCGAGAACGGGCATCGCGAACAGCGCCAGGTACAACAAATGCTGCACGGCTGTGCTCGCCTTCCGTTCCCAAGCGGCGATCGGCGGATCGTAGGCCGGCTTTCCCCGCTGAATCCGGACCGCCAGGCGGACCGCCATCAGCGCCAGGATCAGCAGGCCGCCGGTCTTGTGATACTTGTACAGAAGATCGCGGCCAGGGTCGCCCAACAGGTCCGTGACGCCTTGAAATCCGAGCAAACCCAGAGTCAGACCGCCGAGGAGCACCCCCGCGACCAGAAGCGCAATCAGCCAATGCAGCGTTCGTTGCGGGCGGGAATAGCGACTCATCCTTGAACCTCCTGTTCAATGGCGGCTTCACGGGAGCATGACGACCGACATATACCGGCCGAAAGGCGCCGCCGACCATGCGCATCATAGGTCGAACCCAGCCGCGGATCGCCGTTGACACATACACCATGCGCCTGGGAGCGCCAACGCGGCCATCGGCGAAAGTGTGACATCCGCACCATGAAAAACGATAGGCGCGCGCCTACATCTTGTTCTGACGGGAGCGTCCCACGGCACATGGGGCAATTTCGTCGAGCAAGGGATGCTTCTCCGGAACGTCGGTCTGTTCCGCCCCTAATTACAGACCGGCCGGTTCGGTTGCGGTTATCCCTTGCTCTCTGGAATTCCTGGCGGCTCTGGCCTTTTCAACCGCCAGCCATCGTCACGAAGACGCGAGCCGAGGCCGACCGGCCGTCGGCGGCGACCACGCGCAAGTGATGGAAACCGGCGCCGGCCGGGTGCCAGGCGAGCGCACCGCCTGGGCGCGACCGCCCTACCGGCGCGCCGTCCACAAGCCAAAGATACGGCCCCTCGCCGCCGGTCGCGACCAGCGGCGCACGACCGCCCGGCCCAAGCTGCAAATCAGCCCCATCTACGGGGAATGCAAGCTCCAAAGCCGGCCCCGGCGCCGCCCGCTGCGCGCCGGACGGGCGGTCGAAATGGCGAAGATGCGCTGGCGGCGGCTTCCCGATCGCTGGCGCGGCGACCGACATCGGCGCATTCAATAGGTTCGCCAGGTCGAACAGGATCGGAGCGGCGACGACGCGGCCGATGCAGCCGGCGCAAGGCCCGCCGTCCGGTCGCCCGACCCAGACCGCGATCACATGACCGCCGGCGATGCCGACCGCGAGCGCGTCGCGGTACCCGTATGACGTGCCCGTCTTATACGGCAGCCCGGATTTGCTGAGATGGCGACCCGCGGGCGGCGGCGCACTCGCGAGGCTGCGGCGCACATCCGCCGCAGCGGATGGGGCGAGGAAGGGCCGCCAGGCCACCTTGTCGCCGGCGACCAGCGCGAGTTTTTCAGGGATGCGCCCGTCGCCGGCGAACGCGATATATGCCCGCGCCAATGTCCGAAGATCGATCCCGACGCCGCCAAGCGCAATCGCCAACCCGGCGCCGCCGCCTTCCCGGTCGAACGCGAGATCGACGCCCGCCGTCTTGAGCGCGCCGTCGAGCCTGTCGGCGCCAAGGCGACGCAGAACCTTTACCGCCGGAATGTTCAACGACCGCGCCAGCGCCTCCTTGATCGTGACGTCGCCCATATAGCCCCGATCGAAGTTCGTCGGCGCATAGCCGCCGGCGCGAAACGGCCGATCCTCAATCAAGGTATCAGGGCGCGCGATGAGACGGTCGAACGCCATGCCGTAGATGAACGGCTTCAAGGCGGAGCCTGGCGAACGCACGGCCCGCGTCATGTCGATCATGCCCGCACGGCGCCGATCGAAATATGCGGGCCCGCCGGCAAGCGCACGGACTTCCGCCGTTTCGGCATCGACGATGATGGCGGCTACAGTCGTCGGCGCGGGAACATCCGCCAGCGCCGCCCGCAGGCGCCGTTCCAGCTTGGCCTGCAATTCGCCATCGATCGTGGCGCGAACCGCATCGGCAGACCGCGCTTCGGCAAGTAGTTCTTGGGCGACGTGCGGCGCCTTGAACGGAAGCTCGCCATAGGCCCGCGGCAACGGCGCAGCGTCGGCCGCGGCCGCCGCATCAGCTTCCAGCACGCCCGCCTCAACGGCTCGCCTCAATACGGCAGCGCGTCCGGCGCGAGCGCCCTCGGGCCGGATGTCGGGCCGACGGGCGTTCGGCGCCTGCGGCAGTGCGATCAGAAGCGCGGCTTCGGCCGGCGTCAGCATATTGGGTTCGTGACCGAACAGTTTGAGCGAGGCGGCCCGAACGCCTTCCACCGGACCGCCGAAAGGCGCCAGCGTCAAATAGGCGGCGAGCACGCCGTCCTTGCCAAGGCGCGCTTCGAGCTGCGCCGCCCGGACTATTTCGATCGCTTTGGCCGCTAGGGAGCGACGCCGCGGCTCCAACAACCGCGCGGCCTGCATGGTCAAAGTCGAAGCGCCCGAAACGAAACGCCCGGCAGCCGCCGCCTGACCGGCCGCGCGCAACGCCGCCAGCGGGTCGAAACCAATATGACGATCGAAGCGCTTGTCCTCATACGTCTTCAGCATGGCGAGATAGAGCGGGTCGACATCGGCGGGGCGCGTGTGTAGCCGCCATTTCTGGTCCCGGCTCATAAAGATGCGGAGCGGCGCGCCAGACCGGTCCTCCACCACCGATGAACGGTCCAAATATCGCGAAAGATCGGGCGGGAACGCCCAGTCGGCGAGCGCGAGCGCCCCCGCCATGCAGGCCATCCCGCAATAGAGGACCGCAAGCAGGCGCATGGTTCCTCCCCCGCCCCGGCCCCCGTCAGCGCGGCGCGATCACGACGTCCGCGGAGCCGCCTCTACCGAACTGCTCCGCCCGATACATCGCTTCGACCCGGGCGCCGCCCTGAACGAAACGGCCAGGCGTTACGGCGCGCGCCAGATAGGCCAGCCTGAAGTACTGCCCGGAACGGGTGTTGAATGCCGCGACGAAGCGGTCGTCGCGCAGTTCGATATGCTCGGTCCGCGAAACGTCTCCCAACCAGCCGTAAGCCCCGAGTTGTTCGCCGCCAATGCGCGCATTCTCCAGCTCCAGTCCTGCCGGGAGATAGTCCACCAACAAAGCCCGCGCTCGTCCTGGCGCGGTCTGCTTTCCGGACAGCACGACGACGACGAGATCGTTCTGGCGAATGTCGGCCGGGTCCAGTTGATTGCCCGTTTGGCCGTAATAGGCCCGCTCCACGCTGAACCCGCTGTTGAGCGCGGGCGCCGGATCGCGCAACGCACCAACGACGGAAACAACGCCTGTCACCACATCATGGCCGAGGTTGGTCAGTCGCGGCATGGGCGCTCCGCCGGCGACGGTCCGATAAAGCCCAGCGCCGACATTGTCCACGCGACCGCCATCGACTTCGACCGCGAAGCCCCGCGCCTCCGCCGTCGCTGAAAGAGACGCCGCCGCGCGGACGATCCAAGCCTTCTCCTGTGTCGATAACCATTTGCTCGCCCGGATACGGCCGCCGAGGCGCTCAGCGGCCGCGCGCAGGTCCGGCCAGGGCGCGGCGTCGCTTGCGGCCATCAGGGATAGCAGCGCCGCGTCGTCGCGAATATCCGAACCGTAGTTCTGATAGCGGACATTCTCCGAGGCGCCCTCCGCCGCCAGCGCCTGATCGAAAAAGCGCTGCGCCCGGCTCCTGTCGCCGATCGTCGCGAGCGCCGCGCCGGCAAAGCCAAGCGCCAGGGCCGGCGGGCGCGCGGCCGCCATACCGTCTGCGAAACGACGAACCCGCGCCGGATCGGCGACGCCGGCCCGGGCGCGGACATAGAGCGCATAAGCGGACGCAAAGACGCCGCCATTGGGCCGCAGGCCCTGGTTCGTAAACTGCTCAAGCCGCGTCAACGCGCGTTCCAACGGCGCCTGCGGCACTTCGAAACCCGCGCGTGACGCCTCTACCAAGAAATCCGTCGCGTAGACCGTGATCCAAGGCGAAGCCTCGAAATCGCTGTTCCAGAAGCCAAAGCCGCCCGTATAGGTCTGCATGCCCAACAGGCGCGCCACGCCGGCCTCGATCGCCGCGTCCGATCGATCCGCCGCCGCAATGCCCATCGCCGATGACAGCTCGCCTGAATACAGCAATGGCGCCGCGGTCGAAGTCGTCTGTTCCGCGCAGCCATAGGGGTAGCGGGACAGGCTGGTCAGGATGCTTGGCAGGTCCATGTCCGGCAGCGGATTCAATCCGACGATGACCCTGGCCGAGCTGGCATAAACGTTGTCCATCAAGCCGGCCGGCGCGGCGAAGCTCCGGCCCGGCGCTACATCGACGGTCACGCTCCGCGTTTCCACCGGAGCCGCCGGGCGAACGGAAATCGAGCGGTCAATCGTGAAATCCGCGCCATCGGGCGTCGAGACGCTCAAGCGGAAATCGGCGTCGCCGGGCTCGAGCGCGGTCAGAGAGACCGCGATGCGCGCTGCGGGACCGCCTGGCCGCAACTCCGCCATCAGCGGCCCGCCTTCGACCGTCGCGGCTCCGGTCGCCGTAACCGACGCGCTGTAGGCGCCAGCGGGTCCAGTCAGGTTTCGAAGCGAGATCGTCGCGACGGCGTTGTCGCCCGGGCTGAGGAACCGCGGCAGGGAGAGCGCCGCGACCACCGGGCGGCGGACGAGCATGGTCGTCTCCGCCGCGCCGACCTTGTCCCGGCTCCAAGCCTGCGCCATCAGCCTGAGGCGGCCCGAAAATTCCGGAATGCTTATAGGAACAATCGCGACGCCATCGGCGTCCGCCTCGACCACGCCGCTGAAGAGAGCGACCACCCGTACGCTCTTCTTCGGCAGGTCCGCCGCATCCGCCTTCTCGGCCTGCATCGCCAGCCGCGCCGCGCCGCCGCCGGACCTGACGCGACCGATCTTGGCGCCGGCGGCGTCGATAAAGCGGCCATAGATGTCCCGGATATCCACGCCGAGACGACGTTTGGCGAGGAAGTGCTTGCGCGGGTCCGGCGGCTCATACCCCGTCAAAGCCAGCACGCCGTCGTCTATCGCAGCGAGCGTCACGAAGGCGGGGCCTGCGCGATCGCCGACGATCAGGCGCACGTCGACCGTACGTTCCGGCATCGTTTCCGCCGGCGCCGCCATTGCGACGTCGAGGGTCTTCGGCGCGGCGTCGAACCCGGCCCACGCCGCGCCGATGGCCCGACGCGGCGCCAGGCTGTGGGCGCCAGGCGCCGTCGCGAATGCGTTCACCAGAATATAGGCGCCGGCCGCGCCGCCTTCCGGCAAGCGCAACTCGATCTCGCCCCCGGACGCCGGAATATGGACGACAGACACCGCGCCGACGCGGCTATCGACCACCGCGGCCATGACTTCGGCGTCGAAGGGCGGCTCAATGCGGGCGACCACGGTCTCCCCTGGCGCAAACGGTCCCGGCGGCAAAGTAACCTTCACCTTGTCCGGCGCGGCGTCCGCCGTGGCCGTCTTGGCGCCCCAGGGGCCGGCATGGAACCGGACGCTTGTCGCGACGTCGGTTTCGGGATCCGTCACGGTAAGTCGATAGGCGCCCCAGCGCTCGAACGCGCTGGAGATGCGGACCGGCGCGCCGGGCGTCGCATCGATCTCCCCCGCGGCGATCGCCTCGGTCTCGTAATACTGCACGCGATAGTCCCACCGACCGCCGCTCTGGAACCAGAGATATTCCCGTTCCTCCCGCACGATGGCATAGGAAAGACGCCGGCCTGCCGGCGCGCCATCGGGGCCGAACGCCATAACATCGAACCCTGGCGCCGGCCCCTCGTCGAAATTCGACCTGACGCCGATCAGCAACGGCAGGTTGGCAAGATTGACAGTCGTCCGTTCGGTCAGCGGCCGCCCGCCGGAGTCGAAGACGCTCGTCCGCACGCTCGCTTCCAACGGATAGCTGCTGCTCGGCGCGCCGGCGACGCTGACCACGACCCGCGCCTTGCCTTCCGCGTCGGTGACGAACCGCTCCAGCGCGGCGCGGAAAGGCTGCGGCGCTTCGTCTTCCGCCCGACCGAACGCATAGTCTTCAAAGCCGGCGACCGGCGCCGCCGCCGGCTGCACGACGACAATCACTTCGCCGGGCAGATCCGCCCCTGGAGCGCCATAGAGATAATCCGCCGACAGTTCGGCGAAAACGGCTTCGTCCAACAGGCCGCCGGCAAGCGTCATCTCCAGCCGAGGCGGGACGAAGTCTTCGACCAGGAAGAACGCCTTGCCGATGGGCGGCGCGTCCGTGGCGGTCGCGAGACTGGCTCGCCAAACGCCGGTCGCGGCGGTCGCGGGCAACGGCAAGGATGCCGAATATCCCCCGGCGCCCTTGTCCAGCAAGACTTCAGTCAGAAAATCCAGGCCGTCGGGACGCGTTACGGTCAACGTCAACGGCAGGCCCTCGACCGCATTGGCGGCCGCATCGCGCAGGATCGCCGTCAGACGCACGGTTCCGCCAGGGCGATAGACGCCGCGGTCGGCGGTCAGATAGGCGTCAAGCGCCCCTGGAGCCGCGCGGCCGTCTACGCCGCGATCGGACAGATCGAGCGGCGCCCGCGTGACGTCCACATAGACGAAATCGCCGTCGCCGCCATAAGCATAGACGGCGCGCGGCCGATCCTGCTCGTCGCCGCGCAGAAAGCCGGCCTCGATGCGTGCAATGCCGCTCGCGTCGGTGCGGGCCTCGGCGAGATCGCGGCCGTCCTCGGCCTTCAGCACGATCCGCACGTCCGTCGCTGGCGCAGCCGTGGAAAGCGTGCGAGCGGCCACGGTCAAGCCGTCCTCGCCGATGAAGGTGGTCAACCCGATATCGGAAACGACAAACCATTGGGAGCTTGTCCACCAGCCGTTCCCATAATCGGCTTCGGGATCTTCCGCGACAGCGAGATAGACGCCGGGCTCCAGTCCCGGAACCAATTCGCCGATAGGAACCGCCGTGCGGGTTGCGACGTTCGGCGCGCCGTCGATTTCAATTTCGCCCGTCCAGACATTCCGGCCGAGCTTGCTCGCGATCCGGCCGACCTCTGAATAACCGACCTCGCCTTCGATCACGCCGCGTTGCAGGCCCTTCACGACATCTTCGTCGTCCACTCGCAGCAATAACAGGCGCACGGCATCCAGGTTGACGGTCTCGATCGGCAATCCGCCGGCGTCGAGGCGTGGGAGGATCACGCCCTTCGACGGGAACGCCACACGCCGCGGCCGGTCGGGTATGTGGACGGATACGGTCGCGTCGCCACGCAGGATCGCGCCTGCCCCGCGGAGGCCGGCATGCACCGTCAACGTATTGTCCGAACCGTGGGCCAAGCCGAGCACGCAAAGCTCATTGTCGACGACATGCGCCGCCAGTGGCTCGCCGCCGGCGCTCTCTACATAGCTTTCCAATGCAGCAGATTGTTTGGCGGCGAGCGGCTCGGAAAAACGCAGGCAGGCCAGCGGCGCCCGCTGGTCCGCACGCACGTTCACCTCTTCATAGAGCGTCAGATCGTCGAAGCTGAGCGGCCGCAACTCTTCCAGGCGCGCTTCGTAGAGCCGCCCGAGACAGGCGATGGCGGCGGCGTCCGGCGCCGGCCCGGCGCCCGGACAGGCGGCGGCGCGGCCGGACGCCCAGCGGCGCTGATCCGCCCTAATCCTTTGCTCCTCCACGCCGTCCGCCCGTTCAAGCGCCCGCTTGTAGGTCGCGGCGAGAAGCCGGTCCTGCCGCGCCAAGCCATGATCGACGCACAGCAGATTCTCCACCGGCGTCGATGCTCGAGCGCAATCGAAGCTGGGTTGAGCGGGCGCGGCCAAGGCGGGAACGTCGCCCCCAATGAAAGCCGACGCCAGCAAGGCGAAGATGGAACGGCGAGCAAACATGGCGCTTCGACCCCCGACTGCGAGTTGCAACGCCAACCTACCATAGCGGCGGGCGGCAATTGGCCCGAATGAAGGCAAAAGCATGGCTTGATGCGCGAGCCGGCGTCCGTATGCTGTGCGCCCCTGAAGCAAAGGAGGCAATGACATGGCGAATGTCGGCGATATGGCTCCCAGTTTCAGCCTGCCCAACCAGGACGGCGAGAGCGTTTCGCTCGCCGATTTCCAGGGCAAGCATGTGCTGATCTGGTGGTATCCCAAAGCGGATACGCGTGGTTGAACCATCGAAGGCAACGGATTCCGTGACCGAATCCAAGACTTTCAGGCGAAAAATTGCGTAATTCTCGGCTGCAGCACCGATCAGGTGTCCGAGAACAAAGCGTTCCATGAAAAGTTCGGCTATCCGTTCGATCTTCTCTCGGACCCGGGCAAGGCGATGTGCATCGCCTACGGCGCGGCGACGGCGGAGTCGGAGAAAGCGGCGCGCATCTCCGTTTTAATCGGCCCGGACGGGAAGATCGTCCATAAGTTCGACAAAGTGACGCCAGCCGAACACCCTGACGAAGTGCTCGGCCTGTTGTGAGACCCGCCGGCGTGGCGGATTGGGCTGGGTTTCCGAGCTCCAAGCCATTCGGCGACGAAAACTGGAGTAAGGAACCATGACCGACCGCCTCGCCGGCAAGACAGCCGTCGTCACTGCGGCAGGCCAAGGCATCGGCCGCGCCATAGCCGCGGCCTACAGGGATGCGGGCGCGACCGTATTTGCGACCGACGTCGATGCCGCCAAGTTGGCGGATCTGTCAGGCGTCACGACGCGGGCCTGCGACGTAACGGATGACGCGAGCATCAAGGCCCTCGCCGCGGAAGTCGGACGCGCCGATATCCTCGCCAATGTCGCGGGCATCGTGCATCACGGCGATATCCTGGCGGCGACGGAAGCCGAATGGGATTTCGGCTTCGACCTGAACGTCAAGTCGATGTTCCGAACGATCCGGGCCTTCCTGCCTGCGATGCTTGACGGCGGCGGCGGAGCGATCGTGAACATGGCGTCGGTCGCATCGAACCTCGCCGGCGTGCCGAACCGGCTGGTCTATGGGGCCAGCAAGGCCGCCGTTATCGGTCTCACCAAGCAGGTCGCCCGGGATTTCATCGATCGCGGCATCCGTTGCAACGCGATCGCGCCCGGCACCGTTCAATCGCCTTCGCTCGACGGCCGTATTAACGCTTTCGACGATCCGGTTCAGGCGCGGAAGGATTTTATCGCGCGCCAACCGCTCGGCCGTCTGGGCACGGCCGAGGAAATCGCCGCCGCGGCCCTCTACCTCGCCAGCGACGACGCCGCTTACACCACCGGAACGGTGTTGATCGCCGACGGCGGACTGACCCTTTAATCAGGACTTCCCAAATGAACCAGATCGATCTCGCGGGCCGCCACGCCATCGTCACAGGCGCCGCGCAGGGCTTCGGGCTCGCCATAACGAAACGCATGCTTGCGTCCGGCGCCAAGGTTTCGATGTGGGACATCGATATGCAGACCTTGACCGAGGCGAGCGCCAGCGAGGCGGGCGCGACCGCCATTCGCGCCGACGTCACCGATGTCGCGTCCATTCAGTCTGCGCTTGCCGAAAGCCGCGCCGCCAACGGGCCGGTGGATATTCTGGTCAACAACGCGGGCATCGCCGGACCGTCCCTGCCAGTGAAGGATTATCCGCCCGAGGAGTGGCGCAGGGTCATCGAGCTGGACCTGAACGCCATCTTCTATTGTTCCCAGGCCGTCGTGCCGGAAATGATCGAGCGCAATTACGGCCGCATCGTCACCATCGCTTCGATCGCGGGCAAGGAAGGCAACCCCAACGCTTCGCCCTATTCCGCCGCCAAGGCCGGCGCGCTCGCCTTCTCCAAATCGCTCGGCAAGGAACTGGCCGAATACGACATCGCCGTGAACGCAATCACCCCGGCCGCCGCGAAAACCCGCATCTTCGACCAGATCTCGCAGGACCATATCGACTATATGCTATCCAAGATCCCGCGCGGCCGCTTCGTCACCGTGGAGGAAGTCGCGAGCATGGCGTGCTGGCTGGCCAGCGAGGAAACACGCTTTCCGACCGGCGCCGTATTCGACATCTCCGGCGGCCGCGCGACCTACTAGCCGGCGCTTCCGGCGCACACGAAGGCGGCCGTCTCCATTCAGGAAAAGCGCCGCCGCCGTGCTTCCAGACGCCATGGCGCCAAAAGTGACAGAACACTAGAGATTAGCCTTAAAACATATTGTTTTATAATGATTTTTTAAATATCTTATTCTGACTTGACAGCGACCCTTGTCGCAGAAACAATATTTCCTACTACAAGAAGAATAATCGCCTTCAGGGATTTCACGCTGCCTCGATGGGTCACGCCGGCAATAGAGCCGGCTGCGTATCGGGAGCCTGTTGAGCGTGCCAGCCCAATCGAACGCCTTGCCGGACGCCGACCCATCGTCGGCAAACCCGGCGGTTCTTACAGCAGACGATGTCAGCATCGCTTTCGGCGGCAATCAGGCGCTCAAGAACATTTCAGTGACACAGGCCGAGGGCGAGATCCTAGGTCTTATCGGTCCGAACGGTTCCGGGAAATCGACGCTTTTAAACGTGATCGGCGGCCTCTATTCGCCGGATAACGGGCGCGTCGTCTTTGCGGGCTCCGAAGTGCAGGGCCTGCCGCCCCACCGCGTCGCCGCCAAGGGCATCGCGCGCACATTCCAGGCGCCGCGCGTCTTCCTCCACATGACCGCGTTGGAGAACATGTTGGTCGGCGGATTCGCGGTGAACGCGCAGGCCGGTTCGCACCGCGCCTTGCTGGATCGCGCCCGTGCGCTCCTCGCCTTTCTTGAAATCGACCGCCTGGCGGACGAGCGCGCCGCCAGCCTTTCCGGCGGCCAGCGCATGCTCCTTCAGTTCGCCCGCGCCCTTATGCTTGAGCCGAAACTGATGCTGCTGGACGAGCCGTTCGGCGGCGTGCATCCAAATCTGATCGAACGCATGCTCGAACGCGTTCGGGACCTCCACGACACCGGCATCGATTTCATCATCGTCAGCCACGAGCTGCCGACCCTGCTGGGCGTGGCGGATCGTCTCGTCGTCTTCGCCAGCGGCGAGAAGATCGCGGATGGACCGCCGGACAGCGTCTGCAACGACGACGCCGTCATCGAAGCCTATCTCGGAGTCTGACGCGTTGGCCGAACCAGACCTGCTGGAGATCGCGAACGTCACCGCCGGATATTCGGCGGAAGTCGATATACTGCATGACATTGAACTTCGCGTGCCAGAAGGCAAGATCGTCGCCGTCGTAGGTCCGAACGGTTCAGGCAAGTCGACGCTGCTGCGCGTCGCGACGGGCAACCTTACCCCCAAATCCGGCCGGATAGATTATTCCGGCCAATCGCTGATCGGCGTCGCCGCGCACGAAATCGCCGGCATGGGGATCGGCTATCTGCCCCAGGAACGCACGATTTTTCCCAATCTATCGGTCGAGGAAACGCTGAAACTCGGCGCCTGGACCTTTCGGCGGGACCGGGCGCGCACGGCGGAAGGGCTTGAGCGCGTCTACAAGCAGTTTCCGCTGCTGGCGGAGCGTCGCCGCACCCAGGCCAATGAGTTGTCCGGCGGCATGCAGAAACTGCTCGAAGTCGGCCGGGCGCTGATCGCGGCCCCGAAGCTGCTGGTGTTCGACGAACCGACAGTCGGCCTCGCCCCAAAGGTCGCCCGAGAGATCTACGACACCCTTTCGGCGCTGGCGGCAGGCGGACAGACCATCCTTCTGGTCGATCAGAATGTCCGCGAAGCCGTCCGCATCGCCGATTGGATCTACGTGCTCGAACTTGGCCGCAACAGCGCCGATGGTTCCGCCGAATCCTTCATGGAAGACCTGACATCCGTCATCCAAAAATGGCTGAAGGTCGGCGGCGAACACGTCGCCGCAACGACGAAAAGTTCCCGGTCGCCGCCGATCGACGCGGCGTCCGATCCCGCCCCGTAAACCTGGAGAGGCATATGAGAAAACATCGATCAGCAAATCTGCGCCGCGCATTGGCGGCGGCGATCCTGGCGACGGCGCCCCTAGCCGCCGCCCAAGCCCAGGACACGATCAAGATCGGCGCCATGGCGCCCCTCTCGTCCCCCGGCAGCTACCAGCAAGGGCCCGAGCTTTTGCTGGGCATCGAATGGGCGGTCGAAGAGTTCAACGAGGCCGGCGGGCTGCTCGGCAAGAAGATCGAAGTGGTGACCGAGGACACCCAGGGCCGTCCGCCCACGGGCGCGACGGCCGTCGAGAAGCTCATCACGAAAGACGGCATCGTCGGCGCCGCTGGCGAGTATCACAGCTCTGTCTGCACCTCGGAAATCGAGGTGTTTCACCGCTATGGCATTCCATTCGTCATCGGCTCCTGCTGGGCCGACTCGCTGACCGAGAAAGAGTATCCCGAGGTCTTCCGCACCAGCGTCTACAGCTCCAAGCTGGCGGAGAACATGGCGGGCCTGATCAAGGACAACAGCTACAAGAAGGTCGTCGCCATCGTTGAGGACACGGACTATGGCGTCGGCATCGCGGAAAGCCTTAAGAAGGCGTTCGAGAAGCTCGAAGTGCCGGCCAGCTTCGCCTATGAAGTTGTTGAAAAAACGAGCAAAGACTTCCTCCCCATCCTGCTGAAGTACAAGACGCAAGTGAAGCCCGACATGGTGATCTTCGCGGTGACGCAGCCGGGCGGCTTCCTGCTCCTGAAGCAAGCGAACGAGATCGCCTTCGCTCCGTCCTCGGAAACGATGGTGATCGACGGAACCTGCACCTCCCAGAATGACAAGATCTTCTGGGAAGCGGTCCAGGACGGCGGCAAGTACGTAATGATGTCCTGCCCGTACAGCCCGAGCGTCAAGCTCACCGCGGCGGGCGAGAAGATCAAAGCGAAGTACAAGGAAAAGTTCGACCGCACCCCGAACTATCTGCCGCTGCAAGGCTACGACGCCGCGATCACTCTGCTGACCGCGATCAAGAACGCCGGGACGACCGACTCGAAGGCCATCATCGCCGAGATGAAGAAGCTGAAGATGGAAGGCTCTCGCGGCATGATTGAATTCAGCAGCGAGCCGGGCGTCTGGCACAACCAGTGGCGCGACGTGCCGACGTTCATCTTCCAGTACACGGAAGTGAATCAGCTCTCCGCGGACGCGGCGGTGCTTTATCCGCCGAACTTCGCGAACGCGAAGATCGCAAAACCCGAGTGACGCCTGCGCCTGCCCGGCCGATCTTCTGTATCGGTCGGGCCGGCGACAGCGCGAACGCCGCCCCTTCGCCAGAGCGTCATAGCCAATGGATATCTACGTACTGTCGCAGCTGGTCAACGGCCTGATCTTCGGGCTGCTCTACGCGCTGATCGCGCTTGGACTTTCGGTCATCTTCAGCATCATGCGCGTGGTGAACTTCGCCCACGGCGAATTCTTCATGCTGGGCGGCTATCTGCTGTACGCCTTCACCGTGCCGCTAGGCCTCCCGCCCCTTCTCGCTCTGCCGCTCGCCATGATCGGCGTTGCCATCTTCGGCGTCGCGACCGAACGCCTGATCCTGCGGCCGATCTACACCACGCGGATCGAACGGCCGGAGGAGTATGCGATCATCCTGACGTTCGGCCTTGGCCTGCTGCTCCAAAACGCAGCCCTGACCGGCATTGGCCCCTATGAATTGACGCCGCGCTCCTTCTTCTCCGGCTCCGCCAACGTCGTCGGGGACCTGTGGCTGTCTCGGGATCGCCTGTTCGCCGCGGGCATGTCCGTCGCGCTGATCGCGGCGGCCCTGTTCTTCTTCTATCGGACCTGGTGGGGCAAGGCGCTGCTCGCGACGGCGCAGAACCGGCTTGGCGCAGCCGTCGTCGGGATCGACGTCATCGCGATGAACCGCCTCGCCGTCGCAATCGCGAGCCTGCTCGCCGGCGCCGCGGGCGCGCTGATCGCGCCGATTTTCCTGGTTTATCCCGACGTCGGCATCGTTCCGGTCGTTAAAGCGTTCACGATCATCGTGCTCGGCGGCCTCGGCTCAATTCCCGGCGCGGTGATCGGCGCCTTGCTGCTCGGCGTCGTGGAGGCGCTCGGCTCCGTCTATATCTCGGTCGCTTACCGGGATGTCTACGCCTTCCTCCTGCTGATCCTGATATTGCTCTTCCGGCCGCAAGGCCTCCTTGGCCAAAAGGAGCGCCGCGCATGACGTCGACGCAGCGCATCGCGCTTGGGCTGGCGCTGATCGTCGGCCTAGCCATCCCCCTCGTCGTCGAAGGCTATTGGCTGCGCGTCGCGGCGACGGCGCTCTATTTCGCGGCGCTCGCCAGTTCCTGGAACCTGCTGCTTGGTTATGCCGGGCAGTTATCCTTCGCCCATGCCGCGTTCGCCGCTGTCGGCGCCTATACCTCTGGCCTGCTGTCCTACCACGCCGGAGTGCCGCCGCTGATCGGCTGCCTCGTTGGCGTCGTCTTTGCCGCCGCGCTAGGCTATCTGCTTGGGCGGATGTGCCTGCGCCTGCGCGGCCCCTATCTGGCGCTGATGACCATCGGCTTTTCCGAAATCCTGCGCCTGGTCGCACAGATCGAGCATGAGTTCACGCGCGGGTCTCTCGGCCTCCAGGTCCCCTATCTTTGGGAAGGCGGGGGCATGGAAGGCCATCTCGGCGGCTACTATGTGATGCTCGCGGTTACGGCGCTGACCCTTTATGTCATCTGGCGCCTCGCGAACGGCCGCATCGGCCTCTATCTGAAGGCCATCCGGGAGGATGAGCCGGCGGCGGAAGCGCTCGGCGTCGACGTCACCAAGTGGAAGACCAACGCCTTCGTCGTCTCCGCCGCGCTCGCCGGCCTCGCCGGAGGCGTCTACTCCCACCTGTTCGTGCGCGTCGTCGCTCCTCAAAACCTGCTGTTGAGCGAGATGGCCCTGATCCTCGCCATGGCCATCGTCGGCGGGCTCGGCAGCTTGCTGGGCCCGGTCCTGGGCGCGGTTGCGCTCGTCTATCTGCAGGAGCAGCTCCGTGAGATCAGCCCCCACGCCCACCTCTTGCTGTTCGCGGTGCTCGTCATCATCACCATGCGCTTTTTCCGGGATGGACTTTACGGCGTGCTGACGCCGATGCTGACCAGATTCGGCCTAGCGTCGACTGTGCCGCCGGTAACGCGCGCGCCTGACGGCGGTTAGAAGGCCATCGGGCTTCGAGCGTAGTCCTCTCTTGCAAGGTCGTCCTCTAGCTTGCGCGAATGGCGACGCGCCCGCCAATTTCGTCTCCGGAATGGGCGACTTGCGCTTAGGCAAGAACGGAAAGCGGTTTCCCGAATCTACGCCGTCTCCGCGTTCGCCATTCGATGGTCGAGGAGTCGACGCGCGCCAGCCGCGACGCGTTCCGAGGACGGATTGAGCAGCGGGTCTGGCTCCGTCGGATCGCCAAACGCCATGCAGGGCAAACCGCCCGCAAAATGCGCGTAGCGAAACTCGCCGGTTTCAAGCACGGCCACGCCGCATTGGGAGGCCGGGAGACCCCAGGCGCGTTCGAACCGCGTCGGCGCTTCGGGTTCCCCTAACTCAAACTCGATCATGAGCGAGCTGCGTCCGTCCGCCGACGCTTCGTCTTTCATATAGTTCGCCAAGGATACGCCGTTCATCTCCCTCGGCGCCGCGTCGCCAAGCCAATCGAGAATCGTCGGCGCCACATCAATCGACGCCGTCAGGTCTTCGATCGCACAAGCTTTTCCGGCCAACGGGTCGCGGATCAGCAACGGCACGTGCGAGGCGGCGCGGAAAGGCGTCAACTTCCCCCACATGCCAAAGTCACCGAGCATCTCGCCATGGTCGGCGGTTACGACGACGAGCGTTTCCCCGGCAAGCCCGGACCTTTCCAGCCAATCGAGCAGCCGCCCCACATGGTGATCGATCTCCGCGACGAGCCCGAGATATGTCGCCCTGATCTTTGCGACAGTTTCCGGCACTAGACATCCGTGGTCGCCGTCGAACCGCCAGAACATGTCGCGCGCGCTTGGGCCGGAGAAGTAGGCTTGAACGAAGGGATGCTCCGGGCGGTCGTTCAGTCCGCTTCGATCCGGCAGCGGCAAGGAACCCGGATCGATCAGCGCGTGATAGGGCGCCGGCGCAATGAATGGCGGATGGGGCCGAATGAAACCGACGAACGCAAGCCATTCCTCCTGCTTTCGAACGTCGAGCGCCGCGATCGTCTCATCAGTAAGAAATGCGGTGTCGCTGTCCTCGGCGCGATAGAGCGCAGGCCCCCCAAGCGCGCCGGTGGTCGGCCGGTAGAGACGTTGAAAATCCGCGGCGCCGGCTTCCGGCGCGTCATAGCCCTTCCGGCGGAGGTGCGCCAGCCAGCGCCATGCCTCCTCGCGCATTTCGACGACCTCGCGAAAGCCGCGCATCGGGCCCGTGTAGCTTCGATTGGCAGGGTCGCGCTCGGCGAGAGCCGCCGGATCCGGTTGAGTATCGGTATAGCCAAACAGCAAAGGCTCCACGCCGATTTGGCGCGCCGCCGTCGCGAGATTGGGGAGCCGGTCGCTTAGCGGCGTCCCGTTTCTGACCGCACGGTGGTTCATCGCATATTGGCCCGTCAGAAGGCTCGCGCGCGCCGGGCCGCAAGGCATGGCGACGGTGTGGTGGTTCCGAAACACAGTCGCGCCTGCCGCCAGCGCGTCGAGGTTGGGCGTCGGCGCATAGGCCGCCAGGGGACCGTGCAGCAGATCGGCCCGGAACTGATCCAGCACGATCATCAGGACCTTGCGCGACATGGGCGATCAACCAGCTTCGGCGTCAAGCCGCCGAAGAAGCGCGGGCAAATCTGCGACAGTGTCGATCACATGGTCTGCGCCGGCCGTGCGCAGGATCGCCGTCGCCCGGTCGCGCAAGGTCGCCACCTCCGCCTCAGATAGCGCCAACAACTCCGCCGGCGTTTTGCCAACGGCGTTGCCGGAGAGCGCGACGCCGACCGTTAGGCAGCCAGCGGCAATGCCTTCCGCGATGCCAGGCTCGGTGTCGTCCACCTTTACGACGGCGGCCGACGGATGGACCACGAGATCGATGAAGCACTTGTACATGCCAAGCGGCCCCGGCCGGCCTTCCGGCAAATCGTCGGCGCAGACGAGATTGTCGGGCGCATATCCCTGTTCGGCGGCGATAGGCAGCACGCGCTCCATGATCGACCGGGTGTATCCCGTGGTGGAGCCGATCTTCAGCCCCAAGGCGCGGAGTTCATCGACCGCCGCCTTCGCGCCCGGAACGAGATCGGCAAAGTCCGCGACGACCTCCTCGTTCATCGGCACGAACACTTCATAGACGGCGTCGACCGCCGCTTCGTCCGGCTGTGCGCCGTGCTTCGCCCGCCACTGCTCCGCCAAGTGGGGCATAGCGAGCATCGCCTGAATATGAGCACGCTTCGGGCTGCCCATGGGGCCGCGCGCGTCCTCGATTGTCGCGACGATCCCGAACCGCTCGAACGCCTTCACGAAAACGCCCATGGGCGCGAAGGAGCCGAAATCGATAACGGTGCCGGCCCAATCGAAGACGACGGCTTTAAACTTCCGCATGGGGCTCTCCTACCCAAACAAGTCCCGGATGGTTTCTTCGCCGATGCCGAACGCCGTCGAGGCGCCGCACCCGGCCGTGACGACGACGATGCGGGTCGCGTCGTCCGGCATGTCGGTCAGCCGCCAGCGATCCGGCGCCGTGGCGTAAGTGCCCGTCCACCGGGACGTGACCCTGTAGGCGCCAATGTCCAACGCCCGCTCCATTTCCCCGAGGATCAGATCATCGACGGCGGTCTCGCCGAATGGGTCCGGCGTCGCTTCATAGTGATGGCTATCGCCGACGACAAGGCTGCCGTCGGCGGACTGGACGACGATCAGATGGACCCCATTCGCGCGTTCTTGCGCCTGTTCCCTATCCAGCCGGCGCTTCAGGGGCTCCGCCGCCGCGAGCTCCGCATATCCGAGATAACGGGCGAGGCCGAGGTCCGACATGACCGCGGCGCCCAAGCGCATCGGCCGCTCCGGCGCGACCCGCAACATCTGCAGCTTGCAGCGGCTGACGCCATAGGTCGCGAGCCGCTCCGGAAAGAGGGTCGCCCAGTCGTCGCCGGGACAGACGACTACGGTCTCCGCCTCGATCGCTCCGGCGGCGGTCTCGACCCTGGGCGCAGTCACGGCATGGACCGCGGTTCGCCAATGAAAGGCGACGCCGTGGACCTCCTCGAGCCAACGGGCGATCGCCGGGATCGCCGTCCGGCTCTCGACCCGAACCTCATGGGGCGACCAGAGCGCCGCCGTCGTCGTCGCGCGGTTGATCGCAGGCGCCCTGGCGGCCGCCGCATCCGGCGTCAGGCGTTCGCAATCCGCGCCCATATCGGTCTCGAGGAACGCCTCTATAACAGCTTCGGATTCCGGCCGCCGCGCGACGACGACCAGTCCTTCGTGCAGAATGGGAATGGCTGCCCCGGACGCGACCTCGCCCCAAACCTCCCGGCTGCGCCGCGCCATCTCCCAGCAATCCCCCGCCTGCTGGCCGGTGATCGTGACGAAGCCGAAATTGCGGATCGACGCGCCGACCGCGCGGGCGTCACGGTCGATCACGACGACACGTTTGCCACGCCGCGCGGCGGCGAGCGCATGGGCGAGGCCCAGAATACCCGCGCCGACGACCGCGACATCGTACGTCATCGGTCAGGCGCGCTTTCGGGAGAAGTCGAAGTCGTCCGCGAAGTGGCAGGCGACGAAATGGTCTTCGTCGATCTCGCGCCATTCGGGAATTTCGGCTGAACAGCGCGCCCTCGCATAGGGGCATCGGGTGTGAAATCGACAGCCCGAAGGCGCCGACAACGGGTTCGGTATTTCGCCCGTCAGCCGTATCGGATCGAAGCTGGCGTCGGGGTCGGCGCCGGGAATCGCGGACAGGAGCGCCTGGCTATAGGGGTGGCGCGGATGGAAGAACAGCTTCTCCGTCGGCGCATACTCGACGAACTTGCCGACATAGAGCACGGCGACCCGATGGCTCATCTGCGCTACGACCGACAGGTCGTGGGCGATGAACAAGAACGCGACGCCCATCTCCTCCTGCAAATCCTTCAGAAGGTTGACGATCTCCGCCTGGATTGAAACGTCGAGCGCCGAAACGGACTCGTCGCAAACGACGAAATCCGGCCTGGAGACGAGCGCCCTGGCGATGCAGATGCGCTGGCGCTGTCCGCCCGAAAAGGCATGCGGAAACCGCCGGAGGTGCTCCAGGTTCAGCTTGCACCGTTCCGCGATCTCCCGCACCCGCGCGTCGATCTCGTTCCGGCCCTTCACAAGTCCGCTCGCGACCAGCGGTTCGGCGATGATGTCGCGCACGGTCATGCGCGGATTGAGCGACGAGTACGGGTCCTGGAAGACGAGGCTCATGCGGGGCCGGAAAAGCCGAAGCGCCTCGCCCGTCAACTCGTGCAACGCAACCCCGCCTTCTCGGAAGGCCATTTGAAGATTCGGGCGAACCTCCTGCAGCTCTTTTTCGCTTGCGGCCGCGAGGTCAACGTCCCCGTTGGCGGTGTGATAGATCACCGCGCCGCCCGTGGGATCGATGGCGCGCAGAATGGCGCGGCCGATCGTCGTTTTGCCAGACCCGGATTCGCCGACGAGGCCTACGGTCTCGCCCCGTTTGATATCGAAACTGACGTCGTCGACGGCGCGGAGTTCGATGACTTCGGTTCGGAAAAGCTTCTTAGACTTGATCGGGAAGCGGACTTCCAGATTGCGGACCTCAATCAGCGTTTCGTTCATGCCGCGCTCCTGCCATTTTCGTCATGGAGCCAACAGCGGACGGCGCGCCCGCTCGCGGGCGAAACGTCGCGGGGCGGCCGGACATCGCAGAGGCCCTTTATCGCCTGGTCGCAGCGGGTATGGAACGGGCAACCAGGCGGCCGGGCGTGCGGGCTCGGAATGTCCCCGGGGACAGGGCGCAGCCGGCTCGTCAACGTCTCCAGGCTCGGGATCGCCTTCAGGAGGCCGACGGTATAGGGGTGAGCCGGTTCGCGGATAACTTCCCGCGTCGGCCCCCGCTCGACGATCGTGCCGAGATACATCACCGCGACTTCATCCGCGATCTGGGCGATGACCCCTAGGTCGTGGGTTATGAAGATCATGCCCATGCCCAGATCGTTTTGCAGGCCGCGCATCAACTCCAGCACCTGCGCCTGTATGGTGACGTCGAGCGCCGTCGTGGGTTCGTCCGCGATCAGAAGCTGCGGCCCGGCGGAGAGCGCCAGGGCGATCATCGCCCGCTGCCGCATGCCGCCCGACATTTCGTGCGCGTATTGGTCGACGCGCGTTCCGGGATTCGAGATGCCAACCTTGTCCAGCATGTCGACGGCGATCTCCCGGGCCTCGCGCTTGCCGGCCCCGCGGTGCATGCGGATGGCCTCCATCATCTGGTTGCCGACGGTATAGACCGGGCTGAATGAGGCCATGGGCTCCTGGAAGATCATGCCGATTTCGCCGCCGCGCAGGCGGCGGATCTCGCCGCCGGCGCGCTTCAGCTTCTCGATCTCCACGGTCCGGCCGTCCTTGGCGCGGTAGCGCATGCGGGTCTCCGCCCCGAGCGTCGCGGTTCCCGGCAACAGCTGCATCAGCGCTTTGGTCGAAATCGACTTGCCGGAACCGGATTCGCCGACGAGGCCCAAGGTCTTGCCGGCGTCCACGCCGAAGGCGACGCCCTGAACCGGCGTGATGGGTCCTTCGTCGGTGCGGAACGAGATCTCCAGGCCCTCGACAGTCAACATGCGGTCCATCATTTCGCCTCCGCATAGGGGTCGGCCGCATCGCGAAGGCCATCGCCGATGACGGTGAAGGCGAGCACGGCGACGACGACGAAGACGGCCGGCACGAAGAGCCAGGGCGTCTGCTCGATCACACGGACCGACTGCGCCTGCTGCAGCAGCACGCCCCAGGAAACCGTCGGCGGCCGAAGCCCCAGCCCGACGAAGGACAGCGCCGTCTCCGAGAGGATCATGTAGGGGAAGGAGATCACCAGATCGACGATAATGAAACTGGTGAAACTTGGCAGCATATGCTGGCCGATGATGCGCGCCGGCCTGGCGCCGGCGAGACGCGCCGCCACCACGTAATCCTCGCCCCGGATCGAAAGCAACTGGGAGCGGATGCGCCGGCCTAGGGTCGGCCAGCCGAACAGCCCGAGAATCAAAGTCATGGCGAAATAGACCTGGGTCGTCGACCACTCCTTCGGCATCGCCGCCGCGAGCCCCATATAGAGGGGGATGATCGGAATGACCCGGATAATCTCCGTCACGCGCTGGATGACGCCGTCGATGCGACCGCCGAAATAGCCGGCCACGCCGCCGATCGCCAAGGCCAGCACGAAGGAAATGAGCACGCCGAGCACGCCGATCGAAAGCGAGGTGCGCGTCGCATAGATCGTGCGGCTGAAAACGTCGCGGCCGAGGTCGTCCGTTCCCCAGATATGCAGCTTCGCCTTCGGGTCCGAGAGGCCGAACAGATGAATGGTCGTCGGCAACACGCCCAGCACATTCACCTTTTCGCCAGCAGCGAACAGGGTCACATAGATGCGCTTGTTCGGATCGGGCACGGAGATGGCGCGAAGCGTCGTCGGGTCGCGCTTGGTCGTCACGCCATGGATGAACGGCTGCATCGAACAACCGTTGTCATCGCAGAACATCGGCAGTTGCGGCGCCCCATCGAGGTATTTGGCGTCGCGGGTTGTCGGCCCATAGGGCGCCACGAACTCGGCGAACACCCCCATCACGGCCATCAGCATCAACAGACTTGCAGCGACCATGGCCGCCTTGTGTCTGCGGAACCGCCACCAGATCAATGTCCATTGGGAGGCGGAATAGTATTTCAGCAGGCGCTGGCGCTCCTTCTCTCGGGCGCGCGCCTCCTTTTCCGTGAGCGGCGGATCGGTTTTAGCGACGTCTGCCATGGCTCAGGTCCCCAGCTTGATGCGCGGGTCGAGCCACGCGAGCAGCAGGTCGGAGAGAAAGTTCATGAATACGATCATGAAGGTCAGCAGCAGCAGGATCGCGCCGGCGACATACATGTCGAGGTCGAGATAGGCCTTCAGCAATAGTTCGCCGAGTTCGGTCAAGCCAAGGACGACCGCCACGATCGGCAGCTCCGAAAAAATGCGGTTCACGTCGAAGCCGATGGTTGAGACAATCGGGTTGATGGCGAGGCGGGCGGGATACTTCACCAGCAGCTTGACCTCCGGCACGCCCCGCGCCCGGGCGGCCGTGACGGAGAGTTTGTTGAGTTCGTCCGACATGGTCGCGCGCACGGTCTGGAGCTGGTAGGCGACCGCGGACCATGCCAGAACGAAGGCCGGCAGCCAGAGATGCACGATCAGATCCCAGGCCTTGCCAAAGGACCACGAGGCGTCGGCATACTTGGCCGAAAAAAGGCCCCCGATATCGGCGCCGAACCACTTATTGGCGAAATAGAGCATGATCAGCGCCAGCAGAAAGTTCGGCAGCGCAAGGCCCAGATAGGAGAATACGGTGAGGCCGTAGTCCGCCGCCGATCCGCGTTTAACGGCGGCGAAAATGCCTATGGGAATCGAAACGACATAGGTGATGAGCAAGGTGGCGAAAAGGATTCCGAGGGTCAGCCACGCCTTGTCGCCGATCACCTTGACCACCGACGTTTCGAACGCAAAGGCCTGGCCGAAATCGCCGCGAAGCACGATGCCGCCGATCCAATCGAAATACCGGAGCGGCATCGCCTTATCGAGGCCAAGATCGACCCGGATCGCCTGGATATCGGCCTCGGTGACGTTGACGCCGGTGCCGGAATACTTGCGAAAGGCGTACCGGTCGGCGTAGTCGCCGGGCGGCAGCTCCATGATGACGAACACCATGATCGAGACGAAGAACATCGTCACGATCATTCCGGCGAACCGCTCGGCCGTGAAGCGGAGCATCCCCTTCCCCCTCGACAGCGAAGCCGGCGCCGCACGCTCCCCTCAGCGTGCGGCGCCGGTCGGAAATGACGCGCTTACTTGGCGAGGAACCACTGCTGCGGCCGATAGGGATAGGCCCAGTAGAAGTCGTAGGTCTTCGCCGTCAGCGGCTGAACGTTTTTCAGGTCGTTCCGGTACATGAAGGGCGCCACGATGTCGCCGACGGTGCCGATCTTCAGCATGTTGTCGACGTGGATATCCGTGATCTCCCGACCGATACTATTGCTCTCATCGGAACCGAATTCGACCTGAATGAACTTCTGGCCGAGGTCCCAGAGCTTCTTGATGTCCGCCGGCGGCTCGATGCCTTCCTTGCCCCCGGTCTTCTTCCAGGACGCCCAGGCGAAGCCAGTGCCGGGATTGAAGAAATCGCCGAACGGCGGGACGAAGACCGTAATGTCCTGGCTGATCGTCGGGCCGGCGTTCCCGTCATACTTCCAAACGGTCACGTCCAGCTCGTTGTTGTTGCCGCCGGCGCGGTACTCATCTGAAGTCACCTCCTTCAGATCGACTCGAACGCCGACTTCCGACCAATAATCTCGCACCAGTTCCTGCATCTTCACCGGCGCGCCCTGGCTGGAATAGACAAGGCGCACGACGAAAGGACGGCCATCCGGCAATTCAAGGGTGCCGTCGCCGTTCGAGTCCTTAAGGCCCATCTCCGCCAGCAGCTTCTTGGCTGTCGCCGGATCGTGCTCGATATCCTTGGTTAGATGCGAGTCTTCCACGAAAGAGACGGTCTTCACCTCGGCCGGCACGCCCTGCATCGGCTTGCCCTGCCCCAAATAGACGATCTCGTTGATTTCATCCCGGTTGATGGCCAGGGACATGGCGCGGTTGAAACGCAGATCGTTGAAGACCTTGCGCAGAACCGGGTCTTTGTGGGTGCGGTTGAAGGAATAGAACACGTTCTCGCCGAAGGTCGGCGCGAAGGATACGGTGTAGCCGCCCTTGCCCTCGTTCTCCTTCAAGAGCGGGAAGTCCTCCAGGAAGATCGCCTGCTGCTTCCAGATGACCTCGCCGTTCATGATCTTGAGGTTCTGGACTTCTTTGTCCCCCACATAGGTCTCGACGATCTCCGGGATATACGGGAGCTGCTGGCCCGCGGTGTCGACCATGTGGAAGTACGGGTTGGCGACCAGCTTTCGGCCCTCGGCGCTCTCATCGACGACGATGTGGCTTTCCAGCGTCGGAACGACGGCCCGGCCGATCTTGGAGGCCTTTTCGGCGTCCTTGAGCAACGGCGACGGCACGTCCTTCCAGTCGGAACCGCCAGAATAGAAGTCGATCGCCTCGGCGCCGTTCGCAAAGCCGTGGTTCTGGGCGACCTTGTCCGCGTCCGGATTGATCGCCTTCACGAACTGCCCCAGGAAATGCTTCGGCTGAAACGGTTGGCCGTAGTCGACCGCGAAACGGTTCAGGATGCCCGGGGTCGGCGCGGGAAACGTGAACTTGACCGTCTCGGCGTCCACGGCCTCGACCGTGGCGGGCTTGCCGGCGAACAGCCAGCGTTCCGGCGTCTTCTCGTAGACGTCCGGGTTAAGGATCAGGTGGTTATGCCAGAACGCCACGTCGTCGGCGGTGAATGGAGCGCCGTCGGACCACTTGTGGCCCTTGCGCAACGTGATAGTGAGTTCGGTGAATTCCGCGTTCCAACTCCACCCGTCGGCGACATTGGGGACGACCGTCTGAAGATCGTCGGCATAGCGCGCAAAATTGACGTGCCGGACGGACAAGAGGTCGGAGGTGCCGGATTCCGTTCCCTTCGAAAGCCCCGTAATGACGCCGCCATAGGCGCCGATGGCGGCGTAGGGCGCTACGACAAGCGGTTCGGCCGGCAGCCGTTCCCTAAGCGCCGGGAGCGCGCCGTTACCAAGGATCTTCGCGTTGAACGCCGCGATCTTCGGGTTGGCCGTGAAGGCCAGATCGCAGCTCGCGAGCTTCTCGAACTCGGCCAGTTCGAACTGCTGCGGATAGGCGCCCGCGGCCACGCCCTGCATATCGGCGACGGTCGCCGGCGGACAGGCGGCGCTCGCGGCGCTCGCGAAACAGGCCATGGCCGCGCCGGCGGTCAGGCGAAGGTGTAGTTTGGTCATCGAGTGCCCCTCCTTAACAAATCCGCACGCAAGTTGGCGACGGATTGTTACAGACAGGAGTCGCGCCATTTTTCAGCTTGGAGCCGGTCCACGACCTACTTCACGCCGGCGCGCATGAAGCTTTGAACGAACTGTTGCTGGAACAGCAGAAAAGCGATCAGAAGCGGGCCGGAGACCAGGAGCGTCGCGGCGTTGATCACGGACCATTCGGTCCCGGAATCGGTCGCGGCGAAAACGCTGAGGCCGACCGTGACGGGCCGCGCCTCCACCGAATTGGTGATGATCAGCGGCCAGAGGAAGTTGTTCCAGTGGTGGCTGACGGAGACGAGCCCATAGGCCAGATAGGTCGGTTTCGCGAGCGGAATGTAGACCCGCCATAGAATGCCGAGCACGCCGGCCCCTTCTATCCTGGCGGCCTCCTCCAATTCCTTGGGCACGGTCATGAAAGTCTGCCGCAGCAGGAAGATGCCGAAGCCGGACGCCACGTAAGGAAGCGCTATCGCCGGGATCGTATCCACCATGCCGAGGAGGCGCATGGTTTGATAGTTTTCGACGATCAGGATGTCCGGCATCACCAATAGCTGGAGCAGAACCAGCGCGAAGGCGAAGCCGCGCCCAGGAAACGCGAAACGGGCGAACGCATAGGCCGCGAGCGTGCACAGGAAGAACTGGCTCGCCAGGATCAGGGTGACCAGGAAGAAGCTGTTCAGGAAGTAGCGGGCGAACGGCGCCGAGCCCCACGCTTTGACGAAATTCTCTGTCGTAAGCGGCGCGAGAAGGTCGAAGTTCGCCTCATAGGCGGCCGGATGGATTGCCGTCCAGATCGCGAAGGCGAGCGGCAGGAACCACAAGAGCGCCAACGCCCAGGCGCCGACCGTATTGAGCGCTTGGCCATGATCGAAACCTGACCGGTTCATCGGTAGTGGACCTTGCGGTCGAGTAGGAAGAACTGGCCAATCGCCAGCACCGCCAGGAGCGCCAGCAGAACCACGGTCAAGGTCGCCGCATAGGCCGTGTCCCAGAAGCGGAAGGACGTTTCGTAAATGTAGAACAGCAGCAACGAAGATGCGTTGTCGGGGCCGCCGCCGGTCAAAATGAACAGATGATCGACCAGCCGGACGGAATTGATCACCGCATTGACCGAGATGAAGAGCGTCGTCGGCATGAGTAGAGGAAAGATCACGCGCCGAAAGGCAGTCCAAGGGCCGGCGCCTTCGATGCGGGCCGCCTCCACCAGATTGGGCGGAATAGTCTGCAAGGCGGCCAGATAGAAGATCATGAAGAACCCGGACTCTTTCCATATGGTGACCGCCATGACGGCGGCGAGCGCGGTCCCGGGGTCGCCCAGGAAATTGCTTTGTCCGGCGCCGAAGAGATAACGGGTCAACTGGTCATAGAGGCCGAAACCCGGCGTATAGAAAAAGAGCCAGATGTTCGCGACCGCGATCATCGGCAGCACGGTCGGCGTAAAATAGGCCATGCGGACGAAGGCGCGGCCTCGGAGCTTCTGGTTGACCCAGAGCGCCATGACGAGCGCGATCGCGATGGATGTCGGAATGGTGCCTAACGCGAACCAGACATTGTTCGAGAACACCTTCCAGAACACAGGGTCGGCGAACAGGCGTTCGTAGTTTTCGAATTCGACGAAGACAGACGGCCGGCGGCCGCGCGGTGTCGAATAGAAACTGTCCCAAACCGTCTTGACCGCCGGCAGATGGGTAAACGCGAACAGCATCGCCAACGCCGGCGTCAGCAGCAGCCAGGCATGCACCCACTCTATGCGTCGCGTCATCGGCGGCCCCATGAACGGAACGGCGGCGCCGGGAGAGCCCCGGCGCCGCCGCGAACCGTCAGCGATAGGCCTTCAGGATCGCGTCGGCCTTGGCCTGGGCGTCCTTCAGGGCGGAAGCGGCGTCCTTCTGGCCGGTGATCGCGGCCTCGAGGGCGTCGTTGAAGATCCGCGTGATGCGCTGGTTCTCATAGGTCGAAAGCTCGGCGACCGCGAACTCCAGCTGGTCGCGCGCGACCAGCGCCGGCGGGAAATCCTTCGTGTAGGCCTTCATCGTCGGGGTTTCCCAGGTGGCCGGGCGCGGCGCCACATAGCCTGTCGCGATCGTCCACTTGGCGGACTGTTCGGGCGCCGTGATCCACTTGATGAACTCGAAGGCGGCCTGGAGCTCTTCGTCGCTGGAGCCCTTGAACATGTAGAAGTTGCCGCCGCCGGTCGGCGCGCCGCGGCGCTTGTTCGCGGGCAGCATGGCGACGCCGAAGTCGAAGGGCGCGTTCTTGCGGACATTGGTGAGGTTGCCCGTCGTCGTCCACATCATCGCCGTCTGGCCCTCGAAGAACGCCTTCGGCGTGGCGCCCCACTCGATGATGCCCGGCGCCATGACGCCATGCTTCTGGCTGAGGTCGATCAGATACTGCAGCGCCTCGACGACCTTGGGATCGTCGAAGTTGGTCTTGTTGCCGTCGCTATTGGCGAGGATCACGTCGTTCTGGGTCGAAAGGCCCTGGAAGAGCCAGTAGGGAAAGCCTGAGCTCGGGATGCGCACGCCCCAGCGGACGACGTTGCCGGCGGCGTCCTTCTTCACCAGCTTCTTGCCCATCTCGACCATCTCGCCCCAAGTGGCGGGGGCAGTGTTGGGGTCGAGCCCGGCTTCGGCGAAGGCTTTCTTGTTCCAGTAGAGCACCGGCGTGGAGCGCTGGAAGGGAATGCCGTAGGTCTTGCCGCCCGTCTGGCTGTTTTCCATGAAGGCCGGATAGAACGACGCGAGCCAGGCCTTGTCTTCCGGCGTCTTGGCGAAGTCGTCGAACGGAACGATCAGGTCCTCGTCCAGCAGCGTGAACATATCGACGGACAGAATCACGGAAAGCTGGGGCGCGTCGCCGCCGCGGGACGCGGTGAGCGCTTTCGCGACGGTGTCCTGGTAGGAGCCGGCGTAGATCGCCTCGATCTTCACGTCGGGGTTCTTGGCCACATACTCGGCGGTCAGGTTCTCGATGGTCTCCGCCGCGACGCCGCCGACAGCTACAGGGAAATAGAACTGAAGATCGACGTCCGCGGCCGCCGGACTGGCGGCCGCCGCGCCGAGCGCCGCCGAAACGGCCGCCCCGGCAAGAATACGCTTCAACATCCCTCACTCCTCTTCAAATTCGCCGGCCGCCATTGCGCCGGCATGGGTCGCCCTCCGCCATGGAAGGTCGATATCGTGGCGCTCAAGCGCCGTCCGTCCCGCAAAGTCTGCGAGCGACAGCGCGCGCGATCTCGTCGGTCCGCCCCCCGGTTCTGATGTCGAAGGCGTGGACCGCCTCCGGCGCGAACCCGAACCGGATCTCTTCGCCCGCCTCGGCATGGAAGGCGCCGTCCACCTTCGCGACGAAGCGTTCGCCCGCGGCCGCGCAGGCGACCAGGCATTCGCCGCCAAGGAACTCGACCCCGATGACGGCGCCCGCGAGCGGGCCGGCTGGGTCCAGCCTGAGGTCTTCCGGCCGTATGCCGACTTGGATGCCTGCGGCCGGAAAGGCCGCGCCTCGTTCGCCGAAAGCGGCGGGCGCGAGGACATTCATCGGCGGCGTGCCGATGAAGCGCGCGGCGAACAGCGTCGCCGGCCGGCGGTAAAGCTCCTTCGGAGCCGCCGCCTGTTCCAACGCCCCGTCGCGCATCAACGCCACCTGATCGGCCATGGTCACCGCCTCGACCTGATCGTGGGTGACGTAGATCATGGTGAAGCCGAGCCGCCTTTGCAGCGCGCGCAGCTCCGCCCGCATGTCATGCCTCAGGCGCGCGTCCAGGTTCGACAGCGGCTCGTCCATCAGGCAGACCGGCCGCTCCGAAATGATGGCGCGGCCAAGCGCCACCCGCTGCTGCTGGCCGCCGGAAAGCTGCGCCGGTTTCCGGTCGATCTGCGCCGTCAGTTCCAGCAATTGAGCGACGCGGTCCAGCCGCCGCTCCCGCTCCGCCCTGCCGACGCCCTTCACCCGCAGCCCGAAAACTATGTTCTCCGCCACGGTCAGGTGTGGAAACAGGCCGTAGGACTGAAACACCATGGAGACATTGCGCTCCGAGGGCGACGCGCGAGTGACGTCCCGTCCAGCGATGCGGATGACGCCGGCTGTCGGCGTTTCTAGCCCGGCGATCATGCGCAGGGTCGTCGATTTGCCGCAGCCAGACGGCCCCAGCAGCGCGGTGAACTTTCCAGCCGGCATCAGCAGATCGACGCCGCTGACGGCCAGCGTGTCGGCCCAGCGCTTCTCGACGCCAGCGAGCGCCACCTCCGCGCCGAGCAGGCGCTCCATCCGCACAGCGTCGTCGGCGTCGCTCACAACGTCTCTTCCCCGCAGACGCTGTAGGAGACCCGCGCGGCCCGCAGGCGGTCGGCGATCCCCTGCGGCGGCGGCACGTCGGAGAAAACATGATCGACATCGGCGATGGAGCCGCCGCGCACATGGGCCTGTCGCGCGAACTTCGATCCGTCGAGCACGAGAAAGGATTGGCGGCAATTCTCCATGACCGCTTGCCGGGCGGCGACCTCTTCTTCGTGAAAATCCAGAAGCTCGCCGCCGGCGCCGACAGCCGCGACTCCGAAGATGCCGAAATCCACCTGGAACCGGGAAAAGAACTCAACCGCCGGCTGGCCGACGATATCGCCGTCGGACAGCCGAATTGCGCCGCCCGGGATCGAAACCTCGACGGAGTCGATTGTTCTCACGGCGAAGGCGGCATGCAGGTTGTTCGTTAGAATGCGAAGGCGGGCGTGACCGGCGAGCGCCCGGGCGACGATCAACGGCGTCGTCCCGATCGACAGCGCCAGCGACGCGCCATTAGGGATCATCGCCGCGACGGCCGCTGCGATGCGTCGCTTCTCGGCCAATCGCAACACTTCCCGCGTTTGAAACTCTAGATTTCCGTGGTTGGCGGTCTGCACGCCGCCATGCACGCGCCGCAGCATCCCCAGATCGCTGAGCCCATTCACGTTCTTGCGGATCGTCTGGGCGGTGACGCCGAACCTGACGGCAAGGTCCTCGATCGAGACGAAGCCCTCAGAGCGGACGAGTTCGGCGATCTCGGATTGACGCGCCGAAATCTCGCGGTCGCCGCCGTGGAGAGGTTGGCCGGACAGGTTCATATGGCGAACCTGTCGATTTCGAATGAACGTAATATGGCGTTGAAGTGAAAGTATTAATTCACAAGCTCTCCAGCCCTGACGCCTGACGGCCCGAACGGCGGTTTGGGACCACTCGACGATGCCGCGTTAGGACAGCGGCATCGTCGCTCCTTTTCCATCGACAAAGGTCGTTCGCTTGTGAAGCGCTGCAAGGGCGCCTTGCCGCGTTATCCTTGCCTTGAGCGCTTGGGCTCACGCCCAAGCCATGTCCGGTTGGACGTTCGCCTGTGTCCGCAAAACCGCCCGGTCCGCCATATTGCGCTGGAATCTGTCGCCTAAATTGGCGCAGGGCCAGGGTTGGCGGAGGCGCGCCATGCGTCGCCGCGTATGGTTTGTGGAAGTCCACTTAAAAGTTAATAAAGTATTAACGCTTAATCTACATGTTAACGTTTTGTTAGTAATTACGTTTTCTGAAATTTTCCGATTAATACCTTTGGCTTTCTTCTTACTTTTTGTTAAGCTGCATCGCTACCAGGGAGATCAAACGTAGGACTGCATTAAATGCAGCCTGCCTGGGTGGGCGAACCCCAACAGCGACATGCCTGGCAAGGAGTTCGTACACATGAAGCCCATCAGGATGATCAAAGCGCTCGCCGTAGGTAGCGTTCTATGGGGCGCTTCTGCGCAAGCATTAACGGTCTCTTTTACAGATCAACTCGCCCTCGCCGACGTTGAAATCAGCGGCACCTTGAGCGTTCCAAAGTACGACTCAAGCCTCGGCCCGCTGACCGGCGTCACATTCACGATCACTGGCGCGATCGCGTCGATCCTTGGCGTCGAAAACCGTTCAACCGGCGCCATTAACGGCAGCGCCTTCACCAATGTTGATTTCGACGTCAGCTCGGCACTGTTGCCGCTCGGCGGATCGCCGGATTTCAGCGTTTTCGCCAGTACGGGATTGGTGTCGCTCGGCGTCGGCGCTTCCGCGCTCTTCCCGGTCACTGAGAGCGTGATAATCACCGGTTCTGTGGCCCCAAGCGCAGACTTTCTGACGCCCGGCACGGTCGATCTCGACTTCCTCACGACGACGAGTTTCGGCGGCAACGGGTTCGGGGGAGATATCGCAATCTCGCAGGCCACCGATGCGGGCATCTCATTCACGATCACCTATGAGTCCGCGATGGTTCCACCTCCAGCGGCAGCCTTGTTCATGGCGTCTGTCATCGGCCTTGGCGTCCTGACATCGATGTCGCGGCGACGTCGCAGGCCCTAAGCGCGCCGCCCAATCTGACCCTCTCGCATATCTCAATGAGGCGGGACGGCTTCGGCCGTCCCGCCTTATTTCTATGAGCGAATTAAAAGCGGCAATCGGCCATGGGCATTGTAGATCCTCACAATCAGCCCTCAGTGGCCCGCGGCCGCGTCGCCAATCATAAGCTCAGCTGGATCGACGAACCGCTCGCGTGGCGTTACGCTCGCGTCTGGCCATATAGGGCAGCACCCTGCCGCATCGGAACTCCTTCACTCGACGCGTTCGTGACCTGCACCCCTGAGGATCCCGCGTTTAGGATGAGAGTCCGTCATCAGGAGACGGACGAAGAAGAGAAGCAGGTTTTCCGAGGAGCAGATCTTCGGCGTGCTGTGTGAGCAGGAAGCCGGGGCG